>Ga0190327_1000122_pt1 | contig 12511 bp, 7 predicted proteins | sample 48720401_MG_FD_161667 | JGI IMG/M metagenome (GOLD analysis project Ga0190327, IMG submission 161667) | Hydrothermal vent sediment bacterial communities from Southern Trench, Guaymas Basin, Mexico - 4872-04-0-1_MG | ecosystem: Environmental > Aquatic > Marine > Hydrothermal vents > Sediment ... | reverse complement strand
AACGAGTTATAGCTGAAAGAGAGATGTTGAAGTGGGATTATATTAAATTAGCTAAAAAATTAGAAGATATTATAATTTAATTTTCCTACGGCAAATATTTTAATTTATATGGGAGTAAAATATGTCAATATTAGTTGAAACTAGAGAACGAATGTTCGAATATATTCAAGATAAGCCACCTGATAAGTTAGAACATGGATTAACGTGGTTAAATGATACTTCTTTTACAGATGATTTAAAATTTAATATACGTGCTAATAATATATGGAAAAGTGTTTTTCAATATTATACTTTTTTATTTATAGATTTTGCCGTTGATAACACAACAGTATTAATTAATCAACCTATTCAGTTTTTAGATAAATCAGTTAGTGCTAAAGATATTTTATCCAGAACATGGGATTTTGGTGATGGAACAACAAGTACAGATCGAAATCCAATTCATCAATATAGTTCACCTGGTCAATATACTGTATCATTGACAATGACTAATACAGTTAATACACAAGATACTAGAACAATAACTAATTTTATTACTGTTGCTAATGATCCTGGTGCTAATTTTATTGCTTCTACTATAGCTGATCATATAAATGCCAATATACAGTTTATTGATCAGTCAACATCTAATGGAACTATAACATCTTGGCAATGGGATTTTGGTGATGGTAATACTAGTAATATTCAAAATCCAACTCATCAATATAATTCACCTGGTCAATATACTGTTTCTTTAACAGTAACAGATGAGTTTGGTTCTGATACAATGACTAGAACTAATTATATTGCTATTGATGTGCCTCCTACGGCAGAATTTATATCTGACAAACAAGTTATTAATGCATCACATTCTGTTCAATTTATTGATAAATCAATATTTCATGGAACTATGAAATCTTGGTTATGGGATTTTGGTGATGGGTCAACAAGTACTTTACAATTTCCAGTTCATAGATATAATTCACCTGGGCAATATACTGTTTCTTTAACAGTAACTGATGAATATGGTTCTAATACTGAAATGAGTCCAAATCATATTGTTGTTAATATTAATGGTACTGGGTATGAATATGGATATGCTATGAGTGGACATAATGAATCAAATTATTCATCTGCTGTTGATCGAATAACATTTCCATTTGATTCAGGAACAGCTACTCATGTTGGAAATTTGAGTATTAATAGAGGATGGTCTGCCGGATGTAATTCTAGTAATTATGGATATTGTATGGGTGGATATGGATTAAATGCAGTATCTATTATTGATCGAATAACATTTCCATTTGATTCTGGAACTGCTACTCATGTTGGAAATTTAAGCAGTACTAATAGAAATATTGCTGGGTGTAATTCTAGTAATTATGGATATATTATGGGTGGATATGATGAAATAAATCATAATCATTATTCTACTATTGATCGAATAACATTTCCATTTGATTCAGGAATTGCTACTCATATTGGAAATTTAAGTGGAAGTAAATTTGCTCCTGATTGTTGCAATAGTACTAATTATGGATATAGTATGGGTGGAAGTGAAACATCTATTATAGATCGAATAATATTTCCATTTGATTTTGGTGTTTCTTCTTATGTTGGAAATTTAACTATTGAGAAACATGCTGGAACTGGATTTAACAGTACAAATTATGGATATAGTGTAGGTGGATGGAATGATGTTATTATATCTTTTTCTACTATTGATCGAATAACATTTCCATTTGATTCAGGAACAGCTACTCATGTTGGAGATTTAACTAGTATTAGAACATTTATGTTTGCTGGATGTAACAGTACTAATTATGGTTATAGTATGGGTGGATATGATGAATCAGATCAAGTATCTATTATTGATCGAATAACATTTCCATTTGATTCAGGAGTTGCTGTACATATTGGAAATTTAAGTGAAAATAGACATGGTATTGCTGGATGTGATGGAACAGATTTTGTAACTTTATTTGTATAAATTGAGGAATAATTTATGTCAATATTAATCGAAACTATCAAAAAAGGTTGTGAATATATACAAGATATACCTCCCGTGAATCCAAAGCGTGGAATGACTTGGAAAGATACTTCTTTTAATCCTGCTAAAGTTAAAGTATATACTGGTAGTCAATGGATAGAAGTTACTCGAAAAAATATTCCATTGACTGCTGATTTTGCCGCAGATGACACAACAGTAGTCATCAATCAATCAATTCATTTTACTGATAATTCTATTGGTGCTGAAGATATTATAGCTTGGCAATGGGATTTTGGTGATGGAAGTACCAGTACTGATCAAAATCCGACACATCAGTATTCTAGTAATGGACAATATAATATTTCATTAACAGTAACAGATACTACTAATAAGAAATCTGTTAAAACAAGATCTAATTATATTACTGTTGCTAATGATCCTGGAGCTAATTTTATAGCTAATTTTACAGCTCAACATGTAAATACTAATATTCAATTTACAGATAAATCAACATCAAATGGTACGATTACTCATTGGTATTGGGAATTTGGTGATGGAACTGATAGTAACCATCAAAACCCGTTACATGCATATTCTTCATCAGGATTATATACTGTTTCGTTAACCGTAGGTGATGAGTTTGGTTCTGATACAATGACTAGAACTAATTATATTGCTATTGATATGCCTCCTACGGCAGAATTTGTGTCTAATATACAATCTGCATATATTCATGATAATATTCAATTTACTGATCAATCAACATCTTATGGTACTATAACATCTTGGCAATGGGATTTTGGTGATGGAACAACAAGCATTGCTCAGAATCCAGTTCATAGTTATTCAGCTACTGGTAATTATACAGTATCTTTAACAGTAACTGATGAATTTGGTAATGATACAGAAACTAAGACTAATTATATTGTTATTTCTGCTCATGGTACTGGATACGAATATGGATATAGTATGGGTGGATATAATGGATCAGCAAATTTATCTACTATCGATCGAATAACATTTCCATTTGATTCAGGAACTGCTGCTCATGTTGGAAATTTAAGTGGTAGTAGAAATAAACTTACTGGATGTAATTCTAGTAATTATGGATATACTATGAGTGGATGGAATGGATCAGCAAATTTATCTAGTATTGGTAGAATAACATTTCCATTTGATTCTGGAACTGCTACTCATGTAGGAAATTTGAGTGGTGCTAGATATAATCCTGCTGGATGTAATTCTAGTAATTATGGATATACTATGGGTGGAGCTTATTATAATGGATCAAATTGGATGTGTTATTCTATTATTGATCGAATAACATTTCCATTTGATTCTGGAACTGCTACTCATGTAGGAAATTTTAATATTAATTTTCGATGTGTTTTAAATGGTTGCAATTCTAGTAATTATGGATATAGTATGGGTGGATGGAATGATGATGGATTAAAAAATTTATCTAGTATTGGTAGAATAACATTTCCATTTGATTCTGGAACTGCTATTTATGTTGGAAATTTGAGTGAATTTAAACATTGGGTTACTAGTTTTAATAGTGCTAATTATGGATATTGTATAGGTGGAACAAATTTAAATAATAGTTATTATTATTATTCTACTATCGATCGAATAACATTTCCATTTGATTCAGGAACAGCTGCTCATGTTGGAAATTTAAGTGGTAGTAGAAATAAACTTACTGGATGTAATTCTAGTAATTATGGATATACTATGAGTGGATGGAATGGATCAGCAAATTTATCTAGTATTGGTAGAATAACATTTCCATTTGATTCTGGAATTGCTACTTATGTTGGAAATTTAAGTGAATCTAAAAGTGGTGCTGCTGGATGTGACGGAACAGACTTTGTAACTTTATTTGTATAAATAATAATAAATAAATCTTAGATTGATTAATATATGATTAATCTAAGATCTATTTTTTTAAATTTTGCCGCAGTAAAAAAATTAAAAAAAAGGAGACGAGAATTTGAAAAATTTATTAAAAGTTATAGAATTAGAATTAAGATCTAATAATAAATTATCTTTAAATACTTGGAATAAATTATCAGATTTAAATGAATGGGATTTTCAAATTGTTCAACATTTTATAACAGAAGTTAATTTATATATTAAAGAAAATAATAATAATTTATTATATAAAAAATATATAGATAATCTTTTAAATAATGATAATCCATTTTTAAAAGATAGTAGAATTAAATATGATTTATTAATTGCAGTAACTAAAAGAAATCAAAATGATTTAGTATTAACAGATGTAATAAATAGATTAGTAATTCCTGAAAAAATTAGTTTTAGATATTTTGAAGTTTGGGGATTGCCTGTTGATAAAGCAAGAAATGTTTGCATTGATAAAGCTTTTGAATATGGATGTGAACATATTTTATTTATTGATGATGATATGATAGTTGAAAATACTGCATTAATAAAATTATGGGAAACAATACAAGAAACAAAATCTATTGTTGTTTCAGCTAATTATAATAAAAAAGCAGATTATGATATTACAGCACATGGTTCTTTTTTTTCTGCGGCGAAAAAAGATGATTCACAAAATTTTGCCGTAGAACCTTTAAATAAAGATTATTTAAAATATACAGATCTATGTGCTATGGGATTTACTTTAATTAATCTTCATTTATTATCTCAAAAAGTACCTTCGCCATATTTTTGGATATTTTTAGCTCCTGATGGGAAGTGGGCATTAGGTGAAGATGCTTTTTTTACTAAGAAATTGATTGAATATACTAAAGAATTTCCAGTTATTGATTTTCGCCCTAGTATCCTTCATTATGATAAAAATTGGAAAAAAATATTTGGTAAACGAAATAAAGATGTTACTTATGCCACAAATACAATAGATACTTTTGAAAAATTTGATTTTATTAGACAACCTCCAAGTTATCCATTAGTAAATATTTGTATTCCTAAAAGAAAACAAGATGATCCAATAGCTACGAATTTTGAATCATTATTATGTTTAAGAGGATTTAAAGTAGAGCACACATCAATTTATGGGTTACCAGTTGATCAAGCAAGAAATGAATTAGCTACTAATTCAGTTAAAATGGGAAGTAAATATACATTTTTTGTTGATGATGATATAATTCTTCCTGAGAATAGTTTAGTACAAATGATGGAATTTTTGGAAGATGATAAAAATCGTGAATATGGAATGGTAGTTGGTGATTATTTATTAAAAGGTAAAGTAAATCACAGTATTCATTTACAGCTTGAAAAATCGGGCGTAGTAACAGAATTAAACAGGATAAAAAATAAAGATTCTGAACTTGATAGTAATTGGTTAGTTGGTTTGGGATGTGCATTAATTAGAACAGAAGTATTTAGACAACTTCAATTTCCATGGTTTCAATGTTATTCTCCGAAATTGAATAAAATAGGAGCTGATATGATTGAAGAAGATGGAATAAATGAAGATGCTCATTTTAGTGAATTATTATTTGAAAATGGTTACAAGATTAAAATTTTAAGAAATATTAAATGTGGACATGTAGATTTTCAAAATAGAAAAATATTTGGATTAGATAAAAATATAGAATATTCAAATTTTGATTGGATCAATCAATTTCAAATATTATGATGATTGTTTAAAAAAATATAATTATATTTATAATATGTATTTTTTTTGGAGAATATAAACATATGACTCAATATAGTAATGTAAAAAATTTTATAAATTATGTTCAAGATTCAATACCAGTAAATCCAATAGAAGATGAATTGTGGTATGACACTAATAATAGACAATTATTTATATATACTTCTAATAGTGAATGGAAAAAAATAGCAACAGTTTTTATTGCTGCTACGGCGGATTTTACTGTAGATGATGATACTACAGATACTAGCCATGCAGTGCAATTTACTGATAAATCACTTGGTGATATAGTATCATGGTCATGGGATTTTGGTGATGGAACTACTAGTACTGTTCAGAATCCATCACATCAATATACATCCAATGGCCAATATGATGTTTCATTAACAGTAACTGATGAAAATAATAATCAAGATACTAAGACAATAACTAATTGTGTTACTGTTGCGAATGATCCAGGTGCATCTTTTGTTGCTTCTACTACGGCAGAACATATAAATACAGATATTCAGTTTACTGATCAGTCAACTTCGGATGGCACTATAACATCTTGGCAATGGGATTTTGGTGATGGAACTACTAGTACTGATCAGAATCCAGTCCATCAATATACAACATCAGGATTATATACTGTTTCTTTAACAGTAACAGATGAATATGGTTCTGATACTATGACTAGAAATAATTATATTGCTATTGATATGGTACCAACTGCTGATTTTACAGTAGATCATCAGAGTGTTTATATTGGAACATTAATTCATTTTACTGATCAATCAACATCTTATGGAACTATAACATCCTGGCAATGGGATTTTGGTGATGGATATACTAGTACAGCTCAGAATCCAGTTCATTCTTATGCATATGTTGGTACTTATACTATATCACTGACAGTAACTGATGAATTTGGTACTGACGTTCAAATAAAAACGGATTATATTACTATTTCTGCTAATGGTACTGGATATGAATATGGATATGCTATGGCTGGATATAATCCTTCAGTAGGTTATTTATCTGCTGTTGATCGAATAACTTTTCCATTTGATTCTGGAATTGCTACTCATGTTGGAAATTTAAGTGGAAGTAAAAATGCATTACTTACTGGATATAATTCTAGTAATTATGGATATAGTATGGGTGGAAATGGTGGTGGATCATATATATCTATTATTGATCGAATAACTTTTCCATTTGATTCTGGAACTGCTACTTATGTTGGGAATTTAAGTGGAAATAGATATTGGGCTTCAGGATGTAATTCTAGTAATTATGGATATTGTATGGGTGGATATAATGGATCAAATTATTTATCTATTATTGATCGTGTAACATTTCCATTTGATTCTGGAACTGCTACTCATGTTGGAAATTTGAGTGGTAGTAGATATGCTTTATCTGGATATAATTCTAGTAATTATGGATACGCTACAGGTGGATATAATGGATCAAATCAATTATTTATTATTGATCGTATAACATTTCCATTCAATTCTGGTACTGCTACTCATGTTGGAAATTTAAGTAGTAATAGACAAATCGTATCAGGTTTTAATAGTAGTAATTATGGATATACTATGGGTGGAATTGCTGCAAATCTTTATTCTATTATTGATCGTATAACATTTCCATTTGATTCAGGAACTGCTACCCATGTTGGAAATTTAAGTGGAACTAAAGAACGAACTATTGGATGTAATAGTACTAATTATGGATATGCTATGGGTGGAAATGATAGATCAACTATATCTATTATTGATCGAATAACATTTCCATTTGATTCTGGAACTGCTACTCATGTTGGAAATTTAAGTAATATTAAACGAGCTTGTGCTGGATGTGATGGAACAGATTTTGTAACTTTGTTTGTATAAATAGTGAATTACCCAGTAATCTATCTTAGTAATCATTGGGTTTCCTACTATAAAATTGAAATAGATTGATATTTTTAGGAGATTAAAAAATATGTTATATAATGGTAGAAAAAATTTTATAAAATATATTCAAAGTACGACACCTATTGGTGCTAAACAAAATGATTTGTGGTATAATACTTCAGATCAAATGATAAGGACATATAACTTAGGTGTTTGGAAAGTAAAAGGAAATATTTATTCTATTATAAATGCTGATTTTGATGCAGATGATACAACGGCAATTATTAATCAATCTATTCATTTTACTGATAATTCAATAGGTAATGTTGTATCTTGGTCATGGGATTTTGGTGATGGTATTACTAGTACTGATCAAAATCCAACTCATCAGTATTCTAGTAATGGACAATATACTGTATCATTAACAGTAACTGATATTCACAACAATCATAGTACAAAAATTAAAAATAATTATATTGTAGTAGCTGATAAACCTACTGCAAATTTTGTTGTATCTACTACGGCGGAACATGTAAATACAGATATTCAATTTACTGATACTTCAACATCTCATGGTACTATAACATCTTGGCAGTGGGATTTTGGTGATGGTAATACTAGTACAGCTCAGAATCCAACTCACCAATATACGTCATCAGGGATATATTCGATATCATTAATTGTAACTGATGAATTTGATTCTGATATAATAATTAAAAATAATTATATTGCTATAGATATTCCACCTACTGCGAATTTTGCCGCAGATAAAACTACAGCAAATGTTAATGAAAATATTCAATTTACTGATCAGTCAACATCTTATGGGACTATAACATCTTGGCAGTGGGATTTTGGTGATGGAAGTACTAGTAATATTCAAAATCCAGTCCATCAATATACTGCTTCTGGAGATTATACCGTATCATTAACTGTAACTGATGAATTTGGTAATGATACTTTGGTTAGAAATAATTATATAACAATATCATTAGTATTAGATGCTAATTTTACTGTTGATGATACTACGGCAACTACTAGTCAATCTATTCAATTTACTGATCAATCAACATCTTCAGTTGGTATTACTTCTTGGCAATGGGATTTTGGTGATGGTAATACTAGTACTGATCAAAATCCAACTCATCAGTATTCTAGTAATGGACAATATACTGTATCATTAACAATAACTGATATTTATAGTAATCAAGATACTGAAACTAAAATTAATTATATTATTGTTGCTAATGATCCTGGTGCTAGTTTTGTTGCAGATGACACATCAGTAATTATTAATCAAGCTGTTCATTTTACTGATCAATCTACTTCAAGTGGTACTATATCATCTTGGCAATGGGATTTTGGTGATGGTAATACTAGTACAGCTCAAAATCCAACTCATCAGTATTCTAGTAATGGACAATATACTGTATCATTAACAATAACTGATGAATTTGGTAGTGATATAATGATTAGAAATAATTATATTACTGTTGCTAATCTTCCTGTTGCTAATTTTACAGCAAATGATACATCAGCAATTATTAATCAAAGTATTATTTTTACTGATCAATCTACTTCAAGTGGTACTATATCATCTTGGCAATGGGATTTTGGTGATGGTAATACTAGTACAGCTCAAAATCCATCTCATTATTATACTGCTAATGGTACATATACTGTATCATTAACTGTAACTGATGAATTTGGTACTGATACTGAAACTAAAAATAATTATATTATTGTAGCTGATTTGCCAACTGCAGATTTTGCCGCAGATGATACAACAAAAGTACCTTATAGTGATATTCATTTTACTGACACTTCAATATCTGATGGAACTATAACATCTTGGCAATGGGATTTTGGTGATGGTAATACTAGCACTGATCAGAATCCAACTCATTATTATACAACTAATGGAATATATTCTGTATCATTAACAGTAACTGATGAATTTGGTACTAGTACAGAAACTAAAAATAATTATATTGATATTAATGATCCTCCAGTAGCTGATTTTAGTGGCCCTACTGTAGGTCATGTACATACTGATATTCAATTTACTGATCAATCTACTTCAAGTGGAACTATAACATCTTGGCAATGGGATTTTGGTGATGGAGGTACTAGTACAGCACAAAATCCAGTTCATCAATATGATTCATCCGGTCAATATACTATTGTATTAATGGTAACTGATGAATATGGTGATGATGTTGTAATTAAAGATGATTATATTGCTATTGATATGGCACCAACTGCTGATTTTTATGCAGATACTGAAACAGTATATATTGGTGATCCAGTTCAATTTACAGATGCCTCAACATCTCATGGTACTATTACAGATTGGTCATGGGATTTTGGTGATGGAACAGGTAGCATGGAACAAAATCCAACTCATCAATATACTGCTCCTGGCACTTATACTGTATCATTAACAGTAACTGATGAATTTGATTCAGATATAGAAGTAAAAGATAATTATATTACAGTTGAAGTGAATGGTACTGGATATGAATATGGATATAGTATGGGTGGACTCTATATGGATTTTAATGCTGGGATTCTTGAGAAGTATTCTACTATTGATCGAATAACATTTCCATTTGATTCAGGAACTGCTACTCATGTTGGAAATTTAAGTATAGCAGCATCTACATCAGGTGGATTTAATTCTAGTAATTATGGATATGCGATAGTTAGCAATGTCCCTTCAAATAATTTTGGTACTGTCCCAACAATTATTAATCGTTTAACATTTCCATTTAATTCTGGTACTGCTACTCATGTTGGAAATTTATATAGTGGTACAGTTGATCCAGGAGGTAGTTGTAATAGTAGTAATTATGGATATATGTTAGGTGGTCATGATTATTCTGGTCAAAGTAATAATATATCATATATTGGTCGTGTAACATTTCCATTTAATTCTGGAAATGCTGTTCATGTTGGAAATTTAGCTTGTCAAACTAATGTTGTTGGTAGTTGTAATTCTAGTAATTATGGATATAGTATGGGAAGAAGTGGTCTTCATGGTGGTACTGGATCTGATATTGATCGAATAACATTTCCATTTAATTCTGGAACTGCATCACATGTTGGAAATTTAAGTAGAATAAATGTGGGTACATGTGGTGGTTGTAATAGTAGTAATTATGGATATTGTATGGGTGGTGCTGATAGTAATTATAATGCTTTTTCTAATATTGATCGAATAACATTTCCATTTAATTCTGGAACTGCATCACATGTTGGAAATTTAAGTAGCAATTCAGGTATTGAAAATAGTGGATGTAATTCTAGTAATTATGGATATCATCGTATAAATAATTCTGTTTATCGTATAACATTTCCATTTAATTCTGGCACATCAGTTCATGTTGGAAATTTAACTTCTCGTACTTATAATACTGCTGATAGTAGATCATGGTGCGATGGAACAGATTTTGTAATGTTATTTTATTAATTAATATAATAAAATAGATCTTAGATTGATTGATATACGATTAATCTAAGATCTTATTTTTTTAAAATTTTGCCGCAGTAAAAAACTAAAAAAGGAGAGATCATGTCAAAAGATTTAACAATTAAAGATGAATTTAATAATCATTTAATTAATATTTTTGGTTCTTCAGATTTTCCTAAAACCATTCAATCTGGAATAAATGAAGTGATGACTTTAGTTAATAATAATAAAACTTTACCTGAATTATATAGTAAAGAATTAAAAGAAACTATGGTTTCTACTTCTATATTTCAAGATATATGTGTTCAAATGGAAGAACATTTTACTCCTCATAGAAAAATTAGACAATTAATGTTAGAATTAAGTTCAAAATTAGACGCATTAGATAGTGCTAAAAATTCTCATAAAAAAGCAATAATTGAATGTCAATTATTAGAAAAAGAAATCAATGAATTAGAAGATTTATATTCTATTATTGATTCAACAAATGAATTTACTTTAAGTCATGCTTTAAGATTGTCAAATATAAAATATACAACTAAATCAGGAATGGATAATGTAATTACTAATACTATTATTGATTCTAATATTTTAAATTTATTATCCAGCGGCAAAATTGAAAAAATTACTGATTCAAATTTTTTAGATCTTATAAAATCTAAGATTAAAATAGCAACTGGTAATAAAATTGTAGATTATGAAGAAGCCCAAAGAGGATTAAAATCATCACAACATTTAATTAAAGATTCAGCTATTAAAGCACATCAATTAAGACAACAAGTTAAAAAATATTCAAAAGAAGTTGAAGAATCTGGACAATCTTTTGATGAATCAGAATTTACTTATTATGTAATGTTTTTTACTGCAGAAGCTGAAAGACAATTAAGAACTGGTGATCATCAAATTGATAGAGGAACTTATAAAGCTATTTCACAATTACCTGATTTTATAAGATTAAAAGTTTTAAAGAATATTGATTATATTATAAATAAATTAAAAAATGGAAATTATACTATCACAACAGATTATATTTTCAAAACTGATGAAGAAATTTTGAAGCCGCACATTGAACGTGCTGAAGATGGTACATTAATTGTTGAAGGATTAAGAGTGAATGATTATTTGATGATTGATCCGCCATCTATTCTTTCAAAAAACAAGAATAAAAACTAAAAATTTCGCCGCAGAAAAAACTAAAAAAGGAGGGGAACATGATCAAATTATTTTTTGATGCTGAGTTTACAGGTTTACATCAAAATACTACGTTAATTAGTCTTGGTATTATCTCGGAGGACAATAAAACATTTTATGCTGAATTTAATGACTATGATATAACTCAAGTCAATGATTGGATTCAAAAACATGTTATTGATAATTTAAAATTTTATTATAATAATACTAATTTAATTTTTGATGAGAATAATAATGTTTCAGTATACGGTAATTCTCAATTTATTCGTGATCAATTAATCAATTGGTTAAATCAATTTGATACCGTTGAATGTTGGTCAGATTGTCTTGCTTATGATTGGGTTTTATTTTGT
>Ga0190327_1000119_pt1 | contig 12649 bp, 11 predicted proteins | sample 48720401_MG_FD_161667 | JGI IMG/M metagenome (GOLD analysis project Ga0190327, IMG submission 161667) | Hydrothermal vent sediment bacterial communities from Southern Trench, Guaymas Basin, Mexico - 4872-04-0-1_MG | ecosystem: Environmental > Aquatic > Marine > Hydrothermal vents > Sediment ... | reverse complement strand
TATAAAAAACAAGTGCAATAACGGCAAAGGATTCGAGCTGACAAAAGCACGTATCTTTAAATGCTTTTGCCATGATTTATATTATTCTTTATAGATATAAGGAGATTGTCAAATGAGTGCATTGGTCATTATGGTTGTTGCGTTTATAGGTTATATCCTGATGTATAACTTATATGGTAAATTCATCGGACAAAAAATTTTCAAGTTGTCCCAGGCCGCGACGGTTCCTTCCGTTGAACTGGAAGATGGCGTGGATTATGTGCCCACAAAAAAAGAAGTAATTTTCGGGCATCATTTTACATCCATTGCCGGAACCGGGCCCATTGTCGGACCCGCAGTCGCCATCATATGGGGATGGGTGCCCGCATTAATATGGGTATTTTTCGGAAGCATCTTTATGGGGGCTGTTCACGATTTCGGCGCATTGATTATCTCCATGAGAAACCAGGGGAAATCTATTGCCGATTATACGTCAAAATATATCAACGCCCGCACCCGATTTTTCTTTTTTTTAATTGTATTTTTAGAATTATGGATTGTGATAGCCATCTTCGGTCTGGTTATTGCCGTGGTATTTGCCATGTATCCGGCATCAGTCTTCCCGGTCTGGTGTGAGGTCGCCATTGCTATTTGGCTTGGATATGGGGTTTATAAACAGGGCAAAAGCATTATGACCTTGTCCATTATTGCCGTGATTGTGATGTATATCACGGTGTATATAGGCGTTTACATTCCCATTAAAATGCCGGCGATCGCAGGGATTCCGCCTACGGGTGTATGGACGATTATTCTCTTGATTTATGCATTTATTGCGTCTACGCTTCCAGTGACCACATTGCTCCAGCCCCGTGACTTTATCAACTCCCATCAATTGTTGATTGCCATGGTGCTATTGATCCTGGGGGTAATTCTTTCCGCTTTTGGCGGGAATCTTCACATCGTTGCTCCGGCCGTTCAGATGTCACCTGCCAAAGCGCCACCCATGTGGCCCTTTTTATTTATTACGATTGCCTGCGGTGCTATTTCAGGATTTCATTCCCTGGTATCCTCCGGGACATCGTCAAAACAGGTCAGGGATGAATCCGATTCTTTATTTGTCGGATATGGTTCCATGCTCATGGAAGGAACACTTGCCACTTTGGTTATCATTGCCGTATCTGCCGGAATCGGTATGGGGTATGTAACCAAATCCGGTGAGACCCTGATGGGAGTAGCCGCCTGGACGACCCATTATTCTTCATGGGCCGCCGCTGCCGGGCTGGGATCTAAAATTGCAGCCTTTGTGAACGGATCTGCCAATATGATAGCCTCCACTGGAATGCCTCACGCTTTTGGTCTGGCTATCATGGGTGTATTTGTGGCCTCTTTTGCCGGAACCACTCTGGATACCGCCACCCGTATCCAGCGCTATATTGTTGCTGAGCTTTTTACCAGTTTTAAAATGAACTTTCTCACCGGTAAATATATTGCTACTTTTATTGCTGTGGCAAGCGCACTGGCACTTGCCTTTGCAACCGGTGCCGGTGGAAAAGGGGCGTTAAAACTCTGGCCTCTGTTCGGTGCGGTCAACCAGACCCTTGCCGGTTTGGCCCTGATCATTATTACGGTTTATCTGAAAACCAAAGGCGGTATGAAATGGGTGGTATCCGGTATCCCGGCCATATTGATGGTATTTATGACCATCTGGGCACTTGTGTTGAATCAGACCAAGTTCGGTACCAGCCATAATATGCTGCTTCAGGTGGTAAATGGATTGATCCTTTTTCTGGCTATCTGGATCGCTATTGAAGGACTCATAAAATTTATGAGCATGAAATCCGAATCCTGATGATAACGTATATGAGCCGGGAAAAAATAATTTCTTCCCGGCTCATATAACGATTTGACATGCAACCAATACTTAAGAAACAATATATTATAATTGTTTTGCCGGCAATAAGTCTTTTTCTGGCCTTTGGTCTGGCAAGACAATTGAATTTTATCAGACCCGGACAGTTTGTCATCTCTTCTGTGCTGCATTCTGTACTGTTTGTTTTATCCGCCATTACGGCCATTGCAGGCCCCCTTTTTCTTCGAACCCTTTTTGCCCATTCCATGCGGGAAAAAACCCAGGTTCCGGCTAAAGAATTTTTATCTTTTCAAAAAAAAATTTTATGGATATCATTGATTACACCGTATTTTGCTTTTGCGGCTGTTTTATGTGATTTCCCCAGATTTTATGCTACCGCCATCGTATTGATGGCCCTGTACGCAGTATACTATTATTTTCCATCCCAGAAACGAATTGATTTTGACCGAAAAATATTCAGGGTAAAATGATCAGACCGAGAACATCTCTCCTTGATATACTTAAAAAAATTAAAACCTGTTTTGCAGGCTTCTGGCAGGTGGCTGATGAAGTGGCGCGAAACAAGGCGGTTGGAACTATAGAGGCGGAACAAGAAGAATTGGAATATATCTTTGCTGTTCTAGTACAGGGAACATTCATTGGGATGCCGTCCCCACCCGTGCAGATCTGTATGGATCTTCTCCCTTTGATGGAAAAGGATTTGATCTTACTTCTTGAAAGGGTGGACACAGCCAATGAACCATTATCCAGGCTGTTTTCCGTATTTGATATAGGATAAAAATCATGACTGAACTTCAAACAGTATTCTTTTTGGGAAAAGGCGGAACCGGAAAATCCACGGCATCGGCACTTTTATCACTGGTGCTGATGGAGAAAGGTAAAAAAGTACTCCTGGCATCTTTTGATGATGCCCACAACCAGTCGGATATTTTTGAAACGAATTTTTCTGACAAAGCCTGCACAATAGGCCCTTGCCTTGAAGTCCTCCAAATTGACCGAGATAAAGAAATCAAGCAGTATTTAAAGAAAACCGCCCAGAAAGTTAAAAACAGCTATACCTACCTGACAGCCTTTAACCTGGACAATTATTTTGATATTTTAAAATTCTCCCCCGGCATGGAAGAATATGCATTGGTCACAGCATTTATGAATCTTCAAATTAAATATAAGAAATATGATTATCTGATCATTGACATGCCGCCGACAGCGCTGTCTTTAAGGTTTTTTAACCTGCCCTCCCTTTCATTGACATGGATTGATCAGCTTGAAAAACTACGATTGGAAATTTATAAACGAAAAGAAATTATCTCCAGAATTAAATTTGCCGGGAAGGAATTTGAACGGGATAAAGTCTTGTCCAGAATTCGGGAAATCAAATCCGACCACCAGGCACTTAAGGATGCTTTTGAAAACCCTCAAAAATCAAATTTCTTTGCTGTATTCAACCAGGATGTTCTGTCTGTAGCTGAAACCAGACGTATCCTTGATCAGCTCAATTCATTGAATATTGAGATAAAGGGACTGATCTGCAACGACCGGATGCCGGAGGGATCAAAAGAAAAAAATATTAAAGCTGAATTTTCTGCCATCCCCATTCAGCACATTCCATACTCATCTTCTTCCTTAATCGGGATGTCTGCATTAAAATATCATATTTCGTCATACAATCTAACGTTTGATGAAATTTTTAAATAATCGATCATTACCGCATCAGACACTTTCCCGTCTCTCCTCTTATTAAAAATTACCGATAGACAAATCTATATAAATTAACTATACTCATATTATTGCTCCTGTTTTGGTTTACCACCACTTTTTACAAATTGTAAAAAAAGTGACGCCATTATCTTTTTTAATGGAGATCTTTTAATTTTTTATTGGGATATATCAAAATACGATTCGCACATAAACCATTAGTCCTTTTGACGTTTCAACATTCCAGGTGCTAATGCTTTTATGCAGTAATGGTATGATAGTTGCTTTTTGAATATTCATTCAAATTTTTACTGGATCAGATAAGGATCTTTTTTATGCCAACCAAAGAACAAGTCATTAATCCTGAACTGTATGATGCTGTTCTATTTGATCTGGACGGTGTGGTTACCCGAACAGCAGATATCCATGCAACTGCCTGGAAGAATACATTTGACGAATATTTAAAAAAAAAGAACGGCGCAGATAATTATATCCCCTTTGACCTTAAGGATGATTATATAACATATGTGGATGGAAAACCTCGCATCGAAGGGATTAAAGCCTTTATTGCCTCTCGCAATATTGATATCCCCTATGGGTCTGCCCATGATGCGCCTGATAAGGACACCCTATATGGGCTGGGCAACCGGAAAAATCAATTTTTTTCTTATTTACTGAAAAATAAGGGGGTGAAGGTTTATAAATCCACCATTGATCTTATTCGTCAACTGAAAAAAAACGGATTTAAGACAGCCATTGTCAGTTCAAGCAAAAACTGTGATAAAATTCTTAAAATCGCAGACATTGAAAATTTGTTTGATGTCATGATTGATGGGATTATCTCTGACAGTCTTGGCCTTCCCGGCAAACCTGAACCGTACATCTTTCTGGAAGCGGCCAAAAAACTGAATGTTGATATAAATAGATGTGTGGTGGTGGAGGATGCGCTTTCCGGTGTGGAAGCTGGCAGAAAAGGTGGTTTTGGAATGGTTATCGGTGTTAATCGTACAGATCAGGCAGAAAAACTGAAACAAAAAGGAGCCCACCTGGTAGTTGACGATCTTTCTGAAATTGAGGCAGGCATGGGAAAAGAGGCTAGCTGGGATCAAATATATTTAGGGTTTGACCCTGAAGATGAAGGACGGCGGGAAGCAATGTGCGCCTTGGGAAACGGATATTTTGTTACCAGAGGTGCTGCCCCTGAAGCAACGGCTGATGATGTGCATTATCCAGGGACCTATCTTGCCGGAGGGTATAACCGGCTTAAGACTAAAATCGCCGGTAGAATCGTTGAGAATGAAGATCTGGTTAATCTTCCCAACTGGCTATGTCTCAATTTCCGCATCCCTGGAGAGGAATGGTTTCAAATCAAAAATGTAAAAATTCTTTTTTATAGACAATCCCTTATTATAAAAAAAGGGGTGCTGATCCGCACCATATGCTTTCGGGATAAAAAAAATAGAGAAACACGTATTTGTCAACACTCATTTGTCCATGGAGATCAAGTGCACCGGGCTGCACTGAAAACCATTATCACGCCTCTGAACTGGGAAGGTAAAATAGAGATCTGTTCTGCTCTGGATGGCAGGGTGACAAACCGGGGGGTTAAACGCTATCGGGATTTGAGCAAGCAACATTTTGATCTGGTTGAGTCCCGTCACATTGACGAAAAAAGTATGGTGTTAAAAATGCACACCAATCAGTCATGCATTGCTATTGCAATGGGTGCAAGAACCAACATCTTTCTTCAAAAGAACCTGGCTGCTATTAAATCTGTTCCAGCTGACAAACCCGGTGGATATGTTGCCAGACATTCTATTATAGATGTAAAGAAGCGAGATGATCTTACAGTGGAGAAGCTGCTCTGTATCTATACATCCCGGGATACAGGTATCTCTGAATGCCTGTTAGAAGTGAAAAATACTATTGCAAATGATGTTGAAAGTTTTGATAGTTTATTAAAATCCCATGTTACAGCTTGGGAACTTTTATGGCGCAAATTCGATGTCACTCTTGAACTGGACAATCGTGATATTGAGCAATATACACAAAAAATTGTCAGATTATATATTTTTCATTTATTACAAAGTTCTTCAGTCCATTCCCTGGATATTGACGTGGGTATGCCAGCCCGTGGCTGGCATGGTGAAGGCTACAGAGGACATATATTCTGGGATGAAATAATTATTTTCCCATTCTTTAATTACCGGGCGCCTCAAATTATAAGAACCCTGCTCATGTATCGTTACCGACGACTTGAAGAAGCCCGGCGTGCAGCCAGGAAGGCAGGCTGCAAAGGTGCAATGTATCCATGGCAGAGCGGAAGCAGCGGCAGAGAGGAGACCCAGCAGATGCATCTCAACCCAAGATCGGGCCGCTGGCTTCCGGATCACACCCATCTGCAGCACCATATCAATAATGCAATAGTTTATAATATCTGGCAGTATTTTCAAATTACCCATGATATCGAATTCTTATCCTTTTACGGTGGTGAAATCATCATAGAAATCGCACGGTTCTGGGCAAGCATGGCAACCTATAAACCTGAATTTGACCGATACGAAATCATGGGTGTGATGGGCCCTGATGAATATCATGATGCTTATCCCGGAGCAGACAAACCAGGTCTGAACAATAATGCCTATACGAATTTAATGGTCGTATTTGTTATGGACCAGGCACTAAATCTTCAACACGTTATTTCCGAACAGGACTGGGAATCTTTAAGAAAAAAGCTTGAAGTGAAAGATAGAGAACTTGAAAAATGGAAAAAAATAAGTCGAAGGATGAGACTCGTATTCCATGGAGGTGGAATACTCAGCCAATTTGAAGGATATGAAAATTTAAAAGAATTTGACTGGGACGGTTATAAAAAAAAATATGGGAATATTCGACGTCTTGACAGGATTCTTGAAAAGGAGGGGGACAGCACCAATAACTATAAACTCTGCAAACAGGCAGACGTCTTAATGCTTTTATATCTTTTCAGTGCTGAAACGTTAAGAAAGATGTTTAAACGTCTTAATTATACTTTTGACAAGGATTTAATCCCAAAAAATATCAACTATTATTTAAACCGAACTACAAACGGGTCATCCCTGGCACTGGTCATTCATGCCTGGATTGAAGCACGGCAGGCAAGAGAACGTTCCTGGGACTTTTTCAGCCAGGCACTTGAGACGGATATGGTTGATGACCGAACCGGAAGCACCCGGGAAGGGATTCATCTGGCTGCCATGTCAGGGTGTATTGATATTCTTCAACGGGGCTATGCCGGTCTGGAAATACGAAGTGATATACTGATTTTAAATCCTTTGCTGCCAAAACCCATAAACCGCATCTGTTTTCATGTTCGATACAGGAATCACTGGCTTGATCTGGAAATCACTCAAACGGACGTTAAGGTTAAAAGCCTGACCAGCAGGGCAAGACCTGTCATGATTATGATCAAAGATGAAATAATCAGGCTCTATCCGGGCAAGATAGCATATGTGGATATTTAAACTATCTTTTTTGGAAGCCCGGAAAAAGGTAAGGATAAAAAAATGGATAAAAAAAATATACAAAAAGGTCGAATTGTCATTGTATCCAACCGGTTGCCGGTTATTTTAAAACTTACCGAAGATGGGAAGACAGCGGTGGAAAAAGGAGCTGGAGGACTGGTAACAGCAATGGCACCGGTACTGAAGAATCGAAACGGCACCTGGATAGGGTGGCCGGGTTATGTACAAAAGGCGGGTATTGATGACTATATGTTGCCGGCAATACAAACAGCCGTTTCCGGATATAGTATTAAACCTGTTATGTTGAATTCAGATGAGCTAAAAAATTTTTATGAAGGATTTTCCAATTCAATTGTGTGGCCTCTTTTCCATGGATTTACGGGTAAGTGCATCTTTTTGCCGAAATACTGGACAAGTTACCAGAAGGTTAATAAAAAATTTGCAGCGATTGTATGTCAAACTGTAGATGATCCGGATTTTATCTGGGTCCATGACTATCAGTTAATACTTGTTGGGGCTCAGTTGCGTAAACTGCACAAGAGGAATTCCATTGGATTTTTTTTGCATATCCCGTTTCCCCCCATTGACACCTTTATACGATGCCCCTGGCGATTTGAACTCCTTTCCGCCATGTTGGAATATGATATCATAGGGTTTCACACCATCCAAAACAAACGTAATTTTATTGAATGTGTCAAGAAAATAATTCAAGATGCAAAAATTGATGCAAAAGCAGCATTTGACGAGACGGTAAGTGAATTAACAATTAACAGCAAAATCGTCCGCATCGGGGTCTTTCCCATCAGCATTGATTACAATGAATTTTCTCTCCACGCCTGGGATAGTAGCGTCTATAAAAGATCAAAGGAAATACGAAAGAATGCCCCTGGTACTAAAATATTACTGGGTGTTGATCGTCTGGATTATACCAAGGGCATACCTGAAAAGTTAAAAGCATTTAAACTGTTTTTAACACGCTTCCCAAAGTTCCATAAAAAAATACATTTTATTCAACTTGTGGTCCCCAGTCGAAGGGAAATTGCAGCCTATGCTGATCTGAAGCTTGAGATGGAACAACTTGTGGGAGAGATTAATGGTAAATTCAGTACAGATGACTGGCTTCCTGTCCAGTATATGTTTCGAAATCTTGACAGAACTGAACTGATTTCATTGTACCGGGCATGCGATATTGCGTTTGTCACGCCGTTAAAAGATGGTATGAATCTTGTCGCCAAGGAATATTGTGCCTGTAATATTGATGAAAAAGGGGTGCTAATCCTCAGTGAATTTGCCGGTGCTGCTCAACAGTTTTACCAGGATGCAATTTTAATAAACCCCCATGACATTGAAAGAAGCGCCAGAGCGATTCACAAGGCATTTAATATGCCTTTGGAAGAAAAAAACCAGCGAATGCGCAATCTGCGGGAGAACATTAAAAACAAAGATATCTTCTGGTGGCTGGATTCTTTTTTAAATGCTGCCATTGAAAAGGATTTGTCGAGTTTTCCACAGGTGGATGAATATTTCCCTGACAAACCGATCGCGAACTTAGGGATATGACCTTATCTTAAGAAGATATAAATAAATAAGTTGCGACCCCCACGATAGCCAGCCAGATATTCATGATATTACTCACGGTAACATTTAATATGGCTGCCAGATATTTCCGACGATTCAAAAGCGCTAAACAACATTTGAACTCTGGCCAACTTGAAAGAGTGGCCAGAACGAAAAATCCGATCACGCCTTTTGGGGCATGGCTTTGCTCCGAGGCAAAACTCACAACCGGGTCGAGAAAATAGCCTGCTACAATTAACACAGCAATCGCTGGAAGCATGCTCCATTTAGCGACAACTTCTTCCTCCATAGGCTCCTCAGTCTCTTCCGGAGGCCGCTTAATAAAAAGCACTACGGTCACAACAATCGCTGTCACCACCCAATATATATGATACTGAATTGGAATCACATAAAAACTTACAGCCAGGCCTGCCGTAAGCGAGATACAAGTTAAACTATATCTCCAGTTTGTTCGAAGTGTTTTTAAAAACACTCGACAAACCAATGCTGCCATTACTAATAAAATTGGATTCATAAAATTCGAACCCAGAGGAGTGCTGGCAGCAAACAGCACATCCCCCACGACTAGGCCGACGATTAAACAAACAAGCTCAGGCCCGTTGGTAATGAACCCGGTGATGGTGCCAAGACCCCTTACATCTTTCAGAATCTCAATGATGACCTCGATGGATAATCCGATCAAAATCATGACCAGCACAACCCCTCCGGCCGCTATAAACGACTGGTTGAGGTCTCCATCGAACATCAATGAACAGCCACAAAAAAATATGACAACAAGAATCCAACATATCATGTCGAGCCGACCTACAGAATTAACCAAAAATTGTTTCATAGCTTTCCTCCAAATTTTTCTACAGATTAATTAACATAGAGATATTGAAAAATCCAGAACTGACTGACAGAATGTGCGTACTGTCTACCGCCGTTTCCCTGTATCCCGCTGATTTCAGCAATTAGTGCACTGAATTTTGGATTATATCCGATTATATATTCCTTGGGAGGCTTCTTGTATGGGGGATCGGCCGATAGCAGCTTGCTGGATAAATGATAGTATAAGATTTGATGTGAAAAAATTTCAAAAAGGAAACCTTAAGATTATGCGATTAAATAAAGTGGGATTGTTTATCTGTATGGTTGGTTTCATGTTGTCTTTTACAGCGAACATTTTTGCAGAAGATTTTTCAAGATTTCCTGAAATATTAGATATCAGCACCTATTAAAATTTGGTGATACTTAAAGAAAATAATCAGTTCCGGATTTTAAAAATCTTTGCCAAAAACAAGAAACATATTAAGTATGACATTAAAAAAATCGATACCCCTTTACCCTACTATGAATTGATTGTTGAAAATACTAAAAAAATCCAATAATATATTTTAGAGCAATAAACAGGATACAGCAGCTCAAAATTCCTTTAATATATATGGCTTTAACATATTTTTGAACCCTTGCCCCCAGGTACATGCCTAAGATTCCGCCCGACCCGAACAATGCCCCCAGCAGCCAGTCTGGAGATACGGATATTTGAGGGTATACATAAGACAAAAACTGATAAAAAATCACACCGGAAACTGACGTCGCAAATGTACCCAGAAGAGCCGCTCCTGCAATGACGTGTACGGGCAGTCCGATGATTGATACCAGTACCGGAGCGATGATTGACCCGCCTCCAATGCCATATATCCCGCCAATAATCCCGACTAAAAAACAAATAATGTAAATGGGTAACGGTGCATAACCATATACTTTTCCCCCAAATGTAAATGTAACTTTTTTGAACGAGACCTCCATGACGGTAAGGCTGTGAAAACCCGTCGCCTTGATCTGTCGACCGCTATCCTTTTCCTTTCTGGTACTTATCATATCTTTTAACAGCTTCCAGCCGATATACAGCAGGACGAGCCCTGCAAACATTTTGAAATTCTTTGGATCAGGCAAATACTCGATTCGTACCCATGCACCGATAAAAACCCCTGGCAACGTTCCGATAACGATTGCCCTGGCCAAAGGCCATAACATTCTTTTTTCTTTAATATACCGATAGACCCCACTGGGTATGGCGATAATATTGAAAACATGATTGGTGGCGGAAACAGAAGGTGACGTATACCCAAGAACGCTCATTTGAAACGGCAATAATAAAAATGCGCCGGAAATACCCCCCATTGAAGTAAAAAACGAAACAATCAGCGCCGTAAAGAAAATAAGATACGGATTGGCATAGATTTCAGCAATTGGGAAATACACTTCTGCCTCCTGATATTATGAATTTAAAATCTTTTCCATTTCAAAAAACAAATCCTGTTCTCTTATAACACCGACTGTTTTATCCGTCAAAGTGACAAGAAGCCGCCTCTCGTTGCTGTAAAGCATGATGTATGCCGCCTCCATCAGACTTGATCTACTGTTAATAGAACTGGGAGAAGGTGACATAATATCACGAATGCATTTATTAAACATTCCTTTCCAGAACATGGGAGAATATTCAATACTGTCTGCCAGAGATGGCTTTGGGCGGGTAGAGCCGGTCTAAGCTTTTTTATTTTTGCCAGGGCCTCATGTCCGTCCATACCCGGCATTTTGATATCCAGAATAACCACATCCGGACCCTGCTTGATTTTTACAAGCTGCAAAAAATATCATAATGCTTTTATTGTCAATACTATAAAAAAATCTTGCATTTCCTTAAAAAAAGATTTATTGCGCTTTTAAGATTTCCATTCATATGAGAAGATATGAAAAATGAATTTTGAAAGGCTCGGGATTTATGAATAATAAAAGGAGATAAGCCATGTTAATCGGAATACCAAAAGAGATCATGCACAAGGAAAACAGGGTTGCAGCACTTCCGGAAACGATTGAAAAATTTAAAAAACTGGGCGTTGATGTAATGGTTGAAACAAAGGCCGGAGCCGGGGCTTTTGCGGATGATGAAGCATACCGGGAAGCAGGCGCGCAGATTGCAGGAGATGCAGCCGAGGTTTTTGATAAAGCAGACGTTATTTTAAAAGTCAAAGAACCCATGTTTAATGAGCAGTTCAACAAGCACGAAATTGACATGATGAAAGAAGGCCAGATTCTTGTTACCTTTCTGCATCCGGCAACCCCTTCAAACCATGGAGATGTAAAAAGACTACAGGAAAAAAACATCACGGCATTCACAATGGACGGCATTCCCAGAATTTCAAAGGCTCAACGCATGGATCCGTTAACTTCCATGAGTGCTATCACCGGGTATAAAGCCATCATTATTGCGGCTGCTAATTTTCCAAAATTCATTCCCATGATCGGTACATCCATCGGCATGATAAAACCGGCCAATATTCTGGTCATCGGCACCGGTGTTGTCGGGCTTCAGGCCATTGCAACAGGAAAACGACTGGGAGGTATTGTCAAAGCAGTTGATATCCGACCGGCTGCAAAAGAAGAGGCTGCGAGCGTAGGCGCCAAGGTGGTGGATTTTGATGCACCCCCCGAACTGGTTGTTGGAGAAGGCGGATATGCCAAAGCACTTCCGGAAGAATGGCTTGAAAAAGAAAGACAGGCACTGGCTCCCATCGTTGCAGAATCTGATATCATTATTCTCAGCGCCCTTATACCGGGAGAAGTTGCCCAGCATGTGATCACAAAAGAAATGGTTGAATCAATGAAACCCGGTTCTGTTATTATTGATGTCTCCATTGACCAGGGCGGAAACTGCGAGATAACAGATCCGGGTAAAGAATTAATGCATAACGGCGTCTACATCTGCGGGATTAAAAACATCCCCGGGTCAGTGCCGGTTCATTCTTCGTGGCTGTATGCCAATAATCTGTATTATTTTGTTGAGAATCTGTTTAAAAACGGGGCAGCCGAATTTGACATGACCGATGAAATCATCAAAGGGGCGCTTGTTACGCACAAGGGCAAACTGTATCACGAAGGAACGCTCAAGGCCATGGGGCTGAATGATTAAAATTTTTCCAGGAGCAGATCGATGACAAATCTTTTATTGATGGCCGGGGTTTTCCTGTTTTCCTTTATT
>Ga0190327_1000117_pt1 | contig 12775 bp, 14 predicted proteins | sample 48720401_MG_FD_161667 | JGI IMG/M metagenome (GOLD analysis project Ga0190327, IMG submission 161667) | Hydrothermal vent sediment bacterial communities from Southern Trench, Guaymas Basin, Mexico - 4872-04-0-1_MG | ecosystem: Environmental > Aquatic > Marine > Hydrothermal vents > Sediment ... | reverse complement strand
CCTTAAAAAGTTCGTTAAAACCTCATTAATTGCTCGGTATTGTAAAAAACTCATTACGGAATTATCATAACTTTTCAAAAAAGAAATTACACCCAAAGGCTCACCATTTCTTTTTCTAACAAAATTTCTCTTTATAGCACCTAAAAGTCTATCATTTAAATCTCTCCGATCTTCAAGTCCTTTCTCAACCAAATAAGGAAACAACTCTTCTTTATACCATCGCATAAAAAAGTTCTCATCTATATCAAAAAAATGCAATAACTTAGCATGGATAGCTGTAGTTAAAAAATGCCTTGAAATACCAAACTTAAATTTAAACTCCTGAATTATCTTTGCCCAAACTTCTTTTAAACCCTCCAAAAATCTTTTTGCTTGCGGTTCATTCTCAGAAATCCTTTTCAAAGACAATACTACTTTCTCTCCCCTAAACACATCTTCTAAAGAAAAGTTGTATTTTTCATATTCCTTAGCTCGTAATTTTGCCAAATCAAATAGAGGCCATTCTCTAAGTAGAGGATAATCATCCCACAACTCATGAGAAGAGAATAAATCATTTGCATTATTTTGATCTTCAATTAACTCTAAAGACTTGCCTTCAAAATTAACTAAATCATCTAATGAATATCGAGGGAAATCAAATTTCAAAAATTTGTCAAAATCTGGCTCAAGAATCTCTGAAAAAAGAGAAACGTCTCTACCCTGTACCGAGTATCCAAACACTCTAGTAAAAGGGAGTTTAAAGATTCTAAACGCTGATACAGCACCCCTATCAAATTCGACATCCTCATCATTCTCTAAAATTTCAGCAATTTTTTCTTTGAAATCATCAACTTTTTGAGCAACAGTCCTATCAAAAAAATTCACAACATCTTTCAAAAAGAAATAAAAGTGTAATCCTGCACCAGAATTTATGATAAAAGAAGGTTCAACTCCAAGTTTTACAAATTTTTGTTTTAAACGTTCTTTTAAATTTAGCAAATATTGTTTAAGCTCATCTTCAGACATAAGTATATTTTTTTCACTATGAAAACGTTTAAGGTCAAAGTCAATTGCAATTATATTACTAAACCCCAGAGATGTATCCCCCCCTGTACGGGCATATCGATTCAATTTTTGTTTCTCTTCCACTGCTTTTTTGCTATGTACAGATAGCGAGAAATAAGAATTACGCTTTTCAGAAAAATAATGTTCTAAAGTTAATTTTAAGAAATCATGTGCCTTATTTGGGTCTTCATATAAATCTCTAAGGGCCAATAACTTTGAACTTGTAGGTTTCTCTTTTTTTGGATCAATTCCTACAATGTCAATTACTACATCTTCACAAGTTGAACCTTGTGAAACCAAATAATCATAAGTTGGTTTATAAATTGTAGCTAAAAATCCTAATGGTGCGAAACTTTTATATATTTGTGCATCTTTATTCTCCATCAGTTACCACCTCCATCAAGTTATCTTTTTGGAGGGTTTCTTTTTCTTCGTTTCTTTTTTTGTCCAAATAGAGAATCATTCTAACATATGTTGCTCCATATGGTAAACCTAGTTCTTTTGCTCTTTTAGAAGCGTATTCAAAAAGCTCAGGAGTTAAACGCACAAGATAAGACTTCATTTTTCTCACCTCTATAAAACTTCATAAACACAAATATATGAATATATACACCCATATATAAATTTTATGGTTTTCAACCCCTATGGGATAGTCTTGGGACACGTGGGACACGAGAAGGGGGTTTTGGGACGTGCCTCATGTCCCATACTTACCACTCAATAGTAGTAACACTAAAACGCCTAATTCCTTAAAATTTTAAGGAATTAAAGGATCTATTATTTATTATTATTATTATTATTTATTATTATGGGACATATAGGACATAATATAATATGCATATATAATAAAAAATTGTTTTGTATACAAATGTATACAAGATAGCAAATATGTAAAAGTATGTGCATATATATGGAAAAAATCGCGTCCCAAGCGTCCTTCGTGTCCTAAAAGGCGACGCATAGCATTTTTTGTGGGACAGTTTTTTGGGACGGGACATGGACTCTTGTCCCAGCCCCTACAAAATAGAAACATTTATAAACCCTTCTTCCTATAGGATATATACCACCCCCTCTTTTTTTATACTGAACAAAAAAATCGAAACATTTAAATAGTGCTGTCAACAATTAGTTCGTTTAATGAAAAATAGCGAACTTCAGGGTATTTATCGTAGGACAAAAGGGGACCTTCTGAGTTCTGATGAACTCAAGCGTATAGCAAAGTATGCGTTGGATTTAGCGATTGGAGGCAGGCTCAACGACTTGAGGAATGCGATTCTTTTGAGGCTTTTAGTCACGACAGGGCGTCGAATAGGGGAGTTGTTGAGCATAAGGGTAGGGGACATAGATTTCTCAAATAGATTGATTATGACGAAGATAGAGAAGCAGAAAAGGGAGAATCTTAGACCTATCACGTTAGATCCTAAGACTATGCAATTGATTGAGAAATACATTAAAGCTGCGAAGTTAGGGAAGCGAGACAGATTGATTAACATTACTACGAGAGGGGCAGAGAAATTCCTCAAGCGAGTTGCTAAGGAGTTAGGCATTGAAAAGCGAGTTACTCCACACTCGTTTAGGCATAGTTTAATCACTCTTTTGAGGTCACAAGGTTGGGCTGATAAGGACATTATCCTTGTTACAGGGCACTCTAATACTAAATCCTTAGAGCATTATGACCATACTACATTTTTCACAGTTAGAGACCGATTTGAAAATGTAAGAAATGTAATTTTGGATGATGAATAAAAATGGCGGGAGATTTCCTAAATCCTAATGGACCTCAGGTAGTGCCTTCGTATATTGCTGTTAAGTACGCAATTATGGGCAAATGGAGCGACGTATTGGGCTTATTCATTAGATACGTAGAGAAACCTAACAAATTTACGGAGAAAGAATTACAAGCACAATTAGGGGCGTTAGTGTTATTGTTGCTAACGGCATATGGACAACATATGGATAAATTTTTCAAGAAGGTGCCTAAAGATTTGAAATTAGACACTTTCAAGAAAGTTGTTGATAGGATTACGAAACAAAAAGACCCAGATGTTCACAAGGAAGAAATTGTACCCTTAATAGCGGAAATTCCGTATGTGATGAATTATATGGGCATAACTGACATTGTGCTAAAATCCGCCTCTATGGGGGATTATTTTGCTGGTATGTAAAAATGGACGCAACGCAGTTGTATAATTTATCAGAGAATTTTGTATATTCATCAGATTTCTTTAGACGGTTCTACAAGCTTGATAGGGACGAATGGAATATAAAGTTTGGGCTTGCGAAGGAGTATTTTAAGGATTCACCCGTGCCAGAAGAGGAGTTAGAAAAGATTTTAGCGAGTGCTTTAGTCATATTAGATAAAGATGAATTAAGGCGCTTAGCTCAGTTATTTCATAAGATAGCTGAGAAATACGTGCCACAACAGGTTTTTACTGAGGTTTATAATTATGTGTTTTGGAATTTTTTATTTACAGTTATTGCCAGGCTTAAGAAGGATTTTGATTATTTATTAGTTATTGATGGTTATGAGGGCACTGGTAAGTCTCGTTTAGCATTGGACATTAGTTATTTTTACAGATGGATTGTTTTTGGTAGGAGTGTGGAAGAAGCCAACATTACTCTTTCTCCCCATCAAGTAGCGAAATCGATGTATCACTTCTCTTCGAAGGACACTCACTATGAAGTGATTGTATTTGATGAAGGAGGTTCAGTGTTATTTAGTAGAGAAGCGATGAGTAAGGAGATGAGGAGTTTTGTAAAGATTTTCAAAGTGGCGAGAATGATGAATTGGTTTTTGGTTGTTGTAGCTCAAAATATTACGTGGATTGACCCTTATATTAGGAAGCACAGGGTTACGGGATGGATTCACGTACAAAATAGAGGTTTAGCGTATTATGTTAGTGGTAAGGAGTTTAAGAAGCATAGTGAATTTAGTCAGTTGCATTTTGATGTTGAAAAGTTCTTAACGAGGGTTAGGAAGTTTGTTATTAAGTTTACTGACTTTGACTTTGATGAGAAAGTTTTAGCGTTTTATGAGGATTTGAAGAAGGGTTATGTTAAGGAGACTATTGCTGAGTTATTGAAGTTATATGAAGATATTGTTGTTGAGGATGACGAGAAGGATCCGATTATGTCCATATGGGAATCTTCGTATTTTAAGTTTGGTATTCCATTTTTAGCGAGGTTACCTCAGTTATTTGCTGTTAGTCCTGGAAACGATTTGAATTTAGCGACGACTGTAAAATCATTATTTCCTCGTGAATACTGGTCCTCAGCAAGGTCGTATATTAATGTTAGGGAATATGATCCTATTACTTCTTTGTTATTGATGTTTGATGCGTCTCAGGCAGAGAAGGTAGCGTTATTGAAGAAATACAATTTGCCTTCGGAGTTATTAGCGTATTTTAAGGCTTCGGAGTGGAATCAAGAGCGTGGAAATTATGCTGGATGGTTATTATTATTTGACACATGGCGGGCTTTGATTTCTGGTATAGCTAAGCAAGTAGCTGATCACAAGACTTTGTTAGCTAATGAACCTCCGCAATTTTCAATTTTTCATTATTTACGAATTTTACGGACATTAGTTGGCTCTAACAACATTTTTGAGGCGTATTTGATAGTTCATTATCCTTTTGACATTAAAACCAAGTATGAAGTTTCTTCGAAGATGTTGAATTATGGTTTTAAGAAGTCACGTATGACTTTCAAGGAGTTAAAGACTTTGTTATTTAGGCGTCTTTCGGTTCAGGACATTTTTCAATGGTTTTTATATTTAATTTATCAGATGGAGTTAGTAGCTATTCCTTCAACTCTTCACATATTCAAACGAAAAGGAGATAGGTTATTGAAGACTAATAAAGAGCGTTCGACTTTGGTAGGCATTAAAAATTTTTACAGTTTGCCATTTGTTGATTCTACTACTTTGAAGAGGTCATATGAGTTTATGAAGAATATTAGTGAGAATAGGATGTTCAACGCTAAAGTTTCGTACAATTATACTCCAAAGACATTTTTGACGCAAGTATTTTTGAGTCAAGTTGCGGATAAATCCAAGGTCATAGGAGATCAGATAGAGAATATTTTAGCGAGTTTTGATGCTGAGTCCTCTGAAGATGTAGAAGATCTTGTTGCTCGTTTAGTTGATTTATTTGCGTTCAAAAAATTATCTTATGGTTTGTTACAAGCGATGATTTCGACATTAAAGGAGCGTCAAGATATTGATGATGTAGTTGAGAAGTTAGATAAGTATAAAAGTGTGGGGGAATTATATAATTCATTAGTTTCGAAGCAATTTACGGACATGGAGAAGGAATTGTTATCGTTTGCTATGGAGAATTTAGAGGGATATATTAAAACAATAGAGGAGAAGGTTAAGGAGCGGGTTCAGGAAGTTGTACCAGAGTCTATGGTTGAAGACATTTTTGAGGAAGTTGAGATGAAATCTGAGAATAAAGTTGAGGAAGTTGCTAAGGAATTGAAATCGCTTATTACAGACCTTGAGAAGGTTCGTGATATAGTTCACGAAGGTGGTAATAATGAGTCTGCTAAATAAGATTTTTACAAACTTACATGCGGCATCATGGAGTAGGAATTTAAGTGCATTGAAAGAAAATACACAAAAAATTTTCAATAAAAAGAAAATTGTTTTAAGTGAAGATGATGTTGGTTCAAAAACAGACACTCAAACGATAGCTAAGGATACATTTTTAGAAAAGCTTATATTAGCTTTAGCGAGGGATAGTGAGTGGGATGAGAATAAGATTAAGGAATATTCATTTGCACAATTAGTAGAGATGGTTTCAGTTGATCCCGAATTAGAGAAGCACACTTTTGCGGAGTTTAAGAAAGCTTTGGATAATTTGAGTTTTGCGGGGTTAGTTGATAAGAAGCGAAAGATTTATTTCATTAAGGAGTTAGATAAGAATATTGAGGAGTATTTTTATAAACTGACTGTTAATGGTTTAATTTTAGCTAAGGTCATTGATACTTTAAAATCGAAATATCAACTTTTAGAGTATTCATTTCGTATAAAAGATGTTGAGGTGGTGAAAGATGGCAAGTTGGAAGTTCAATCCTCTGAACAATCCTGAAGAAGTTACGGAATCTAAACCTCCTGATAAAAAGTTGAAAGAAGAGATTGAAGCAGTTAGAAATAAAAACGTAGTTCGTAGTGATAATGATTCGATTGAATTAAGTGAAGACGTATTTCGGGAGGTTTTTGGGGATAATTATTTTACTGATTTAAAGCAGAAAGCAAAGGAAGCTGCAGTAGCTGCGGAGAACTTAGAGTTTAGAACTGAGGAGTTCGAGTTCAAGAAGTTTACAGTTATTCCTGGGTTTAAGGCTCCTTATATGTCTAAGGATTTGCAGTTATCTAATCTTCGGGAGTGGGAAGTGCCAATATTTTCTAAGATCTTAAATTTTGCTGCTGAAATGAAGCGGATAGGGGCTTTAGCTACTGCTGATTTTTTTGCTCGGCAAATTTTCTTTTATCTAAATTTGAAAGTGTCTGTTGATGGTTTTGGTAGAAAGGAATTGAACACTTCAAGGCAGGAAGTTAAGTCATCTTCGAAAGAAGAAATTGGTGGGAAAAAAGGTTTTCAACTGGTACGAGGTGATTAAAGATGGCAAATGTTACGCAATTAATTAATCAAACTTTGGCAATTGATAAGTCTTTGAGTGTAGGGAAGAGTGTGAGTAATGTTACTAACAACATTACTAAAGTGGTTACTGATTCTGCTTTACAGCAAAAAGTTCAGTTGCTTACTAAGCAATTGGCGACATTAAGGAGTTTTAATTATATACTAATAGGGTTAGTGCTTTTGTTATTTGTTGTGTTATTATTTTTGTTATGGAAATACAAATTTAAGATAAATCAATTAGTAAAGCGTGGGTATGAGTGGATCCATTTAATTTCAGCGGGTAGAATTAAGAGTTATTTACTAAAGCATAGTGATTATTATGAGATTGATGGGCAAGTTTACATAGGGGATGAAAGTGCAGATTTAATTGAGTATGGTACTGGGATGAGGCACAAATTTTTCTTTGAAGATTCGCCGTATCAGTTACTATTTATTCCAAGTGGAGTTAGGATTACGCCACCAGAAAAAGCACCAGAGTATGTAAAGAAAAAGTTTGAGAGTTTAGCGCCGAAGATTATTCACATCAAATCACCAATGAGTAGTAGAGTTTTGGATGGTATGTTACAGAAATCTGCTTTATTTGGTAGGGAGATTACGAAATTGGGTAAGAGTCCTTTATCGTGGTTGAACAAGAATACAGGAATTGGTTTAATTTTAGCTGCGATTGCTTTAATGATGTTATTAAGTATGATGTTCGGTAAGCATTAAGGAGGTGAAAAAAATGGGAGTTTTGATGAAATGTGATTTTTGTGGGGAAGTTTTTGATGGCGACCCTAATGCGAGGGTTGTTATTAGTATAGGAGAAAATTTAATTTTTGCAGGTTATCTTTGTAGTAAATGCAGTAGTGGATTGATAGAATACATTCGCAAGAAATTAGGGATAGAAGAAGAAAAGAAAAAGGAGTAATTCGTTCGATTTTTCGAAGCAAAATTTATAAAGTAATTTAGCGTAAGTGGTAATATAGTGTTTTTAAAGTTTTGAGGTGGTAGAAAATGGCAAATGCATTAGTTCAAAACTATGTTGGAATTGCTGTTGCAGTGATTTTGGGTCTTGGAGTAACTTATACAATAATTAAAGACGTTGTAGCAAACGCTAATTTGAGTGGTATTGATGCAACTGTTGCAGGGTTCTTAGGAACTTTCGTGATTGTAGGATTGCTCTTAACAATCTTAAGTATCTTTTAAGCGTAGTTTTTGCGGGGCTCCAGCCCCGCTTTTGATTTTAAAATGAATCAGACACTCTTTATTGTTATTGCAGTGCTGGGTATTTTAGTTACTATAGTAGCTATTTATTGGAAGAGTTTTGTTTTTCATTTCCTTGCTGCAACGTTGTTGGTTATAGCTATGATCCCTATTTATCAGGGTTTTGATGTAAAAGTTATTCAAACTAATAATGTTTATGATAACAAGCATAATTTAATCAACTCAACAACGACAGAGGTTAATGAGATTCAAGATATTTTTACTCAACAAGAAAAATCAGCGTTTTTCCTCGTTTTGGGTGCTTTAGTTATTTTGAATATTGGTTTGGCAATATCATATGTTTTAGGCTATGAGGGTGTATAACGATGGTTTCGGCGGTATTTTCCTACAAACAAATTTTAGCTCAATGGAAATCTTTGCCTGGCATAAAAAAGGTTGGTTCTAAAATCTATTTTCGCACTATTTCTGGTAATTGGTTAGAAATGAAGAAGAATGATCTGATTTGGCATAGAGGTAAAGGTAGATGGTCAAGAGTTACGCCATCAATTGATGCTAAACGCCCTGCTAAACACATCCCAAACGAAAAAAGATGGAAAGTCCATAGGCATATGTTTGATTTGAATGGTTCAAAGATATGATCATGACATCCAAAAGATTACCTAAGGTTTATATGGGACCACGATCAGTAGCGAAGATACCCGTGAGGGGTAAGGTTGATACTGCAAAAGAGATTTTGCTAAATGCTTTTGCGACTGCATGGGATATTAGAGATAAGAAATTGCTAACTCATTATCCAAAGAGAGTAATTCAAGCGAAGATCCAAACAGTGAATGGTAGATTTTTAGTTTTGAGGAGATTAGCAAAGAATTCATCTGCAAGAGTTTATAATACTATTAGGGTGCTTCATGAATTAGCAGTTGCGTATTTGAATGGCAAACTTAGTAGGGCTGCATATGAGAAGGCATTAACAAAGTTAGCAAGAGAAAGAATAGGAATTGCGAATTTGAACCTTATCAAGAAAAGGGTGAGATGAAATGAGTAATGTTGTATTTGAAAGAGATAAATCGACAGGGAAAGTTTATGTAAGAAATAAGAGTACTGGCGAAAGAGTTGAGTGGAAAGGCAAGGAAACGGCAGATATAGTTGCTAAGTGGAATTCTTCTTCTTCAAAAAAGAAAAAGCGTCATCATCGTTCTTCAAGTTCTTCGAGTAGTGTTAGCACTTCAAAATCAACATCTACAGAGAAGAAAATAGTTAAAGAGGGGAATAAAGTTAAAGTCATTGGACCTTCAGGAGTTGAGGCGGTTTATACAGAAGATTATGCAAAGAAACTTGGTACTACTGCTGAAGAATTAGCAAAAGCACATATTCATAGTTCTTCAGGTAGTCCTAAAGAGATGTTAGAAAGATATCGTAAAAGCCCTGAATATAGTATTGAATACAAAACTGAACAAGCAGCTAAGCAAGTAGATTTAAGCAAAGCCAAAGTTGTTAGAGAGAATATAACTATTGGAAAAAATTTAACCGCTAAAGAAGTTGTAAGTGGAGGTAGACATTTTTTAGTTGCTAATGGACATTATGTTGAAATTCCTGCTCTTACAAGTGGGGGTTATAATTGGTCAGCTGAAGCTTTAAAGGATTTAATTGAGCAAAAAAGAGATAGTGCAGACTTGAGAGAATATGCGACTTTTACTTATCAAAAGACGGGTCGATTGCCGTTAGTTTATAAGGAAAAAAAAGTAAAAATAACTTCTCCTGAGAAAGCCAATGTCCCTGAATTGGATCAAGTAAAGAATGGGATAGATGTAAGGTTGTTGAGTGATAAGAACCTAATCCCTTATCCATTAGCAGAGACAGCATTTAAAGCAACTTCTTCAGCAATTAATGCTATCCCAAAAGAGCCAATAAAAATAGGAATCTATGAACCTGTAATGGATACTACTGCAGAGGAATTGTATTTTTTATCTCTTCCTATTGAGAAGCAGGAAGAAATTATTAGACAAAAATGGTTAGAAGAGCATCCAGAATTTCTTCCATCAATTCGAGTAGACAAGCGGAATAAAGTACAAAGATTTTTTGACAAAATTAAATCGGAAGTATGGTATCCTTTTAAGACGGGCTTTTCACTTCAAGGTAAGGAAGAAACTTCGGATTTTAATTATGTAAAACAAGGTACAGGTGCTCAAGCAATTAGTTATACTACTGGTACAGCTATAAAAATAGCATTGCTTAGCGGCAAATTGCCTGAGGCAATGGGTGCGAAAGCTACACAATTAATTATGTCTTCGTCCACTGCATCACGAATATTGTCTTCTCCTGTTGTTCAAGGTACTTTGAAAGTAGTTGAAGCAGTTTCAAAACCTCTTTATTATACATATATTGGGACTGAGAGTGTTGGAACTGTGAAAGATTTTTTAGAAGGCAATATCGAAAATGCTAAGAAAAGGTTGTCTAGCCTTGCAGGAGTAATTGCTTTTGATTATTTTTTTAGGAAGGGTGCTGAAAAAGCGGCTAAAGAAATTATTTCTGCACGAAAGGCATTTAGATTGTCTAAAGACGTTAATAAAAAACCCATATATCTAGTTGAGAAATTGCAACGTGGAGATTATTCTTGGCAAACAGGCAAAATTACTGATATTTATATGAAACAACATCCATTAGAAACAGACTTACCTGAAGCATTATACGTTCAAGACATTATTCAAAAAAGATATGTGATTAAGCAAATATTGACTACTAAAAAACCTAAATTGCCTAAAAAGATTATTTTTAAGGTTTCAGTTGAGGGTGAAGTTAAGTATCCTTTCTTAATAAAAACTGGAGAAAAAGAGTTAGGAAAAGTTACAAGATCATTGAAGGATGTTATGAAAGAGATTTCTAAATTAAAGAAAGTAAAAACTGAAAGTGGTTATATTGCATATAAAAACATTGAAGGCTTTCATTTTGTAATTAATCCAACTGAAAAAACATCATTAATTGAGAAAGCCAGGTATAATATAGTTAATATACCTGAAGAAATTATAACTGAAACAGAGAAATTGTCGTTAGGTAATATTTTTAAAATTAAGGGAAAGAAGGGTGGTTTTTCTTATAGTCCTAATTTACTATTAAAGTTGCCTACTGGAGAAAAAATAAGTACTGCTAAAGATGTTATTTTAAGTTATAGAATAATTAATCCGCAAATATTTATGCCCAAAATTGCTCCTATTCCAGAAGTTATTCCAGAAGTTGAGCAAAACGTTGAAGTTGATGAAGAGAAAGCTATGGCTGCTCCTACTGCTGAATATGTACGAACAAATTTTGTAGTTCATGAAGAAGAGAAGTCTTCATTTAAAATCCCTCAAGAGGATATTACTAAGAAGTATAAATTTGTGCCAATAGACTTTAAAAAGAAACCTGAAATCTCAATAAAAGAAGCTATTAAATCACCCGAAGTTATTAAATTACCCATACCAAAACATGAAATAGATCGCATTCATCATACCAATTTTGAGAGTTATAGAGAAAGGATTCCGCAACATCATCAAGAAAGAATTCGAGAACGCATACCTAAAATTGAAAGAATTAGAATCCCTATTAGGGATTTAACTCGTGAAAGAGAAAGAGAGAAAATTGTACTTCAAACGAGAAAAAAAGACCATGAAAAAACTCGTGAGTTTATTAAGATAGAGTTTCCTGATTGGATTAAGTTTTGGAAAACTTCTAAAAAATCAATTGGTATTTATGAAGGGGATTTTGGGCGGGGGTTAGGTAGAGCAAGGCCTATTAGAAAGGTTAGAATTCCAGGTGTGTTACGGCCTTTTGCAGATTTATTGTCGTTAAGTAAGATGGATTATAAATTGGATGTGTTTAGGAAAGGTATGGCTAAAGTAAAGGTTGCAAGACACCCAACAATGGCTCAGAAGAAGATTTGGGCTAAATATTGGTTTTCATTAAGTCCTAAGTTACCTACTTATCGTGAAATCCTACGTATGACTTCAAAGAAAAAGAAATCCAAAAAATCGAAGCAAAATTTATATTTTAAAAAGAGTAATAAAATACTAAGGGTGATATAATGAAGACTTTAGTAAATAATAAAAGAGGACAAGTTACGATTTATGGAATTATTATTGTGACAGTAATGTTAGTTATTTTTGTAGCTCTATTGCCAGTAATTATTACTGCAATAGACATAGTCTATAGCAATCCAGATGTAGATCAGCTAACAAAATTAGCTATTTCTGCGATTCCTGTAACTATGGCTGCGTCTATAATGTTAGTGTTGTTAGTTTATGTTGGTGGGCGTTAAAGAGAAGAGGTGATTAAGCGATGCCCGAAGATTTGAAGGAAGACGTTATGATAATTGATGTTGAATCTGGTGAAATAATCGCTAAGAGTAGTGATAGTGATAAAGGGCGTATGAAAAAGGTAAAGAGTTCTTCTAAAAGCAAAAAATCTGAAAAAAATAAGTCTAAGAAAAAAGCTGAGAAAGAGATTGAAAAAATTGTTAAAGAAGGTAAAAAAGTCGTAAAGAAATTAGGTGGTGTTCAAGAAGGTTTTAGTCCTAAAAAATCAGCATTAAAAAGTTCTCTGAAACGAGCTGAAGAGTGGGTTAAACAAAATATTAGAGAAATTAAGGAATTCGATTTCAAGCCTGATAAAAGAAATCTTTTAGGAGACTTTGGTATGGGTCAAAAACAACCTGCTGAATTGATGGAAGAGAAAAATGACTTATTGACTGTTTTGAGAGGCTTTGATGAGCAATCTTCACAACCTAATGCTCAAACGATTTCATCTGAAGAGATTTTAGGACCTAACGAAGCAGTGGCTGAAGTTAACGAAGCAATGAGAGATTTGCAGGGTAGTGCTACGATAACAGGTGTTAGTCCTAATGAGGTTATGCAAGA
>Ga0190327_1000116_pt1 | contig 12891 bp, 13 predicted proteins | sample 48720401_MG_FD_161667 | JGI IMG/M metagenome (GOLD analysis project Ga0190327, IMG submission 161667) | Hydrothermal vent sediment bacterial communities from Southern Trench, Guaymas Basin, Mexico - 4872-04-0-1_MG | ecosystem: Environmental > Aquatic > Marine > Hydrothermal vents > Sediment ... | reverse complement strand
TAACCCCCCCAGATAAAGCTCGGTATCTCCTATGTCTGATGCGACCTTCTCAATATTTCCCCGGGTTAAATCAATTTCTAAATTAAACCCCGTTTCTGCATACCTCATTTTTTATTCCCCTTCTATATTACCTGAATCAGTGGTATGAATTATTGTTTCAACAATATATACCATCCGTTCAGAGCCTGTTAAGCCTTTAATACCGGACGCAAAATGACTCTTGGTGATAAAAAAATTACCTGTGCCATTCGGTACAATGTGACTATATATAAGCTACATAATAACTACGTGTCAAGAAAAAAATGGGGAAAAATGAGGCTGTTGTTTTTAGAAGAAATAATTTATGGTTCAAAACCTTACAATCGGCCTTGAACCATAAATTTTCTGAACTTATTTGATCAATTATTTCTGATAATTTTTAAATATACTTATTCCTGGGGTTTACCCATAACGTCAGCAAACATGTCACTGTCCCACAGCTTCGAATCAGCAACGTTCTGGCGGAATTTAATAAAATCAATTGTATCCTGACCCGTAATTTTCTTGGTATTGAAAGCGCCGAATCCAAGGAATGCTTCCCCGGACATATTGGCTGCCAGCCAGTGTCTGTGATCATTTTTCATGGTATCCCAGAAAAATTTCTTTTTCTGGCGGATACCGTCAATGGATTTGATCAGGCAGCCCGGGAACAGGTTAGCAAACTTCCAGATCACATTGTTGACTTCTTTGTCAAGAAGTTCAAAATCAGCATTGGCCTGATGTTGTTTTAGAATAGCCCGGCCATCTTTGAAGTCCTGTCCGGATTTATAATCACCATAAACGATCTCACCGTTATCAACATATTTATCCGTAATAATGGTGGGGTTTCTTACCCATTCACCGTCTATTTTAAGCACAGGAACCACCTTGGACAGCATCCCTTTTGCTTTCATTTTATAAGCAGACCACATTTCGCAGGATACGCAGTTCCACATGGCATCTTCTGCGGTAAGAAACCAGGGAAGAAAATCCGAAGATCCGCCGGCAGGTGCGGAACCATGTCTGGGACCTGCCTGGCCGAAAATGGCAAGGTCGGAAGATATGGCAATATCACATGCCAGACCGATTTCCTGGCCACCGGCAACTCTCATGCCGTTAACGCGGGAAATAACCGGTTTTTTACAGGCAAGAATGGAATCCACCATGTGGTTGAACAATTCCATGTACTGACCATATTCATCACATCTTTTTGAATAAAATTCTGAATATTCTTTTGTGTTTCCACCGGAGCAGAAAGAGTAGGGGCCTGCACCTGTAAACACAACAGCCACAACGCTTCTGTCAAGGGATGCGTTTTCAAACCCTGCAATCACACCCTTTACCATGTCTGTGGTATAAGAGTTAAACTGTTTGGGGTTGTTCAAGGTGATCCAGGATACAAATAGTCCATCCACAACATTTCCTTTTGGATCGGTCAATGGTTTTTTTTCATATACAGTGCAGGGTGCTTCCGTTCCCCAATGGGGATTTCTGTGTAAAGAGTGATCCTTTGGTTCATTCTCTCTTGGCATCCAGTCAAGACTCATTTTTTGTTCTCCTTTAAATTATTATTAAGATTATCCGATATATCCGCCGTCAACACCCAGCACCTGTCCTGTAATATAACTTGCATCATCGGACGCCAGGAATACAAAGGCCGGGGCAATTTCTTCAGGTTCTGCAAATCTGCCCAGCTGAATTCTGCCTTCATATATTTTTTTCAGTTTTTCATCTGTCTGAAGCTTACCGGTCATTTCCGTTTTTGTGATTCCCGGGCAAATGACATTCACATTGATGCCGTATCTGCCAAGCTCACGGGAGGCTGATTTTGTAAATCCGATGATCCCGGCTTTTGCAGATGCATAGTTGATCTGACCAATGGTGCCAAAGATACCGGCAGTAGAAATCACGTTAATGATTTTTCCGTATTTTTTTTCTTTCATGTAACGGCCTGCTGCCTGGCTGGTATTAAAGGCAGCTTTTAAATGGATATCAATAATAGCATCCCAGTCTTCTTCTTTCATTTTAAGCAGCATGGAGGGTTTGGAAACACCGGCATTGTTCACGAGAATATCAACACCGCCCAACTGTTTCACGCATTCATCAACCATATTTTGTGCGCTTTTATAATTGGCAACATCAGCAGCAACAGCAACAGCTTTACGTCCCAGTTTTTCAATCTCGGCTACCGTCTCTTTTGCAGCCGCATCATTGGAATGATAGTTTACCAGAACATCTGCACCCTCTTTGGCATACATCAGGGCAATGGCTCTTCCGATTCCACGGCTTCCGCCTGTGACAATGGCTTTTTTCCCTTCTAATTTCATCTTTATCATCCTTTAAAAATATTAAAAATCAGGGACAAGTACAATCCTCTGATCCGGTGACTTCTTATGCGCTTCATCAAAACTTTCAGCAATGGTGCTCATGGGTCTTGTCTGAACAAATTCTTCAAAATTAATTTTCCCGCTGGTAACCATGCTCAATACGGATGGGTAGTATTCAGGCAGACATCCCCAGGTGCCGATAAGCTCTGCATCAAAGGCCATAAGCCTTGAAATAGAATATTCTACCTTTTGAGGACCAAATCCCACAACCATCATTTTGCCGGTAAAGCTTAACAGTGCAAGTCCCAGTTCCTGGCCGGGTTTTGTTCCTGAGACCTCAAAAATTTTCCATCCAGTAGAAACAAGTCCATTCTCTTTTCGATAGGCTTTCATCTCTCCTGAAATCTCTCTTGGAGTTTTACCCATGGAATTGACGGCAAAATCCGCACCATTCTTTAACATGGTATTCAACCGTTCCTGGTTGATATCAATGGCAACAACAGTTGCCGCACCCAGGGCTTTAAGGATCTGGACCATGTATTGTCCTACACCACCGACCCCTATAACAATGGTATTATCTCCCACCTGGATATCTGCTCTTTTAGCCGCCTGAAAAGGTGTTGTTGCTGCATCTGCCACAACAGCCAGTTTTTCCAGGGGAATGCCTCCCCGGTTTTTGACTTCGCAAAGATCAATAGCAGGAACCGGAATATGGCTTGAGAATCCGCCGTAAATTCCCATGCTGTTACCTGGCATCTTCTGAGCAAGACATCTGTTTCCCCTGCCTGTTTTACAAAGATAACACTGTCGGCACGGCATGACAGCAGGAATGATCACTTCCTTTCCTTTCCAGGAACCCACATTACCTGCCGTTGCCACAACAGTTCCGGAAATTTCATGCCCCAAGGTTAACGGGGGCGGGTTCACAGTGGGGACACCTTGATAATAGTATCCAAGGTCTGTATGACAGACACCACAGCCCGCCACTTCAACCAGAACCTCTCCCGGTTTCAATTCAGGCACATCTATCTGTGTCTTTTCAAGCTTTCCAGGAGTGACTTCTCCTGTTTCTCTGTCTTTTTTAAAGGGACTGACCATTTGCCAGGTTTGAATTTTGTCCGGTATCGTTGTCATCTTATACTCCTTAAATTATATTAACATTTTATCACTTTAACTTTTGTACCAATCCAGTCAGGCGGCAAATAAACCCTTCCACTGTTACCGCTTGAATTAACAGTTTTTTCGATCATTTCGTCGCCATAAATTTCAAATTTTACCTTCTTGCGGATAAACTCTTTTTCCAATCTGTCAAGCTTTCCATCGTCACCGGTCATGATGCATCAGCTCCTGTTTACAACCTAATCTATATCCATAATATATTTTAGCTATTTATTAGATACCTTATAGATACATTGCAGCTATGTGTCAAGAAATTATTTTTATACTGGTTGATATATCAACGATATGATCTTCTTTTTTATTTCCAAAAAACAAGATTTTCCTTGACATGATTTCCTTTTTATAAATATAGTTGTTTGATATAGCTGATTTATAGTTACATTGTAACACTATTAATAATAATTCAATAATAAGGAGGTGAAACCCCGGATAAATACATGGTCGCATAATTCAAATTCTTGGGTCCCAAGTTAGTTTTGGTTCCAACTATAATTTTTTCAGGAGGTCAGCAAAATGAAGAAAATTACATTTTTAACTTTTTTGATTTTTTGTTTTAGTACAATGGTTGCTTTCACTGCAACAGCTAAAACTCAACTTACCTATGCTAATTTTTTCCCCCCCACACATATTCAAAGTCAACTGGCACAAAGCTGGTGTGATGAAGTTAAAAAAAGAACCAATGGTGAAATCGTTATTCAATATTTTCCGGCACAAGCCTTGGCAAAAGCCCCCCAGACCTACGATGCAGTTGTTAATGGAATCGCAGACATCGGGCTGACTGTGCTTGCTTATTCAAGGGGTCGTTTTCCAGTTGCTTCCGCCATCGATCTTCCTCTGGGATATAAAAACGGTGTACAGGCGACTAGAATTGCCAATGCAGTTTTAAACAAATTTCACCCGGAAGAATTTAATGATACAAAGGTCATGTATCTCCATGCACATGGTCCCGGCCTTATCAATACGGTGAATAAAAAAGTGGCATCATTAGAAGATATGAAAGGAATGAAAATCAGAACAACCGGCGCTAGCGGCCGAGTTATTAAAGCTCTTGGCGGATCACCAGTAGGTAAAGGCATGAATGAATGCTACCAGATGCTGCAAAAAGGCGTTGTCGACGGATCTCTTCACCCAATGGAATCGAACAAGGGATGGAAACTTGGTGAAGTGGTTAAATATGTCACAGAAAGTTATCCGATTGCCTATACCACAACCTTTGCTGTATTTATGAATAAAGCAAAATGGAATAAACTCACCCCGGCACAGCAAAAAACCATAATGGAAATTAATGCTGAATGGGCAGACAAACATGGTGAAGGCTGGGATTCATCTGATAAGGCAGGCCTCGAATTTTTTAAATCAAAAGGCGGAGAATTTGTCAGTCTTTCCGATGCTGAAGTTGCAAAATGGAAAGCAGCAGTTGCCCCGATTATGGATGAGTATGCTGAAAAAGTAAGCAAAAAAGGGATTGATGGAAAAGCAGTCGTGAATTTCATCAAAGCAAACATGTAAAAAAAATAATGAGATATGAAATTTAAGTAGTGGGCAATACATTATGTTCCTCTCATCTTTCATATCTCATGTCTCAAATCTTTTATGATAGGATATTTTATGAGTATTATCTCCAAGGCACTGAATAAATTTTCCGAATTATTAAAAATCATTGGAGCGGTTGCCATCACGGCCATGATGGTGTTGACTGTTGTTGATGTGATCGGTCGTTTTTTCAAGTATCCTATTTTTGGCTCTGTTGAGCTTATCGGTTTTCTGGCAACCATTATTGTGGCAGCCGCTTTACCGTACACATATAAGGTGGATGGGCATGTTGGTGTAGAAATACTGGTCAGGCTGCTGTCAAAAAAAACCCAGCTGATCATTGACCTTTTTACCCGGACCTTCAGCCTTATTTTATTCAGCCTTGTGACATGGCAGATGTTTCTTTATGCAAAGGATATACATAAAACCGGAGAAGTTTCCATGAATCTGGAATTTCCCATTTATTATATTATATATCTGCTGGCTTTTGGTTTACTGATTTTCTCTATTACCATATTAGAGACAATCTTTAAAGATATTAAACAATTGAAAGAATTAAAAACAAAATGAGTCCAACACTTATTGGCATCACCGGTATTGCAATCATGCTCTTTTTGTTCATGACAAGAATGCCTGTTGCATTTGTTATGGCCATCGTTGGCTTTGTTGGATTCAGCACAGTGATTACAACGAATGCCGGCCTGGCCCTTTTATCCAGAAATGTGTATGAAGTCTTTGGATCTTATGATTTAACAACAATTCCCTTATTCATCCTCATGGGACAGATTGGGTTTAATTCCGGAATCAGCAAGCGTCTTTACGATGCCGGTTATAAATTCTTGGGTAGTACCCGGGGTGGCCTTGCCATGGCTACTGTTTCTGCCTGTACCGCCTTTGGGGCGGTCTGCGGTTCCAGTCCGGCCACAGCAGCAACCATGGCAACGGTTGGTCTTCCTGAAATGAAACGCTATAATTATGCCGATGAGCTGGCCACTGGATCAGTGGCTTCAGGTGGTGGTCTTGGTATGATTATGCCACCCAGTGTTGTCCTGATCATTTACGGTATCCTGACGGAGCAATCTATTGGTGCTTTATTTGTTGCCGGAATTTTTCCTGCCATCCTTGTGACGATATTATTTATTATCACCATATATATCAGTTGTACAATCAATCCGGAACAGGGGCCTTGTGGTGAAAAATTCACCTGGACTGAAAAATTCAAGGCCTTGCTGGGTCTTGGTGAAACCCTGGCTATATTTATACTGGTTATCGGCGGTATTTTTATCGGTCTTTTTACACCGACAGAGGCTGCTGCTATCGGTGCTTTCGGCCTTCTTATCATTGCAATACTAAGAAGACAGATCACCTGGGCAGGTTTTGTTAAATCCCTGATGGAGACATTAAGAACCTCGTGCATGGTTATGGTGCTCATCGCGGGGGCAGTTATTTTTGGAAAATTTCTAGCCGTTACAAGAATCCCCTTTGAAATTGCCGGTTGGGTCAGTGAACTTCAACTGTCACCTTTTCTGGTTATGGCAGTGGTCATTGGAATTTATTTCATCGGCGGATGTTTTATGGATGCCCTGGCTTTTGTCACCCTGACCGTTCCTATTTTCTTTCCTGTTATCATGGAGCTTGGATATGACCCTATCTGGTTTGGCATCATTATTGTTATGGTGACAGAAATGGGGGTCATCACACCCCCGGTTGGCATTAACGTATATGTTGTCTATGGAGTGGCAAAAAATGTGCTGGAACAAGAAATTCCATTGGAAAAAATATTCAAAGGCATTTTCCCCTTTCTTATCGCAGTTATTTTGGGTGTTATCATCTTGATGATTTTCCCGATAATCATATTATTTTTACCAAACCTCATGTATTGAATCCCTCTGTTTTAATTTATATCAAATAAAGGGATTCAAATCCTACCTGAATAATCAAAAAAACAAATTTAAAAAGCCTTTCTCTTTAACGCTATGCTTGGTATTACATTTAATGTAACATCAAGTCCGTTAAAATTTATTAATTTTAAAAAAGGGAGACTCTTATGAATCAATCTAAAATCAAATTTTCCTGGATTTTACTTATTTTAGCAGCAGGGGTGCTTGCTCTGACTGGATGCATGACCGCAAAGCCAAAACCGGGAGAAGTCTTTTCCTGTGCCAAAGATTCCGATGTAAACAAAACAATTGCGGCGGAAGCATCTTTGGAAAATTTTTCATGTGTTATTAGAAAATGGGAGGGCGCAAATACACTTCATTTTAATGTAGCAGTTAAAAATATCAGTAGTGAAGATCAGCGGTTCAAGGTCAATATCTTTCTTGCAAATGGCAAGGCTGTAGGAGGACTTCTTCCCAGAAAAATCAAAAAAGGCCTGATAAAACCAGGAGAAACTGCTGAATTTACCTATCCGGTCAAGGGTATGAATGGTGCACCTGGAAAAATTGATCTTTTCATTAAAACAATGAGCAAATAATTTACATTAAAAAAAGGAGATTAACCCAATGAAACGAACATATATCATTCTGTCCATTCTATTTTTAGCCCTGATCTTCACAGGGACTGTTTTTGCCAAAACAACTTTTATCAGCATCGGAACCGGCGGAACCGGCGGCATTTACTATCCTTATGGCGGTGGTGTGGCCGAAATATGGTCTAAAAACGTCAAAGGCGTCAAAGCAGTTGCAGAAGTCACCGGTGCCAGTGTTGAAAACGTCAAACTTGCCCACAAAGGCGAAACCGTCATTGGTGAGGTGATGGGAGATGTTGCTGTTGCCGGTTATAACGGCCTTTCTAAATTCAAAGGCAAAAAACATAATATTCTCTCCATGGCCATCATGTATCCCAATTTGCTTCAGGTGGTCGCCCTTAAAAAAAGCGGCATTACCAACATTGAACAGGTCAAGGGAAAAAATATCAGCACCGGGAGCCCCGGCAGCGGTACAAACTTCATGGCAGAAGCTGTGTTAAAGGCCCTTGATATCCCGCTTACATCCTTCAAGGACAGCCGACTGTCCTTTACCGAGAGTGCAAATGCCTTAAGGGACGGCACGATCAAGGTCGGTGTATGGTCTGTGGGACCGGGCACAAGCTCTATCCTTGATTTATCCACCACCCATGATATCAATATTTTGCCCTTTACGCCCGAGCAGACAAAAAAAGTACTGGCTTCCAAAACCACCTATGCCGGCGTGGAACTTGCCGGAGGAATCTACCGGGGAGTTGACAAGGCTGTCCCGACCATCGGTGTCTGGAATGTGATGATCTGCCAGAAATCCCTTGACACGGATCTTGTTTACAAGCTTGTAAAAGCATTGTTTGAAAACAATGCCTATCTTATGAAAATTCATCCATCAGCCGCTTATACGACTCCTGAAAACACCGTAAAATACTCCTCAATTCCTCTTCATCCGGGAACTATCAAATATTTAAAAGAAAAAGGCATTGATGTGCCTGCACGGCTGATTCCTTAAGGAGGCAAAAATGACCCGGTCAAGTTCCATTATCCTGTTTTGTGTACTTGGCCTGGTTGTATCACTGATTCTGACCGCCTGGCTGACCCCGGGCGGTCAGGAACTTCGACTTACCCTGGTAAAAGAGAAAAAACCCGTGCTTGTTTTGCCCCTTAAACCAGGAGAAAGGTTTACCATCCATTATTATCACTCGGTTGAGAATGCCCCTATCTGGGAAGAACACAGCATGGATGAGACGGGCAAAATCTATATCGAAGAGGAACGCTATGAAAAATTCGGCGCAGGCATGGGTAAAATGCCCGGGGTGGGTCGGATGGTGAAACGAGGCATTTATGAAGCAATTACAGATATGCACATGCCAACCGGTGATTTCATATTAAGGGTGGGAAGCCCCGGAGTAGACCATACCATTATCTGGAGGGATCAGCGGTATAATCTTTCTGACACAATGGCCCACAAGGCTGTAAAATTTTCAGGGAAATCCAGGAGCATGCTTTATCTAATATGGCGATCCCTTAAAGGCACTCCCCAATTATACAAATAGAGGAACACAATGGTTGAAAATATTAAACCAGGTCAAGGCAAAGATTGTGCAGAAAACTCTGGCTTGGCAGATGCCAATCAAACCCTGATAAAAATAACCGCCTGGATTATCATGGGTGTTGCCGTGAGCCTGAGTCTTTACCAGCTCTACACCGCAGGCGTGGCTGCACTGACAGCCCTGGTTCAGCGATCCATCCATCTGGGGGCCATTCTCAGCCTGACGTTTCTACTTAAACCCGCTTTTTTAAAAATTAGAAAAGATAAATTTTCTTTCTGGCTTTTTCTGGACTGGATTCTGGTCGGGTTATCCATATACTGTACTTTTTATATTATCAACGATCTTACAGCCATTTTTGAACGCCAGGGAGACTGGCTTCTAAGTGATCGAATCGTCAGTATTATCGGAACGCTTCTGGTGCTGGAAGCCTGCCGCAGAGTTATCGGGAATATTATGACCGGAATTTGTGCTCTCAGCATTGCTTATGCCATGTTCGGACCCTATATGCCCGAGCTGATCATCCATAAAGGATACAGCATTGAACGGATTACCACCACGCTCTGGCTGACCACCGAAGGAATTTTCGGTCTTCCCATTGGTGTGGCAGCCACCTTTGTTTTTGTTTTCGTTCTTTTCGGTGCCATCCTGGAAACCACGGGAGGTGGAGCGTTTTTCATTGATATGGCCTATGCCCTTACCGGTCGTTTCTCAGGGGGTCCTGCTAAGGCAGCAGTCGTTGCTTCAGGATTTATGGGGTCGGTCTCGGGCTCTGCCGTCGGCAATGTTGCTGCCACAGGTTCTTTTACCATACCCATGATGAAAAAAGTGGGGTATCGTCCCCATGTGGCAGGGGCTATTGAGGCCGCTGCCTCAACCGGGGGGCAGATGATGCCGCCCATTATGGGAGCAGGCGCTTTTTTAATGGCCGAATTTACCAACACAAGCTATCTGACCATCATCAAAGTGGCCTTGGCACCGGCCATCATGTATTATCTTACCGTATTGATATTTGTTCATTATGAAGCCAAGAAATACGGTTTAAAAGGCGAACCAAAAGAAAACCTGCCAAAAATCATGAAAGTGCTTAAAGAAGGTCTGCATTTTATTATTCCGGTCCTGATATTGATTTATGTCCTCGTGTCAAATTATTCTCCTATGATGGCCGGATTTATTGCGGTCATCAGTACGCTTACCATCAGTATCATGGCAAATTCTATCCGCTGGATAGTGAACGGCAACAATAAACCAAGCCTGATCCAATTCAGTACGGGCCAGTTCAAATCAATTATCAAAGCCCTTGAAAATGGTGCTAAAAACGCTGTTATGGTCTCTGTGGCATGCGCAGCCGCCGGAATCATTGTGGGCATGGTAAGCCTTACTGGTATGGGGCTTAAGTTCTCAAGCCTTGTCCTTGAACTGAGTTATGGCATAAAAGTGCTTGCCATTCTCCTGATTGGCGGTGCTTCCCTAGTGCTTGGCATGGGGCTTCCCGTCACTGCCAGTTATATTGTTCTTGCCACACTGGCAGGACCGGCCCTGCTTGATATGGGAGTTCCCATCATGGTCGCTCATATGATCGTATTCTGGTATTCCCAGGATGCCAATGTTACACCGCCTGTCAGCCTTGCCAGTTTTGCCGGAGCCGGAATTGCAGGGGCCAATCCCATGAAAACTGCGCTGGTTTCATGGAAACTCGCCAAGGGGCTTTACATTATCCCCATTATTATGGCATACAGACCACTTTTAGGTATGGGGGATAATTATGAGCTGTTCCACTGGGAAGTGATTTTAACCATGATAACCACAACCCTGGGCCTGGTCGCCTTTGCATCGGCTTTAGAAAGATATTTTTTAAGAAAAGCCAAACTTGTTGAAACCCTTCTGTTCTGGCTGGCGGCCATTGGACTTTTCTGGCCGACGTACTGGGCAGATATGGCCGGTTTTATCGCATTGATCCTGGCCGTTGCACTGCAGATAATTTATCCCCTAAGCCCAACTGCTAACACAGGTATGTATAATGAAAAATAGCTTAAACAAAGTAATTCCGCTTAAACAGGCGATTGAACAATATGTAAAAAACAGTTCCCATATATCTATTGGAGGATTTACCATAAACCGAAACCCCATGGCAGCGGTTTATGAAATTATCCGGCAGAAAATTTGTGATCTGCATTTATATGCCCACTCCAATGGAACCGGTCTGGATGAACTCATCGGGGCAGGCTGCATTTCAAAGCTTGAAATCGCCTATGGTGGAAATGGGAAAGCCGCACCCACCTGTATTCATTTCGCCAGAGCTGCCCAGAACAATGAAATCTTATTTGAAGACTATTCAAATTACATGATGAGCCTGAGATTTACAGCAGGTGCCATGGGGGTACCTTTTTTGCCCACACTTTCAGGATTTGGATCGGATATCCTGACAAAATGGGGATTTTCCAAATCCATGAGAAGGTCTGATCCTAAAATTGTGGATAACAAACTCGCAGTTATAGACAATCCTTTTGGAGACTGGGCAGGCGCATCCAAAGTGGTTCTGGTACCGGCCATCAATCCGGATGTTACCATCATTCATGTTCAAAAGGCCGATGCCACGGGAACCTGCAGTATACAAGGACTTGCCTTTGCCGACATCGAACAGGTAAAGGCATCCAAACATGTTATTGTTACTTGTGAACACCTTGTCACTAAAGAAGAATTAAGACAGAACCCTGACTTAAATCAGATCCCCTTTATCCATGTGTCAGCGGTCTGCCATGTTCCCCTGGGTGCCTACCCCACCGCAGTATTTGGCCACTATGACTATGATTCTCAGTATTTGCGCAAATTTGCAATTGCCGCAAAAAATCCGGATAAATTCAAAAAATATCAGAACAAATATATTTATGGTGCTAAAGATCATGACGCATTTTTAGACATTATCGGCCAGGAAAGAATTGATACGATCACAGCAGATCCAAGAACCGGTTACTCGGTTAATATGAAAAGGGATTAACATGAAAACCATTCAACCTTATACCCCCAGGGAAATCATGACCATTATGGCGGCAAGAGAAATAAAAAATGGAGATATTGTTTTCAGCGGCACCGGCATTTCAATGCTGGCAGCCATGGCAGCCAAGAACATCAATGCGCCCGACAGTGTGATTTTCTTTGAAACCGGCGCCATAGATTCTCTTCTGGAAGAACTGCCTTTTGCCGTTGCAGACCCTCGAATCATGTACTGGGCTGCTGCAAATTCCAGGCTGACAGATGCCTTTGCCACCATGCAGAACCCGATAACAGGGGAAAAAGTCATCGCTATATTAGGCGCCGCCCAGATAGATCGTTACGGGAATCTGAACACCACCTGCATTGGGGACTATCATTCTCCTGAAATCCGATTTTCAGGAAGCGGCGGCGGGTGTGACGTGGCAAGCTTTGTCCCCCGGTGCATTGCCTTTATGCAGCATGAAAAACGCAAATTTGTTAAAAAACTTGATTATCTCACAAGTCCGGGTCAACTTGAAGGAAATAACAGCCGACAAAAAGCAGGGTTAAGACCCGGCGGTGTCAGTGTCGTGGTAACCAATCTGGGTGTGATGCGATTTGATAAAGACAGCGGAAAAATGTATCTGGATAAATTCTATCCCAGTATTACACCTGAAAAAATCCTTAAAAACACGGAGTTTGACATGGATATTTCAAGGGCAACCTTGGCTGATCCGCCCACAAAAACAGAACTTACCATCCTGCGGGAGGAATGTGATCCCCAACGGCTGATACTCGACTGATAATAATGAATGCCGAACGGCAAAAAATATTTTCCATCAACCCCTGT
>Ga0190327_1000115_pt1 | contig 12997 bp, 11 predicted proteins | sample 48720401_MG_FD_161667 | JGI IMG/M metagenome (GOLD analysis project Ga0190327, IMG submission 161667) | Hydrothermal vent sediment bacterial communities from Southern Trench, Guaymas Basin, Mexico - 4872-04-0-1_MG | ecosystem: Environmental > Aquatic > Marine > Hydrothermal vents > Sediment ... | reverse complement strand
ATTCTGCTGCAGCCCAGGGCGGTATGCAGGCAAGTCTTGGTGCATGTATTAAAGGCGACGGGGATGATGAAGAAGTACATTTTGGAGACACTGTAAGGGGCAGCGACTGGGGCTGTGACCAGGAGGTGGCAAGGATGTTCGTGAACACGGCTCCCAAGGCCATCCGGCAGTTAACTGCCTGGGGTGTGCCATGGTCGCGGGTCAAGGCCGGTGACAGAGAAGTCGTTATAAATGGGAAAAAAGTCACCATTACAGAAAAACAGGAAGCTCATGGCCTGATTTCTTCCCGGGATTTTGGGGGAACGAAAAAATGGCGGACCTGTTTTACTTCGGATGGTACGGGTCATACCATGCTTTATGCCATGGATAATAAGGCCATTCACCTGGGCATTCAAATCCATGAAAGAAAAGAAGCCATTGCCCTGATCCATGAGGACGGGGTTTGTTACGGTGCTGTGGTAAGAGACCTTATCACAGGCGAACTCATTGCCTATGTAGCAAAAGCCACGACAATTGCCACGGGCGGTTATGGAAGACTTTACGCCATTACCACAAATTCTGTTGTTTCAGAAGGGATAGGAAATGCTATTGCACTTGAAACAGGGATTGCAACCCTTGGGAACATGGAAGCGGTTCAGTTTCACCCAACGGCCATTGTGCCCGTGGGCATTCTCACCACAGAAGGATGCCGGGGTGATGGAGGCCTGCTTCTGGACAAGGACGGATACCGTTTTATGCCGGATTATGAACCAGACAAAAAAGAGCTGGCATCAAGGGATGTTGTTTCCAGAAGAATTATTGAGCACATGAGAAAAGGCAAAGGGATTGCATCCCGCTACGGGGATCATGTCTGGCTGGATATTACACTTCTGGGCCGCAAGCACATTGAAAAGAACTTAAGGGAAGTCAAGGAGATCTGTGAATATTTCCTTGGTATTGATCCTGCCAAAGAATACATTCCGGTCAGGCCCACCCAGCATTACTCCATGGGCGGGATAAGGACCAAGGCCACGGGTGAAAGTCCGACATTAAAAGGACTTTTTGCAGCTGGCGAGGCCTCTTGCTGGGATTTGCACGGATTTAATCGGCTGGGCGGCAACTCCGTTGCTGAAACCGTTGTGGCAGGAATGATCGTGGGTGAATTTGTGGCTGATTATTGTGCCCAAAACCCATTAAATGTGAGCGGCACAATTATTGAACATTTCATGAAACAGGAAGAAAAGAAAATTACAAATCTTCTGACAAGGGAGTCTGGTGAAAACCCCTTTGAATTAAAGGCTCAGATGCAAAAGATCATGATGGATGATGTGGGAATTTTCAGGAATGCCAAAGACCTTGAAAAAGCAGTTGAAGAATTAAAAATCTTAAACCAGCGGGCAAAGAATATTGCCTTGAGAAACAGGATCAGCTCTTCCAACCCGGAACTGGTGGAAGCCATAAGGGTTCCGAAAATGATTAAACTTGCCCAGTGTATTGCCTATGGTGCCATGCTTAGGACTGAAAGCCGGGGTGCACATTCAAGGGAAGATTTTCCAGAAAGAAATGATAAAGACTGGCTGAAAAGAACCATTACCACATGGGCAGACGATGATGCCGATCTTCCGGAAATCACCTATGAAGAGCTGGATATCATGAAAATGGAACTGCCCCCGGCATCAAGGGGGTATGGGGTTGACAATACTGTTCATCATCCAGACACGGCGAAAAGAGAAGCACAGATTGAAGAGATTAAAAAAGAAAATCCAGGAGCGGACAGGTTTGAACTACAGGAATTGCTGAATCCAACCCTGATCCCGGAAAAATTTAAAGGTAAAAATGAGCGCATAGGCAGGGGGTTTAAATAATGAGTGATCAGGAAAGAATATTAAAATTTCAAATTTTTAGATATAATCCCCAGAAAAAGGGCGATAAACCGCGTATGGTAACCTATGAGGTTAAAGAAGCAGTTGGGATGACAATTTTTATTGCATTAAATGATATCAGGGAACAGCAGGACCCGTCCCTGCAGTTTGATTTTGTATGCCGGGCCGGTATCTGCGGTTCCTGTGCCATGGTGGTGAACGGGGAACCTACACTGGCCTGCCGAACCATGACCTCCACCTTTAAAGACGGCCTGATCAAATTGCTGCCTTTGCCCGGGTTTGAACTTATAGGAGATTTGTCTGTTAACACGGGAAAATTCATGCGGGCCATGTCAGAGCGGGTGGAATCCTGGATTCATGATATCAATTCTGATGAAGTCAATTTTGAAAAACTTGAGGATCGCATGGACCCGGATGTAGCTGATGAAATTTATGAGCTTGAACGATGTGTGGAATGCGGATGTTGCGTATCTGCCTGTGCCACCAAACGGATGAGACCGGATTTTCTGTCTGCGGTTGGATTTATGCGGCTGGCAAGATTCGCTCTGGACCCTAGGGATAAACGGACCGATGAAGAGTTTTATGAAATTGTAGGTGATGATGACGGCGTGTTTGGCTGCATGACCCTTTTAGGATGTGAAGACTATTGTCCCAAGGATCTGCCGCATCAGACCCAGATTGCATATCTTCGAAGGAAGATGGTTTTGGTTAAATAATGATGAGGTAAAAAAATGAGTGAATTTAAATTTGAGACCCTGTTCCCATTGGAAGAGGATAAAACTGATTATCGTCTTCTGACTAAAGAACATGTCAGGATAAAAGAATTTGAGGGCCAAGAAGTTCTCATGGTGGAACCCCAAGCCATAGCCCTGCTTTCAAACCAGGCTTTTAAAGATGTGTCCCATCTCTATCGATCGGAACATCTTGAAAAGTTAAATAATATTATTGATGACCCTCAAAGCAGTGACAATGACCGGTATGTGGCCCTGGAATTGCTAAAAAATGCTGTTATTGCCGCTGAAAAGATCTATCCCATGTGTCAGGATACGGGAACCGCTATTGTGATGGCGAAAAAAGGCCAGCAGGTCTGGACATGGACAGATGATGAAGAAGAATTGTCCAGGGGTGTTTATCAGGCATATACCCAGAATTATTTAAGATATTCTCAGAATGCACCCTTGACCTTATACAAGGAAATGAACACCAAGACCAATTTGCCGGCCCAGATCGATATCGCATCTGTACAGGGAAAGGCATACAAATTCCTGTTCATGGCCAAAGGCGGCGGCTCTGCGAATAAAACAGCTCTCTTTCAGATGACAAAGGCAGTATTGAACTCTGAAGAGACCCTGATCAATTTCATGCTGGAAAAAATGAAAGGCCTTGGGACAGCAGCCTGCCCGCCATATTATATTGCGTTTGTCATCGGCGGAACTTCGGCGGAACTCAATTTAAAAGCCGTGAAACTGGCCTCGGCAAGATATCTGGATTCATTGCCCACAAAGGGCAGTGAGACCGCCCATGCCTTCAGAGACAAAGATTTGGAAGAAAAAGTGCTGACAAAATCCCATGAACTAGGACTGGGTGCCCAGTTCGGGGGCAAGTATTTTGCTCTGGATATCCGGGTAATTCGCCTGCCGCGGCATGGGGCCTCCTGTCCCATTGGTATTGGGGTTTCCTGTTCTGCTGATCGCCAGATCAAAGGTAAAATTACAAAGGATGGTATTTTTCTGGAACAACTGGAAGAAAATCCTGCCCAGTATCTGCCAAAACAAGAACCTGAAATAAAAGAAGCGGTTCAGATTGACCTGAATAGACCCATGGATGAAATTCGAGCTGAGCTTTCCAAGTATCCTGTCGCTACAAGACTGTCTTTAACCGGTAAAATTATTGTGGGAAGAGACATTGCCCATGCAAAATTCATGGAACGGTTTGAAGCAGGCAACGGCCTGCCAGACTACCTGAAAAACCACATTATTTATTATGCCGGCCCTGCCAAAACACCGGACGGAGAAGCTTCCGGGGCATTTGGTCCCACCACTGCCGGAAGGATGGACCCCTATGTACCCATCTTCCAGAAAGAGGGTGCCTCCATGATCATGCTGGCAAAGGGAAACAGAAGCCAGCAGGTAACCGATGCCTGTAAGGAATATGGTGGATTTTACCTGGGGTCTCCGGGCGGTACTGCTGCCCGTCTTGGCAAAGACTTTATCAAAAAAGTTGAGCTGCTCGAGTATGAAGAACTTGGCATGGAAGCCGTTTATATGATCACGGTTGAAAACTTCCCCGCCTTTATCATTGTTGATGATAAAGGCAATGATTTTTACGCTGATCTATTATGAAATGGAAACAAGAATAGAAACAGATACCATGGGAGACATTCATGTCCCTTTTGATAAATACTGGGGGGCACAGACTCAGAGGTCTTTAGATTACTTTAAAATCGGAAGTCAGAAAATGCCTTTGGAGATCATCCGGGCCTTTGGGATATTGAAAAAAGCGGCTGCCATTGTGAATTATGACCTTGGCGTGTTGTCCCGGGAAAAAAAAGATATCATTATCCGAGTCTGTGATGAAATTATTCAAGGCGCCCTTGATGACCATTTTCCCCTGGTTGTCTGGCAGACCGGGTCTGGTACCCAGTCCAACATGAATGTAAATGAAGTCATTGCCAACAGGGCTCATGTGTTGCTTGGCAATGAGCTTGGAAAGGGAAAGCGCCTTGTTCATCCCAATGATGATGTGAATATTTCCCAGTCTTCAAATGATACGTTTCCTACCGCCATGAATATGGCAGCCTGTAAGATGCTGTCTGATCGGACAATTCCTTCTATCGAGGGATTGAAGACGTCTTTGGAAAAGAAAGCTATGGCATGGAAAGATATAGTAAAAATTGGGCGGACGCACCTGATGGATGCAATTCCTCTGACCCTGGGCCAGGAATTTTCAGGATATGCGTCCATGCTGGATCATGGTCTTAAAGCCCTGGATCATACGTTATCCCATCTGTCTGAACTGGCACTGGGCGGGACAGCTGTGGGAACGGGTCTGAATTCACCTGAAGGATATGACAAAAAGGTGGCACAAACCATTGCCGACCTGACAGGTCATCCCTTTGTGACCGCACCCAATAAATTTGAATCTTTAGGCACCCATGATGCCATTGTCGCAACTCACGGGGCACTGAAAACCCTGGCGGTCAGTCTTATGAAAATTGCCAATGATATTCGGCTTCTGGGCTCAGGGCCGCGATGCGGCATCGGTGAGCTGCTGCTGCCGGAAAATGAACCCGGGTCCTCCATCATGCCGGGAAAAGTGAACCCCACTCAGGCCGAGGCGTTGACAATGGTGTGCGCCCAGGTCATGGGCAATGACGTCACCATTAACATTGGCGGAGCAAACGGGCATTTTGAACTCAATGTATTCAAGCCGGTGATTATTTATAACTTTCTGGAATCGGCACGGTTATTGGGCGATGCAGCAGTATCATTTAAAAATAATTGTGTGGACGGCATGGAACCCAATTATAAAAATATTGAAAAACACCTTCAGGAATCACTTATGCTGGTGACAGCCTTGAATCCCCACATCGGTTATGAACAGGCAGCCAGGATTGCAAAAAAAGCCCATCAGGAGAACAAAACCCTGAAACAGGCAGCCCTTGAGCTGAAACTTGTATCAAAAGATCAGTTTGAGCAATGGGTGGATCCCCAAAAAATGACCTGGTGACTGAGTTTGCATAGAGGATAAAGAACCATGAAAGTGATACTCTTGATGGCTGTTACGGCAGACGGGATGATTGCAAGGAATTCCATGCAAAAGATAGACTGGACCGGAAAAGTGGATAAGAAATATTTTGTCCGTATCACCCGGGAAGCAGGGGTCATGATCATGGGGTCTAAAACATTTGATACCATTGGAAAAGTCTTGCCGGGACGCAAAAATATTGTCATGACAAGGGATAAAACAAGGATCAGCCGGGACAAGGATTTGATATTTACCAGCCAAATACCAGGGGAGATCGTAAGTGACCTTCAGGTCCAGGGGTTTGAGTCGGTGGCACTCATCGGCGGATCCGTTATGAACACGCTTTTCATGAAAAAAAATCTGATAGACGAGATTCATGTTACGATGGTTCCAAGGCTTTTTGGGAAGGGGCTGTCCCTGTTTAACGAAACCCTGGATATCCGGTTGGAATTGATGGATATAGAAAAAATTGATAAAAGCCACGTTTTATTGAAATACAGGGTAAAAAAATAAATTTATTGAAGAAGGAAGACCTATGCTGGACAAAGATGAAAGGCAGGAAATCATTGCACTTATCAACCGCGAAGTTATCCCGGCCCTTGGCTGCACCGAGCCTGTGGCAGTTGCCCTGGCAACGGCCAGATCAAGAGAAGTCCTTGGAGAGTTTCCTGAAACAATAGAAATTTTTGTCAGTGGCAATATTTATAAGAACGGAATGGGGGTGGTTATCCCGGGCACCGGGATGATGGGTCTGCCTATCGCAGCAGCCCTTGGTGCAGTATGCGGCAATTCAAAAGACGGGCTTGAGGTGCTAAAACAGGTGAACGATAAATATCTTGAAACAGCCCGCCGGATGGTGGATGAAAAACGCCTTGATATCAGGATAAAGGATGGGACAGATAATTTATATGTTGAAAGCATCTGCAAGGCAAAAGACCGTACCTGTAGAACTATTATTTCCCATCGTCATACCAATATCATTTATGTTGAAAAAAATGGAAAAGCTGTTTTTCATGGAACTGAAACCCCTTTAACTGCGGAAACACCTGCCACGAAAATTAATCTTTGTGTTGCAAAAGTTTATGAATTTGCAAGCCAGGCACCGCTTAATGAGATTAAGTTTATTCTGGAAGGCGCCAAACTCAATGAAGCCATTTCAAAAGAAGGTCTGACAGGAAAATACGGTCTCAAAACCGGTGCGATCATACAGAAAAATATCACAAGAAAATTTATTGCCGATGACCTGGCATCCCATGCCATGTCCCTTACGTCAGCCGCATCCGATGCCCGTATGGATGGATGCACCCTGCCCGTGATGAGTAATTCCGGCAGCGGGAACCAGGGCATCACCACCATCCTTCCCGTGGTTGCCGTGGCTCAAAAGACAGATGTCTCAGAGGAAAAATTGATCCGGGCCCTCATCCTGAGCAATTTAATGGCCATTTATATCAAGCAATTTGTTGGTCAGCTAACTGCGTTGTGCGGCGTTTTGACGGCATCAACCGGGGCTGCCTGTGGGATCTGCTACCTTTTGGGCGGGAATCTGGATCAGATCGGCGGTACCATTAAAAACATGGCTGCCAGCATCACCGGCATGATATGCGATGGCGCCAAACAGGGATGCGCGCTTAAAGTATCCGCTGGTGTCAGTTCGGCTGTTTATTGTGCGCTTCTGGCCATCGAAGGCAGCTTTGCCGCCCATACCGATGGGATTATTGCCGAGGATGTAGATCAGACTGTTCGAAACATAGGAGAACTTGCCACAAAGGGTATGCTTGAAACCGATCGGCATATAATCAACACCATGATTTCAAAATAATAATTTTGTATAGTCGATGATACTATTTATAGATGGCAGTGTGAATCCTCAATTAAAAATTGGATATGGGGCATATCTCACTGTACCTGAAGAAGAACTTTCGTTGGATTCGGTGAAAACGAGCGTGAAAGTGAAAAAATTTGAGCAGACGTCTTCAACAAAACTGGAATTGCAGACCTTATTATGGGCGCTGAGCGATATTCAGGCACTGGGACACAGGGTGATGGTGTATACGGATTCTCAAAACATCATCGGTTTGCCGGGAAGGCGTGACCGGTTTGAGCAGAATGATTACCGGACAAAAAAAAACAACCGTATCAAAAATTATAAGCTGTATCAAAAATTTTATAAAAAGGTCGATCAATTGGACTGTGAATTTGTTAAAGTACGGGGACATAAGGTATCGACTCAAAAAGATAAGATGGACAGGCTTTTCACACTGGTGGATAGAGCGTCAAGGAATGCGCTGAGGAGAGATAATCAATGACAAATAGCGACCATTACATAAAACTGGAAAATATGATGCATTCCGCACAGTTTGTGCAACTGGCCGGTGCCAGGGTTAGTATAAAAAAAGGAGAGGCATGCATCACTCTGCCGGTAAGAAAGGAGCTCTACCACGCCGCAGGCGCCATGCACGGCGCATTATATTTTCTTGCATTAGACAATGCAGCATTTTTTGCGGCTAATTCCCTGGTTGAAGATGTCTTTGTCTTAACAACCAGTTTCACAACCTATATTACCCGCCCTGTATCAGAAGGTATTGTAAAATCAATCGGTAAGGTTGTTAATCAGAATCACTCCCAGTTTATCTGTGAATCAATTTTGTATGATTCAAATGACAAAGAGATTGCCAGAGCTACCGGTATTTTTGTCAAGAGCAAGATACCCTTATCAGATAAAATCGGGTATAAATAAAGGGTATAGAGGATGAAATATAAACGCAAAGAACTTTGTCGAATCAGAACAATCACAACATTTTTGGTTCTTAAGAAGGACAGATCCACATGGAAAAACACTATTTTAGGGGCGACCCGGTTTTGCAATGATCTGTCACAAGAATTTATGGAAAATGGCTATCTTGTTCAATCCATAAGGATCGTCACCAATCCGTTTGGAGAATACCTGAACACGGACAGCATAGAAGCTGCGACTTCAGATTTGGAAATTCTCAGTCACCTTTTAACCGCTTCTGATACGTCAAATCTTAGAATCCGGTTCGCCATAGGTGAAGCACGAACAAAACAAGAAATATCACTTCTTCCCGAGCTGATAAGAGACTATGGTGATTTATGTAATGCGTGTGTCAACGTTGGAGTGGATGAATTCGGTGTGTTGGATAACCCGTTGATTCATTCTTCCGCACTTGCTGTATCCCAAATAAGCAGGTTGACGCCGCGAGGTGAAGGGAACTTTAATTTTACAGTGAATTTTAATTGTGCCCCCTTGATACCTTATTTCCCGGCCGGTTATCATCGAAAGGAGCTTGGCAATTGTTTTGTGGTGGGGCTTGAAACACCCGATCTGCTGGTAACTGCCTTGCAGGAATTTAATGAAACCAATTCTCTTGGAAATCATAATGATTTATTTAAGGGATACTATGAGATCTTGAGTTCAGCACTTCAACATCATGTTTCTAATGTGAAATTAATTATAGATGGATTTGATAAGAATACGAATTTCTCATTTTCAGGTATTGACAGTTCTGCTGCGCCGTCAAAGGAGTGTTCTTCTATAGTGGAAGTCTATAAACGTTTAGGCGTGGAATATTTCGGGGCTTCCGGTACCATTGAAGCGTCTTCATTGTTAACGAAGGTCTTCAAATCTATAAAAGGGGTTGATCTGGTCGGGTTCTCCGGTTTAATGCTTGCGGTTACAGAGGATAGCGGTCTTGCGGAGGGGACACGGAATTCTGATTTCGATATCCGAGCTCTTTTGACATACAGCGCTGTCTGCGGGATCGGCCTTGATACGGTGCCCATTCCAGGCAATACCCCTATCGCAAAAATTACTTCCTTAATGAGAGATACAGGAACGATGGCATATCGTTTGAACAAGCCGTTAACGGTTCGATTGTTTCCTGTTCCAGGATTAAATGCAGGAGATATTACCTCTTTTGAAAGTGATGATCTCTGTGATTGTGCGGTATTGAATGTCCCTTAAGTTCAATAATTTTGAATTAAAATATTAACAGGCAGTTACCCTGATAATGGTCTATAGGTCTCTTGACATTATTATGGAATTGATGGAAGCTTGGAGAAAAATTAAAAGGATATAATGAAAGATAAAAAAAATAAGAAAAATATAGTGATCAGGTTTCTGGAATGGATTATCCGGGGCAATAAAAGGGCCGCCGAAAAAGGCAGCCTGTGCAAATCATGAATCAATAAAAAGCAACCGCCGGTCAGGCGGATTAAATTAAAAAACCAAAAAAAAGAATAATATATGAGTGCAAAAATAAAAGGGATACTGCAAAAAATTAATTTTGTTGAAGCAGATATGGAACTGCATAAACAGATTCTGGTTTCCATACCGGCAGATAATAAAGTAGAAATGGAAACCATTATTTCTAAGATTGCAGATCTGAAAAAGCAGATCAATGCATTAAGGCAGCAAATTAAAAAAATAGATGAAGATGAATATAATAAGATTATTGCTATTGAACGAGCGGCTGAGACCTTTCGGAAAATTGCAATCGACAAAAAATTTGTTCGGGTCAACACATTAAACGAGTCGGGTGTTTGCTTTATTACATTTAATGATGGGACAAGGCTTGACTGCCTGGTCACGGCAAAAGAAGAAAACGGGAACTGGACGGTCCTTACTTTGGAGGGAGAAACCAAAGAATACCCAAGTGGATTTATTCAATAAGGAGAAAAAAAGGTGACGTATAAAAAATGGATTAAACTGTCATTGAGCTTCTCTACAGGCTTTGTCATGTTATTTTCGGCGACCCTTTTTGCTTCATCCGAAGATGTGATTCATATTGATCAATTTATTTCGCCGGATACCTGTGGTGGATGTCATTCTGAAATTTTTGAGCAATGGGAAAATTCCATGCACAATCTGGCACATAAAGATCCTGTATATTTAAGAGTAGCACAGTTTCTTCGTAAAGGGCTGATAAATGAAAATCAGATAAAAGAAGCTGAATCCTGTGTGAAATGTCATACGCCAGTGGGGCATGTGACGGGATTCCCCCAAAAATTGACAGATGATTTGTCAAAAACTGCTGAGATCGCAACACAGGGTATTCAATGTGATTACTGCCATTCTGTTGAATCAGTAAAACAGATGTATAATAACGGGCTTGTGCTGAAACCCGGTCAGGGCGAAGACGACCCCGGGATCAAATATGGTCCTTTTGATGATGCAGTGCCTGATTTTCATGAGGCTGAATTTTCTAGATTGCATACCGACTCCAAAATTTGCGGGACCTGCCATGATGTGAAACATGTGGCATTTGGCACTGATATTGAAACTACCTACACGGAATGGAAGAACAGTCCTTATAATTCAAAAGATCCTCAACAAAAGATTACCTGCCAGGGGTGCCATATGTACCAGAGACCCGGCATTCCTGCCACCGGATCTACTCTGCGGCCTGAAAATCCAGGATCAGCAACGGATGATAGTGATGAAAGGCCCCATATTTTTACCCATTATTTTGTGGGAGGAAATTCTTCGGTTCCAGGGCAGTTTGATGGAGAAGCAAAAGGTCAGATGGCCATTGAACGGCTTAAGAATGCAGCCACACTGTCTGTTGATACATCACAGGTAAATCAGAAAAAACTCAATATTACCGTGACGAATACCGGCGCCGGACATTCAATCCCCACAGGGGTCGGCGACCTTCGCCAGGTATGGCTTGAAATTACCATCCAGGATAAAGCCAACAAGACAAGCTTTCAGATGGGCGCTTTGAATAACAAACATGAGTTGCCAAAAGACGCTGTAATCTTTCGGAGGGTATTTGGAGATGGAAACGGAAACGAGGTGATTAATATTGCAAAGGCAAAACAGGTGTTGAAAGACAACAGGATAAAAGCAAAACAAAGTATCACCGAAACAATTGATCTTCCTGAGGTGCCTCCAAAAGATGCCATGGTAATCGTCCGCTTATTATATCGCGGCATGCCTCAAAAAATTTTAAACCTGATTCCGGGAAAACCATTTGATCCTTTACCAATCATAGAGATGGTAAAGGTGCAAAAACGAATTGATTTACCGACTTTACTTTAGTGCCCATTTCAGATATTTAATGGGCCGAGATTATATTGAATTATGACAGGTTACTTTTCCAGAGAAGAGGGTTCTATGATTGTTCAAGGATTAAAATTAACACTGCTGGGTATGGGGGTGGTTTTTTCTTTTCTTGCCCTGCTGCTTATAATCATCCATTTTTCAGCAAAGCTGCTTAAATCATATTCGGAAAAAGAAGCGTCACCGGTCACCTCCCACAGGCTTTCCAGTGCCAAGGCGGGAAAGCCCCCTGACGATAACCGGAGACTTACTGCTATTATCAGTGCTGCAATTGCCGCCCATAGAGCGCGCATAGGGCTTTACTGATTGCCATAGACTGTTCACTATATACATAAATTGACAAAAGCGGATACAATATCCATCGTCAATACCAGGAATGATATCAATGAAAAAAATAAACTTTATGGACACATCGTTTCGGGATGGGTTTCAATCGGTTTTCGGTGCACGCGCACTGACAGATGATTTTCTTCCTGCTGTAGAAGCTGCTGTGGAAGCCGGGATTCATCATTTGGAAGCCGGGGGCGGTGCTCGTTTTCAGAGTCTTTTCATGTATTGCGGTGAATCTGCATTTTCCATGATGGACCGTTTCCGAAAGGCTGCCGGCCCTGATGCCCATCTTCAGACCCTTGCCAGGGGCATCAACGTGGTAGCTCTTTCAGCTCAGCCCAGGGATATGATTGATCTCCATGCCAGAATGTTCAAGAAACACGGCGTGACCCACATCCGTAATTTTGATGCTTTAAATGATGTCCGAAACCTGGTCTACTCCGGGCACTGCATCAAGAACGCAGGGCTCCATCATCAGGTCGTCATCACCATGATGGAGTTGCCGCCTGGCTGTAGTGGCGCCCATGACTCGGAATTCTATCTCAAAACTTTAAAGGATATTCTTGATTCAGGGGTTCCTTATGATTCCATCTGTTTCAAGGATGCCTCAGGAACCTCCAATCCCAAAAAGGTGTATGATACTGTCAAGGCGGCCAGAAAACTTCTGGGAGACCAAGAGGCCATCTGGATGCACACCCATGAAACCGCAGGCATCGGCGTGGTCCAATACAAGGCTGCAGTGGAAGCCGGTTGTGACGGCATCTGCCTGGCCCGCTCTCCCCTGTCCGGTGGTACCTGCCAGCCGGATATGATTTCCATGTGGCATGCACTGAAAGGAACCCAATACTTTCTGGATATTGATGTCAATAAGATTCTGGAGGCCAACCATGTTCAAGAGGAATGTCTTGCAGATTACTTCTTTCCGCCGGAGGCACAAAAGGTGTCTTCCGAGGTGATCCTTTCCCCCATGCCTGGA
>Ga0190327_1000111_pt1 | contig 13334 bp, 19 predicted proteins | sample 48720401_MG_FD_161667 | JGI IMG/M metagenome (GOLD analysis project Ga0190327, IMG submission 161667) | Hydrothermal vent sediment bacterial communities from Southern Trench, Guaymas Basin, Mexico - 4872-04-0-1_MG | ecosystem: Environmental > Aquatic > Marine > Hydrothermal vents > Sediment ... | reverse complement strand
CAACGTATATGGTACGACCCTTCGGCGTATGCACCTGCGGCGTGGCAGCCACGAACTTAGCATCAATCCGCGCAGAGGGTGCCAAGGGGTACGGGCCCTCAGTCCACATGTTGCCCCGCTTAACCGGATCAATCCACCGGGGATATATCGCGATGGGGTTCGTAGTCGCACCGGAAAGGAAATGGGCCTTGATAAGGTCTCGCAACAGAAGCTTACACTTCGGACAGGTCACCATGTGGTCCAGAACGAGGAAAGTCATGTGCAAAGATGGAAATGGAAATATTTAAGCGTTACGGGAAACGACAGGTTTATATACCAGAAAGGCGTTCATAGGAACATGGACGCCAAGAACCGAACGAAGGAATACGTGAAACTAATCAAAACCCACATCGAAGCAATTGAAGAGCTTCTCTACCTCATACAGGAAGACGGTGTGCTTCCCACACCAGATGCAGAAGCCGACGCCATAGACCTCGCACGGCACGTACGAACCATACGAGCAGACGCGGAAATGCTATACAAACGGCTCGTCGCATCCCTGTGACACCTATTTTTATACCCGCCAACCCTCAATCCATACATGGAAAACATAGACCGCGAATACTGGAAAGCGTTCGAGAACTACGACGCACTCAAATTCAACTTCGTAGCAAGAAAAGCATTCAAAGACCTCCCATCAATCTCCACAGACATAGAGACCGACGTACTCACAGGAAGAGTATCTGCATCAGGATCGCGGGGCTTCATATCCTACGACCTAACAATCCAGCCAACAAACGAAAAGAAGTTCAAAATAGAAGCATACATCCGAGCAAAGCTGGGGGACATACTCCCCGAAGACCTCCCCAAGAAACTACAACTCCACATCATCACATCCCAGATCCTCGAAAAGAAGCTCAAGAAAATACTGCCAGAAATAGAATGCAACCCATACATCTACAAGCCCAAATCCAGAAAGACACTACGAGAAATATTCTACGGCGGGGAAACAATCACACCGGAAAACAAGACCGAATGGACGATAGAATGCAACATCCCACCGGAAAAGGCCACCATGGACAGCTTCGAGAAGGGAGCAAAAATCATAACGGACGCGATCAAGAACATCGAAATGAGCATCGACCCGGAAGCCATATTCTACAAGGCATGGAACACGTGGAGAGAGCTAAACATATACCTACCAAAGGAAGAAGCCGAAAAGAAGATGCAAAAGCTCATGGAAACAAGCTTCAGCGAATCAGGGTCCGAAACGTAACATCTCCACCTTCCTAATTTTCATCTCCACACGACGAACCTCATCGCCAGGAACCCCATGGTCCCTGAAGTAGCGAAGAACCTTCTCCCAGTCCCCTGAAGACGCAGACATTGCAAGCCAAAGACCTGAGGGAACGTCACGGAAAAGAACAGACGGTACCCTATTCCCACGGTCGCCCCAGCAAATGCCATACACCGCAGGGCGACCGTCGTAAAAGATCGCCTTATTCCCCCTCAACCGCGTGCGAAACATAGGAATACCACTATAGTCCGCACAGTCCTCCATCCACGGAAGAACAGTACCCGCCTCAAACGGCTCAACGCGATCCGCACTAATCTGCTTAGGCTCGTGAGGGCGGAAAAAGTAATATATCAGCGCAGAATCATTCCCAGCAACCGCCATCACCCTCCCTCCTCCACGAGATATGCCTCCCCGTTCCGGAACTCCAAACGGGTGGGCAGGAGCGTGGGTGCACAGTACAGGTAAGATACACCAGACTCAAAGTCGTCCCTGCGCTCACAGTCCACGGGCGGATCAAACTCCATATCTACTACATCCGGCGAAGAGTAACGAACGAAAACAGGCGTGTACGCAAAGACATAGTCCACAGTAGCATGGAGCGTCCTATCCCCAATCGCAACACAACGATTGCCCTCACAACGGACACGCTCTGCCCTCACAGAATGTCTAAGCAGGAAAGAAGTATATAAAGAAGTGTCACAGGTCAGCGAACACGCCGACCCATAGCCACAGCCCACGCAAAGACAACCAACGCTACAACCACAGCCACGAAAACCCACGAAGGCGTCCCCGTAGACGTCGGAGATGCTGGCTGTACTGCCTCCTGCTCACCAGTCTGCTCAGATGAAGGCACCGCGCTCACATGGCCACCGCCGCCAGTACCTCCCGTGCCACCGCTGCCTCCTGAACCTCCCGTACCCTCACCGCCAGACTCGGAAAGGAACATCGCGGGAGAGTTCACAGGAGTCAGAGGCTCAGCCAACCGAAGCAGCGCCAAAACCCCCTGCGCAGTTGTATGCGCAGAGTACGTCACCGCAAGGAACGCGTTGCCCTCATGCTCAAAGTATACCGCACGGGACATCCAAGGCACGTCCATATCACACACCTGCGAAACAAGAACATCCTGGTACAGCTCACCAGTACCCCCAGAAACCCTCACAACTGCCATGCGATACTCGTCAGCAGTCTTCGCGTACGGCACAAACACGAAGTAGTTACCATCCCCGGACAGACCTACCCACATATCTCCGGGAACCACAACTCCCTGCACCACCGGCGAAACAATGTTCTCCACCTGCACCGTTCCCTGCGCAAAGTCCACCGTAACACGCTTCAAACAGCTCCCCTGCACAGCAAAGAACTGCACGGACGCCCCATCGCCAGAAATCACCCGCATCGTATCCCACTCACAACTGGGCTCCTGCTCCACAAACACTATATCATACTGGTTAAAACCAGCGTCCACGCCGTGAACCACCCCATAGTAGCAAACAGACGACTCAGTCCGCGCATAGAAGAAAACATTGCCGTCAGGAAGCACCTCAAGATAGCCCCCATTCGGCAGAGAATCCACAATGGGAATACCCTCAGTAGTCACAAAGGGTGACACCGTTCCCGTATTCCAGTCCCTATACGCAAAGTACAAACGATAAGAATCATCCACATGGCGCGTATACATATAGTACATACGGGAACCGTTCAGATCCGCAGCAAGAGGTATGTCCGTAGAAGACGGCGGCTCATCAAGAAGCATATCTCCCGCAGTAACCGAATCCTTCACACGATACCCCAAAAACGGCAAATTAGCATGCGGATCATAACCTATCACATAGTTATCATCCGCAAGGGTCCCATTCATAGGGTGGAAAGCCCAGTATACATACGCACGGGAACCCTCCTGCGAAACCATACCAACAGCCTCGGGCGGGAACTCCAACGAAAGCGGCTCATACGTAACAGCCGCCCGACCAAGCCCTTCACTAATAGACTCCCCCTCCAAATCATACTGCATATACGCATAGTACAGAGAGTCCCCGGACGGAGATACCCCTACCGCAACAGGGTACACCTCAGAACCCAGCTCAATAACCGCAACGTCCGTAACCATCTCACCGTGCTGGGAAAACACAACAGATGCCACAAGAACAACCGCAAGCGCGCCCAAGACATACCATACCCTCTGCTCCATAGCAATCAAAACACACTCTTAGTTAATAAATATACGTCACAGCACAAGGGTACCCGGAGAGTAAAAGCGAGCACTCTCAGGAGTAACCCTCTTAGGGACACCGCCCTCAAGGTCAACCACAACCCAGCCTGCACCCTTAAAGCGAACAGCAAGCACGGGACGGTAATTGTGAGTGCGGGAAAGGTCATACAGCAGATGGACATTCGGAGCAGGGTAATACACGGACTTCGTGGTATACTTCACCTCCACAAGGACAGGACGCGAATCGGGAAAGTCCTTCGGTGGAATAGCCACAAGATCCCCTACAACCGTATTAATCGTCCCCGACGCTGCAAACCTGCCCACTATGTACCGCTTGTCCAGCACGTGAACAAACTCCCGCTCATAGCGAGAAGCCTTCGGCATGATCACTCCTCCCTGGACTTCATACCCGTGTAAATGATAAAGTCACCGACCCCCGCATCCGCAAAGAACATAACGTCCACGCCAAGGCTGTGCAACGCCTCCACCGTGAACTGGTTCACCTCCCATCCGATCTCATCCGTCTTATACTGCTCAAAACCAAGGTCGTACTGCGTCGGCATCAGCAGGCGGAAACGGTTCGGATACTTACGGCCATCAGTATCATACAAAGGACGGGGCGCAACAACGGGGCGGCCCTGGTGCCTCTTCACCCAGTCACGCATAAGCTCCTGCTGCTTCGCACGAGCCTTAATCACAAACGACCGAAGAGCCCGCTCGGAAAAGGAGTCTCGGTAGGAAAAGAAATACTTATCCTGAATGAAAAGAGCAGGAAGAACAGTAGGCGCCTCGAGGGAAACGGGCTTCACCTTCACCTCTATATCAAACTGGTTCGCAACACGGCGAACAGCTGCAAGGAACTGACGCGACTTGTCGGTATTGTCCAAGTACACCGTAAAGGACAAAGGCAACCGCGGATCAAAGAAAACCCTCATAGGAATCTTACTCTTCCTCCTCAACATCCTCCCCCTCCTCTTCTTCCTCCTCCTTCAGCCCCGCAACCACCTCAGGAGGCTTGAAAATCCCGCGGGAAACCAGCTTACCTATAAGCGGAGACCTCTTCATGTATGCCACGAGGCGACGAACCATCACGGGCGTAAGAATACCATCCTCGGAAAGCTGCTTCAGCCCGAGCGGGGAAACAACAAAACCGCCCAGCTCCTTATCATACACAACCTTCGGAGACGTACCCGAACGGAGCCGACGGACAAGGGAAGAAGCCTTGACAGCGTCCCCTCCAAAATAGTTCAGAACATCATCACGGGACGGGGCCGTGCCCGACACGTTCGACTCAGCAATATACCTTAGAAGAGAAAGCTCATCCGCATCGGTGGGGGGCTTAAGCTGGGGAACCTGCGGTGCCGCAGGCTGAGAAGAAACCGGGCGGTTGAGGAGAATGTCCACCGCACGGGAAACCTGCTCGGGACCTGCCTCACGGAACATACGGACATAGGAAAGAACAAGCTGAACCTTGCGGATGAAGGATGACTTCTTCGAAGAGTCCGCAGCAGCAATGGTCTCATCGAACAACTTCATGAGGTTCTCCGGAGCACCCTCTTTCATCACCTCTACCTTCAGCTCAAGGAGAGCATCCACCAAGGGCTCCAAGTACGCATTATCCACCTTGTACAGCTCGAGAAGGGTGGAAACCTTATCACGCGACTCCGCACGGACAGACTGCAGAAGGGAAAGGAGCTTCCGGGTAGCACGACGGGGCCCATACACCACCGAATAGTAGTCGTAGTTGGAAAGGAAATGGTAAAGAGTAGGAAGAGTCTCCAAGACACGAGAAGCATCAGGATCCCCGAGCAGGTGCTGCAACAGCAGGCGTGCACGGGTCTCCTTCAGAGAGTCCTCATTCGGGTTGCGGATAAGAGGATAAACATCAGGGAGCGGCACGGCTCCACACCTCGTCAAAGTACTTATCGAAGGCAGAAACCACAGGCTTGCAACACGTGTACACTCCCCGAGGCCCCGTAAAGGAAAGGTAGCAACGGCCCGTGGAAAGCTCATTCGTGGAAACGTACCCCGAGAAGCGGTACTTTATCTTGCACCGATCAAGCGTGGAAAGGAACTCCTTATCATCCTTCAGCATGGTGGAAAGAACCACCCGAACGTTAGCACCGTCCTCCGAAAGAGAACAAAACGCATTAAGGAGAGAAGAAGACGGACGCGTGAAAAGGAAAACATTCAGCACATTCGCATCTGACACCAGCTGCTCAGACGGAACCGTGTAGTCCATCTCACACATGGAAACCAGAGGATGAGTCGTACAGTACGGAACAGGAAGCCCGACACCCCGAAGGGTCTCAGCGTAGGGAGTACCGGAAAACCAGACTATTCCATAGGCTAACCCCATCAGAAGAACAACGTAAAAAAGGGTGGAGCCGGAAAGGCCAATACCCCTCAACCGTTCACCTCCGCACTCACCTCAACGGGCACAACCTGCTGATCCAACAGCTCGCGGGCGGAAAGGCAGGCATCGTAAAGACGCTGAACCGTATCAGCGTTCACATCGCCAACAACAAGCTGGATCTGAAGGTTGTACTTCGTCGGACAGACAAACACCGTTGCAGGCTCGCCGTTGTAGTCAGGAACGTCCACCCTCGTCCAGCAGACTTGAGGCGCAGCATCCGGAAGATCAGGACGGACGGGCCCAAACGCAAACAGGTCACACGGCTGAGCATTCTTCACCATCTTCGGAGACGCGTTCCACGCAATCACCGCCGTAGCGGAAAGTATGCCCACGAGCATACCTATCACTATCCCGAAGGCCCATGCCCGCTTAAGAGCCTGCTTCACAGCCTTCTCGAGATCAGGACTTACCTTCCTCAGCGCCTTGTCCAGCGGAAGCGCCAGCTTCTTCGCCACCAGCCTCACCTCCTGCAGATTCAGAGGCGCCCGCACCCTTTAGAGCAGTAACACGAGCGGGCGCCTGAGCAGCAGCAACCGCCTGCTTCTCAATGTCGCGGAGCTGCTCACGGTACCTCTTGATAGCCTCAAGCATCGCCTGCTTACCCGTCCACTCGGAAACATCCAGCTCCATGGAAAGGTCGAGCGCACGGGACATCTGCTTACGAATCTCGTCCACCAGCTGGACAAGAGTCGGAATTGCCTCCATCATCTTGTCAAAGCCCTGCTTCCAGCCAGCAGACTGCCGCTTGTACATCTCGTACAGCTCGTTAAAGAACTCCACCGCATGGATCAGGTCGGAAATCTGGCGGTACGCGTTGTTCACGACGGTGGAAAGCTCCTCAGTCGTACGGACAAGCTGGTCGTTCTCATACATCAACGTGTTAATCAGGCGCTGGTTCGCACGGTCAAGCTGCTTGTATATCATAAGCTGGTGATGCAACTGAGGACGCTCGTAGCGGAGATACGCGTTGTACATCGTATAGAGCTCCGCAAGAAGGTCCCTCTGAGACGGAGATCTCTCCAGCAAGGACGCCAGCGGAGTGGGCAACCAATCCTTATTACGCTGAACAATCATCACCTTGTCAGAGGAAATAAGGACCTCGTTCTTCGGGTCGTCAAGAGGAAGATAGTCGTAACCCCCGTCCTCCAGCATCGCAAGTACCGGCTTGAACTTCTTCGGATCGACCTCGGACCTCCTGTACAGGTGATCAAGATACTTGTGCGCCGAACGCTTCTTCTTGTGCTTAAAAGTACGGGAAGAACCCGGAAGGACCTTCACCTTGCGGACCACGAGATAGACACGACCGTCCTGGCCCTGATAGTAGCCCGCAAACTTGCCCTTCCAGGCCCCGTCAAGCGTGTACACATCCGCACCCAATCCACGTCACCCCTCTATGTCTGGAACCGCCTCAACTTCCTTCTCAGTCTCCTCAAACTCCTTGGATCCCCCGAAGCCACCTTCCTTATACTTCTTCCACAGGAAGTAACCAACAACCGCTATCAGAATCGCAAGGCCAACCCACTTAGCAGAGTCCGACGTGCGAGACGGGACATACGACGTGGCATGGCTACTCTGCTGCTGAGTCGTACAAACAGAAGAACAGTAGGACATCCTCGCAGCGGGGGAAAGCCCGTAGAACCAAGAGGGACACTCCTTGGTCAGGTCAACGTTCTTCTCAACCTCCACAGTCTTCGTGATCACCACGGGAGCCATCACATGAACCTGCTCGGAAAGATCCGTGCCCTTGCACTTCACCGTGTAGTCCCCCGGCTTAAGCACAACGGAAAACTCGCCGTCGTCTCCAACCTCGTGCTCAGAGCAGTCCCCGTTCGCATCGCAGAGCTCCACAGTATCACAGTTCGTCTGGACATCTATACGCGCCTTGTTAGAGTCGTCCGCGTAGACAACGCTCGGAACCGCAAGGTAATACTTCTCAACAGAGGACGACACAGCCGCGGGGAAACGCGTCTTAAACGTGAAGAATGCCTGTCCCCGCTTCTCAGAGTAGCCATTAAAGGTAATCACAATATCATCAGAGGGCTCAACCTCCTGTCCAATGAACACAACCCCTGCCCACACAGGGTAGTTGCCCTTGTACACCGTAACCTCAGCGGAAACAACGTCGGCGTCGGAAAGCTCTATCTTATACTCCCCGACGGAAATTGTGCCCCCGATATTCGTGTAGCCATAGTTCGTATACCAAACCTCCTTCTGGACAACGGAAAGGCTCAGGCGAGCGACCTTCTCAGATGCGAGAAGATGCCCGTTCTCGTCCACGTCTATGTCCTGCGGGCGGAAATAGATGTCCCCCTCATACGCACCGGGAAGAAGAACACACGTGAACTCGGCATCCCACGACTCATTCTCATCCTCCGTCACAAGACCGGGCGCACAGTACACCTTCCCCTCAAGGTCAGAGGAAATATCCACATAAACCTGATGGACATGCGCAGGCACGTCCTGCACAGTCACGGTCAGCGGGACAGAGTCCGTAAGCTCGAACGACTTGGAAACCCTGTCACCGTAATCTATGGACATGGACTCCGCAAAAGCAAAGCCCACAACGAACACCAAAGCCAATGCAAGCCAAACCTCACGCCTCATTTTCTCAACCTCCTCAGGAAGATTCCTCCTTCGTTACGGATAACCCGCTCAAACTTGGAGCGGACGAATTCCAGATCTCGGGCCGTGGTGGGACGGGAAAAGAACGCGAGTAAGAGGGCGTCCCTGATCGGACAATCAACAGCAAGAGGGCAGCAATTAATGAAGCTCCTCGGGTCCACCTTTGGTAAGGTATAGCAGGGAGGGTAACGGTACCACTCGTCCACCTTGGTAAAGTAGTAGGAGTTGCTGGAACGGAACGCCGCGACCCGCTTAATGTACTCATCGTCCATGGACACACGCATAGAATACTGCAAGGTCATATTTAAACGTTGGGGATAATTGACCAGTCTATTATGGAACAGAGACATCTACAGACCAGTCAAGAATGCCGTTCTCGAAAACATACTCCACATACCCATCGGTAAAACGGATCGCATTCTTATCCATACGAAAGTACTTACGACGAGAATCCACATCGTAGCGAACACGGACACAGTTGTTCTGCTCAAGGAAAAAGACAATCCGCTTGACCATGGAAAGAGAAAGACCCGACGCCTCAGCCAACTCCTCATAGGTATGAAACTTGTGCCACCCCAACCGACGGAACGTCACCAACAACCGGATAACAGCCCCGGGGTTCGAAACCTTCACTCATCCCCCTCCAACCCCGAACACCCCATAATACAGCGCCCAGAGATTATTATACACGAACCACATCCTGTACAGCGCAGAGAACATCACGTACAGATACACCGCAAAAGAAACCCCGTAAAGAAAGGCCCGCCAGCGGAAAGGCAACGCAAAGAACTCCGCAACCACGAACACCGCAAGGCCAAACAACGCAAGACTCACCAAAACCTCAACATCCAACGCAGCAGCGTGATACAAAGCCGCCGCGCCCCCGGAAAGATACATCTCACGGGCAGCAGGGCTCGCCTCACAGTCAACACAGTCACGGATACCTATCACGGTGGTAGTAAAGTCCATAATCCTGAAAGCGGACGCAAACACGGCAAAGGCAACGAAGGAAGCCACATAGAGGAAACGAAGGACACGCCCAACGTCCAAGTCACTCACCTCCGCCAATACCCTTGAAAGCGTACTTGCGCATAACCTCAATGATATGCTCCTCAATGTTCAGAAGATGGTCGCGGACATACATTGCCTCCTGCAAAATTGCGGACTCAAAGGCCGGCTTGTTCTGGAGCTGACGCTCAGAACGCCAGCGAATGTAGTCCAAACGGAAAACAAGAACAGCACGACGAAGATCGCGAACCGTGGAAAGCAGATCCTTCAGACCATCAAGAGTAGTCAGATAATTCTCAAGAACAAGGTCAAGCTCATCGAGAAGAGCTGTCAGACGGAGCCAGACAACGTCCCACGGCTCGCCCTTCTTAGACATCAGCATCGGAAGGTCGCGGGAAAGCTCAGGAACATCCTTCTCCTTAATGGAAAGCTCAGCGAGCTTCTCCAGAACCTCATACGCATGATACTTGCCACCCATGTGCTTGGAAATGCACCAAATAGAATCCTCCGCAACACGCGACTCAAGCGACGGCATGTTGATAGTATGTCAAAGGTAATTTATAGCCGTTACGGAGACACGGAAATTTAAACGAGAAAAACACCATACCTACGTGACAACCCCAGCCACGAACTTCAAACACAGAATCCCCCATGCCGAAGCAAAAGACAACGAAATCAACATCAGCGAGCTCACGCTCAAAGTGTACGATGCCTACCTCGTACCAAAAACACAAGCCGTATACATATCCACAGGACTATTCGGGCCAAAAGCACACGCAAACAAAGTAGATGGAATCGCAATCAACGACAAATACTACAGCACACACCTCACACCCGCGAAGCTAAACAGAATCAAGCAAATCAAAGAATACGAAGGGTGCAAACAGATCACACTATCCACAAACCTGTTCGACACCAGCAACGGGGAAATATACATCCCCAAAGAGCAAAGCGGAACAGCCGCCGCAGTAAACATACGCATACCTGCCGGCGCGCTCACAGTAAAAACAAGAGTAGTGGGGACAAAACCACTAACGTACGAAATAATCCTGCCACCCGAGCTCGAAGAACGCGTCCTCGCACTCGCCAACATACCCCAATGGAAATACACCACAATACAGCTCAGCGGCGACAAGAGAAGAATAACAATCCTCGACGAAGTAAAAGGAACCCGTGAGTACCACAAGGTCATGGAAGAAATCGACAGGGCACTCCTAAACGCGTTAGAACAAACATACCACATACGAATACACCCAGACGGCACATACCTCATCGATGCAAAGTCCACAGATCCCTGGAACTTCATAACACACCTCGGACAGCTAATCATAACACTCAAAAAATACAACGACTACGTCGACAAAGTTAAATAGCAGCCAAGCATATTGATAGATATGACCGAGTTCCCTAAGTACCCGAAGATTTTTTACCTCGAAAGCAAGCACTCTGAAGGATTCATATCCGAAGACGCCGCGGAAAACACCATCTACATAGAGGAAAAGATGGACGGGGCAAACTTCAGGTTCGGACAGGTACACGGAACATTCCGGGTGGGAAGCAGAAACGTAGACCTCACCCAGTACGTGAAGATCAACCAAAAGTACCCTCCGTTCTCAGACGTCGACAGGGAAAAGACCGGACAGTTCAGGAACGCAATACTGCACGCACTCGAGTACTACACAGAGGTCAGACCAAACTACGTGTACTACGTGGAATACATGATACCACACACAATCGACTACTACTGGAGCAGAATGCCCACGTTCATCGGGCTGGACATACTCGACCTCGACACGGGAAAGTTCCTGAGCTGGAAGGAAAAGAAAAAGGAGTTCATGCGGCTGGGGATACCCCTCGCCCCGCTCGTATGGAAAGGAAAGCTAAAGGACTTCAACGCAAAGGTCTGGGAAGAACAGATACCAAAGTCAGCGTACCGGGACGGGAAAGCCGAGGGCATCGTGATAAAGGACTACAAGAGACAATGGTTCGTAAAGATAGTCGCCCCGGAGTTCAGAGAAGTCAACAAGACCGTATGGGGAATCGGATCCAAGAAAGCCGCCAAAAGACACTCCAAGGACGACAGCGAATGGTTCGTAAACGCATTCGTGACAAAGAGAAGAATCGAGAAGATCATAGAACAACTCATCGCGGAAGGAAAACCGGAAGGAATGGAACTAATGCAATGGTTACCCAAAAAGGTGCTCCTCGACGCGTGGGAGGAAAACTGGATGGACGTCGCGCTGGAAAACGTGGTCATCGACACCAAACGGATAAGGAAACTAACGGCGGACCGGTGCAGAGAAGTACTGCGAAGATGGCTAACGAGAAGACAGCTGGAAAAACTACAACCTACTCAAAAAACCGAAGATACCCCAAACGAACACCCGAACTAAGCGGCCCAAGTACCCCAACATCCAAACTTACCGAACCCAATAACGATAAACAACAAAAACATCGACAGGATGGTGATCCACAACCAACATCTCCTCCCCCCTAAGCTCAACACACGGAACAAACAGCCGCACCATCACAAAAATCACCGCGTTCCCTTCAGGCTAAACTCCAACGTACCCCACAAACCATACTCCTCATAATCTATGTCAGGCTCTCCCCAGTCAAACTCAACCGACTTCGGATCCACCCTGAAGACCTTCGCAAAAGACCTCTCCGTCGCACCAATAACCACAGGATAATACTCATCCGAAAAGTATGCCGAAAAGCCCAGAGCATCCAAAACCCTCTCAGTAGACGCAGACCCGTCGAAGGAAATGCGAACCTTATCCCTGCCCAACACCTCACACTCTGCACCAGTATGAAAAGACTCCTCATTCACAGCGTCACAAACCCTCCACGCAGGAACAGAAACCTCCACATCGCAGGAATCCCCTCTACAGCGCACATCCCTCACGCCGTAATACTTGGAGCCAACGCACATGAAATCCACAGAAACAGCAGCAGAAACATCGCAGCGAACCACAGGCCCCCCTTCTTTGCAATCGACATCCACGTCCCGAACATCGGTGCACGTATCAAATACCGGCTCAAACTCCATGGGCTCCCCTCACAACAATCACGCCATCCCTAAAGCGAACCTCCGCCGCAGCCTCCGGAATATCAACCGACACACGCTCCGCAAACCTATGAACAACGCCAGAATAATCCTCCCAAGACCCTATCACAAAATCGATCCCAAAAACAGCACCAGAATCAAAGTGATCCCACACGCGAAACAACGCCAAATACTTCTCAGAATAGTCCACCTCAGGCTCAGAAGACACCATCACACCGGTAGGCGGAAAACCCACACGCAGGACAGGAACACGCTTCCACATGTGATCCATCAAATCCACGCAACACCACCTCAAACCTTACCCCGCTTCGCCATATCCCGCACAACATCCTGCGCGATCTTGCACACCGCGTAAAACGGGTCAGACTCGCGGACACGGTTAGAAACACAGTACTCGTTCACGCCCTTGAAGAACTCCTTGCCAATCGCGGGGTTATCCATATAGTACTGGATCAGGGCTGCATTGAACTCGCCGAGATGACGCAGCTCCTCCGACGCAACATCGTGGAAAGTGCCCTTAGCAGAGTACTCACCACGGCGCGCATAGTCGTAAACGGCCGTGATCTCATCCAGCATGGACTTCACGAGAACATAGTCGAATGCCTCGTAATCCCCCTTCGGGTCCAGCTTCGCACGATAAAGCACCACCATAAGCGAAACAAACCCCCGAAGTTTATAACGATGTATCACGCAACCAAAAACGGAGACACGATATTTTATACCACAGAACCCA
>Ga0190327_1000110_pt1 | contig 13355 bp, 17 predicted proteins | sample 48720401_MG_FD_161667 | JGI IMG/M metagenome (GOLD analysis project Ga0190327, IMG submission 161667) | Hydrothermal vent sediment bacterial communities from Southern Trench, Guaymas Basin, Mexico - 4872-04-0-1_MG | ecosystem: Environmental > Aquatic > Marine > Hydrothermal vents > Sediment ... | reverse complement strand
GCCTACCACGGTTGCAAGTGCTGCCCCCGACGAAAGCCCAAACAGCATGACCGACGTTGCAATGGCTACTTCAAAATGGTTGGATGCACCGATCATGGCGGCAGGGGCGGCATCTTCATATTTCAGGTTCATCAGTTTGGCAGCGCCATAGCCCAGGGCAAAAATAAGAAGGGTCTGAATAAAAAGGGGAATGGCAATCCACACGATGGTCAAAGGATTGGATGTTATGACTTCCCCTTTAAAACTGAACAGTAAAACAAGGGTTAACAGTAATGCACCGATGGTCACCGGGGTCAGAACACCTAAGAATTTTTCCTTGAACCAGGTTTCCCCTTTGGCTGAAATAATCCATTTTCTTGAAAGATAGCCTGTCACCAGTGGAAGGGCCACATAGATGGCAACAGATAAAAGCAATGCCTGCCAGGGGATGGGAAGCTTTCCTATTCCCAGAAGAAAACCACCCAGAACACCGTATAAAACCAGCATGGTCAGAGAGTTGATGGCCACCATGACAAGGGTTAAGCCGTCATTTCCCCGGGAGAGGTATCCCCACACCAGGACCATGGCTGTACACGGGGCAATCCCCAGAAGGATACACCCTGCAAAATAGCTTCTCCATAAAGGGATCTGCAGCATTTTTATACCGTCCTGCAAGACAACGACTCCTGCTCCATGCTGGGCACCTACAGGAAGATCAAGGCCAAAGGGCATTTTGACAAGATCAATGGCATCTACCCCAATAAGTGATTTAAGGAGAAACCCGAGAAAAAATAAAGAAATGGCATACATGGTAAAGGGTTTGATGCACCAGTTGATAAAAAGGGTTAAAAAGACGGGTTTCCCGCTTTTCCCGGCTTGTATGACCGAGGCGAAATCTATTTTTACCATGATGGGATACATCATGAAAAAAAGACAGATTGCAATGGGGATGGATACGACAGGCGCACCACCGACATTGATTGACATACCATCCAGTGTTTTGGCAAAGTCAGGAGCAATTTTACCCAGTAAAATTCCGCCGGCAATACATAGTCCCACCCATACGGTCAGGTACCGTTCAAAGATACTGGTCATTTCCCGTTTGTCTGTGGTACAATTTTCCTGACTCATTTTTAATTTCTCCTTTTTTTAAGATTATCCGGCAATCCTTTGACAAATAATTTTATTTCATCCCTGATCCTGCGGTAGCAGTATAGCTGCTCTTCTTTTGATGCCCCTTTTTGGGCAAGTTTCCTTGCCAGTTCCGGTGGATCATCAAATCCCACATGGATGACCCGGCAACGGGGCGGGAAATAAGGACAGGTCTCGTGGGCATGACCGCAGACGGTAATGACAAGGTCAAGTGTAACATCTTTAAAATCATTGACATGTTTTGATGTATGCCCGGAGATATCAATTCCTGTACATAAAAATAAAATTTTTAATTTGTCAGCCATTATTTTTGTTCTCCTGTCTGGTTTTGGAACATGAACCACCTGATCGCTGTTTCTGGCTGAGCTCCTCACAGGGAATCGCTATGATTTGCCGCAGTGCCTTTAAATCTTTTTTTGTTTGAGTGGAGCCCTCAAGTTTTTGACTCAGCCAGAGAACAACTGGTTCAAGGGAAGCGTCTTTGGTATTGATCCGAAAATATACCCAACGGCCCTGTTTTCGGTTTTTTAACAGACCGGCAGTAACCATGAGGCTTAAATGGCGGGATGCAGTGGCACCGGCAACATTTAAGAACTCAGTAATCTGGCAGGCACAAAGTTCTTTATAAGAAAGCAGGGCACAAAAAATTCTGAGCCTGTTTTTGTCCGACAATGCTTTTAATATTAACAGAAGAGTGTCCATGGAGTCTCCATTTTTATAATTAGCTAAACAACTAAATATATATTTGATATTTTATGCCGGGTCAATAATTTTTTATCATAAAAAACTTGACAGCAGATCTTTATATCGTTATATTCACTTTTAACGATATAGAAAATATGTTTAACTTCAGGAGATTTAAATGCCAAGTGTCACTCAACTCAAAATAGGAAAGCACATGACAGGGATTGTTGGCCTTAAAGAGGCGCTGGAAGAGGTTGCTGGCAAGGTTCGAAATCCTTCCGATGAACAGATTGTTGGCCTGATGATGGAAAAACTTTCCTCAAAAAATTATATCCCGTCAACAGAGACTGAACTGTATGAAAGTGTTCTTCTCAGGGAATATAAAAAATTCATGGGAGAGTCGATTCCTGAGCTGCCGCTTGAAAATGTTGAGGTCAAGGTTCTTGGCAGCGGCTGTCCCAATTGTGACCGCCTGGAGCAGGAATTGATGATGGTCATCGGACAAATGGGTATTGATGCTGATCTTGTACACGTGAGAGACATTAAGGAAATCAGTCGATACGGGGTGATGGGAGTACCAGCCCTGGTAATCAACAGAAAAGTCAAAGCAGTGGGAACTGTTCCTTCCCGTGCAGATCTCAAGGCATTTTTAAAAGAAGCTGAAAAATCAATTTATATATCGTTAAATAGCCATACATAATATATATCAGGAGGCATTATGGAATCAACAATAGTTAATAAAAACACAAAAATGATGATGTTGTTTAATCTTATTCTGGGGGGTACCGGACTCTACCTGTGGTGGATAATTTATCACACACTTCCCAGGCTGTCCTCATGGCTGACCTACAGCCTTTTGCCCATTGAGACCGGATCACATCTGGGGTCTTCAATTGAATTTTTTTTCTATGATACGCCCAAGGTAATGATGCTGTTGTTTCTTGTCGTTTTCGGGGTGGGCATCATCAGAAGTTTTTTTACGCCGGAGAAAACCCGGGCATTTTTGTCCGGTAAAAGTGAATTTGCAGGAAATATCCTGGCTGCTCTTTTAGGTATTATCACTCCTTTTTGTTCCTGTTCAGCTGTTCCCTTGTTTATCGGGTTTGTCACCGCCGGGGTACCCCTGGGGGTGACTTTCTCCTTTTTAATTGCAGCTCCCATGGTCAACGAGATTGCCTTAGGGCTTTTGTACGGACTTTTGGGTTGGAAGGTGGCAGCTATTTATCTGGGAACCGGTCTTTTTATTGCCATTGGTGCCGGCTGGGTTATCGGCAGGCTGAAACTGGAACATCACATTGAAGACTGGGTGACCGAAACAGTTGCGGTCAGTGTTTCCATGGAGGACGAAAAATTAACCTGGACAGATCGGTTTGTCTACGGCTGGGATGCGGTAAAGGAAATCATCGGTAGGGTCTGGATATATGTCATTATAGGCATTGCGGTTGGTGCCGGTATCCACGGATTTGTTCCCGAAGGAGTCATGGCCTCTGTCATGGGTAAGGGTTCCTGGTGGTCTGTGCCCTTGTCTGTTGTTATCGGGGTTCCCATGTATTCCAATGCAGCAGGGATCATTCCCGTTGTGGAGGCCCTGCTGGGCAAAGGAGCAGCCCTTGGAACGGTGCTGGCCTTCATGATGAGTGTCATTGCCCTTTCTTTACCGGAAATGGTAATCTTGAGAAAAGTGCTCAAACCCAAACTGATTGCCGTTTTTATCGGTGTCGTTGCCAGCGGCATTCTGGTGGTGGGTTATTTATTTAATATGATTATTTAATTTTAACTATAAATTAGTTGTCAGGAGATTCAAATGGAAATTAAAATTCTTGGACCTGGATGTGCAAAATGTAATAAAACAGAAAAGCTGGTACGGGAAGTCATAGATGAAACCGGTGTGGATGCCGATATTGAAAAGGTGTCCGACATGATGAAAATCGCTTCCTATGGTGTATTCGGCACCCCGTCCGTTATCATTGACAATGAAGTAAAGTGTACCGGCAAAGTACCCAAAAAAAGTGATATCAAAGCCTGGCTGACAAAATAGGAGAGTTGTCGAAAATGCCGGCAAGTAAGGCTTGACAGGGTGGAGGCAGAAGATATATTTCTTAATCTGAATATATAAAAAGGGGATGAACATGAAAGAATTTATAAAGGTAACAAAAGCGTTGTCCGATCCCACCCGGGTCAAGATATTAAAGATGCTGCAAAAAAAAATGCTGTGCGTCTGTGAAATTCAGGCTGCTCTGGACAGGGCGCAGTCCACCATCAGCAAACATCTGAAAATACTTGAGGATGCCGGCTTGATCTCTTTTGAAAAAGATGGGCTGTGGGTAAATTACAATTTGGCGGACGGTACCCAGAGCCCCTATGCAGCAAGCCTGATCGGAAACATGGGCCACTGGCTGGAGGATGATCCTGAAATTATGGATATCATGGTAAAGCTACCAGAGATTGACAGAAAAGATATCATTAAATAGCAGGACATTGTGCCGGGAATAGTATTTTTTTATTCTCATCGCATCTATCAATCTCTATATAATAATATTAACGTGAGGAGGTTAGGAATGGAACAGGTTTTAAAAAATTTTACACTGGATTTTTTTGGCAGCGGAAAACATAAAATTTCATTTGCTGCATTTTTTGAATTGGACGACGTTATTTTACTGGATGTCAGGTCAAAAGCAGAGGTGGATTCTCTTCCCATTGAATTGAAACTTCATGACAATGTGCAAAGTATGACTATACCTACGAATGAAATCCCTGACAGGATGCATGAAATACCAAAAAACAAATCCATTGGTATTTTTTGCCCTGCAAATGTCCGATCAGCCATGGTCTATGCGTTTTTGCTTTCAAAGGGTTTTTCAGATATCCGTATTCTGGAAGGTGGATATCCTGCCTTAACAGAGGCGATGATGCCGGGGAAAATACTCAAGGTTGTTCAAGCTATTGAGTACCTTAAAGGGTAAGCCCAATGACAAATTTATCCTTTGTAAGCATACTCATATTCATTGTGGCAGTATCGATGACCATGGTGGGCAAGGGCGGGGGTAACTTTTATGTCGTTATCCTGGCAATGGCGGGTACGCCAATGTACCAGGCAGCAGCAACAGGACAGTTTATCCTTTTTGCTGCATCAATTGCAGCTATGATTATCTTTCAAAAAAATAAATCCGTATCCTGGACTTTGGCTTTCTTTATTGGAGGAATTACAGCTATATCAGCGCTTGTGGGTGGATATTTTTCCCATATGTTCACTGGGTTTGCTTTGAAACTGATTTTTGCCTTCATGCTGTTCGCAGCAGGAGCTGTCATGCTTATTCCTGTAAAAAAAGATCCCGGTGGAATCTCAAAGAAGCAGTTCGGAACCATTGAGGTCACCATTGCCGGCCAGACCTATGGTATAAATCTGTGGATCGTATTACCCGTTACTTTGTTGACGGGTTTCGGGTCCGGCATGGTGGGCGTATCAGGCGGATCTTTCCTGGTTCCGCTCATGGTTCTGGCCTGTGGTATTCCCATGCATATGGCAGTTGGAACAGCGTCCACCCTGATTGCCGCTACAGCCCTTATGGGATTTTTCGGGCATGCGGTTCAAGGAGATTTTGACCCGGCATGGGCGGTTCCCCTCGCCTTTATAACCATTGCAGGCGGAGCTATTGGCGGAAAATTTGCTTTGAAAACAAAACCCCAGTATCTTAAAAAGCTGTTTGCTTATACCAACTGGCTGGCCGCCATATTTATGGTGATCAATGCATTCAAAATGAGCAAGATTTTATAATGGATTTGTACAATCGGTCAAAGAGGTTTGGTGAGAAATGCTGTTAAAAACTGATAGAATAATTATATAACTGATAGCGAAAGGGAAAAATGATGAAACTGTATATAAAAAAATGGAATTTCCTGACTGTTATTCTGATGCTGTTATTTACGACAGGTGCTTTTGCAGAGGATTTTTCAAATCTTCCCGTTAAAGGGCATGTGACCATGATTGATCTGGGTGCAAAAAAATGCATTCCCTGCAAGATGATGGCCCCCATCATGGTAAAGATGGAAAAAATCTATGAAGGTAAAGCTAAAATCGTGTTTATTGATGTCTGGGAAAATCGTGATCAGGCTCCGCGCTTCAAGATTAGGGCCATCCCCACCCAGATCTTTTTTAATAAAAAAGGAAAAGAGGTATACCGCCATGTTGGGTTTTTAGATGAAAAATCCATTGTTGAACAATTAACAAAAATGGGAGTGGAAAAACCAGAATCAGACGGTAAAGGATAACGGGTATGCTGGATACATTTTTCCTAACCGTAAACCAGTGGATTTCCGGCGGTACTGTACTGGCGGCTGCAGGGTGTTTTATCTGGGGAATGATCAGTGTGCTGCTCAGCCCCTGCCACATGGCGTCCATACCGTTAATTGTCGGTTATGTGGGCGGTCAGGACAAAATGGTAAACCCGCGGCAGGCAGGATTGTATTCACTTCTTTTTACGACAGGCCTTTTTTTAACCATTGCCGTCATTGGCATTATCTGCGCCCTTTTAGGACGGATGCTGGGGGATGTGGGAAATTACTGGCAGATTTTAATCGGTGTTATCCTGGTCTGGGTAGCACTTGGCATGCTGGGTGTGGAGAAATGTTCAATGTCCGGCAGTCTTCTGTATAAGCTTAAAGTAAAAGGGCTGGTCGGTGCATTCGTTCTGGGACTCGCCTACGGCATTCTTTCCGGGTCCTGCACCTTTGGATTTATCGCTCCGATTCTGGCCATTATTACTGTTCAGGAACAGGTGATGACCGGGATTGTCCTGATCATACTTTTTGGTCTTGGCCACTGCCTTCCCATTGTCATTGCCGGCAGCTCAGCAGCTTTTGTTCGAAAACTGATGGAAAATACTGCCTGGCAGGGTGCAGGAACGTGGTTCAGGAAAGGGGCCGGAACCCTGGTTGGTCTTCTGGGTATTTATTTTATTATTTATCCGTTTGTTACGACCTGAAGAAATGGATTTCAAAAAGAATTCAATAATAAAGGAGTTGAAATATGTTGCTCAGAGAGTATGAGCTTGAAATATTCAAATCAAAATGTCAGGCAGATGCAAAAGGCGTTCATTGCTTTGCCAATCTGGGCCAGGATGTCAGTGAGGCATTGCCGTATCTGAATACCGTTCTGGGTGGGTTTGAATATTTCAAAGACCCGCCTACAGTCACGTTTCGGGCCCAGGGAAAACTGATTACAGTCCATGGTAAAAAAATAGCCATCAACGCACTGAAAGATGAGCAGGAAGCTCGAAAAATTGTAGAATGGTTGAAAAATGAAATCAATTCAGCCTGGAAAAAAAGAGATACAATCGAACCCTGTCAGACCGGTATGCCCCGGCCGGGGGTCATTGAGATTTTAAAACTGTTACCAAAAACCAATTGCAAAGAGTGTGGTCAACCTACCTGCATGGTCTTTGCTACACAGGTGGCCCAAGGCGCCAAAAGTGCTGAGGACTGCAAACCCATAGAAATTGAACAAAAGAATAAATTAGATGCTTATATGAAACAGTTTAATTTTACTGATTAAAAAACAGGGAGAAAAGGGGGTCACTCATGCAATATTCATATTTAACTGGACAAATCAAAAAGATAGTCCTACAGACCCCGGCAATTATTGTCACCGATCACCTGATAAAAATTTTGAAAAATCCAGTTACTTTCCAATATACAATAATTGAATTGTGAATAATTTACTTTTTTATTTTTCCATATATTTGAATGGATTTCTGGAAAGCTATTTGTCTTGGACCACTAATTATAATACTGTGATTTTTATGATGTAAATAGTTTAATCAAAAATTGGTTCATTTGATTGAGCTTGGGAAATGAGAATATGAAACTACGGGTATCCCTCCTAGGTTGGAATATGGTACGATTTTTTACCTAAAAAACAACCATAACCCAGGAAGGAGGACCCAAAATGAATTATATAGGAGTAGACTGTCATATTTCAAGTTTGGATTTTGCAGTGGTCAATGAAAAGGGAACTGTGACTAAAAGAGCGAAAGTGAATACCGGCGTTAAAGAATTTATGGAATTTGTAAAAAATATACCTAAACCCAGAAAAATTTTTATCGAGGAGGGTGAACTGGCGGGATGGTTGCTTGAGACAAGCTTAAAGTTTAAAGAGAAATTAATTATTACAGATCCCAAAATCAACAAATGGATAGGCAAAGCAGGCCAAAAAAATGATACGATAGATGCTGAAAAACTTGCCCAGCTGGCCAGGGGGAAATATGTAAAGGAAATTTATCATCCTGTTAACGATCGAAGAAGGTTTAAGGATTTGATATTTGCCTATCATGACACAGTGAAGAACCAGTCCAGGATTAAAAACAAAATAAAGGCCAAATTCAGAAGCAATGGGATAAATTGCAGTGGGAAGACTGTATATCTTGAAAAACACAGAGACAAATGGCGGGAAAAGCTTTCAAGTAATTCTATTACATGTTTGATACTTGAAGAACTATGGGTTCAAATGGATCAGCTTCACAATTCCAAAGAGAAGTTGAAAAAAACTATAAAAATCCAAAGCAAGCGGTATCCGGAAATAAAAAAGTTCATGAAAATACCTGGGATAGGTCTAATCCATGGCTCAACCATGTCGGCAATAATTGAAACACCATATAGATTTGCAAACAAAAAGAAATTATGGATGTATGCAGGGATTGGGCTAATGGAAAGGAGTTCTGGAGGAACAATATATTCAAGAAAGTTAACAAGAGAGTATAACCGCCCTTTGAAGAATGCAATAAAGCAATCAACCGAAGTAGCGATTGCAGCTAAGGACAATAAGTTTAGAAGACAATATTTAAAATTAACAATTGAAAAGGGGATTGCATCTCACAGGGCTAAGTTAACTGTGGCAAGGAGTTTATTGGCAGCGTTATATGGTATGTGGAAAAAAGGTGAAGCCTATGATCCTGAAATAGATAAAAAAAGAGAAAATAAAATATCCGTGCGTACCATTTTGCCAGGGCTTGTTTAAGTATGTCAGTCAGCGATTGATACGCACGGATGAGGGAAAGTATCACAATTATATTGGCCCCAAAGGTCCTGTTTGGAAATGAGTATGCGCCCTCAAAATTTCCGTAAATTTTCATAGGCTTTTAAGTCTCCAAAAGATGTGTGGGAAAAACACCAACAAAGTTATTTCCTTAATATCATGGAAAATAATTATCATCGTGACTAATGATAACGCTGGTATACATTTAGCTTGACTTGTAAAGATGGAGCAATGAAATATTAGTTGAAGAAGCATAAGGGGATGCCCTAAGAGTAAAAAAAGTATTTTTAAGGGTTATGGGGAAATATTTTCTTGACTCTTAGTTTCAAAGATATGATTGAAACCATATCTGTCTTGCGCGGGGTCCTTTTCCCTGTAATTCTGGATATCCACCATCAAGCAATGCCTGAGCCAATTGTTCACGGCTTAATACGGAAAGGGTATCGGGTATTGATAATTTTTCAGCAAGTAAAAAATTGATCAGATTAAAATCAGTCCCTGCTTTTTCTGTGACAGACAATGGATAAAGTTCCATTCTTGCCATATGTCCAGGCAGAGCTTCCTGCGTTCTTGCAGATTTGAAAATATCTGCAGATCCTGTAAGAAAAAACCGCCCTCTTTCATAAAGAGGAAGTAAATCAGAGGCTAATTTAACTGCTTTGATTAATTCAGGAGCATATTGGAATTCATCCAGCACCACAGGGTGTTCTTTCAGACTGTCTATGAAACCATGGGGATCATATCTGGCAGAAGCCAATGCTGTTTTATCCTCCAGTGAAATATATTGCATTCCCATATCTTTAGCAATTTTCCGTGCCAATGTTGTTTTCCCGACCTGCCGGGCACCGGTCAAATACAAAATCCGAAAATCATTTAATAATTCTTTGAGCAATATTTCACTTTTACGCAAGTACATATTATTCTCCATTATTATTTTCTTGTATTTTACGAAGAAAACTATATTATAATACGAGTTGTGCTATACTATATTACGAATTATCCCAAAATACAACATAGATTAAGTTATTTGCCGCATTCAAGGGTCGTAAAAGAAATGAGCATAACAGATTCGAAAAATAACAGCGTTCTAATGGTTTGAATTTTAATTTTGACTGCCAAAAAGATCGAACATCCATTTACAACCCAGTTACCTGATAGGGCACTGCCGGGGCAATTCTCAGAGTCAATTGATCAGTTTAAGCATTAAGGGTAAGGCTGTCATGGTGCCGATGGTCGAGCCCAGATTCGTGAAAATAACCACCAGAAGAATCCGGGTTACATTATTGCGCCAGAATCCTTTGATAGACACAATATCTTCAGGAATTGCTTCAAGATCTTTTACTTTTGGTTTTCTGGAAAAAGCTTCCACCAGTCCGGACACCCAACCGGCTGCAATCATGGGATTTAACGAAGTCAAAGGAGCTGCAATGATCGATGAAATAATAGTAAGGGGATGAGCCAGCGCCAGCGCGGCACCAATTCCTGCAAAAATACCATTGGCTGCGATCCAGATCCAGATCATATCCGTTCCTGCATTTTTGCCTTCCATTAAAAATCCGGCTGCGAACAGCAAAAAAATGGCTGCCGGAATAGCCCACTTTAAAATTTTCCCGGTCTTACCTGCAGGCGGAACCTTATTGAGTTCATCAAGGTCTATCTTTTCATTGCCGGCAAGATATCTTTTGATTCCCGGGGCATGGGCAGCACCCACAACAGCAACAATTTTTTCACCCGGAGCAGACCTGATTTTCTCTGCCAGGAACTGATCCCTTTCATTGATCAGGGTTTTTTCAATAATGGGATGTGTCTTTTTTACATCCGCCAAAAGCGTTTGCAGGATATCTTCCTGCTTCATCTTTTCAATGTCTTCTTCATTAATATCATCCGAGGCGCCAAAAGAGAAGACAAGGGAGAACATGAGCTTTAACTTTTCCCACAGCCCCATTCCCCGCCAGACTCTTGAAAGGGTCGTCTGGATGTCACGATCCGAGGGAACGATTAAGGCATTGATTTCTTCTGCTGCAGTAATGGCATTGATCATTTCCTGACCAGGCTTGATATCAAATTTATCCGCCATCTTTTTCTGAAAAGAGGCCAAAAGAAGATTCACAAATAAAAGCAGTGCTTTTTTCTCTTTAATGACTTTTACAATATCCATGTTGCGCCATCTGTCCGTATCCTTAAGCGATGCAAGCCTTGTTGCGCAAAGTTCGACACAGACAGTGTCCGGGGTTTGTTCAAGGATAGTGTCTTCCACAAGTTGTGCACTTTGTCTTGACACATGGGCAGTGCCGATGAGAATTATTTTTTTCCCATTGCAGGATATGGGGTCTATCATGCGGTCCTTTTTTGTTTCTTTGTCCTGTTTGCCCGATGTGTCGAGAAAATTTTCCATGACCCTTTAAAACCCTTTCAAATCAATTATTATAGATGCGTATTATAACCATTATTTGATTCATGGCAATATAAAATCATCCAAATTCTTGACCTAGACAAACAGGTTTGGTATTCAGATGATTATGAAATCAATTGATGAACAAATATTAAGAGCAACAAAAGAGATGATAGTCAAATTCATTGAAATGGGAAGGTTATCGCCAACAAATCTTCACGAAGCATTTAAAGATATTTATGCCACTGTCGATGAAACCGTTAAAAAAAATGTGAACAAAACAGCGCCTTCTAATGACCAGCAAGACTAAAAAATCCTTGCCAAGAATAAAATCCGGGATAAGACAGGGCCTGATAAAAGGGTGGAAAGGACTCATCTGGCTGCTGAAAATTATACTTCCCATTTCTTTTGCCACCGCCCTGCTGGTTCATTTTGGAATTATTTACAAACTTGATTTTCTGCTGACACCCGTTATGACCTGCCTGTCCCTGCCGGCATCTGCCGCCCTTGTTATCATTATCGGTCTTTTTACCGGTATCTACGGAACCGTGGCCGCTCTTTCTGTTATGCCCTTTTCCGTGGAGCATATGACCCTGATTGCCATATTCACCCTGATATCCCATAATATCATTCAAGAAAGCATTGTTCAGGGGAACTCAGGACTCAATTCAGCCTTTGCGGCTTTTTTCAGATTATTTATGGCGTTGCTTGTGACCTTTGTCTGTGCAAAAATAATGGGTGTGACCCCTGAAACAGGTGGGGTGATAGGAACAGGAGCCTTTCCGCAGGAAACAAAGTCGTTTATAATCATGCTCAAACTATGGGGATGGGGAACCTTTAAGCTGATTATTCAAATTTTTTGTATTATCATGCCGTTGATGGTGATCCTGGAAATAGCTAAAGAGTTTAATATTATAACCTTTATCACTAAAATAACATCTCCAATTTTTTCTGTTATGGGGTTGAGCCGTTCAACCGGGATGCTGTGGCTGACGGCATCCATTTTCGGACTGGCCTATGGAGCAGCGGTCATTGTTGAAGAAACGCAATCCAATGAGTATGAAAAAGAAGACTTAATTAAACTGCATCTTTCCATTGGAATCAATCACTCTATGATTGAAGACCCTGCCTTATTCCTGCCTTTGGGGCTGCCGATATTCTGGTTATGGATTCCAAGATTACTGGCTGCCATCATTGTTACTTGGCTGTATTCGGTTTTTTTATCTGCAAGGAGGCGTTATGTTAAGCGAGCTTGCCATAAAAAATTTTGCGATCATTGATGACATACGGATTTCATTTAAAGATGGATTTTCCGTATTAAGCGGGGAAACCGGTACGGGAAAATCAATCATTGTTGAGGCCGTCAACCTGCTGCTCGGCGGTAGAGCTTCGGCTGATCTGGTAAGAGCAGGCTGTGACACTGCAGAATTGGAAGCCTTCTTTGACTTTGATGCACATTCAAAGGCTTCCATGATTTTAGAAAACCAGGGCATTGACGGTTCTGACGGCCTGATTGTCCGCCGGGTGATCTCATCTTCGGGCAAAAGCCGTGTGTTTATCAACTCAAGGCAGTCAACTCTGGATTTTTTAAAGCGAGTGACCTTCAATCTTGCCGGTATCTCAAGTCAGCATGCCCACCAGGGACTTTTAAAAGAAGAAAACCACCTGGATATTTTAGACGAGTTCGCAGGGACGACAGATCTGAAAAATGAAGTCAGGAACCTGTACCAGACCATTATCCCTTTGAGAAGAAAGATAGGAGAGCTTACCCAAAGCCTGGATACAAAAAAAAAAGAGCAGGATTTTCTGGAGTTTCAGATAAATGAAATCAATAATGCCGCCATTTTGCCCAATGAGGATGAAGCCCTTGAAAAGAAGCGTAAGGCACTATTGAATGCATCAAAAATATTTGAAGCCGTCAATCGTTCCATCCATGAGGTTCATGACAGGGAAGGGTCTCTTATCGAGAGACTGTCTTTTTTGAGAGATGGCATGGAAAAAGTAAGTATGGCGGATGAATCTCTTGAAAAAATTGCACGGCAGTTTTCCAGTACCATATTTGAGTTGCAGGATATTGCCGGTGAATTAAGGGATTTCTCTTCTACCATTGATCTTGAT
>Ga0190327_1000109_pt1 | contig 13362 bp, 5 predicted proteins | sample 48720401_MG_FD_161667 | JGI IMG/M metagenome (GOLD analysis project Ga0190327, IMG submission 161667) | Hydrothermal vent sediment bacterial communities from Southern Trench, Guaymas Basin, Mexico - 4872-04-0-1_MG | ecosystem: Environmental > Aquatic > Marine > Hydrothermal vents > Sediment ... | reverse complement strand
TATTCTCTTCAAGGGCTTTGGCTATTTTCGCTCCTTTCCCATATCCGACGTTTAAAATAACCTGATGGGTTTCAGTAAAAGAAATGTCAGGATCGCCTGCCACATCCAGGCCTTGTTCCTTTAATGCAGCGGCAAATGCTTTGGCATTTGAAATAACCGCTTTCTGGTAATCTTCTTTAAAATGATTCATTTCATAGGCTGCAAATAAGAGGCCTGTCAGGGTTCCCAAGTGATGGTTACTGACACTTCCCGGAAATGTCCTTCTCTGGACAGCTTCCCAGAGTCCATATTCCAGGTCTTCCTCATTAAAATCAGATGCAATCACCCCGCGCTGGGTCCCAAAATAGGTTTTATGGGTAGAGCCTGTTACAATATGAGCCCCTTCTTTTAACGGCTCCTGAAAATGCGGCCCGTAGAGTCCCAATACATGGGCCATGTCATACATTACGAGACAACCCGGAGCAAATTCATCCACAAATTTACGGATTTCAGCTACGGGTTCTTTGTGAAGAATCATGCTTTTACCCAGAATGATAAGTTCGGGCTGATGTTCTTTGATGATTGCTTCGCAGGCGTGAATATCAATTTTATAAGGATTGTCTTTCAGTACTGGAAAATTAATGACGGCGGCTTTTTCTGTCTTGGGGTCGCGTGCCACAAAATCACGGAGCGCTCCCATGGGTTGCGCACTTAAGTGTCCGCCCTTGATGATATGGTTGTTGATGATTTTACGCAGTCGCCGTTGTTCGCTTTTCCTGTCTGATCGGTTGAGAAAATCCACAAGTGCACTGAAAAAAGCGGTATTGGCCATTTGACCGGAAATAATCCGCGATTCAATATTCTGGCATCCCAGGAAAGTTTGAAATTCTTTGTTTACAAGATGTTCAACTTCCCGGATAAATTCAGTGCCCTGGTAATAAAAAACATCCTCACCGGAAAAGGCTTTGATTTCTTTATGTTCAGCATACCGGTTGACCGGGTCACTGATGGATAAGAGCCTTGACAGGTACGATTGGCTCATTTCTGACGGGATCAGGTTGATGCATTCTTTCTGTCGCCAGGTATGATTGTTTAATGCCTTTGACACCAGTTGCCGCGCAAGTTCAGGATAGGTTTTGTCATTTCCTGTTTGTTTTATAGAGCTTAATTGATCATGGGGAATAGACCGGACAAAAGGCGGCGCTTCAGAACTCATGTGATAGGGAACAACACGACTGTCACATTGTTTTTTTCGGATTTGTATTTGCAGGGTTTCTCCTTCGAGAATATTACTATCAATCAATGCCAGGGCAACTGCTCTCTTCTTTGGCGTTTCCTTAAATTCAGAATTCAGCCCGCTGCCTTTTGGTTCCTGATACGGGATCATGGTTCCGGATGTAATATATCCTACGTGTTTGTCTTTGGAAAATACCTTATATCCTGCCCGTGCAATCCCTTTTCCGGTGATGGCAAGGGGCATGACCATTCTTGGCAGATGGGAAATGGCTTCAAATTTTTGATCAATAATATGTTTAAGGGCAAGATATTGTTGGTAAAGCGCATTTTTTCCAATAAATTCATCTTTAAGGGATGAAAAACTGACAGCAAATTTGGATAATTTGGATGCAAACAAAGGAATTTCATTGCCATCATGATCTATGCCCAGTTCATGGCCATACAAAGGCAGGCCTGCTTCAAGCCTCAAGGTATCTCTGGCACCAAGTCCGATGGGGACAGCACCTTTTTCCATTAAAAGATTCCAGATGGGAACAGCCTGTTTGTTTTCTATAAAAAGTTCAAACCCCAGGGGTTCACCCGTGTACCCGGTCCTGGCAAGGCAGACCTCAACACCGCTGATATCTGCGATACTCAAGCAGTTTCGGGCTGGTTCAGGCAAGGCACCACCTGTAACAATTGCTTCGATAATGGATTTTGAAAAAGGGCCCTGCAAGGAAATCATGGCCATATCAAAGGTCCTGTCAACCATTTCAATATCGGAAAACAGCTTTAGATATTTTTCAAAGTGGGCCACATCTTTTTCCCGATTCGACGCATTGACCACCAGCAGATATTCATCCGGCTTAAACCGGTATAAATAGGCATCATCAATGGCACCCCCGTTTTCATTCTGAATCAGCGTGTACTGGCTTTCACCTATATCTAATGCCATGGCATTGTTGGTTAAAACATGCTGTAAAAACGGCAGGGTGTCCTTTCCTTTAAAATAGAGTCTTCCCATGTGCGACACATCAAAGATACCGGCTTTTTTACGGGTTGCCATATGTTCATTAATGATGCCGGCAGGATATTGGATGGGCATTTCCCATCCCCCGAATTCTACAAGGGTTGCATCAAGTTCCTGGTGGGTATTAAAAAATATGGTTTTCAGAAGTTCGCTCATAAGATATTCTCCTTAATATTTTGAGTCTTTTGCAGAAATTATGGATGTTAACCAAAAATAATTTTTGAGTGGCCCAGCTTCCTATCCTTTTAATTTATTTTTTGTTTTTTTACCAGAAAAAAGAGCATAGGATTTTTTATATCACGGTTAGATGGACTTTGTGTGGATTTTATTTCTATGGCGTAAACATGTAATCCTTCTATGTTTTCTGGGGGAGGATCACTTATTGGTTTTTAATTCTATTCATCTTTTAAACATAGTTTCAAAATAGCATGCCTATTTTGAAAGTTAAGTTTTAATTATAGCTCATGCATAATAGGTTTTTTTAAACCCTGTCTTTACGCTCCACTAAAAAATTGTATGTATAGGAAACCAATCAATGGTTCCCTGCCATTAACGCCTCAACTTCCTCCAACTCAAACTATAGGCAATGATGGCCATTCAAAATTCTTCAAAGCCATGTTTAGAATATTTCGTTATATTAAAAATAGGCTGAACAGAAATACTTCTTGAATAAATTGGTCCTTTATGTAAAGAAATCCTTACAGAAATCAAGCAATCGTTTATTTTCAAAAGGCTTTCGGGTTTCTTAACATGATATCTGATCTGGAGAACATGAAAATTGTAATGATCTCCTGTTAGACTTTTATAGACTTGACCTGGATACCCAATATCCGTGTTGATTATGTATAAGGAATAAAAAAATGCCAAGAATATACGACAATATTGAAAATAAATTAAAAGAAGGCCTGAACAAGACTCTTGAAAATGCCAAAAGAGCTGATTTTTGTATTGGATATTTCAACCTTCGCGGTTGGAGACAGCTTTACCAACAGGTGGACAATTTATCCGGCGATTATCTTCCGGAAGAATATGACGATGATACTAAATATCATTGCCGCGTCCTTATTGGAATGCAAAGACAGCCTGTTCAGATTCTTGAAGACAATTTTAGTACAGATGAAAGAAGTGCCTTAGATAATTCTAAAGCCATTGAATTTAAAAAGAAACTTGCTAAAGAACTTAGAGAACAGTTGATAATCGGCACACCTAATAATGAAGATGAAAAAGCATTAAGAAAATTGTCCAGGCAGATTAAAACAGGGAAAGTTATTGTTAAACTACATCTTGCACACCCGCTTCACGCAAAATTATACTTGTCTATAAGAGAAGATTATAACAGTCCTGTCATTGGATTTGTGGGTAGCAGCAACCTTACTTTTTCAGGTATTTCCAGTCAGGGAGAATTAAATGTTGATGTGGTTGAACAGGATGCAGCAGATAAACTGGCAAAATGGTACCAGAACAGATGGGACGACCGCTGGTCTATTGATATCTCAAAAGAACTGACAGAAATATTGGATGACAGCTGGGCAGGTGAAAAAGAGATTCCACCCTATTATATATATTTAAAAACGGCATATCACCTTGCCAGTGAAGCACGGGCAGGAATGACTGAATTTTCTTTATCAAAAAGATTTCAAAAAGAACTTTTTCCATACCAGGCAAGCGCTGTAAAAGTAGCCGCTCACCACTTGCATAAAAGAGGCGGCGTGATAATCGGTGATGTTGTAGGGATTGGTAAAACCATAACGGCAACCGCTCTGGCAAAAATATTTGAGGATGATTTTTTCCTTGAAACACTGATAATCTGCCCTAAAAATTTGGTAACAATGTGGGAGGACTATGCCCATAAGTATCAGCTCAGAGCTAAGGTGATGTCTGTAACACAAATACAAAATAAACTTGGATATGAACGAAGATTCCGCTTGGTAATTGTGGATGAAAGTCACAATTTTCGAAATCGTGAAGGTAAAAGATATAGAGCGCTTCATGAATACATTCAGCTAAATGATAGCAAAGTTATACTTTTAACAGCCACTCCCTACAATAAATCCTATCTGGACTTAGGAAACCAACTGCGTCTTTTCGTAGATGAAGAACAAAATCTCGGAGTGACACCGGAAAGATTCATTGAAAGCATTGGGGGAAGAGTCCATTTTTCAGCACAATATCAGACAAATGAAAATACCATTGCAGCATTTGAAAAAAGCAATTTTTCCGATGACTGGAATGAGTTGATGAGACTGTTTCTAGTCCGGAGAACTCGAAGTTTTATAAAAAACAACTATGCCAAAACTGATAAAAACGGAAAAGAATATCTCCTTTTCCCGGATGGCACCAGACAGTATTTCCCAGACAGAATACCAAAAAGGGTTGATTTTAGTTTTAAACTAAAAGATAAAAATGATCAGTACGCCAGGCTCTATTCAAAAGATGTAATTAAACTTATAGATAAAATGCGATTTCCCCGTTACGGTCTGGGGCAGGATGATTATATACAAGATAAACCAGAAGAGCAGCTTGAACCCCATGAAAAAATAATAATTGAAAATCTTGGACGTGCAGGCATACAATTAAAAGGGTTTGCCAGAACAAACCTCTTTAAAAGACTGGAAAGCAGCGGATACGCTTTTATGCTGTCTGTGAGCAGGCAGATATTAAGAAATCATCTTTTTCTTTATGCAATTGAAAACAACAAACCCCTGCCGGTAGGAAAACAGGAAACAGCCATTATTGATGATTACCTTTTTTCTGATTCAGATGACGAATTAGAAATCGGAATCATGGATACACAAAAAAAATATCAGAAAAACGCTGCCCATTTTTATCAAGATTTAGTCCAAAAGCATAAAAAACAATATGATTGGATAAGAAGCATATTCTTCACTGAAATATTAAAAGACGACCTGAATAATGATAATAAGCAGCTTTTAAAAATAGTTAATATGAATAAAAAATGGGAGGCTGCAAAAGATCGTAAATTAGCGTCACTTGAAAAATTGTGTAATAAAACACATGCTGATGAAAAAATACTGATTTTTACTCAATATTCAGATACAGCAAATTATCTGTATGAAAATCTCAAAAATAAAATTAAAAGTTTTGCCCTTGTAACCGGTGGCTCAGAAAACCCGACATCTATGGCTTGGCGTTTCAGCCCGAAAAGTAATGGGAAAGCAGATGAGATATCAAAAACAGATGAGATCCGCGTGCTTGTCTCAACCGATGTGTTAAGCGAGGGACAAAATCTTCAGGATGCCCATATCGTAGTAAATTATGACCTTCCATGGGCTATTATCAGACTTATTCAAAGAGCCGGACGTGTTGACAGGATAGGACAGAAATCCGATAAAATTTTTTGTTATTCCTTTTTGCCGGAAGACGGTATTGAAGATATCATTAATCTGCGAAACAGACTCCAGGATCGTATAAGACAAAACGCTGAAACAATAGGCGCAGATGAAGTCTTTTTTGAAGGTGATCCGATAAATATAGAAGACCTGTACAATGAAAAGGCAGGGATTCTTGATGATGAAGACGACACTGAAGTTGATCTTGCCTCCTATGCTTTTCAGATATGGAAGAATGCTGTTGATGAAAATCCTAAATTAAACAGGATAATTCCAGATTTATCAGATGTTATTTATTCTTCAAAAAAAACGGCTGAAGAAAATCATAAAATCGGTGCCATAGTCTACGCTAGGACAACCAGTAACAACGATGTTTTGACTTGGATAAATACAGAAAAAAAGATTGTCACTCAATCGCAATTTACAATATTAAAAGCCCTTAAGTGCACACCCGAAGAAAAGCCCGTACAGAAAATGGAATGTCATCATGAAATTGTAACCGCTGCAATAAAATATATAAAGAGAATAGAAGATAAAGCAGGCGGACAGCTTGGGAAGAAAAACGGCGCCAGATACCGTACATATATGAGGCTCTTTCGCTATATAGAAGAAAACAAAGACACGCTCTTTGTAACAAACGAAATGAAAAAGGCTGTTGATGATATCTATCATTACAACCTGCGGGAGTATGCCAGAGAAACGCTGAACCGTCAGCTTAAAATGGGAATTTCTGATTCAGAACTTGCAAGCCTGGTAGTGTCCTTGAGAGACGAAGGAAAACTGTGTTTAAAAAATGAAGAAGATGAAGATACATATAAAGAACCCAAAATAATCTGTTCCATGGGAATGGTTGGTAATGAATAAGAAAAAATTTTCAAACTATGTAAAAGGATTTGATTTTAAAGAGTTGTTTATTGATCTTGGCTGGGACAATTACAGCGGTAGGATTCCCATAACTGCTGATGAAATCCTCTTTGAAATAAAAGGGGTTGTAGAAAAACGGGGATTTGTTATTGCCCTTTGCCCGGCTTTATATGATGGAGAGATACCATTAAGCACAACACGGAAAAAGATTGAGCATAATTTTAGAAAATTTCATCAGGAACATCTGATTATTTATGCGGACAAAGCAAAAACAAAACAGATATGGCAATTTGTAATTCAGGAACCTGACAAGCCAAGAAAAACAAGGGAAATCCAATTTTCAATAGATCAGGATTCTGAAATCCTTTTCCAAAGAGCCAGAGGGTTGCTTTTTACTTTGGATGAAGAGGAAAATATTACCCTTGTTGATGTGGTTGCCCGCTTTAAAGAAAACTTTGCAAAAAATACCGAAAAGGTAACAAAGAAGTTTTATACAGAATTTAAAAAGCGCCACAATGCTTTTTTAGATTTTATTACCGGTATTGACGATGCAATAGCTGATAAAGAGAATAAAAACAAGCAATGGTATGCCTCTTTAATGCTCAACAGATTGATGTTTTGCTACTTTATCCAAAAAAGGGGGTATCTTGATAATAATATCCATTACCTTCAGGATAAACTGAAACAGGTAAAATCAAAAACCGGAAAAAATCAATTTTACAACTTTTACCGGGATTTTTTACTTGAACTGTTCCATAAAGGGCTTGGACAGCCGGAAACCAAAAGAGAGCTGTCTGTTGAGCTTGGGAAAATTCCTTATCTCAATGGCGGACTTTTTGATGTTCATGAACTGGAAAGACTATTTGATAAAATTCAAATAAAAGATGATGCCTTTGAAAAGATATTTAATTTTTTTGATCAGTGGAACTGGCATCTTGATACCCGGGTTGAGGCAAGCGGCAAAGATATTAATCCCGATGTCATAGGCTATATCTTTGAAAAATATATCAATGACCGGGCTGCCATGGGAGCTTATTATACCAAAGAGGACATAACCGATTACATCGGCAAAAATACCATTATTCCCTTTTTTTTTGACAAGGTGAAAAAAGAGTATCCAAAGGTTTTTAAAAAAGACAGATTGATCTGGTCCTTTTTAAGAGAGAGCAAAGATACCTATATCTATGATGCTGTCAAAAAAGGTGTGCCGCAAAATAGTGATTTGTTTGAAGACCTGCCCCAGGAGATTAAGACAGGATTTTTACCTGAACTTGAACAGAAAATAGTTGAGAATTCAAAACCCACTCATCTCTGGGAAATAAGAAAATGCTGGAACAAAAAAGCACCTGAAAATATCGCTCTTCCCACTGAAATATACCGCGAGGTTATTGAGCGAAGAAAACGATATGCAAAAATAAAATCAAAAATAGAAAATGGTGAAATTACAGAGATTAATGATTTTATCACCTATAATTTGAATATTCGGCAATTTACTCAGGATGTTCTGGAAAACATTGATGACCCTGATTTCATTCGCCATTTTTACAAGGCGCTTAAATCTGTAACCATACTTGACCCCACCTGTGGGTCAGGTGCTTTTCTTTTTGCTGCCATGAATATTCTGGAACCCCTTTATGAAACCTGTATTGAAAGAATGGAGCAGTTTACTGCAGAAGCCCCAAGAAAATATAAATTCTTTCATGAGGTTCTGGCGGAGGTAAACAGCAGGGAACATCCCAATCTTGGCTATTACATATATAAAACCATTATCCTCAATAATCTTTATGGCGTTGATATCATGCACGAAGCTGTTGAAATTGCCAAACTGCGACTTTTTCTAAAGATGGTTGGTGCTGTTGATATCAATATCCGCAAACCAAATTATGGTCTTGAACCGCTGCCGGATGTGGATTTTAATATCCGCGCAGGGAATACATTGGTGGGATTTGCCACTGAAGATGATTTTAAAAAAGCTTTGCATGATAGAGAAGGTCTTTTTGTTGAAGAAAAATTCCAGGAATTTGAAGATGAGTTTACCATAACTGCAAAGGCATTCAAACGCTTTCAGGACTCACAGCTTATAGTAGGCAAAGATGAAGATACCCATAAAAAAGCAAAATATGATCTTACGAAACGATTGGATGATCTTAATGAAAAATTGAATGAATATCTTGCTTCTACCTATGGGATTAATAAGGCAAAACAAAAGAAGGAATATGCCGTGTGGCTGGAATCTCATCAGCCTTTTCACTGGTTAGCTGAATTTTATGAGATTATTAATGATAATGGTGGATTTGATGTGGTTATTGGAAATCCTCCATATGTAGTTTATTCAGAATCCAAATTCCATTATAAGGTGAATGGATACGAATCGATAAGTTGCAAGGATTTATATGGATATACAATTGAACGTTCATTTTTATTGAATAATTGTTTTGGTAAGAATGGTATGATTGTTCCAATTTCTCTTGTAAGCACTGATGGATTTTCGGTTCTTCGAAGAATAATGATAAGGAGATCAAACTACCTTTATTTTTCAAACTATGCGATGCGTCCAGGAAAGCTATTCCATGGAGTAGATAAACATTTAACAATATTTATTTCCGAAATTGGTAATTTATCAAAGATTTATAGTTCAAGTTATCATCGTTGGAACAGTGATGAAAGAGAAGGTTTATTTCCCCAATTAAAATATGTAAAATTAAATAATAAAGTTTGGCATAATTCATCGCTACCAAAAGTTTCGAGTGAACTTCAAACATCAATTCTTTCTAAGATTAAAGAAAACAAAAATATTGCTCATTATTTAACTGGTGCTGGAAAATTTAATGTCTATCATACAAGAAAATTAAGATATTTTGTCCAGTTTTTAGATTGTGCCCCAAAAATTTATGAAGAAGATGGTAACTTAAGGGTAACTTCTGAGCTAAAAACTTTAAAATTCAGCAACCAAGAAGATAAACATATCGGATTAAGTAGCTTTTTATCTAACTTGTTCTTTTGGTACTATATTGATTACTCGGACTGTAGAAATGTTAACAAACGAGAGGTGTACTCGTTTCCGTTGAATATTTCTGATATTAATAATAGTCAAAGGATTGAATTAAATAGACTGGGTAAGGGATTTCTTAAAAATCTTCAGGAAAATTCTTTTTATCAAATTGCAAATTATCAGAAATACGGCACTTTAAAAATGCAAACTTTTAGACCAAGAAAATCCAAACCTATTATTGATAGGATTGACACTGTTCTTGCTCAGCATTATGGCTTCACAGAAGAAGAACTCGACTTTATCGTCAACTATGACATAAAATACCGCATGGGCAAGGAGCTGGATGCCTATATTGAAGGCACCCTTGGCAAAGAAAGTATAGAAAACAAGGAATAATCATATAACATGGCAGAAACACAAAACATAGAATACAAACAAAGCTGGCATGATGACTATCTTAAATGGATCTGCGGTTTTGCCAATGCTCGGGGTGGCAGGATTTATATTGGTAAAGATGACGACGGAAAAGTAACAGGCCTGGATGATTCAAAATCGTTGATGGAAACACTGCCAAACAAAATCAGAGATCTGCTGGGGATTGTCTGTGAAATAAATTTGGAAATTTTAAATCACAGGCATTACATTGAAATCGTAGTCCAGCCCTACTCTGTGCCTGTTTCGTTAAGAGGAAGATATTATTTTCGGAGTGGAAGTTCTAAAATGGAACTTAATGGCAATGCCTTAAACGAGTTTCTTCTAAAAAAGGCCGGTAAAACCTGGGATGCTGTAGTGGAGGAAGGGGCATCCCTTTCTGATATTGATGAGACAAGTCTGAGACGATTCCTTTCTGTTGCTGAAGAAAGCGGCCGCCTGCCGGATGTTGCAGGGCTTTCAACCAGAGAAATTCTGGAGAAACTTCGACTGCTGGATAAAGGAAAATTGAAACGCGGGGCAATTATCCTGTTTGGCAAAGATCCCAACCGGTTTTATCCGAATATAGTGGTGAAAATCGGCAGGTTTGGTTCCGATGATGCTGATTTGAGATATCAGGAAATAGAAGAGGGCAACCTCATAGAACTGCTCCAAAATGTCCCTGAACAACTGAATCATAAATTTTTAACAAAGCAGATTGATTTTAAAGGTCTGCTGCGCATTGAAAAAGGAGAATATCCGGTAGCAGCCCTGCGGGAGATGCTTTTAAATGCTCTGGTTCATCGTTCCTATATGGGAGCCATGATTCAAATGCGGGTATATGACAATAAGTTATCCATATGGAATGAAGGTTTGTTGCCGGAAGGCCTGGATGCTGTCGCCCTCAAAGGGCATCATGTTTCCCGCCCCCGGAATCCGCTTATTGCTGATGTATGTTTCAAAGCAGGTTATATTGATACCTGGGGACGTGGAACGCTTAAGATCATTAACTCCTGCAAGGATGCCGGTCTGCCGGAGCCTGATATGGTTGAATTTAACGGCGGATTACTGGTGACGGTATTTAAAAATAAATATTCAATTGAGCAGCTTAAAAAATCGGGGCTGAATGAACGGCAAATAATGGCAGTTCAATATGTTATTGAAAATGGAAAAATTACAAACAAGGAGTACCAGAAGATTAATAATGTTTCCAAAGCGACTGCGACGCGTGAGTTGTCTGAATTGTATGAAACTTATAAAATTTTTATAAAAACAGGTTCCACCGGTGCAGGAACCGAATATAGTTTTTGAATGGGTTCATAATGGGCTCAATGGGCTCAGGATTGCATCACACTTTCTCACAGTCAATTCAAAGTTGCCGTTAATAATTTGCTGAAACTATAGGTGGATAGCTTATACCACACAGGGTTGAAATGGAATATTTTGGAAATAAAGACATTATCAAACTATATAAGACAGCATTTTTTTGCTCACGGAAATGTCCGGCTGATATTGTTCTTAAAAGTTTTGATTGGGCTAAAAGCAAAAAAGATAATGAAGAATGCGTGATATCAGGTTTCCACAGCAGGATAGAAAAAGATGTCTTTGATATTTTGTTAAAAGGAACCCAGCCCCTTATAATGGTATTGGCAAGGGGAATGAAAAAAAGATGGCCTGAAGAAATCAAAAAAGCCGTAAAACAAGAAAAGCTGTTAATAATTAGTCCGTTTGATAAAAAGATAACATATATCACCCAGGAAACAGCAAATAAAAGAAACGAAATAATGGCTGATATTGCAGATGCAGTATTCCTGGCGTATGCCACTCCAAACGGTAATTTAGATGAATTATTGAAAGGAACAAAAAATAAAACGATAGAGGCGTTTGAATAAAAATCGGTTGAAATTGAGGATTATGTCTATAATTTTTCTCCCACAATCCTGGATTTACTCTGATAAAACCCAATAAGGATAGAGATCAGGGCGGCAAAGGTGCAGGTTCCGGATATCAGGCAGATGGCGGACAGCCCGAAATTTGACCAGATGATACCGCCGAGGAATGCGCCTGCGACCCGTCCGATTCCGGCAACGGCAAAAAAGGCAGACATGGTGGAGGCTCTTAATTCCGGCACCAGTTCGGTTGATAGACTCATGGAAGTGACAATGGTAAATTCAAAGGTGAAGAAAACCAGAAACAGTCCTGCAAGGACATAACTGACACCGATATCCAGGAGCGGTAAAAGAAAATAAGCTCCGGTACACAGGGATACGCCAATGATGATGGATTTTTTCAACCCGATCCTGTCAGAGAAAAGGACGGTGCAGCCTTCCCCTAAAATTTCAGAAAGTCCGATGAAAATGGTTCCAAACCCAATGGCAGCCAGCGAAAGGTTGTAGGACTGTTCCAGCCATGCTCCGTAAATGACAAAAAGGTTGTCATTGGCAAGGGACATGAAAAAGACAAAGGATAAAATCCCTAAGACCTTTCTGTTTTTAATAATAGTTTTCCAGTTTGATATCATCGGTGGCCTGGCTGTAGATGGCAGGGTATTCTTTTTATCCTTTGGCATGATTTTCAATATGATGAAAAAACAGACAAGAGAAAGCCCACTGATAATGAAAAAAGGGGTTTGCCAGGAAAATCGTTCAATGACAACACCGGCTAACGGGATACCGACTAAGGTCGAGCCTGCCCAGGAAAGTTCGGTGATGCCGATGATCTGTCCTCTTTTTTCAAAGGGAACAAAATTACCGATAAAGGCCTGGAGACTGGGATCGAATATGCTTTTGGCAAGTCCGGCAAGGAAAAAACAGATCACCAGGACAGAATAAATCGGGATCATTCCCACGGAAAAGGTGCCGATGGTCAGCATCCCCAGTGACAACAGCATTAAAATTTTATATCCGTATTTATCGGCAAAGCCGGCCCCGACAGGTCCCAATAAAGAGGTGGCCTGGTTGATGGCAATGACGGAGGTAATAGCGGAAAGTTCTACATTTAACCCCCGTGCAAACTCAGGCGCAAACGGATAAATCAGTCTTCTGGTAATATTAAATAGAAGCTTGGTAAGGGTCGTGATGGTAATAAATTCTGCAAATCGTTTTGGTGTATTTGTCATAGAGTGGTCATAAAATGTATTATAGATTCCCCAGAAGTCTGAATTTATCAAATATCAGTAGAAGGCCGATCGCAATTAATAGAAGGCCGGAAATTTTATTGAATATGCCAATAAATCGGGTTGCCCGTTTCATAATTTCGAGAATGGAAGTGATGAAAAAAGACATTAACAAAAACGGAACAGCAAGCCCTGCAGAGTACACCGATAAAAGAAGAATGCCCTCAAGAATGGTCTTCTGGTTTCCGGCAACAATCAGAATTGACCCCAGCATGGGGCCGATACAGGGGCTCCATCCAGCGCCAAAGGCCATGCCGATAACAAAGGTGCCCATCAGATGCAATGGCTTTTCTTTGACATGGATTCTTTTTTCAAAATTAAATCCCCGGATGTTGATAATGCCCAG
>Ga0190327_1000107_pt1 | contig 13414 bp, 8 predicted proteins | sample 48720401_MG_FD_161667 | JGI IMG/M metagenome (GOLD analysis project Ga0190327, IMG submission 161667) | Hydrothermal vent sediment bacterial communities from Southern Trench, Guaymas Basin, Mexico - 4872-04-0-1_MG | ecosystem: Environmental > Aquatic > Marine > Hydrothermal vents > Sediment ... | reverse complement strand
ACTTGTTTAAGCGCAGCCAATGAAAAATCCTTTAACCGGATTACGGTGGATGGGGATACCAGTACCAATGATACTCTTTTGGCCTTGGCAAACGGTACCTCAGGTGTTGAGATAACCGATGAGGTGTCTCAAAAAATATTTCAGGATATGCTGGATACCACCTGTTTAGACCTTGCTAAAATGGTGGTCAGAGACGGGGAGGGTGCCACCAAGCTTGTACAGATTATCGTTAAAGGGGCTCAAACAAAACAGGATGCATTCAAGGCCTCTGAAGCCATTGCCCATTCCAATCTGGTGAAGACAGCTGTTTACGGGGAAGATCCCAATTGGGGGAGGGTTATTGCAGCGGCCGGCCGGTCCGGGGCCCATGTGGTTCCTGAAAAAATAGACCTTTTCTTTGATGATCAGCCATTGGTTTTAAAAGGTATCTGGCTGGGAGATGACGCTGAAAAAAAGACAGCACAAATCATGAAAAAGACGGATATCACTATTACGCTGAATTTAAACCTTGGAAAAGAGACCGACAGTTTTCTGTTCTGTGATTTCAGCGAAGATTATGTAAAAATTAATGCCGGATACCGATCGTAACCATGCGGCTTCAAAAATATCTGGCCCATGCCGGGATTTGTTCCAGAAGAAAAGCGGAAGAGCATATTTTAAACGGCCTAGTAAAAGTAAATCATCAGATTGTCACAGAACTGGGAACAAAGATTGATCCTGAAAAGGACCGGGTTCTTTTTAAGGACAACCCCGTCATTTTAAAACAGACAACCCCTAAAATTTATATTGCCGTAAACAAGCCGGAAGGTTTTGTTACGTCCTGTTCACAGCAGAAAACAAAAATTATTCTTGATCTGATTGATATTGATGAGCGGGTATATCCTGTGGGCCGTCTTGACAAAGATTCCAAAGGGCTGGTGCTATTGACCAATGATGGAGATCTCCATAATAAATTATCCCATCCCTCCTTTAATCATGAAAAAGAATATGTGGTAACAACTCTTTATCCTGTCTCTGATGAGGACTTGAATGCGATGGCACAGGGGCTGGAGATTGATACAGTAAAAACCAGGAAAGCCACAGTGAGGCGCCTTTCAAAAAATAAATTTAATATTATTTTAAAACAGGGGCGAAACCGCCAGATTCGAAAAATGGTGGGGAAAATTAAAAACAAGGTTGATCGCTTAAAAAGAATCAGGATGGCAAATATTACCCTTGGAAAGTTAAAAGAAGGAGAATGGCGTTACCTGACGCCTAAAGAAATCAAGGGGTTAACCCAGTGACTGAATCCCGATGGTCTTTCTTATTTTTTCAAGAAACGGGACAGAAAACTCTCTTGCTTTCATCGCACCATTTCTAAGGATGGTATCAATATCAGATGGATTTTGAATCAGCTCTTCATATCGTTTTCTGGGGTCTTCTAATATGTCATCAATATATTCAAAGAGTTCCTGTTTCATGGTTCCCCATGCAATACCCCGCCGGTAACGGTCTGCCATTTCTTTTGTTTCCGATTCAGATGCAAATGCCTTGTAAATCGAAAACAAGGTGCAGGTTTCCGGGTCTTTGGGTTCATCCGGCCCCAAAGAATTGGTTGTTATCTTCATAATCAATTTTCTAAGGCGTTTTTGCGTATCAAACAAAGGAATATAATTGTGATAACTCTTGCTCATTTTTCGACCGTCCAATCCGGCGAGAACAGAAGACGTCTCATCCACAACAACTTCGGGAAGAATAAACAGTTTTTTATAAACATGATTAAATCTTGCCGCTATGTCGCGGGTCATTTCAAGATGCTGGACCTGATCTTTGCCGACAGGTACTTTTCCGGCATTAAACATCAGGATATCAGCCGCCATGAGAATCGGATATGAAAAAAGTCCCATGGTGATGCCTTTGTCAGCATCCTTGTGGCCTTGGCCTTCATTTTCCGCTACGCTTGCTTTATATGCATGGGCTCTGTTCATTAATCCTTTGGCTGTAAGGCAGGTAAAAATCCAGGTGAGTTCCGGTATTTCAGGGATATCTGATTGCCGGTAAAACACACAATTGTCATAGTCCAGCCCCATGGCAATCCAGGCAGCGGCAATTTCAAGTGCAGATTGTTTTCTCAGCTTTGGATCATAATTTTTAATTAAAGAATGATAATCCGCAAGAAAATAATAGGAGACCAAGTCTTTGTTTCTACTGGTTTCCACTGCCGGTCGTATGGCACCGACATAATTACCAAGATGAGGCGTCCCACTGGTGGTGATTCCGGTTAAAAAATCTGCGTTTTTCATGTTCAACTGTTCCTGAAATTGATTGTTTTTAATATAATAATTAAAGGGGATTAACAAAAAGTCATGATTTAATCAATCAGTTTGTTTTTCTTAGCATACGCTGTGGCAAATTTAATCTCTTCTTTCTTTGTTTTCAACTGCCCATCCAGTTTAGCGTTTAAGACCTGATTGAGTACGGTGGTAAAAACTGGACCGGATGGCACCCCGATTTTTAATAAATCTCTGCCTTTAATGTATGGCCTTATATTCCTTTGATGGGTATAAAAATTTGAGATGGCTTTTCTTACTTCTTCATCTTTTGCCAGGGCCATCATATATAAAATGTATTCGGTTTTAAAATTAATGAGCGCCCAGTATAGATCCTGTCGGGTATAAGTTAATGTATTTTCTATTAAATGGAGCTGCTTTTCAGCTTTATATCTTTTTTCCAGAAGAATTTCACGTTCTTTCAAAGGTGTGTTAAGTCTGTCACAGATTTGTTCACAGACGGTATAAGAACTCCGGTTTAAAAGTGCCATAAAGTAAACCGACCATCTTGGATAGGGCTCATCCATATATAAGAGATCGTGCCAGGAAAGTATTTTATTGACGGATTCAAGCAATTGATAGGTATTCGGGATAAAGGTCAGTTCTTTATGAAGGACTTTTTCAAGGCCGTATCTCTCCATTGTTCTAATTGCCGGAATGGGGTTTTCTTCTTCAAAAATTTGTTTTAATTCGGATAATACCCTGAGACCACTTAAATTTTTAAAACTATCTATTTTAATGGCGTTATGAATTAAATTTGAAGTTACTTTCCCGATTTTAAATCCAAACCGATTTGAAAATTTAATGGCTCGAAAAATACGGGTGGGATCTTCAACAAAGCTTAAATTATGAATAATTCTTATTGTTTTGTCTTTCAGATCCCTGTTGGCGCCGAAATAATCTATCATTGTTCCAAAATTGTCAGGATTAAGACTGATGGCCAGGGTATTGATGGTAAAATCCCTTCGGGCAAGGTCAAGTTTGATGGAACTTTTTTCAACAATCGGCAACGCTGCCGGTGTTTTATAATATTCTAACCTGGCAGAGGCCACATCAATTTTAAAATTATCAGGGAAAATAATCACTGCCGTGCCAAATTTTTTATGGGTATTGATCCTGCATCCTTCTTTTTTTGAATAAATTTTGGCAAATTCAATACCGTCGCCTTCAACAACAATATCGATGTCGTCGATTTGTCTGTTCAATAGCAGATCTCTGACAAATCCGCCAACAACAAACATATGAAACCCCAGGTCATTGCCGGTTTTGCCGATATTTTGAAGCAATTGTCTTATGCGGTTATCAAGTCGTTGATAAAGAATGTTCTCAATCTGTCTTTCCTTGACATTTTTTTTAAATCCCGATTCAGTTTCATTTCTTTTAAGTGCTTTGTTATGCTGCACTAAATAATTTAACAGATCAGTTCGGGTAATCACACCTTTAATCCATCCATCATCGATAACCGGCAAAATTCTGTGTTTTCCTTCAATGATAATATTTTCAATCTGGGAGATATCAGCATCAGAAGAAATATAGCTGACTTCGGAATTCATATATTCTTTTACCGGAAGATGGGACAATTTGTGATGCAGTGTTTTTTCTATTACCTGTCGGGTAATGTACCCTTCATAGGAATTTTTCTTTTTATCAACAACCAATAATGTGTTGATATTATATCGTGTCATCATATTCCCGGCTGTTTTACAGGTAATACGGGGTTCAATCGTGATGGCAGGTGACGTCATCAGATGTTTTGCAATTTGAATATTTTTTACTTCTTTTTGAAGCAGTTTAATGAGCATTATTTCAACCTGTGCGAGGGTTTGGTTATCAACTTTGGCAGAAGCCGCATAAGAATGGCCACCGCCACCAAATTTTGATAGTATCTTTCCTGCATCAACTTCCGAAATTCTGTTTCTTGCAATAATATTAATTTTATTATCCATTAAAACGATGGCAAAAAAGATATCAAGATTTTCCATTCTGACAATCTTTTGAACAATGGTTGCCAGATCTGTAATATATGTAGGAGAAGAGATGACAGACATATGAATATCAACCCCATTTATTTTATGAACCGTCATTTCATTTAACAATTCATTTAACCACGTGACCTGTTCGGATTTAATTTCTTTCACTACAAAACTGACGATAGTATTCAGATTGGCGCCACAGGATAAAAGAAAAGCGGCCTGCTCAAAATCTTCTTTTGTGGTGGAAGCATATGTAAACGACCCTGTATCCTCATATATCCCCAAAGCCATGATTGTTGCCTCTTCAGGACTGGGAACAATCTTTTTTTTCTGTAACAGGGCACTTAATATGGTTGTTGTTGCACCAGTTTTTCTGATGATTTCAAAAGCACCTGTTATATCCCCCTTCATGGCGGGGTGATGATCATAGATATCTATTTTAATATCTTTTTTGTCGAGTAATTCGGATACCTGAGTCAATCTGCTTTTTTGTCTGGTGTCAACAATCACGAGTTTTGATGTTTGTGAAAAGTCTATGGAATCCGGATCTGCCATATTAAACAGGTAACTTGTGGAGCTGATAAAAAAGTCCCGTAAGCTTTTTTCCTGTGATCCGGGGAAAATAATAACCGAACCGGGATATAATTTTTGAGCAGCCAGCATGGAGGCAATGGCATCAAAGTCCGCATTAATATGACTGGTAATAATCGTATCCGGTTTAATAATTTTATTTTTTTTATTCAAAAAATAACTCCTGTTGTAATCAATCGATAAAATTTATATAGTATATCCGTTTAGATTTTACAATTGATCTGGCATTAGTATGCTTAAATTTTATAAAAATTAACCTAGTTTGAAAACTTATGAAGAGGATTAAAAATGCCTACTGTTTTTGAATGGAAAGGAAAAAATCCCAGAGGAAGAAAAATTAAGGGAGAAATGGAGGCAGAGACTTCTGAACAAGTAAAACAGCATCTCCAAAGACGAAAAATAACGCCTGTTAAGATCAGAAAAAAACCAAAAAATATTTTCGAAAATATAAAATTTCTTCAACCCAAAGTTAAAGAACGTGATGTTATTATTTTTTCCAGACAATTTTCCACAATGATTGATGCGGGGTTGCCACTTCTGCAATGCCTTGATATCCTTCAATCACAGCAGGAAAACCCGACCTTTAAAAAAGACCTGAAGAAAATAAAAGAATCTGTTGAATCCGGTGAAACTTTTGCAGCTGCTTTAAAGAAATTTCCAAAAGTGTTTAACGAGCTGTTTATCAATATGGTTGCAGCCGGAGAGGCAGGCGGGATTCTTGATATTATCTTGAACCGACTTTCCTCCTATATGGAAAAAATGGCCAAGCTGAAGAGCCAGGTCAAGGGGGCCATGACCTATCCGATTATTACCATTATTATAGCGATCATTGTTGTATCCATTATACTTGTTTTCGTCATACCTGTTTTTTCAGAAATGTTTGCCGATTTTGGCGGCACTCTGCCAGCCCCTACCTTAATGGTCATTGGTCTAAGCGAATTTGCCATTGGCAATATCGTTTATATCATTGGAGGGATAATTGTCACTTCGTTTCTTATTAAGCGAACCTATGCGTCTAAAAAAGGTCGTATTTTAATGGATGACATGTTTTTAAGGCTTCCTGTCATCGGTATTCTGATCCGGAAAGTAGCTGTGGCCAAATTTACACGAACGACCAGCACAATGCTCTCAAGCGGTGTGTCAATTCTTGAGGTTCTTGATATTGTTGCAAAAACAGCCGGCAATAAAATTATAGAATTTGCCATACAAGATGTCAAAATCGGAATTGCTGAAGGAAGATCAATGGCAGATCCTTTGGTTGAAAGTGGTGTGTTCCCTTCCATGGTTTGCTCCATGATTGCTGTGGGAGAGTCAACAGGGGCACTGGATGTCATGATGGAAAAAATTGCTGATTTTTATGATGATGAGGTGGATCAGGCCGTTAAAAACCTGACAGATATGATAGAGCCGTTTATGCTCGTTTTTCTAGGAGTGGTGGTTGGCGGACTTGTCATTTCAATGTATCTGCCCATTTTTTCCATGGCAGGCGCCATTTCATAGATTATGAAAAATCATTATTTTCAAGATAACCCGGATTTTTCACTTCAAATCAAATGGGTTGTTCTGTCAAGGGTTGTTTTTGCCATCCTTTTGATTGTCGCCTGTCTTATTTTTTCTTCAGGGGAAAAATTTTCCTTTTTTGCACAGCCATTTTTATCATTGTATAATATTGCCGCATTTATTTTGCTTATTTCAATCGTTTATTTAATCTGGCTGAATAAATTTAAAAAACATCTGATTTTGGCCTATGCACAGATTATTATTGATACAATTTTAGTCACAGCGATTATTTTTGTTACCGGCAGTTATGACAGCATCTTTACTTTTCTTTACCTGGTTGTCATTATTTATACGGCCATGATATTGTTTCAAGAGGGCAGTTTGATTATTGCTGCGATTTCAAGTATTCAATATGGTACTTTGATTGAGATGGAATACTATAAAGTCATCACGCCTTTTCTGGGACAATTTTATCTCTCCACTACGGTAGATGAGAGCCATATCATTTATAGAATTATTATCGTCACTATTGCGTGTTTTTCTGTAGCAATCCTCAGTGGTATTTTAGCATTTCAATTAAAAGGTGCTAAACAGGAGTTGAAAATAACTCAGGAACACTTGAAACGGGTTGAAAAAATGGCTGTAATGGATGAAATGATATCCGGCATTGCCCATGAAATTAAAAATCCCTTGGCTTCTTTATCCGGATCTATTCAATTCCTTCGGGAAGACACAATCCCCGGTTCTTCTGAAGATAAACTGATGCAAATTATTTTACGAGAAACAAACCGGCTTAAAAACATTGTTGATGATATCCAATTGTTTGCAAAACCTCGTGCGGATAATGCGATTGAAATGAAAATAGCGGACGCAATTGAAGAAACAGTTGAACTTTTTTTAAATGATCCTGAACGAAACAAACAAATTAACTTTATTATGAATCTGGACAAAGATATTCGTGTGTTTATTGATCCAACGCATTTCACCCAAATTTTATGGAATTTATTGAAAAATGCCACTCAATCCATAAAAGGTCCCGGAGAGATCAAAATTTACCTCAGACCATCAAGAAACAACCGCGTTCATTTAACTATTGTAGACACTGGCAGCGGGATCAATCAGAAAGATTTAACGCATATTTTTGATCCCTTTTATACAACCAAACCGGAAGGTACCGGCCTTGGCCTTTCTATTATTCATCGGTTGATTGATACCTATAATGGTATGATTGATTTTGAATCAACACCAGGAAAGGGTACGATTTTTACTATTCTTTTAAATAGTGTCCCCCACAAAAGATAAATAACAAATTCTTGACAATTTCATGTAAATTAGGCTATTTATTCTTGTTTTATCAAAATTAACGCTAAACAATCTGCAAGTTGCAATAAGAAGATGAAGGTAATTATTTATGGACCAGAAAAGCAAGCTGATACAAGTTAGAAAAGAAAAAATAAATGAGTTGAAAGAGAAGGGGATTAATCTTTATCCAAATGATTTTAAACCATCCTGTTCTGTAAAAGAACTTAGAAAAATTATTGATAAAAGACCTGATTCTTTAGGGGAAAAGGGTGATGAGTTCTCTATGGCAGGAAGAATGATGGCCATCAATAAAATGGGAAAATCATCTTTTGTCCGGTTTAAAGATGGGTCTGATCAATTTCAGGTTTATTTGCAAAAAAATATGACGGGAGATGAAGCATATGCTTTATTTAAAAAGCTTGATATTGGTGATTTCATTGGTGTTAAAGGCCCCTTATTCCAGACAAGAACCGGCGAATGGACACTTTTAGCAAAAGAATTCAGGCTGTTATCAAAGACCGTCAGGCCCCTTCCTGAAAAATTTCACGGACTGAAAGATCCGGAAAAACGGTATCGACAGCGGTATCTTGATCTTATAATGAACGAAGATACACGGCAAATTTTTATAAAAAGAAGTAAAATAGTCGCTTCCATGAGGCAGTTTTTTGAAGAAAAAGGGTTCATGGAGGTTGAAACCCCCATGATGCAACCGTTACCCGGTGGCGCAGAAGCAACTCCTTTTAAAACCTGGCACAATGCCCTGGGAATGGAACTTTTTTTGAGAATTGCACCGGAATTATATCTGAAAAGATTGGTTGTGGGAGGATTTGAAAAAGTATTTGAAATCAATCGTAATTTTAGGAATGAGGGTGTTTCAACACGGCACAATCCTGAATTTACAATGGTTGAATTTTATCAGGCCTATGCTGACTATGAAGATCTTATGGATTTAACTGAAGAGATGTTTGAATCCATTGTAAGGCAGATTCTGGGATCAACAACTATCGAATATCAAGGCCAGGCCATTGAGTTTAAAAAAGGATGGCAGCGTATCCCCATGATAACATCTCTTTCAGAAATTGGCGGGATCGACCCGGCAATATTAGATGATACTGAAGCATTACTCAAATTTGCACAGGAAAACAACATACAAATTACTAAAAAAGACCGTCACGGTAAAATTTTAACCAAATTGTTTGATATTCTGGTTGAACCCAAGTTAATCCAGCCCACATTTATTACCGGTTATCCTGTGGAAGTCTCCCCCTTATCCAGGAAAAGTGATAACAATCCAGAGCTTACGGATCGATTTGAATTGTTTATTGCCGGTAGGGAAATAGCCAATGGATTCTCTGAAATCAATGATCCTGAAGATCAGTACAACCGGTTTTCAATGCAAGTCAGGCAAAGAGATGAAGGAAATTCAGAAGCCCACATTATGGATTCTGAGTATGTGGAAGCCCTTGAATACGGAATGCCGCCCACCGCAGGAGAAGGCATAGGAATCGACAGACTTGTCATGCTGTTGACTGATTCTCCGTCCATTCGGGAGGTCATTCTTTTCCCCCATATGAAAAAGAACGTCTGATTCGATGGCCCTTGAATTATTTATAGCCGGCAAATATCTTAAGGCAAAAAGAAAAGAAGGATTTATTTCCCTGATCACCTTTCTTTCCGTGGCAGGTGTTACCGTTGGTGTTATGGCACTTGTTGTTGTCATTGCTGTTATGAGTGGTGCTGAAACGGATTTTCGGAAAAGAATTCTCGGGCTTGAGCCGCATATCCTTATTATGAATTACTCCGGTAAGTTTGACACGTATTCACACCTGTTAACAACGCTTAACCAAAAAGAGCAAATTAAAGGCGCTTCCCCGATTTTATTTGCCCAGGCAATGATTCGGTCAAGTCATTCTTTTTCCGGTGTGATGGTTCGGGGTATCGATCCTGAAAAAGGGTTCAGTCTTGTTAAAGGATTCAATACCGAACAATTAAAAAAAGCGCTTTGTAAAGGAACGGAAAAGGGGAATCTTCCCGGGATTATTTTAGGCCGGGAACTTGCAAACTCTGTCGGTGTTATAAAGGGAGACAAGGTAATTCTCATGTCACCCAATGGATTTATTTCTCCCATGGGCCACATCCCTTCAATGAAACGGTTTGTTGTAACGGATACATTTGACTCGGGAATGTACGAATATGACAGTGCACTTGCCTATGTCAATTTAAAGGAGGCGCAGCGGCTTTCCGGTGTTAAACATAAAATTTCCGCTATTGGCATCTGGATTGACGATGTGTTTAATGTTAAACCGGTTAAAAAGAGTCTTGCAGATACATTAAGCTATCCTTTTTATATGCGCGACTGGATGGAAATCAATAAAAGTCTTTTTTCAGCATTAAAACTTGAAAAAACAGCTATGTTTATCATTTTGACTTTGATCATACTTGTTGCTGCGTTTAATATTGCCAGCGCATTAATTATGATGGTCATGGGAAAAACAAAAGATATTGCCGTGTTAAAAGCCATGGGTGCTACGAATAAGATGATTAGAAAAATATTTATTCTTAAAGGCATGATTATTGGGCTTTTGGGCACATTTATCGGTACAATTTCAGGTATTGCCATTTGTTTTATTCTAAAAAGATATGATTTTATCCAGTTACCAGATGCCTATCCATTTTCTACACTTCCTGTGCAACTTGAATATTTTGATGTTTTGGTCATCGCTGTCAGCACTATTGTTATTTGTTTTTTTTCAACGCTTTATCCTTCATATAAGGCGTCAAAAATGGATACGGTTGAGGCATTAAGATATGGATAATTCACGAATGCCCATGATGTCGCTGCAATCTGTTTCAAAATGTTTTTATTTAAAAACATCAAAAATTGAAATATTAAAAAAGGCATCTTTTAATATTTATAAAGGAGAAACCATTGCTGTGGTCGGTTCGTCCGGCATTGGGAAATCGACGTTGTTGAATCTTATCGGTACACTGGATAAACCGGATTCAGGAAAAATTCTTTTTCAAGAAGATGATTTATCCTTGTATAATGATGAGAAATTGGCTTATTTTAGAAATTTAAAAATTGGTTTTGTATTTCAATTTCATTATTTGCTTAAAGGGTTTTCAGCATTAGAAAATGTTATGATGCCGGGATTAATTGCTCATAAAAATAAAAAAAGTCTTGAAAAAAGTGCATTAAATATGCTTGAAAGAGTAGGGCTTTCATTAACACTTTCTCCTCGGGTTGAAGATCTTTCAGGAGGGGAACAACAACGGGTGGCACTGGCAAGAGCGTTGGTCATGGAACCGGATATGCTTCTGGCAGACGAGCCAACGGGAAATCTTGATCAAAAAAACAGTAACAGTGTCCATGCATTAATTGATGAGTTAAACAAAGAGCTTGGCATGACAGTTATTGTGGTTACCCATAACAATGAATTTGCCAGAATGATGCAAAGAAATGTTACAATACAAGATGGGGAAATTATTCCTGTTTAATCTGTTTGGAAAATTAGGAACACTATTATGATTAAATCTGTTTTAAGAAAAGGTTTCATATCTATTATTTTATTAAGTTTATTGTTCAGTGGCGATCTGTTTGCCCAGACAGATATTAAACAAACTGATATTAAAGTAGCGATCATTCCTTTTTCCCTTGATGCAAAGCGATCCGACCATCAGATAAAAAAGAAAATTCCTTTGATGATTTCTGAAAAGCTTGAGCAGGAAGGCGCCAAAGTCATTCTTTTAGACGTACAACAAAACACAGAGGAATGGGATTTTGACCAATTTCGAAAATTTGGGATTGAATCCGGTGTCGATTATATTTTGACAGGATCTTTGTTTGTTGCAGGTGAAAGTATCAGTATTGACTCAAGACTTATTAATATTTATGAAAAAGAAAATTCGATTTCCTTTTATGGGGATGCAAATAATTTTGAAGCCCTTTTTTCTACTGTTTCCCAACTTTGCAAAGAAATAGTGGGAGACCTCTTCCATAAAAAAATTATTACAGATATTGCAATTACCGGGAATAAAAGAGTTGAAACTGATGCCATTCTGCGGATTATTAACAGCCAGGTCGGTGATATTATCAAACCTGACAATATTTCCAAAGATTTGAGAAAAATTTATGAAATGGGCTATTTTGATAATGTTGTTGTTAAAAAAGAATCCCTTGATACGGGCGTTAAGGTAATTTTTGAAATTACTGAAAAATCGACTGTCCGGAAAGTGAAATTTAAGAAAAATACGGTTTACGAAGACGAAGAACTCGCTGAGATTGTTGATACAAGAACCGGTGGGATACTAAATATTCATAAACTCAACTCAGACGTTGATCGAATGCGGTTAATGTACACGACAAAGAATTATCATAATTGTTCTGTAGCCTATGACATAATCCCCCTTGACCATTCCCAGGCAGATATTGTTTTTAATATTGAAGAAGGGAATAAACTCAAAGTTGAAAAGATTATTTTTGAGGGGAATAAATACTTTTCTGATAAAAAAATTAAAAAAGCCATGGAGACTTCTGAAAAAGGGTTTCTTTCTTTTTTTACCTCCTCAGGAGACCTCAATGAGATCGAAGTTAAAAATGATGTAATAAGAATTGAATCTTTATATAAAAATAACGGGTTTATCGATACAAAAGTGTCCGATCCCAGTATTGATATTGGAGAAGAATTTATTTCTATTCATTTTAAAATTGAAGAGGGAACTCAATACAAAATTCAAAAAATTGATATTACCGGTGATCTGATTCTGCCCAAAGAAGAAATTTTAGAACAGATTCAATCCAAAGAAACGGAATTATATAATAGAGAATTAATCAGAAAAGATATTTTGGTTATTTCTGATATGTATTCCAACAAAGGGTTTGCTAACGTCAATGTTTCTCCTGTAGTGAATAAAAATGATACGGAAAAAACGATGGATATTACATATTCAATCAATAAGAGCGAACCGGTTTATTTTAACAGGATCAATATCAGTGGTAATTTAAAAACTCGTGATAAAGTTATTCGAAGAGAAATTAAAATCATTGAACAGGATCTCTACAGCAAGGAAAATATTCAATTAAGCTTTAAGAACTTGAACCGGTTGGATTATTTTGCTGAGATTGATGTCAAGCCCGTTAAAACTTCCGATGAAAATAAAATGGATTTAGATGTCAAGGTTGTTGAAAAAGAAACAGGAAAATTTTCTGTTGGAGGTGGTTTCAGTAGCGCAGATGGTGCTTTTGGTATGGTCTCTCTTCAGGAAAGAAATTTATTCGGGAAAGGACAAACAGGAAATATTTCTGCAACAATATCACAAGAATCAGTTCTCTATAATATTGGTTTTTATGAACCCTATATTATGGATACAGCCATTTCCGGTGGAATTCAACTCTATAAAGAAGACAAAGAATATGATTATTATGATAAAGAAGCGTTTGGATTAACATTAAGGATGGGTTATAAGCTTTTCGATTATACAGGAATTGGAATCCAATATAATATAGAAGATTTTGAGATAACAAATGTCCAACCTGCCTATACCAGTATGACACCCGGTTCTTTTTTGACAAGCAGTATCAAACCATATATTCAGTATGATTCCAGAAATGACTTTTTTTTACCGACAGAAGGGGCGAAACATAAATTTTCAATAGAATATGCCGGAGAGTTTTTAGGCGGTGATATTGATTATACAAAATATCTTGTTGAAACGGGTGTGTATTTCCCGATTTTCTGG
>Ga0190327_1000106_pt1 | contig 13416 bp, 12 predicted proteins | sample 48720401_MG_FD_161667 | JGI IMG/M metagenome (GOLD analysis project Ga0190327, IMG submission 161667) | Hydrothermal vent sediment bacterial communities from Southern Trench, Guaymas Basin, Mexico - 4872-04-0-1_MG | ecosystem: Environmental > Aquatic > Marine > Hydrothermal vents > Sediment ... | reverse complement strand
ACCATTTTTGCCTGATCTGAAAGCCATATGGGGATGGTTCCGGTTCCCGAATAAAGATCCATCACAATTTCATCACCGGTCAATGCTGCATATTCCGATACTTTGGCATATAATTTTTCACAAGACCTTGTATTGGTCTGAAAAAATGAATTGGCCGAAATTTTAAAAACAAATTCCCCCAGCTTTTCTGTTATGTGATCTTCACCATGAAGGGTAATCTCTTCCTTGTCCGTTGAAACACCTGATTTTGAATCCGTTATATTGTTCACTATGGATTTGATCTGTGGATGTTTTTGTGCCAGCAAGGCAGCAAGATTTTGAACCACGTCAATTCTTTTTGTTTTGGTTACAATATTAACCATCCATGTATCAAAGGCCACTGAGTGTCGAAGCATTAAAAACCGCCAGAACCCCTCATGCGATCTTAAATCATAGGCTGACAAAGCGGATTCTTTTATAAAATTTCTAACATCGTCCAATATCCGGTTGCCCAGGTTTGGCATGATTTCACATTGTTTAATATCAATGACCTTGTCAAAGGTACCCGGCACATGAAGTCCAATGCCAAAATCCTTTTTAATTTCCTCATTTTCAAGCTCCCAGGGCAACAGCCATCTTTTTGAGGAACAGGAAAACTCCATTTTATTTCTGTATTCATAAATATTATCAGACGGAATCACATCCTTCACCAGGACATCTTTGAGCCCGCCAATATGGTCCATGGATTCAGTCACATGCCTTTTTTTATAGTCAAGCTGAAGATCATACTCGAGCTGCTGCCATTTACATCCCCCACAAAAATTGCAGTATTGGCATTTCCCCTGGTTTCTTAAGGGAGATTCCTTTATAATTTTTATCAGCTTTCCTTCGGCCCAGGATTTTTTCTTTTTTGTTATTTTTGCAAATACCACATCGCCCGGGATACACCGGTCGATAAAAATCGGAAGACCATCCGGTTTTGCAAGTCCCCTGCCTCCAAAGGCAAGATCAATGATTTCCAGTTCATACGCTTTTCTTTTCTTAATTGTCATAATATTTGTTTCTTTCTGACCCGTGCGCTATATGTTTAATTTAAATTTTCAAACTTGATATTATAAGGATTTAATGGCATAAAGACAAGGTATGAAAAATGCTCATGACATTGAATTCATCTCCCATGGATTTTTATTGAAAGGTATCCTGCACCTGCCAAAAGTAAAAAACCCGCCCCTTATTATCGGCTCCCACGGTCTTGAAGGATCAAAAGAGTCGGCAAAACAACAAGTGTTGGCAAATCTTCTTGTCCAGAATAATATGGCCTTCTTCCGATTTGATCACAGGGGCTGCGGTGAAAGTCAGGGTGACTTTATCAAAGACACCTCTCTTGAAAAACGGACCATTGATTTTATTACTGCAACACAGCATGTTCTGGACCTTGGAAAGACCAGCCGTAACCTAGCTGTTTTCGGGTCCAGCATGGGAGGGGCCACCTGTATCAATGCCTGGGAAACGCTCTCACAAATGGATATCAACCTTTGCGGAGCCGTACTCTGTTCAGCACCTGTAAAAAGCCTGACCATTAAGAATATTCCAATGGATGCCAATGAAAATCGCCCTGCCCTGCCCTTAAGCTTTTTTAAACAAAATCTTTTATTTGATATTCGAAATAAAGCTCATAACCTGTCCAATGTACTTATTTTTCATGGAGATACAGATGAAATAGTCCCGGTTTCAAATGCCTATGATATCTACAATCAGGCAAAAGAGCTCAAACGATTGATCATCCATAAAAACGGAAATCACCAGATGACTTCAAAAAAAGATCAAGCTGAATTTGAGGCTGAAGCTGTGGCATGGTTTTCAAGATGTTTTAACCATCAAAATCAACTGCCGTCTTAAAAGCTCCAACGCCATCATGGCAAACATTTTTTTATTTCTGACCCTGTCACCAAAAGAAAATTTGTATGTTCTGGCCATGGACACGGATGGCCCTGAAAATCCGATGCATACCATTCCAACGGGTTTTTCTTCAGTGCCGCCCCCAGGCCCTGCAATACCCGTGGTTGAGATGGCAAAATCAGCACCAGCCCTAAGCCTTGCACCCTGTGCCATTTCAAGGGCCGTTTGTTCATGAACCGCCCCATATTCAATGATGGTTTCTTTTCTGACATTTAAAATATTTATTTTCGCATCATTGGAATAGGTAACACCTGAAAATAAAAAATAATTAGAACTTCCTGCTACATCGGTCACCATATTTGAAATCAGCCCTCCCGTACAGGATTCTGCAATGGCAAGGGTTTTCTTCTCTTTTGTTAACAACCGCCCTATCTCCTGTGCAATGGATAATCCCTGCCTGGAGACCACTTTATTTTCAAGCTGCCCGATGGCCCATTGTTTTGCCATTTTAATATCAGATCTCGCCTTCTTATCGTCTTTAGTAGAATCTGTTAAAATTATTTTGACTTCTATCACAGGAAAATCAGCCCGAAACCCCAGCCGCATTTGGGGAAACTTTGTTTCAAACCCTTTTAATAATGCCCCGACCCTTGATTCCGGCAGGCCGAACACGGTGAGTCGTTCAATCAAAATATCATTGTTGAGGTTAAATTCATTCATCAATACCTGTTTGATTTCTTTTTCAAACATAATTTTCATTTCAGACGGCACACCCGGCATAAAGAAAAACCGGCACTGATTGATTTTTATATAAAATCCCGGTGCCGTGCCATTGTGATTGATAATCATATGTGAACCTGCCGGCAGCATGGCCTGTTTTTCATTGTCTCTGGTCAAGACAAATCCTCTTTTCTTAAAATAGGATGTCATGGATACCAGCGCGTCCTGATTCAATTCAATCCTGTGGCCGGATGCTTTACTGCATGCAAGGGCGGTCACATCATCCTGCGTCGGCCCCAGTCCACCCGTCACAAGACAGATATCGGCTTGTAAAGAAGTGTCGCCAATAACGCCGGCAATATCAGTAACATCATCACCAACCGCCATAATCTTTTGAACATCAATCCCCATATCTTTTAATACTTTGCAAAGAAAGGCTGAATTGGTATCAACGATATCGCCTAAAAGAACTTCATCACCAGTTGAAAGAATATGAGCGATCATGACTTATCTCCTCTAATTTTAAAAAAAGCAGCATGGTTTGATGAGAAAAAAGCAGGATTTTTACGAATGCCCGACCCGACCAACACCTGTTTCTTAAATATTTTATCGATAAAGTGTTTTACTTTTCTTCTCTCCCACCCAAAAGGATGAGTAAAATTTAAATATAACGAAAGATCTCCATGGTAAAACTCCTGAGTATCCAAATCTTTGGCATCATCACTGAATTTAGGAAGATTAAACACCGCCAGATTTAAATAATCAATATAATTTTCATGGGCTTTAACATATTCAAGCGTCTTAAATGCGCTCTGCTCATTTTCATAACTCGTCCCGAAAAGAAGATAAACAAAAGTTAAGATGCCTGCGTGATGCAGGTTTGCAAGAATGGTTGACACCATACGCAAATGGGTTCCCTTATTCATCTGGTCCAGCACGTCCTGATCCCCTGATTCAAGCCCCAGTTTCAGCATGTCACATCCCGAGCGTTTAAGATCATGGCAGAAATCCGGATCCAGAAACTCTTTTTCAAATCTCACGAACCCATACCATTTAAATCCAAATTTATTCTTTGATACGGCTTTTAAAAAAGCCGGGGTAACCGCATTATCAATAAAATGAATATAATCCGGTGTATATTTTTGGTCGATTTCTTTTAAATCCTGCAACACCTTTGATGCCCGCTGAGAACTATAGGGACGGGTTTCCGCCTTTTCCGGACAAAAATTACATTTACTCCAATAGCAGCCGATGGATGCCCTGAAAGGCAGGACTTTCCCAGGCGCTATATACAGATCGTCTTTTACAAAATCATAATCCGGAATATAATGCTTCTTGGAAACATTTTTTACACCCAAAAGTTCCAGCAGCGGAATTTCCCCTTCTCCCCTGATCATGACATCAATCAGGTCGGCAAAAGGATCATTGTAATCCGGCCTACTCATCCAGGAGGATATAAGCCCCCCGCCCATAACAATTTTTTTGTCTTTAAAATTATCTTTGATCCATCCGGCAAGAGCAAAACTGACCAGTGCCTGATTCAGATAACACAGAGAAATGCCAATATATTCGGAATCTGTCTGTTGAACCTTATGCCTCAACTTGTCTTCAAAAAACGGATAAAACGGATTCTCTTTATACTGCCTGGCACTTTTCAGCAAATCTTTGCTGTTAACCGAAGACAGGGTCGCATCCGAATAATCGCTTAAGGTTATCCTGAATCTTTTCGTATCCACACTAATGGACAACAACTTGTTCAAATCATAAACCCGCTGGTGATACCGATCCATATTTTCATACAACGCGCTGTTTTTTAAATCGAAAAGTATTTTTTCCCTGTTCTTTAATGCCCTTTTTGACCAGGAATCAATGGGGACAAGATCTGAATTGATCAGATACAAAAGCCCTTCAATATTGGCATCCACCACCTGACACGATATTCCGTGTTCCTTTAAAGCAGCAGACAAAAGCGCCACCCCGGCAGGCGGTTCACACGGTTTGGCAACGGGCGGAAAAATCAGCAACATAATAAAACATCCTAATATTAATCAAATAAAAACTATTCGCTTTTATCACATTTCTGCTGAATCCTCACCTGAAAATTTTCAAAAATAAAGGCAGTAGGATTTAAACATTTTCGATGAATAATGCCTTACCTTTATCTCATCACCCAGCCTGGTATAAACAAATTAATAATTATTGAGGTATTTTTTCCATCGTGGTATCCGTATGTTAATATCATCCTGAAGTGAATGAATATGCGGACAACCGCTCAACTACTTGTTCTTTTTAAAAGGGAATTGTAAATGATTCATGGAATGGAACATTTGGAAACAATATTCGACAGAGTTGAATATTTGCAAAACCTTCTTATCGATGAAGCAACCGGCGGTTCAGGTAATGACGAGCATTATCAAGCAATCCGCATGGAAATTTTAGATAATCCTTTATACAGCAATTTCATTCCAAAATGGATTAAGGTGAACCGAAGCCTTGCTCAATTCTGGCAGTTTATAAAGTATAAACATGACAATTATGCTGATCGCCGTAGGTTTATTTGGGATACTTTTAACCCATTTTTAGAATTTCTAGAATCTGGACAGGCTTCACCGTAATGGAGTAGATTATAAAGAATTGCCTGAAGCATTCCATCAATATTTTGAAGAGGATGTCCAACCGCTGGATAAGCCAATGTGCTAAATATTAGACGAGATTTTTTCTAAAGACTCGTTAAATTTTAGTATGGAGAATGAATTGAAACCTTCAACAAAGATTAACAATCCTGAAGAACGGTGGATGTCATACACCACATTTGACAATAACTCTAAAAGAATTGAATTATTGGCTCCCGGCGGAGATATTGACTCAATAAAAGCTGCCATTGCAGCCGGCACAGATGCCATATACTGTGGGTTAAATCAGTTCAATGCAAGGAACCGGGCGACCAATATAAACATTGAAGATCTAAACGGCGTTATACACCTTGCTCATAAAAATAATTGTAAGATTTTTCTAACCCTCAATATAATTATGGTGGGGAGTGAAATTCCGTATCTGATTCAATTGCTGAATAAATTGGCTAATACTGGAATTGATGCAGTGATTGTTCAGGACATGGGATTATTTTATATTCTTTCAAAATATTATAAAGGGATTGAAATACATGCATCTACTCAGCTGAATACGCATAACAAAGGTCAAATTAAATTTATAAGTGAACTGACGGGTTCCAGGGTTAATCTATCAAGAGAGTTGAGTATCCATGAGATAAATGAGCTGACTTTAGTTGGGCAGAAAAAGAATATTTTAACAGAAGTGTTTGTCCATGGCTCCTATTGTATCTCCTTTTCAGGCCTATGCTATCTAAGTTCCGTTCAAAGCGGGAATTCAGGAAATCGAGGTAGATGCAGCCAACCCTGCCGGGACAGGTATTTACAAACACCGGAAGGCAAGGATTTCCCCCTTAATCTTAAAGATAATTCATCTTATTTAGATCTAAAGTTGTTATCTGATGCAGGTGTGGCTTCAATTAAGATTGAAGGGAGGATAAAAAAGTATGAATACGTTTATACGGTTGTCAATGCTTGGAAAAAACAACTCGATAGCTTTTATAGTCAAGACAAGGTGATAGCTGACAATAGTGATTTGTATAAGGTCTTTAACCGGGATTTTTCTAATTTATATTTATTGGGTGATATTAATAAGAGTATGTTTATAGATAATCCACGGGATAATTCGGTAGACCATTTGTCCAAAACGAAAAACTATTCGAATGATGCAGAAAAAGAAGGCGATCATCTTAAATTTTATAAGCGAAAAGAAGGGTTCACCAAAGAAATTAAAAATAAAATAAATGGGTTAAGTATTGCAAAAATTCCTTTAACAATAACCATTACAGGTGCGCTGGAGTCTCATTTAAATGTGAGGATAAAAACGCCGGATACTTCATTTACTATTATTTCTAAAACAAAGCTTGCTCAAAAAAAAGAGAAAGGTATTGCCAAATGTTTAACTCATAAATTTTTATTAGAAAGATTTAAAATAATAAATGATACCCAGTACACCATTAAACAATTAGAACTGGATAATCTACATGAGGATCTTTTTATTTCATTTAATGAGGTCACATCAATTAGAAAGAAAGTTTTATCTATTTTAAATGAATCAAAAGAAATGGTATTGCCCATCGAAGTCCCATTTTTAAAAAAGGCGACATCTATCCTGACACAGGGGGCATTTAAGACTCCCTCGGTTCTTTCTGTACTAATCAGTTCAAAAAAGGATCTTTCTATTTGTGAGAAAACAGATGCAGATATCTTTTTCCAGCTTCCAAATAGTTTTGAAGACCGTCTTGCTGAATTGAGTTGTTTATTTATCGAAAATAAAAAATTAATTCCCTGGTTCCCCTCTGTTTTAATTGGAGAGGATTATAAAACCGCCGTAAACTTTCTTGAAAAAGTAAAGCCAAAACAGATTGTAACCAATAATACCGGAATCGGATATGAAGCATACCAAAAAAACATTCCGTGGATTGCAGGGCCTTATCTTAATATGGCTAATTCTTTTAGTTTGTTATGCTTAAAAGAGAAATTTAATTGTTCGGGTTCATTTATTTCAAATGAACTAAGCAAATATCAATTAAAAAGTCTTATCGCACCAAAGGATTTTAAACTGTACTATAGTATTTATCATCCAATTTTACTTCTAACCAGCAGACAATGCCTCATGCATCAGGTAACAGGATGTGAAAAAGATAGAATTGATGAAAGTTGTGTTCAAAAATGTCAAAAATCATGCTCAATAACTGATATGAAAAATAGATCTCTGTATATAAAAAAAACAAAAGGAAATTATCATTCCATATACAACAATCTGAATTGTTTGAATTGTGATATTGTTAAAGACCTACCCGGTGTTTTTTCAAATTTTTTAGTTGATTTAAGAAATATTAAGACCGAAACGAAACTATTAATGGGTAAATCTCAACTAATTGATCTGTTTACTGATTTGTTAAACAATAAGCCAGGCGCTGAAAGACAACTCAACCATATGATTCGTCCCACAACCAATGTTCAATATAAAAAAGGATTTTGAAAAGGAGAAGAAATAAAGCATTTAAAGTGGGAAGTATCAGCCGTGTGGCAGTATATTCTTTGATATGATATGGTATGATGATAAAATAAATTTACAGAAAGGTAAAATCAATGCCGGACACTAAAAATGTATGGAAAAATTCTGAAAAAATTGCCAAAGAAAAACAAAAAAACCAGGGGCAAAACCAGGGGCTTAAAGTTGGAAGATATAATCATCTGATTGTTGAAAGCCGGTCTGACTTTGGTTTGTATCTAAGTTCTGATGAGGACAGGGTTCTGCTTCCCAATAAATATGTTTCTGACCATTTAACGATTGGTGATGCGCTTGACGTGTTTATATACACCGACTCTGAGGATCGGCTGGTTGCCACTACCTTAAGACCTGCCGGCATTGTTGGAGATTTTGCTTTTCTTAAAGCAAAAGATATAACTTCATTTGGAACATTTATGGAGTGGGGGCTTGAAAAAGACTTGCTGGTGCCCAAAAATGAGCAACAGGACAGAATGGTGCCCGGAAAAAAATATCTGACAAAGATCTGTTTGGATAACGAGACACAGCGGGTGTACGGCACGACTCAAATATCTGTGAATTGCGATAAAAACATCAAGGACCTTAAAGTGGGTCAACCGGTCGATCTTATTATCCATTCTATTACCAAAATTGGTATTACGGCCGTAATCGACAACCGATACTTTGGTATGCTGTACCTCAACGAAACCTATCAGGACCTGTCAATTGGAGATACGTGTATCGGATATATCATGCGGGTTCGTGAAGATGAAAAAATTGATCTGACTTTAAAAAAACCAGGATATATGTCTGTGGAAGTATCTGCCCGGAAAATAGTCAGTATTTTAAAAGAGGCTGGAGGGTTTATCCCCTGTCATGATAAAAGCTCTCCTGAAGATATTAAAACGATTTTCTCCATGAGCAAAAAAGAATTTAAAAGAGCGGTTGGGGGATTATACAAAAAAGGAGTTTTAGAATTGAAAAAAAACGGGATTGGTCTAAAATAATGAATAGGAATGACATCTTGCGCCGTATTCGGTATGTCTTCGATTTTAGTGATTCGAAAATGATTTCTATTTTCAATCTGGCAGGTCATAAGACCACACGAGCGCAAATCAGCGATTGGTTGAGAAAAGAAGAGGATCCTGCCTATCAAAAATGCAATGATACACAGCTGGCCATTTTTTTGAATGGGTTGATCAATGATAAGCGGGGCAAAAGAGACGGTCCCCAGCCCGATCCGGAAAAGAGTTTAAGTAACAATGCGATTTTCATGAAATTGAAAATTGCCTTAAATTTAAAGGCGGATGATGTGATAAAGATTTTAGCACTGACTGATGTGAGCATTAGCAAACATGAATTAAGTGCCTTTTTTCGCAGGCCGGACCATAAGCATTACCGTGAGTGTAAAAACCAGATGTTACGTAACTTTTTAAAGGGGTTGCAACTTAAATACCGGCCGGGTCCTCCCGACGTGGCACCTGAAAATCCTTGGAGCCCAAAATACGAATAATGTGGTAAGCTCTGAGTCAACCTCATAATGTAAAGGAGAAAATAATGGGATTTGTAGAATTTAAGGATTTACCGGAATTAAAAATTTCCAGTGGCATCAAAGCTTATGCGGTAACTACTGATGCGGTTACCGTTCTTCATGTGAGAATTGAAAAAGGGGCTTTGCTGCCGGAACACTCACATTATAATGAACAAGTGATTAATGTTATTGAGGGAGTACTTGAATTAACAGTGGAAGGCAAAAATTACAATCTGATGCCGGGGAATGTAATGGTGTTGGAACCGAATGTCGTCCACTCCGGTCGAGCTGTCAGGGCTTGTAAGGTGGTCGATGTCTTTCACCCTGTCCGTAAAGATTTCGCTGGTTCAAGTTTTGGCGGCTATCCGACTGAAAAAAAATAAATAGCTCCATCCGCCCACACAATTTTCACAGAGCGATGGTGCAGAATCGAGGGATAATCAGTGCAAAAAATTCAAAAGGTGGCCATCCTTGGCGCCGGGGCAATGGGGTCCTATTTCGCCGGCAGATTTTCCGATACAGCTGGTTTTTCAACGGTATTGATTGCTAAGGGTCAGCGGTTAGACAAGCTTAACACCAACGGTTTAGTTATCAATGGAAAATCTTATGCCATCCCGGCCATCCACCCTGATGAGGCCACTTCGAGTGTCGATCTCATTATTGTGGCACTGAAACATCATCATCTCAAAGAAGCCGTTCAAGGCCTGGAAAAACTTGTCAGTGATTCAACCACCATTATATCTGTCATGAATGGCCTTGAGAGTGAAGAATATATTGGTTCCATCTATGGCATGGACAAGATGCTGTATACTATTTCTGTTGCCATAGATGCTGTACGTCATGGCAACCGGACAACTTATACCAAGCCAGGGAAACATTACTTTGGTGACGCCAAAAATACCCGTCTCAGCCAGCGGGTTCTCTGCGTCCAAAAAGCATTTAACAGGGCAGGAATCGTTTATGAAACTCCGGATGATATGATCCGGATGATATGGTGGAAGTTCATGATCAATGTTGGGATGAACCAGGCATCCGCTGTGATGCGAGCTCCGTATGGCGTTTTCCAGACCTCCCCGGATGCCCAGGGGTTAATGGAAGCCTTGATGAAAGAAGTCATTGCATTGACAGATGTTATGGGTGTTAATCTGACAAACCGGGATATTGAAGAATGGTATCAATTTCTAACTGTTTTATCACCACAAGGAACAACGTCAATGCTACAGGATATTGAAGCGGGACGTAAAACCGAAGTTGAAATTTTTGGAGGCAAAGTAGTTGAATTGGGCCATACTCATGGCGTAAAAACTCCGGCAAATCAAACCGTGCTCCAAATTATTCAGGTATTGGAGCAGTATCCGGAATTACATGGATAATGGAAGGAATAAAATGCGAATAGGATATTACCAGTACTGCCCCGACTTTGGTGCTCCCGCACAAAATTTGGAAAAGGTGCAAGACACGCTTTCAGGGATTCATGCGGACATTATTGTCCTGCCTGAACTGGCATTTACAGGATACTTTTTCGAGGATCGAAAAGAGCTTAAATCTCTGGCAGAAGACGTATCTGCCTCGCAGACGGTCACCAGGTTGACGCAATTATGTCGAGACAATGATTTGCACCTGGTGACAGGGTTTGCCGAACGACAGAACGACAACCTCTATAACAGTGCGCTTGTGATTGGGCCATCCGGGCTTATTCATACCTACCGGAAACTTCATCTTTTCAATACGGAGAAAGAGTACTTTGATCCCGGAGACACCCCGCTTAAAATCGTTAAAATTCGAGGGGTCAAAATAGGGGTAATGATCTGTTTCGACTGGGTATTTCCAGAGGTGTCTCGAGTCCTTTCACTACAGGGGGCAGACGTGATTTGCCATCCCTCCAACTTAGTCCTTACCCATTGCCAGAAAGCCATGATTACTCGTTCTCTTGAAAACTCAGTCTATTCAATAACGGCAAACAGAACTGGAAAAGAAATTCGTCCCCGAGGAGAACTCTCGTTCACAGGCAATAGTCAAATTGTCGGACCAAAGGGAAATATTGTGGCACAGTCAAGTCCCCAAGAAGATAAGGTTGTTGTGCAGGAGATTGACCTGGCAACTACCAGAAACAAATTGATCACTGAAAACAATGATTTGTTCGGCGACAGAAGGCCTGAGTTTTATAATCCTCTCGTCAAATAAAATCAGGTAAAGAGACTTGCCAAAAGGCTTAAATTGAGGCCTTAGAAGGATCGGTAAAAATTTGTTTCTATTTATAGAAACATTTTCCTTGACATAAAATAAAATCCCGGTTATTTTATCCTGAAATAAAAAAGAATCAGAGGCTACGGCAGTAAAATACTGTCTCAGCCTTTTTTTACGTTTAAGGAAACCAAATGATTTTAACACAATTTCCTGAAAAACAAGCATTTTTAACCCATGCCAAAAACTGTACTGTCATCCCTGTCTGCACTCAAATCCTTGCCGATATGGAAACACCTGTTTCCATTCTACAAAAATTTTTCAGCAAGGGAAAAGAATGCTTTTTACTGGAAAGTGTCGAAGGCGGCGAAAGATGGGCCCGGTACAGTTTTATGGGGGTGTCTGCATTCGGCACCATTAAAATTTTCTCACAGGATGTTGAGATACAAACAAAGACAGGAACCAGAAAAATTGCCCACCACAATGATCCTCTGGATGTGATCAGGACGCTTTCCAAAGAGTTCGTTCCTGCTCAAATCCATGAACTGCCCAGATTCTGGAGTGGATTTACCGGATATTTCACCTATGAAATGGTCTCATTTTTTGAAGACATTCCGGTTTCTCTGCCCGAGGATATACCGTATGCCCATTTTATCATACCGGATGAAATGATCATTTTTGATAATATAAAACAGACCTTGACCTGTCTTAAAATATGTTACCTCACTGATTGCAATAATCACGAGACTGTATTCGAACAGGCTCAAAATGATCTTAATCAGATGCTTGAAACCATTGACACCCCTTTTATTCCGATAAAACAATCACAACTTTCTGAAGTTCACCTTGAATCTGAAACACCCCCCCAAGAGTATATGAAAGGCGTAGAAAAGATCAAAGAACATATTGTTGAAGGGGATGTTTTCCAGGCAGTTTATTCCCAGGCATTTTCATGTCGTTCAACCGTTGATCCGATCCTGATTTACCGTGCCCAGCGATATATTAATCCTTCTCCCTATATGTTTTTTATGAATTTTAAGGACATGATCATTGCAGGTTCTTCGCCCGAAACCATGGTCAGACTTGAAAATGACATCGCTACGCTAAGGCCCATTGCCGGTACACGGCCCCGGGGAAAAACAGAACAGGAAGACTGGAAACTGGCTGATGAGCTCTTAAATGATGAAAAAGAAAAAGCCGAACATGTCATGCTGATTGATCTTGGCAGGAATGATTTAGGCCGTGTGGCTGAAGCCGGAACCGTCCAGGTCACTGATACCATGGTGATTGAACGGTACTCCCATGTCATGCACCTGGTATCCAATATTACCTGTGACATGAAAAAAGAAATGGATGCCTATGATCTGTTCAAAGCCACATTTCCAGCCGGTACATTGTCCGGTGCCCCCAAAATCCGGGCCATGGAAATCATATCCGAACTTGAGAATACTCCCAGAAGGGTTTATGGTGGGGCGGCAGGGTATATTTCCTTTACCGGAAACATGGATTTTGCCATCACCATTAGAACAGCGGTCATGGAAAATGACAAACTGACAATTCAGGCCGGGGCCGGGATTGTATATGATTCTGAGCCCAAAAAAGAATTGATGGAATGTCAAAACAAGGCAAAAAGTGTGGAGATGGCGTTAAAGCTTGCTCTTGGCGATAATAGCGGAGGCAGATAAATGTTAGTTGCAGTGATAGATAATTATGACTCATTCACCTTTAACCTGGTTCATTATATTCTTCATACCGGTGTGGATGTCGAAGTATTCAGAAACGACAAGGTGTCCATTAATGAACTCAACGCCTTAAATTTAGGGGCGATTGTCATCTCCCCGGGGCCTGGACGACCGGAAGATGCCGGCATTTCCCTTGATGTTGTCAAACATTTTTCAGGACATGTTCCTATTCTTGGTGTCTGCCTTGGACACCAGGTTATTGCCCAGAGTTTTGGCGGGACAATCATTCATGCCAGGCAGATCATGCAATAACCTGGT
>Ga0190327_1000105_pt1 | contig 13482 bp, 9 predicted proteins | sample 48720401_MG_FD_161667 | JGI IMG/M metagenome (GOLD analysis project Ga0190327, IMG submission 161667) | Hydrothermal vent sediment bacterial communities from Southern Trench, Guaymas Basin, Mexico - 4872-04-0-1_MG | ecosystem: Environmental > Aquatic > Marine > Hydrothermal vents > Sediment ... | reverse complement strand
CAGGGAACTGCCAAAGACAGACGACCCCTTGTTTTCACTACTCTCTTCCTTTATTCAAAAACGGTTTGGTCTTATCATCCCCGCCACTGAATGGTCAGATAAAGCGCTGCCGGATCACTTGAAAATGAGAATCTCCATCAGGGATGAAAAAGGGAAGGAGATGAAAGCCTTAAGAGACTATTCCGTTTTAAAAAAATTTTCAGTCCTACCTCCCCTTCAAAAAGATGACTTTCACCTGGCCCGGAAAAAATATGAGACCCCCCATATAAAAAAATGGGATTTTAAAGACCTTGAAGACTTTATCATCATACGTCAGGAAAAGGGTTTTACACAAAAAGGCTACCCCGGACTGAAAATCGAAATTGGTCCAAAAAACAAAGGGCTGTCTCTAAGACTGTTCAAGACAGAGAAGGCTGCGCAAAATTCTCATAATCAGGGGATAAAAAAACTTTTCCAAATCTGTTATCCAAATGATTTCAATGCGTTGAAAAAAGATATCAATGCGCATCCCGGGATAAAGCAGATCGCACCTTTTTTTAATGGTCAGACAAAGTTTCAATATTCTTTATTCAACCTGATTACCACCACATCGTTTGCCAGGAATATCAGAACAAAAAAAGAATTTGAACACCATGCCCGAAAAGAATTAAAAAATCTATACCATACCGGACAGGAATTTATTAAGATCATTCTTGAACTTGGACAAGCCTATCAATCCTGTTTTGAACTCATTCAGAAACTGTCTTTTCAACATCAAAAAAAAAAGAAAACGTTTAATATGATTACCGCTCTTTTCAAAGACTTGAAAAATCTTGTCCCTCAAAATTTTATTGATCTTTATACAATTAAAAGAATCAGAGACCTCCACCGGTATGTCACCTGTATCAGTATCAGAGCTCAAAGAGCGGTTGACAATCCTTTAAAAGAAGAGAAGAAAGCGTTGCAGCTATCAAGATATACCATCCATCTAAGCAGTCTTTTGTCCTCCCTTTCTGACACCTCTTCGCCTGAAAAATCCCAGCAGATTGAAGCCTTTTTCTGGCTTCTGGAAGAGTACAAAATATCTTTGTTTGCACAGGAGCTGAAGACGACCGTAAAGGTTTCTGCCAAAAAGCTGGATCACTTTTTAATAAAAATTTCTACAATGATCTGATCCCACCTTATTAACAAATAACTCCACTTCACTCCATTTTTTAAAAGATTCTTAACCCCACCTACTTTATAGCCTATATAAATAATTTATTAAAAAAAATTATTATTTTTCTTGACTTAGCACTCATTTTTCGTAAAAGTGTGGAACAAGGTGGTGGAAAGTGGATGAGTTAACAATTTTTAACTGAGGCTTAAATAAGTGTTTCGATCAAGCTCCTTTCATACAATTGATCCCAAAGGCCGGGTAATTATCCCGTCAAGGTTCAGGAATATCTTGAAGGCGGATAAAATTTACGGGGTTATGGTCTCAAACAAGGATGATTGCTTATACGCTTATGCTTTTAGTGAATGGGAAAAAGTTGAAACCAGGATTTTATCAGCAAAGAGCAGTGCCATGGGAGATTTCAGAAGATTTTTCCTCGGCAACTCCTGTGAATGCCTGTGTGACAAGCAGGATCGTATCCTGATCCCTAAAAGTTTAAGAGAATATGCAAATCTTGAAAAAGATATTGTTCTTGTGGGCAATCTGGATCGTTTTGAGATCTGGGCACGTGACCAATGGGACAAGGTCAACAAAAAGATGGAGCAGAAACTTAAAAAAGAGGAAGTAAGAGAGGAAATAGCTTCCCTGGGGTTGTAACAATGGGCTTTGAGCATACGTCTGTAATGCCTCAAGAGGTGTACGAGCACCAGAACCTTAAACCCGGAAACATTTGTGTGGATTGTACTCTGGGAGGGGCAGGTCATGCGCTTGCAACAATCAAGGCAATACTTCCTGGAGGGAAACTGATCGGCATTGATCAGGATTTGGATGCAATTCAACATGCTGAAAAAATTTTACACCCGTTTAAAGAAAATGTGAAATTATTTCACAACAATTTTTCTGAACTTCCAAAAATTCTGAATGCTAACGGAATAAAGGGTGTAAATTCAATACTCCTTGACTTAGGCTTTTCACTGAACCAGTTAAAAAATGGCAACCGCGGATTTAGTTTTAACAAGAATGAACCATTGGATATGCGAATGGATATTCGAAACGATCTGACAGCCTTTGAAATTATCAATTCATTCCCTGAGAGTGAGCTGATAAATATTTTCTTTAAATTTGGTGAAGAAAAATTTTCCAGACGAATTGCAAAAAAAATTGTGGGAAAAAGACGCGCTGCGCCGATTCATACAAGTTTAGAACTCGCACAAATCATTACAGAAACCATTCCTGCAAAAAATAGATTTAAAGCACGCATTCATCCTGCAACAAGAATTTTCCAAGCCCTGAGAATCGTAGTAAACAGAGAACTGGAACTCCTTGAAAAATTTATGGGAACCGTACCTGACCTTCTTTTAAAGGGAGGGCGGCTGTGTGTGATTTCTTTCCATTCCCTTGAAGATCGGATTGTAAAACAAGCATTACGAAAATTCGAGGAGGGCTGTACCTGCCCAAAGGATCTTCCAATTTGTTTATGCGGGTTTGTTCCACAGATGAAATCGGTTTTCAGAAGACCTTTGATCCCTACAAAAGAAGAAACGGCTCGTAATCCCATGGCAAGAAGTGCCAAATTAAGAGTGGCTCAAAAGGTTTGATATATGGCGATTAAAAACAACCTCCCCAAGAAAATACCGTCTCAAAAATCAAACTTTCGCTGGTTGATTATTATTTCAATCATCTTTTGTGAACTTTTGGCTTACACCTGGATCAGGACAGAATCCACCCAGACCATATTACGGATATCCAAGGGACAAGCAGCGTTTGTAGAAAACACATCCTACCACAAGGCCTTGTCTGTTGAAAAAGACCGGTTGAAATCAAGTGACCGAATCACTCGAATTGCAAAAACCAGGTTAAACCTTTTAACGGACACAGCGAATCAAACTATTTATCTGCCAATTTCTCTGCCGGGGGAAGAAGGCTAATGTCAAAGAACTTTACCAAAGGGATAAACCAACGGCTGATAATTATTCAAGTTCTAATTGTTGCCTCAATTTTTCTTATGGGAGCCAAATCCTTTGACATCCAGATTTTCAAAGCCCGGGACCTGGCACAAAAAGCTGAAAGCGATTATTCCAGACGTCTCACTATCAAAGGGGAAAGAGGAGAGATTCTGGACAGAAGCATGAATAAACTTGCGACCAGTATTGATGCCATATCCATCACTGCCTGTCCTTCAAAAATAAAAAGCCCGGCCAGTGTTGCTGAAAAACTGGCAACCATACTGAATATTAACCGGGAAAAACTTCAAGCCACACTTTCCTCCCGGCGCATGTTCACCTGGATAGCCAGAAAAGTGCCTCCGGATCAGGCCAATCAAATCCGGCAATTGAATCTAAAGGGTATTTATTTTGAAAATGATTCTAAAAGATTTTATCCCAATAGAAACCTTGCAGCACAAGTCATCGGATTTACAGGGGCTGAAAATTCCGGGCTTGAAGGTCTTGAGTTTAAGTATAATTCTATTCTGGAAGGCAGTGCCTTGAATATCAGAGTCAAACGGGACGGGAATGGAGAAATTCTTGATCTTGACAAAAAAAGAAGGGCTGAACTAAAAGGAAAATCCATTGTCCTGACAATTGATAAAAATATTCAATTTCTCAGTGAACAAACGCTTGAAAAAACCGTAAAAACCCATCAAGCAAAATCAGGGATTGCTCTGGTGATGAGGCCCAAAACCGGAGAGCTTCTTGCCATTGCACATTTCCCGCAATTCAATCCAAACAATTACAAAGAGTATAATAATATAGTCTTCAGAAACCGTGCCGTTACCGATGCATTTGAGCCGGGATCTACCATGAAGGTCTTTACAGCAGCCGCTGCGCTTGAAACCGGGTTCACCCCTAAATCCATCTTTTTTTGTGAAAACGGCACTTATAAAATCGGGAAATTTACGATTCATGATACCCACCCCTATGGCTGGCTTCCCATTAACCATATTATCAAATTTTCAAGCAATATAGGTGCTTCAAAAATTGCTGAAACACTTGGGGGAAAAACCTTATACCATTATCTTACCGGTTTTGGATTTGGGGACAGAACTCAGGTCGGATCTCCCGGAGAGACATCCGGTAATCTGACATCCTACCGGAAATGGTCTAAAATTGATACCAGCGCCATCTCCTTTGGCCAGGGAATTTCTGTTTCCGCCATGCAACTTATCAGTGGTATCAGTGCGATTGCCAATAATGGCAACTTGATGAAACCCCTGCTGATAAAAAAAATTATATCCAATAAAGGAGAAGACTTAAAAGTCTATCATCCTGAAACAATCCGGCGAGTCATCTCCTCAAAAAGTGCTCAACAGGTTAAAAAAATGATGGGCCTTGTCGTAGCAGAAGAAGGTACCGGCACAAAAGCCGCTATGGACGGATATACGGTTTGCGGCAAAACAGGAACCGCACAGAAAGCCTTAAAAAACCAAAGGGGCTATTCAAAAAATAACTACATTTCGGTTTTTGCCGGATTTGCACCGGAGGAGAATCCAAAACTTGCCATTCTTGTAGTGGTAGATGAGCCCAGAAAACAATATTATGGTGGAGATGTGGCAGCTCCCGCCTTTAAAACCATTATGACTGAATCCTTTAATTATTTAAATATACCCCCTGAAAAAAATAAAATAATGATTGCCCAATTACCAACCGGAGAAAAAAATTGAAGCTGTCTGATCTGATAAAAGATTGTCCGGTCAAAAATTATCCAACGACAGGGATGACCCATGATCCGGATATTTCCTCTATTGCTTCAAACTCCAGAGATGTCAAGCCGGGAGGATTGTTTATTGCTGTTAAGGGACTGATGGCTGACGGTCACGATTATATTGAACAGGCCTTCCAAAACGGGGCAACCGCAGTCATTGCTCAAAACAATCCAACGGATTTGGATAGCATCATTCTGGTTGAAAACTCAAGGCTTTCCATGGCTTCCATTGCAGCCAATTTTTATGACAATCCTTCAAAAGATCTGACCCTTATCGGCATCACCGGGACCAATGGCAAAACCACAACCACATGGCTGCTGGAAAGTATTTTCAAAACGTGCGGATTTTCAACCGGTGTTATCGGAACCATCAATATCCGATATAATCATCAAATTTTCGACAATCCTGTGACAACACCTGATTCCATTGATCTTCAAAGGGCCCTTTATGACATGAAGAAAGCCGGTGTTACCCATGTCATCATGGAAGTCTCTTCCCACGGGCTTGACCTTAACAGAGTGGATTTTTGCCAGTTTGATGCGGGCGTATTCACAAACCTGAGCCAGGATCACATGGATTATCACAAGGGCATGGATGACTACTTTAATTGTAAAAAAAGATTTTTCACTCAGTTTCTCGGGCCAAACGGAAAAAATAATGCCCCTGCCATCCTGAATATTGATGATCCGAAAGGGAAAACTCTTTTAAACTCTCTTGCTTATAAAACGATTGGTGTCAGTACAAAAAAGAAAACAAACGCTATCGCTGAGACCAATGCTGCCGCTATTTTTGCAAAAGATATCACAGATGATATTCACGGGTTATCGGGAACCATTTGCCTGCCCAATGATTCATTCAATTTAACATCGCAACTGACCGGCAAGTTTAATTTAGAAAATATCCTATGTGCCACAGGAGCTGCCCATGCTTTGAATATCGACATCAACCAAATTCGAAAAGGCATCGAGAACTGCCGCACTATTCCGGGCCGCCTTGAAAAAGTTGATACCCCCATTGACAGATTTTTGTTTGTCGATTATGCCCATACACCGGATGCACTTGAAACCATTTTGGTCACTTTGAAACTAAGAGCCCCTAAAAGGATCATCTTAGTTTTTGGGTGCGGTGGCGACAGGGATCGCTCAAAACGCCCGATAATGGGACAGATTGCCTGTGAACACAGCAATATTGCTATTGTGACCTCTGATAATCCGAGAACTGAACATCCTGATTCCATCATAAATGATATCCTTGAAGGAATAGATGAATTTGACAAACTTTCTGAAAAAGATCTTTTATTAAGCCCTTTTAAAAAAGGCTATCTGGTTAAAGTTGACCGAAAAAAAGCCCTTAAAAAAGCTATTTTCATTTCAAAACCAGGGGATATTATTATTGCTGCCGGGAAGGGACATGAAACTTACCAGATCACCAATGCAGGCACCATTCATTTTGATGACAAAGAAGAACTTAAGACAGCAGCGATTGAATTTTCAAACCGGTTCAACCCTATTGGGTGGGAAATAGATGATCTTACAAAGGCGTTAAGCTGTGATCCTATTTTTTCAACGCCTGGAAAGGATCATCGTTTTACCGGGATCTCTACAGACTCAAGAACAACTACTGAAACCCAAATCTTTCTTTCCCTCAACGGAGAAAACTTTGAGGGTCATACTTTTATTAAACCCCTTATTGATAAAGGGATAAAAGGATTTGTTACTCAAAAAGGGTTTATTGATACACTTGATGAGAAGACAAAAAAAGAATTCCAGCAGAAAAATCTGATTATTTTTGAAACGGGGGACACCTTAACTGCTTTAGGAGAACTTGCCCGATATCAAAGACTCCGATCAAATGTTAAACTGCTTGCCATTACAGGCTCCAGCGGAAAGACAACTACACGAAAAATTGCTGAGGAAATATTTAAAACCCACTTTCATACCCTTGCTACTCAGGGGAATTTGAATAATGAAATAGGACTGCCGTTAACCCTTTTAAATCTTTCTTATGCCCATGAATGGGCTATCGTGGAAATGGGGATGAACCATCCGGGTGAAATATCACGACTCAGCCGGATAGCACTTCCCGATATTGCCATGGTGACCAATACGGCCAGTGTTCATCTTGAAGGGCTGGGCAGCATAGATAATGTAGCAAAAGCAAAGGCTGAAATTTTTGACGGCATCCGGGAAAACGGGACTGCCATACTTCCCGGTGATGACCCGAGACGGCACATTCTTGAAGCAAAGGCCAAAGAAAATAAAAATATTAAACACCTTCTCTTTTTTGGTTCAAGTAATGGTTCGGATATTCAATCGTCCAGAATTAAAAATTCTGCTACTTCCGTTGAATTTACAGCAAGGGTTAATGATCAAGAAACTGTTTTTTCCATCAACTCCCCTGCTCTTTTTATGGTGGATAATTGCCTTGCTGCCATCCTTGCTGCCACAAGCGCGGGAATCTGTACTGGTGGTATCAAAAAAGGGATCAACGCCTTTTCTCCTGTATCCGGCAGAATGAATATTTACAGGGTTTCGGATTCTATCACCCTTATCGATGATACCTACAATGCAAATCCTGCTTCCGTCATCCAGGCCTTAAATACGCTAAACGCTGTCAGCGGCGTCAAAAACAGTATCGCCGTTCTCGGGGATATGCTGGAATTGGGAAAAGAATCAGATTCCTTTCATCGGCAAATCGGGCAGAAAGCAGCCCTTTCGGGAATCTATAAATTATACGTGTTCGGCACCTGGGTTAAACACACTGTAGAAGGTGCGCTTGAAAATGGGTTTCCAGCTGACAATATATTTCACGGTACAAAAAATGAGATTGCTCAAAAGGTATTGGAAAGCACAGATTCCGATACATGGATTCTGGTAAAAGGTTCGAGAGGCATGGCCATGGAAACCGTCATACACAACCTTCAACAACGATTAACGGTGGCATAAGATGCTATACGAATTTTTATATCCATACCATGTTGATTTTACCTTCTTGAATATATTCCGATATATTACATTCAGGGCGATGTATGGCGGGTTAACTGCTTTTTTGATCTGTTTTCTTTTCGGGCCTTTTTTCATCAAAAAACTTACCCAACTGCAGATCGGACAAATTATCCAGACCGATGGGCCTCAATCTCATATGACCAAACAGGGGACACCGACCATGGGCGGCATCCTGATCCTTTTTTCTATTTTTATGACCACGGCCATCTGGGGAAACCTGTCCAACTATTATGTCAATATCTGTCTTCTATCTCTGGTACTTTTCGGATTTATCGGATTTATTGATGATTATCTCATGCAGGTGAAAAAAAGAAATATGGGGTTTACGGCCAAAGGCAAATTTCTCATCCAGGTATTATTTGCCCTGATTATCAGTTGGCTGATCTATCAATGCCCTGATTTTAATTCCACACTGACCATCCCGATTTTAAAGGATGTTTCCCCTGATCTCGGCATCTGGTATATCCCCTTTGCCTGTCTTGTCATTGTGGGGACATCCAATGCCGTAAACCTGACCGATGGATTAGACGGACTTGCCATCGGTCCTTATATTGTTGCCAGCGTCACATACATGTTTTTTGCCTATGTTGCAGGCCATGTCCGGATCGCTGAATATCTCCATGTCCAGTATATTGCCTCTGCCGGTGAGATGTCGGTCATCTGCGGCACTCTGGCAGGTGCCGGATTAGGATTTTTATGGTTTAATGCACATCCGGCCCAGGTTTTTATGGGAGACTCCGGCTCGATTCCTCTGGGCGGTGTTTTAGGCACTATTGCCGTCATTACAAAACAGGAAATCCTCTTGCTTATTGTCGGCGGGCTGTTTGTTATTGAAGCCTTATCCGTCATCATTCAAGTATCCTATTTTAAACTGACGAAAGGAAAAAGGATTTTTAGGATGGCCCCTTTACACCATCATTTTGAGCTTAAGGGATGGCATGAATCAAAGGTAATTGTCCGGTTCTGGATCATATCCATTACCCTGGCATTGTTATCATTGAGTACCCTGAAAATAAGGTAAAAGGCTGTGAAAGAAAAAAAACTTTCATATTTTCTGATCATTGGGCTGGGAAAATCAGGAATTTCCATGGCTAAGTTTCTGCGCTCCAAAGGAAAAACGGTGATTGCCACAGATAGAGATACCTCAAAAGCCGATATTGAGACAGAACTTAATGCACTTGGCATAAAAACCGAAATCGGTTTTCACGATCAACAAACCTTTAACCGGGCCGGTGTTATGGTTCCAAGTCCGGGAATCCCATTAAACAATGAATTTATCAAAACAGCGCTTGATCTGGGAGTTGGTATCACCGGTGAACTGGATATCTTCACCCGGTACAATGACCTGCCCATCATTGCCATCACCGGCACCAACGGCAAAACCACGACAACCGCTTTAATCGGTGACATGTTAAAGGCCAGCGGCATGAATCCGTTTGTGGGCGGAAATATCGGAACCCCTCTAGTGGATCACTTAATGACCACCGGAAAAACCGATGTCATTGTGGCTGAAATTTCCAGTTTCCAATTGGATATTTCAAAAAAATTCAAACCGGGCGTGGGTGTTCTCTTAAACATCTCAGAGGACCATCTGGATCGATACGAAACCTACACAGCATATGAAAACTCCAAATGGCGTATTTTTAAAAACCAGGATACTTCTAACAAAGCTGTCATCAATCAATCTATAACTGGATTTAATGAAAAATCAAAAATAATGTCCTCCAAGATTTTTACGTTTTCATCCAGCCCCCATACCCCGGTAAAGAGTAACGCTAAAATCGATTCAAAGAAGATTGAAATCATCACGATGGATGGTAACATAACAATTCCATCAGAAGGCCTCAAAACGCTTGCCGGTACTCACAACAGAGAAAATATTGCGGCTGCCGTCCTTGCTTGCCTTGCCTTTGGTGCAGACATAAACGGCATTTTAAAAGGATTAAACGCCTTTAAAAATCTGCCTCACAGGATAGAATTCATTAAAACGATTGAAGGGATTTCTTTTTATAATGATTCCAAGGCAACCAATACAAATGCAGTTATCAGAGCGATTGAGTGTTTCCCCAATAATATTATCCTGATATTAGGCGGTAGAGAAAAAAATACGGATTTTCCCCTGCTGGTTAATTCTGTCAAAAAAAATGTCAAAACCATTATTGCCATTGGAGAATCCAAAACACACATCAAAGACACTTTTGAGAATATCTGCCCGATAAAAGAAGCTCAAACCATGAAAGATGCCGTTCAAATGGCTTTTGATGCGGCTGTAAAAGATAACACCGGTGAACCGGCTATCGTTCTTCTCTCCCCTGCCTGTGCAAGCTTTGATATGTATGACAGCTATGCCCACAGGGGGAATGATTTTACAACCCATGTAAAGGCGCTTGGGGAAAAATAAAATGGCTGAACACACAAAAACCATTCATCCTTTTTTCAGTGAAAAGAGCATTCTTTTCCCTGTTATTCTTCTTTCAGGGATCGGCATTATCATGGTGTATTCAGCAAGTTCGTCCATCAGCATGGAAACCCATGACACAGCGTTTTACTATATGAAAAAACAGGCCCTCTTTCTGGGCATCAGTCTTATTGTCATGTTTGTCGCAGCCTCTTTCCCCTGTAAACTTTATAGAAGTCTTTCCTATCTCATCCTTTTTGTTGCCGTTGCACTGCTTGTGGCTGTACTCTTCCCCGCATTAAATATTAAAGCCGGCGGCGCTCACCGGTGGCTGAATCTTGGCGGGGTTACCTTTCAACCATCTGAATTTGCAAAACTGGCGCTCATTATTTTCCTTGGATATTCCCTGTCCAAAAAACAGGATATGATAAAGACATTTTCAGTAGGTTTTATCCCCCATGCCTTCATTTTTGGCCTATTTGCCTGTTTAATCATTATTCAGCCTGATTTCGGAACGATTGTTGTGTTAGGGATAATCACATGGGGAATGATGTTTGTTGCAGGCGTTAAGATCACCCATCTCCTTTCTCCTGTTCCCCTGCTGATCCCGGTGATTTATTTTCTGGTGTATAAGGTTGAGTACCGACTGGAAAGAATTCTTTCGTTTTTAAATCCCTGGGACGACCCCTATAACACCGGATATCAAATCACTCATTCTTTAAAAGCCTTTGGTTCAGGCGGTATTTTCGGGAAAGGCATTGGTCTTGGGATGCAGAAAATGCACTACCTTCCCGAACCCCATACTGATTTTATTTTTTCAATCATTGGAGAAGAATTGGGGCTAATTGGCGTACTGACAGTCCTGACGCTCTATTTAATTTTATTATTAAAAGGCATCCGAATTGCCAAAACCTCAAAGACTCTTTTTGGTGCCATCACAGCTGCAGGGCTTACTATTTATATTGGGATTCAGGTCTTCATCAACACAGGCGTTGCTTTGGGAGTTCTGCCAACAAAAGGGCTTACCCTGCCATTTATCAGTTATGGAGGAACATCCCTTGTGATCAATATGGCAGCCATGGGAATTTTAATGAGTATCGGGGCATCCAGAGATGATGAATAAGCCATTTAATATCATTATAGCCGGAGGAAAAACAGGCGGACACCTGTTCCCGGGTATTGCCATTGCTCAGGCCCTTGAACGGATTTGCCATACGACAGACATTCTTTTTGTGGGTACGAATGCTCCCTTTGAAATACAAACGCTTGAAAAATATGGGTACGCCCATAACAGTATTTTCTCAAAACCGATTAAAGGCGGCAATATTATCAACAAGGCATTTTCAATCAGTATTCTCCTGATTTCCCTGATCCAATCCATGATCATCATGAAACAGTTTAAACCTGATTTTGTCCTGGGTGTGGGAGGATTTTCCTCCTTTGCCGTTGTCTTGGCTGCCTGGGTCTTAAGAATTCCCACCGCCATCCAGGAACAGAACGCCATTCCGGGATTAACCAACCGATTGTTATCAAAATTTGCCAAGACCATTTTCACCTCATTTAAAGAAACAAAAGGACTTACCCGCAATTCTAAAGTCAACTATGTCGGCAACCCTGTCCGAAAAGCAGACAAGATTAACTCTGAGGATGATCTTCATTTAAATAATTTTGATCCGGATAAATTAACCCTTCTTGTCACCGGTGGCAGCCAGGGTGCCAGCAGTATCAATACAGCAGTTATAAATGCCCTTGAATTAATGGACAACACCGATAAATTCAATATTATTCATCAAACCGGCATCAAAGATGAATCCATGATTCAAAAAAAATATAACGTCATGAAGATCCAGGCAACCGCCAAAGCGTTTTTTCATAACATGCCGCAGCTTTTGGACATGGCCGATCTCGCCATTACAAGGGCGGGTGCGGGGACCATTGCCGAACTTTGTATCAATAGACTTCCTGCTGTTCTTGTTCCTTTTCCCCATGCGGCTGACGATCACCAGACCTTTAATGCAAAAGCGCTTGAAGGTCAGGGCGCAGCCATAATGATAAAAGACAATGAATTGACAGGACAGAGACTAAAACAAACCATGGAAAATCTGATCGGGAATAAAGAAAGGCTTAACCACATGGCCCAAATACTAAGCCACCTTTCCATGCCCGATGCAGATAAAAAAATAGCAGCTTATATTTTAAATACAAAGGATATCAAGGCCTGACAATGTACCAAAAAAATTATCATATCCATTTTGTTGGCATCGGCGGCATTGGCATGAGCGGGATTGCAGAGCTGCTTATCAATCTTGGGTATAAAGTATCCGGGTCTGACTTAAAACTCTCCCCTATTACCGAAAGGCTGGAGAAAAAAGGGGGGTTGATCTTTCAGGGCCACCGAAAGGAACAAGTGGCTGGGGCCGATGTAGTGGTCACTTCTACAGCCATTGCCCCTGAAAACCCGGAAGTAGCTCATGCAAGACAGCTATCTATTCCCATTATCCCAAGAGCTGAAATGCTGGCAGAACTGATGCGGATCAAATATTCCATTGCCGTCTCCGGTGCCCACGGAAAAACCTCCACCACTGCCATGATTTCTCAAATTCTTAATACCGCCGGACTTGACCCGACTGTGATCATTGGCGGCCTTCTCAAGGGGATTGATACCAATGCATTACATGGCAAAGGCGACTATATTGTTGCCGAAGCCGATGAAAGCGACGGATCATTTTTAATGTATGCGCCCGCCATTGCAGTGGTCACAAATATTGACCTTGAGCACTTGGATTTTTACAAGGATATTGAAGATATTAAAGATAAATTTGTCCAGTTTATCAACTCGGTTCCTTTTTACGGTCTTGCCATTCTCTGTCTTGATAATGAGCACGTCCAGGACATCCTTCCCAGAATAAAGGTTCGCCATACCACATTCGGCATGACCGCCCAGTCTGATCTTCAAGCCAGGGACATCTCCTTTATGGGAAGCAAAAGTTTTTTTAACGTTTTTCACCATGAAAAACGCTTAGGTAAAATCGATCTTAATATTGCAGGAAACCATAATGTCTCCAATGCACTGGCGTCGATTGCCACAGGAATTGAGCTGAACATCCCTTTTAAAACAATTAAGAAAGCACTGGAACAGATTGAAGGCGTAAAAAGACGGGTTGAAATCAAAGGAGAAAAAAAAGGCATTATTGTCATGGATGATTACGGTCATCACCCCACAGAAATCATGGCAACACTG
>Ga0190327_1000104_pt1 | contig 13521 bp, 11 predicted proteins | sample 48720401_MG_FD_161667 | JGI IMG/M metagenome (GOLD analysis project Ga0190327, IMG submission 161667) | Hydrothermal vent sediment bacterial communities from Southern Trench, Guaymas Basin, Mexico - 4872-04-0-1_MG | ecosystem: Environmental > Aquatic > Marine > Hydrothermal vents > Sediment ... | reverse complement strand
CGGATTTTATTTTATGGATGATAGCTGGCAATAAACAGTATGTGACATTCATTGAACCACATGGCCTTGTTCACGAAGGACCAGCCAGTGAAAAAGTGTTATTTTATAAGCGCATCAAAGAAATAGAACGGCGGTTTGCTGATCCGGATATAATATTGAACAGCTTTATTCTCTCTTGGACAAAGTATCCGCAACTCCGTTGGGGGCCAACCCGGGAAGAGCTTGAACAGAGCCATGTATTTTTCATGACAGATGATCAGGATGACTATATTATGAAACTTATTGAGGCAATAATAGAAAGATCAAAGGTAGAGCATGGTCCTTAGAAGAAATATTTCTCATATAACATCGGAACTTTCCATGTATGAGATCAGAGTTTCAAGATAGCGGGACTTTACCTGTTGACTGGCCAGAATCTGTTTTACAGGGGGCAGTTTCAGAATTACTCCCAGAACCGCAGCAAGGGCCCGATGGCTGAGCAACACCTTATTATCAAAAATCAGGTGCTGAAGCTTCCCCCGTTCAATGGCCATAACCACAGCTCTGTGAGTGCCGTTTAATGGGGTGATGACCCGTTGGGGCAAAGGCTTGAGTTCAAGACTGTCTTCCGTACATGCCCGGACACAGAGACCGCAACCCAGACAGATATCTTTGTTAAGGCGGGCGATTTTCTTTTTAGGTTTTTTGGGATCATTGGCCGACACCAGGGTCATGGCCTCCACCGGACAGATGGTCACACATTTGCCGCAGCCCGTGCAGGAATCAATGCTGATTTTCGGAATAAAATTGGAAGTATGCACCGGGTTGAATATGGCAAACCGGCGGGCCGCAATCATTGCCTCGCAGCAGCACCCGCAGCAGTTACAGATAAAGTTAACTCGTTCTCTGACATTTTCCCCGAACTGAACCAGGTTGGATTCATATGCTTTTTCAAGAAGATCCAATCCTTCTGTAACACCTACTGCACGCGCATGACCATACTTTATTAGAGATCTGGCAGACGTGTTAAAGGTCATGCAGATATCCATAGGCCTGTCACATGCTTTGCCGATATGATACATTTTATGGCGGCAGTAACAGGTACTTATACCCATGTGGGATGCGGTTTTGATCACCTGTGATGCCCGCTCATAATCCAGAACATGGATCGCATTCTCATTGGACAGTACAGGTTCATGGACAAATACACGGCCTATCTGAGTATCACCCACAGTAAACAGACTTTTTATAAAATCCTCTTCCACGTTCAAATACTGGTAGAATAGTTCACTTAACACCTTCTGATCAATATCGTGTCGCACCCGCATCATAGAGAATTCAAAGAAACCGGCCATGGGCGGGGGCAGGACATATTGGGTTTGGCCGTTTTGATCAATATCCACCAAGATAGCCCGGGATGCGAGCCGATCCAGAATTTTCCGGGCTTTGGGCAAGCTCATTTTCCAGATTTTAGCTGCTTTGCGGGCAGTAACAGGTTTGATGGGAAGCAGGGAGACCAGATGCGCATCTGTTTCTGAAAACAACATGGCCAGGATTTTGTCCAGCAGTATAGAAGGGGGAGCGCCCTGCGGAAAGCGGTTTAGGCGATCAACCAGACGAGCATAGCTGGATTTATTGGTATGATGTGCCATAGTTCAATTTCCCTGGAATTTCTTTTTGAAATTATTTCATGAACACCAGTCCTGTATAATCTTTTTATATAATCATTGAAAATTCATTAATGCAATAAAAATCAACACTCCATATTAACCTTTAATCTTGACTTTAGAATGTATATACGGCAATAAACAAATCATGAATACTAAACGGATCGGACTTGTTATAAAAAATGATGTCTATGCTGAAAAAAAGGCCCGTGAACTTAAAAAAAAACTGGGGAATCAATGTTTTATCATTGATATCCAGCAGTCAAAGAATACGGACATTCCTGATGACCTTTTGTGCATGATTGTCCTGGGCGGAGACGGCACTTTTTTAAGTGCCGCACGGTTTATAGAAAACCGAGGAATTCCCCTGATGGGTGTCAAATTCGGTGAAGTCGGTTTTCTGGCCGAAACCACTGAAGATAATCTTTTTGAAGCGGTGGCGCTATTGCTTGAGGGGAAATACCTTATTCAAAAAAGAACCCGCCTGGATGTCAAACTTGTGCGCAAGAACAAACAAATCATTGATGTAGATGTCCTCAATGATGCGGTGATTAACAAATCAGCCTTGTCAAGACTGGCGTCGTGTGCGGTATATCTTGATTCAATCTATTTAACTACCTACCGGGCAGATGGCCTGATTGTCGGAACGCCAACCGGTTCAACCGCTTATTCCCTGGCAGCCGGCGGGCCTGTGGTACACCCGGATGTCCCTTCTATTATCCTGACGCCAATCTGCCCGTTTACACTGACGAACCGACCCTTAATCATACCGGATTCGACAAAAATTGAAATCCGAATGGAGGGCAGTCCGGAAGATATTATTCTTACTCTTGACGGGCAGGAAGGATTTGAAATGAACCCCGGAGATAAAATCTTTATTAAAAAAAGCAGAAATAATATAAAAATGCTCTCTTTTGAAGAGCAGTCCTATTTTAAAGTTTTAAAAACCCGTCTTAAATGGAGTGGCGGCAGAAGCTAATTCGATATACTGTTTAATAGTGTTTGTCTGCATACTCCACCCATCCACCGGTTTTAATAAGGGCTTTGTCAAATTCTGAAATTTGAAATTGGATCTTTTTTGTCTGCTCTTTTGATTGAATGGTAATTTCAGGTGTTTCAATATCCACTGAAATTTGAGTGCCGGTTTTTGAAAACGCATCAAAAATGGCATTGATTCGGTCCTGAGAAAGCTCAATGGAAAGCATGCCGCAATTGAACATGTTCTGCCTGAATATTCTTGCAAAACTTGGAGCGATCACAACATTAATACCATTCTCTTCAAGTGCCCAGGGAGCATGCTCTCTTGAAGACCCGCATCCAAAATTGTCTTGGGTAACAATAACAGTCTTTCCTTTAATATCCGTTTCCGGATGAAAGCCATCTAATTTTAAGTCTTCAAGCAAATGCGGTTTCATTGCTGATTTTTCAATTTCCGTGAGGTATTTGGCCGGAATGATTTCATCTGTATTGATATCGGAACGATCAAGAAACAATACCTTCCCTTTAAATTCTTTCATTATTATTTTCCTTATTTACCATAAAGACTGGAGTTTGAAATTTTGCCTTTAATCGCACTGGCTGCTGCTGTTGCCGGGCTCATCAAATGAACCATACCGCCCTTGCCCATGCGGCCATTAAAATTTCGATTGGTTGTGGAAGCTGCCACCTCGCCATCGGCAAGAACGCCGTTACTCATGCCGAGACAGGCGCCGCAAGTGGGGTTTGTTACGCAAAAGCCTGAATCCATGAAAATTTTAAGAATCCCTTCTTCCATGGCCTGGGAAAATATTTTGGGGGTTGCAGGCGATACAATTCCTCTGACATGGTTGTTGATAATATGGCCTTTAAGCACCTTTGCAGCAATTCTCAGATCTTCAAGCCGTCCATTGGTGCAGGAACCGATATACACCTGATCGAGCCGTATCCCTTTCATTCGGGATACGGGGTTTACATTATCCGGCTTATATCCAAAGGTTGTTAATGGTTCAAGATCACTCACATCAATTGTTTTCTGTTTTGCATAAACGGCATCATCATCTGATCTAAACCGGGCAAATGTATCCAGGGCTGCCTGCCTGCTCGAATAGTCATCCTTAATAAACTCCCAGAGGTAGTCAACCGTTGTCATGTCAGGAAGGCATATCCCGCTGGTTGCGCCTGCTTCAACCGCCATGTTGGAAAGAGTCATCCGCTGATCCATGCTCATCTCATCCACGACATTTCCTCTGAATTCAATGACCATATTAGTGGCCCCGTTTACGGTTATTTCTTTAATCACTTTAAGGATAATATCTTTGGCAAATACACCTTTTGGCAGCATTCCAATAATCGCAATCTTATAGGTTTGAGGGGGTTTAAACGTACAGACCCCTTTTAAAATACCCACTTCCAGATCGGTTGTTCCGACACCGGCGGCAAACGCCCCAAACGCCCCATGTGTGCAGGTATGAGAATCTCCCATAATAATGGTAAACCCGGGGCGTACAAATCCCTTCTCAGGGAATATGGCATGACAGATCCCATTGTGGCCGATGTCAAAAAAATCTTTGATGCCATGTCGTTTTACCCATTCCCGCAGAATTTTCCCTTGCATGGCAGTTTTAGAATCCTTGGCAGGGGTCACATGATCAATGACCGCTTTAATTTTATCCGGATCAAACACCCGGTCTTTCCCCCTTGATACAAGGTCTTGGATGGCTGTTGGGGTTGTGATTTCATGACAAAACACCCGATCCAGTTTTAAAACACTGACATCTCCAAAGGGTTTATCCACCAAATGGGTTTCAAAAATTTTTTCTGCAATGGTTTTCCCCATTATTCTCTCCAAATCTTATGATATTTTTTCTCCAAAGTAATCTTCCCCATCGGCCGGGGTCACCACCCAGTATGCCTGGAAAATTTGATCAGATGAATTTTTAATGACATGCGGTATTTCTGAAAAAAAGGAGACGGAGTCGCCTTTATGAATTTCATAGGTTTCTTCACCATAAACAAGCTGGGCAGATCCTTTAACAACGATTCCCAACTCACGTCCCAGATGTCCGTCACTTACATCTCCTCTTTTCTGACCCGGTGAAAGCTCCAGAAAAAAGGCATTAAAAGAATGATTCCCCTTGGTCTGACTATCACCGCAAAGTTTCTCATATTTAAAGCCTTTTCTCTGATAAATCTTTCGATCATCCCTTTTGATAATCTCAACCCGGGAATTGGTTTCATAGTCTTTAAAAAATTTATTCGGCGGCACACCATATACTTCTAAAATCTGTAACAGGGTATCTAGGGAAGGAGATATCCGGTTCCTTTCTATTTGCGATAACAAACTGGAACTGACACCGGCCTTTGCTGTAACTTCTTTGATTGTCAAGCGCCTTGACGTTCTGATAGCTCTGAGAAGGGCACCGAGTTTTGGTTTCATAGACCCGCCATTTCCTTAAGTATAATTAATTTAAATTTAATAATACTTAAATAAAAAGGATTGTCAATATCTTTTTAACTCGGAATTTTATCTGCTTGCGGTATCCTGCTGAATTTCAATTTTCCCCGGGATTGATATTCTGAAAGAAGCGTGTTCACCCTGGCAAAATTTTTAAGCTCAATTTCAATCGTGTGAACGATTTTATCTGTGTAGGTCGTATCTTTAATCTGAGTTAAATCATTTTTTATCTGATTGAGCAGGGTATCATTAAATTTATAAGAGACCTCAATAAGCAGGCTGACCGTCTGAACCAGTTTTTTAAGTTTTTTCAGCTCTATGGTATTTTCCACAGAAGCACCATAGGCATCCATCAATCCCCTTATCCCCAGTTTGACACCACCAAAATGCCGGGTCACAACGGCGGCAATATGGGTCATGTGATAGCTTTGCAACGTATTGAGCATGGGTTTCCCGGCAGTTCCCGAGGGTTCTCCGGCATCAGAACAATGAAAAATATCCCCTTTTTCTCCTAAAATATATGCCCAGCAGTTATGGGTAGCGGTTTTATTCTCTTTTGCAATTCGGGAAATAAAGTTTTTTGCTTTTTCAATGGACGCTACATATTCCAGGGTACACATAAAAATAGATCGTTTGATTTTTATGGTGGCTGTCCGTCGATGTTCAATTGAGTAAAAATAAGTTTCATCCGGCATGTCTTCATTCATACTCAACAATAAATATACCTCTTTTAAATCCGGGATTAATTTTTATCCAGAACCTGCCTCAACGCATAAGATAATTCTTTAATGGGAACGGGTTTTTTTAAAAATCCTTTGATAGCCGGCGATTCAAGCCTATGGTTGTCAATGGTATCGCCGAATCCCGTACAAAGGATGACCGGCACATCAGGCTTGATGTCATAGATTTTACCGGCAAGTTGATCCCCTGTTAAATCCGGCATGATCAAATCTGTCACAATGGCATCAAACATATCCGGGTGACTTCTAAAAACATTAAGTGCTTCCAGACTGTTGGTAAAACAGGTAACCGTATATCCCAGTTTTTCAAGCATCTGAGTTCCCATAACCCCTACTTTTTTGTTATCATCAACCAGAAGGATCCTTTCGGTTCCTGCCTGGATTGAGATATCTTCAATATCTGTCTGAATTAACATCTCTTTCAGATTGACCGGGTCACCATCCAGATATTTGTTTAGATACATGGGGAAATAAATATCAAAACAGGTCCCTTCCCCTTTACTGCTTTCAACTCTGATATATCCGTCATGACTTTCAACAATTCCATGCACAACAGAAAGGCCTATGCCTGATCCCTTACCCTCTTTTTTTGTGGAAAAATAAGGATCAAATATTTTATTGAAAATATCAGGATCAATTCCGGTTCCCGTATCCTTTATCGTCAGGCGGACATAATTTCGTATCTCAGCAGCCATTTTCGGGAAAATTTTTCCGAGATTTTTTTCCACTTTCAGGGATATGTCAAGGGTACCACCCCTTTCTTCCATTGCATGATATGCATTGGTTGCCAGATTCATAATAAGCTGATGAATTTGAACAGGATCTGCCAGGATAAGTCCGCAGGATTTATCAATAGTTTCAGTCACCTTTATCGTTGCCGGCAAGAATAATCGAACCAGTATTATGGACTCCCGAACAGCATCTTCGGCGCTTAAGAGATTGAATTCATGCTTTTTTTGTCTGCTGAACGTAAGAATCTGATTCACAAGCTCTTTTGCATGCTTCACACAATCCAGTATAACATCCAGATATTTTTTTCCGGGATCATTTTTTCCGACATCCATTAAAATCATTTCTGTATAACCCGATATCGGGGATAAAATATTATTAAAATCATGGGCGATGCCACCGGCAAGCGTTCCTATCGCTTCCATCTTCTGGGCCTGGAACAATTGTTTTTCAAGGCCTTTTCTTTGGGATATATCCATACCCATTGCACGAAGTTCAACAATTTTACCGGATGGGTCCTTAATGGCATCTACGGAAAGGCTGATCCAGATATGCTTTCCATTCTTCGGTTTCATTTGCAATTCCATATCTTTAACCGCTTCACCATTGGCAAGACTCTCCCAGATACCGACAGAGTTGCTGTTATCTTCCGGTTGTCCCCAAAAGAGAGTTACCGCATTCCGACCGATCAGATCATCCTTGTCATATCCGGACAGAAGCTCTGCTTTTTGGTTGCATTTTAATATATCCCCTTTAGGGTTCATTGAAATATAGCCGATGGGTGCATTTTCATAAAGATCGCGATAATTTTTTTCATTTGCAATTAACTCATGGGAAGCTTTGCGAAGATGTTTTTCTTTCCTCCATAACAGCTGAGCCCCCTTTTTTCCGGTGAGCTGTCCAAGATATGCCAGAGAAGAGAGTTCAACCAGTTTAATCAACACATCCAACCGCTGCATTAATGCTTCTTCTCTTACGAATGTTGATCCTTTTGTTTCAAGCAGGGCCACATTGGCGGTATTAATCACCAGGATACCGTAATCCGGAAGGTAAATATAAATAGAATTACTCGAATTAAAATGCTTGACAATGTCTGTGTTCACTTTGATAGCATCTTTGGGTTTTTTTAGATTTTTCCCGTCATAGCTGAAAAAAGGAATCTGCACATATTTTTCATTGCTTTTATGAATATACTTATCCGTATCCGGGCAGATGATAACGCTGATACCCTTTTTATAATAATCGGCACAATTTCGAAGTATATATGAAATAATGCCGTCATTGTCTCTAATGTCACCATTTTGATTTGTTTTAAAAAAAAATACAGGGCTTAATTTTCTGGCAGTGACGATATGGCTTCCAAACATTTTTAGAATCAGGCCCTTTATCCCTCTGCCATCAAATTTATCCATGATTCCCCGGTCCCACATGCTGGTGGACAAAAAATTAATTTTTGTCTGATTTGTACCATATAAAATACCGGTGTGCCTGGCTTCAAAAAGATCAAGAGATGCTTTTAAAAGCTTTTTTAAGGGATTTCCCCTTTTAAAAAGAAACTCTTTTTCAATCTGATCCATATTTATTTCTATTTTTGCCATAATCTCAATCTTTTATATAAAAAATGAAAATAAACCCAGGTACATTATTGATACCGATCAAATCAAAAAAACCGATACGGGTCAAGCAGAAAACTTTTCATGACAATACAAAACCTGAAAATTAGAAAGACTTCATCAACCGTCTTGAAAAATCATTCTTGAAAAGTTCTTTTTTATACAGTATCAATAAATAACAAAGGCTGATGAATAAAAAAATATATAAACGCTTATTATATCTAACCCGAAAAGAGTTAATCTATGAGAATCGTCACCCGACCCGATTTTGACGGAATTGTCTGTGCTGTACTGCTTTACCAGACTGAAAATATTGATACGGATATTTATTGGGTTGAACCCAGTGAAATTCAAATCGGGAAAGCCGGTATCCTGAAAGGTGATATCCTTGCAAATCTCCCCTATTCACCCAATTGTTCCCTCTGGTTTGACCACCATATCTCGAATAAACCCGAAGGAGATTTTAAAGGGGCATTTGATATTGCCCCTTCTGCTGCCAGAGTTGTATATACATACTATCAAGGCCTGGAAAAACTGGATCATCAATTTGATGACCTGATTTTTCATACCGATATCATTGACGCGGCTGACCTGAATCAGGACCAGGTAACCTATCCTGAAAAATATCCCTATCTTCTTTTATCCATGACCATCAGAAATCAGGGGTATAAAGATATCCCCTATTGGAATAAATTGGTTCAATTTTTAATGAAGACAACTATTGCGCATATTCTTAAAGATCCGGAAGTCAAGAAGCGATGCAACAGAGTAATTGAAGAAAACATCGCCTATAAAAAATATTTATTGCAGCATACCAAAATACATCACAACATATCCATTACCGATTTCAGATCCCTTGATACCGCACCCGGCGGCAACCGGTTCCTGACCTATTCACTCTTTCCGGAAAGTATTGCCAGTGTAAAAATCAGATTTGACGGGCCTGAACAAAAACAGGTATTACTCAGTATCGGTCACAGTATTTTTAACCGGCACTGCCATGTCAATATTGGAAACCTCCTGACCCGATTTGGGGGCGGCGGTCATGCCGGTGCCGGGGGCTGTTCATTGAAAGCAGAAATCGCCGATAATGCCATTGAACAGATTCTTGAAATCCTGTTTCAAAACAAAAAAGATCTTTAAAGTTTACTTTTATTCAAACAAATAGGCCGAAGGGATAAACTCCGGCCTATTTTAGATTTAATAAAACATAGGGTAGGGGATTATGATTTGAACCACCAACGTTCGGCATTTCTCATGCCATCCATAGCCATGTGTCCTGACATTGGTCCATGTGCCAGCTTACCTGAACTAGCTTCAACCATCTGGTTGTACATGGGAACAACAGTTCCGCCGTCATTTCTGCATATTTCCTGCATATCCTCGTACATCTTTCTGCGTTTATCTGTATCCAGTTCTGCTCTTGCGGCAACCAGCAACTTGTTAAAAGGAGCATTTTTCCAGTGGGTATCATTCCAAGGGGCTCCATCTGCGTATGCAACCGAGAACATCATGTCTTCAATGGGACGTCCGCCCCAATAACACATACACCACTCTTTTTTAATCCAGACATTGCTCCAGTATCCGTCATCCGGCTCTCGGACAACATTTATGTTGATGTCGGCTTTTTTTGCCTGTTCTTTGATGAGGACAGCGGCATCTACTGCTCCGGAAAATGCGGCATCTGCAGCATGCAGATTAAAAACATGGTCAAGCTTGCCCGCTTTTTTCATATAAAATTTGGCTTTTTCCGGATCATATTTTCTTTGCTCCAGATTTTTTGCATGATATTTATTTACGGGTGCAATGGGGTGGTCATTGCCAACTTGGCCATACCCCCGCAAAATTTGTTTCACTAGTGCCTCACGGTCAACAACAAGCTTTAAAGCCATGCGAACATTATTGTCATTATAAGGGCTTTTATCTACAAGCATTGGTATAGTGTAGTGTGCTGTTCCTGTTGTAGCTAAGACATTTATCCCGGGCACCTTTTTCATGAGATGTACTGTTTTTAGTTCAACGCGATCCATGTAGTTTATCTGGCCTGTCTTTAAAGCATTTGTTCTGGCATTGGTATCAACTATAGACAGGGTCTCAACTTCATCAAAGTGAGCTCTTCCCTCTTTCCAGTAATTAGGATTACGTTTTGCAAAAGCTCTGACACCCGGTTCCCATTTTTCCAGGATATAACCTCCGGTACCTACGCCCTTTTCCCATTCCGGGCCTTTAGTTCCAGCCGGACAAATGCCTAAGTGATAATCGCCCAGGATAAACGGAAAATCAGCACTGCCGCCGGAGAGTTCAAAAACAATTTCATATTTTCCGTCAGTTTTAATATTTTCAATGCTTTTTAAATATGCTTTAGCGGCGGATTTGGATTCTTCACCACGGTGATGGTTTATGGAAAAAATCACATCCTCTGCTGTCATTGTTTTGCCATTGTGAAATTCTATGCCCTTGCGCAGTTTAAACGTCCACACTTTTGCGTCCGGACTCGCGCCCCAAGACTCAGCCAGTTCAGGGATGACATTAAAATTATGGTCGATTTCTACAAGATTGTTTCTTATCTGCCAGTTGAGGTTCTGGTTCATGTTGGACGTCAGCGTTCCAGGGTCCATGGAATCAGTGGTTGACCCGCCAGTGCAGCCCATTATAAACCGTCCGCCTTTCCGGGGAGTTGCTGCCATGGCATTACCTGACAAAAGGGCGGGTGACACGGCAGCGGCAAGCCCCAGGGCAGAGAGGCCGCTGATAAATTGCCTGCGGGTAATTTTTTTCTGGTTAAACATCTGTGTTAAAAATGATACGTCAGTCATAATTCTCTCCTCTTCATTAAAGTATTGAAGTTAAGTGATTGATCAAATAAAGGTTGAGGCCCGCTCGTCCAGAAGGTTGTCCAGCCAGTCCGGGTCCATCTCAGGTACGGATGCCAAAAGTTTGTCTGTATATTCGTGATAAGGGGGAGCCAGAACTTTCTTCTTCTCACCCTGTTCAATAATTTTGCCTTCCAGCATAATCACAATCTTATCTGCTATGGCCTTGACTGTTGCAAGATCATGGGTGATAAACAGGTACGCCATGTCAGTCTTATTTTGCAAATCCTGCAAAAGATCCAGTATGCCTTCTGCCACAAGCTGATCTAAAGCGGACGTGACTTCATCGCAGATGATCAGATCCGGTTCTGCTGCCAGGGCTCTGGCAATGCAGACCCGCTGTTTTTCCCCGCCGGAAAGCTCTGTGGTCAGGCGGTCAATATAGATATCCGGATCCAGTTCGATTTTCCGTAACAAATCCTTTATTCGATCTTTTGCCTTTTGCCCCCGTATGCCAAAATAAAATTGAAGGGGTCTGCCAATCACTTCTCTGACCGTCTGTTTTGGATTTAATGCCGTATCCGGCATCTGATAAATCATTTGCATTCTTCTTAAATCTTCTTTTTTTCTCTTTTTCAATGAACCGGGAAGTTTTTTGCCAAGAAACGTTATAGATCCATGAATAGCAGGAAGAAGACCTGTAATCACCCGTGCCAGGGTGCTTTTTCCACTGCCGGATTCTCCAACCAGTGCAACTGTTCTGCCTTTTCTGACGACAAGGTTGATATCTTCAAGAACATTTTCATGGCCCGTATAGGTTGCCGCCACATCTTCGATTTCCAGAATCACGTCCATTTTGTCAGTAATGGCTTTTGTTTCCCTTAACGCTCTGACATTTAACAACTCCCGGGTATATTTTTCTTTGGGTTTTTTAATCAACGTTCTGGTTTCGCCCTCTTCAACAAGCCGGCCGTTCCGTAACACCATAATCCGGTGAGCTACCTGGGCTACCACCGCCAGATCATGGGTAATATAAAGAGCAGCCTTGTTCATTTTTTCGGTAATTTCCTTGACAGCAGCCAGAACTTCAATCTGGGTGGTGACATCCAGGGCAGTTGTGGGTTCGTCAAACACAATGATATCCGGTTTGCAGGACATGGCCATGGCCACCATGGCTCTCTGGAGCTGCCCGCCTGAAAGTTCATGGGGATACCGGTACCCAATTTTTTCAGGTGTAGGCAAAAACAAACGCCGATAGATTTCTATGGCCTCTTCTTCAGCCTCTTTATATTTCATCAGCCCATGGTGGACGGGTGCTTCTGCATACTGTTTTATGACATGATGGGATGGGTTAAAAGAAGCCGCCGCACTCTGGGCCACATAGGCAATTTTGGATCCCCTGACCAGTCTCAAATCTTCCTCAGTCGCATCAAATAATTCTATCCCTTCAAGATTGATAGATCCGGATGTGATCCTGCACCCCTGGCGTGCATATCCCATGGAAGCCAGGCCAATGGTGGATTTGCCGGCACCGGATTCGCCGATAAGGCCAAGGACCTCTCCTCTTTTCAGCTCAAGACTGATATCACTGACAATGGGATGCCATTCTTCTTCGTAAAACCCTTCAATATACAGATTTTTTATTTCGATCAGATTGTTCATGCTATCTTCCTTTTCTATTCATGCAGGCCGCTTGATAAATGTAAAAACCAGTCAACAATTAAATTGACGCCCACTGTTAAAAAAGCAATGGCAGCGGCCGGGATTAAAGGGGTATAGATGCCGAATGTAATGGCCCCGGCATTTTCTTTGACCATTCCCCCCCAGTCTGCCAGAGGCGGCTGCAGACCTAATCCAAGGAAACTTAAAGAAGCGATAAAAAGAAATACAAAACAAAATCTCAAACCAAATTCTGCCACAAGCGGCGGCATGGCATTGGGTAGAATTTCATGTCGTATGATCCACCAGAGCCCTTCTCCTCTCAATCGGGCTGCTTCTACAAATTCCATCACCTCAATATCCATGGCAACGGCCCTGGAAAGGCGGTAAACCCGGGTGGAATCCAGAAGAGCGATGGTAAAAATCAAGGTGGGGATAGATGATCCCAGAACGGATAAGATCATCAAAGCAAAAATTAATGTTGGAAATGCCATGATGATATCAATGATCCGGCTTATTATCTGGTCTACCCAGCCGCCTTTAACTGCTGCAATAAAGCCCAGGAAGGATCCAAATCCAAATGAAAGAATCGTTGTAATAAATGCGAGCACTATTGTATTCCTTGCACCAAAGACCATTCGGGTAAAAAGATCTCTTCCGATATGGTCAGTACCAAAATAAAACTGGCCACAAAAACTTTCCCATACATCCCCGACCACACTGGTTTCTCCATAAGGGGCGATCAAGGGTGCAAAAACAGCTACCAGACAATTTAAAAGAACGATGCCCATACCGATTCGGGCGGAGAGAGGGGATTGTCGTAATAATTTCAGCACAAAGGAACTCCCTTTAAATTTGAGATTGTCTCAGTTTCGGGTCGGAAAGCAT
>Ga0190327_1000102_pt1 | contig 13739 bp, 6 predicted proteins | sample 48720401_MG_FD_161667 | JGI IMG/M metagenome (GOLD analysis project Ga0190327, IMG submission 161667) | Hydrothermal vent sediment bacterial communities from Southern Trench, Guaymas Basin, Mexico - 4872-04-0-1_MG | ecosystem: Environmental > Aquatic > Marine > Hydrothermal vents > Sediment ... | reverse complement strand
GCGATGCCCAGGGCCTTCTTTTGTTTTAGAGAATTAATTTACGGGTCATTTTAAAATTATTCTCGAATCATTTTTTTTTCAGGGATCTGTTTTTTCTTTAAAATTTGTTTTAACGGGTGTACTTTATTGAAATCAAGACTGAAATCTTTCATTTCATAAATACAAACACCATCAACCGTAAGCGCCCCATCTGCTGTAACAGAATAGTTGTTGTTTTCATAGGTGATATCTTTTATATGCGCATGAACTTCTATTCTTTTATTTGAAGGGATGATTTGTCCCCTGTAGATCCATTCATGGGGCTGTCCCGGTGCCATTTGTGTTTCATATTCGTTTGCAGGGATATCAAATTTTTTAAGAAGAAAAAACCGGATTATTTGAAGAAAGGATTCTATCCCTAAGGAACCCGGGCAGACCGGATCCTGATAAAAATGTGCATTAAAAAACCATTCTGAAGGATCAATTGTTTTTATGGCCTTAATATATCCCTTTTTATAAAGACCGGCATCAAAGCTTAAAACTTCAATCGTATCAATCATTCTCAGGGCCGTTGACGGCATTCCATTGTTGGGGTCACAGTTTTTATCTTCCGGTGTTAAAGGTGCATCATGTTTGAAATGATAGATTTTTGCCTTTTCAAGATTCAGATCAAGGCTCAGGTCGATATTTTTTTTAGACAATGAATATTTATCAAACTCGCTGTTTCTGATACCGATCTGATTTGAAAGCGCTTGTCGGGTAAAAAAGCCAAAATTGGTTGTTCCTTTATAAACCGCGTTACCAGCCTTCAATACTTCTATCTCAAAGTCCTGGATAATCATGCTACCGGCTTTGGATACATCCGTCATCCGAGTTCTGATAGTGAGGGTTCCGCAATCGTTGGATAAAGGGTGAATCAATGTAGCCTTGCCCCCCAGATTTCGGAAATGGAGTCTCTCGTCACTTTCAAGTGCGGAACCGGCATATGCAGCCAGCCAGCCACAGGGCTGAAGCGCAATTTCAAGTAGGATGCAAAAGGGTAAGGTCCGGGTTCTGTTGGCGTTAAAATACCATGCATCTTCCGGAATATCATATTGAGTTTCAATCCAGCCGCCCGGTTTCATTTCCCATTGAGGATGATCTGCTTTAAGTACTCGATCCATAAAGAAGTAAGGCGGCCTGGGAAGACGCGCAATCTGTCGCTCTTTATCAAATATTTTATAGTTGTCTCCAAAAGCTTCGGAAGGGTTTCCCTGGGCAAATGCAAGAATGGATTCTTTTGAAAAAAGAGGGTTATTTTTAAATTTTTCATTTAAAAATGGATCGGTAATAGCTTCAAATCCGGTGATACTCGCAACAACCGTATCTTCTTCATTTAAAAAGGTAAAATAGCCTTTTATTTTGGTTTTAGTCTCTTCATTGACTGTAAAGAGAATTCGAATATTTCCTTTTGATTTTTTAAAGGATGAATATAGCCTTAAATTGGCGATAAAATTTGGCAGACAAACCTGTCCCATTCTCTCATGCGACCAGAGTATGGCCGCCTGGAAAGCCGCATCCAGCATCATAGGGTCAATCGTCCATTTTGAAGAGTAAGGGGGTTTAAACCATTGATCCGAATTCGGCGCCAAACAGGTAATAACCTCAACCCCTTTTTTTGAATAACCATTGATAGATTGTATGCCCTGCAAAGCCTTTCCGTGAAACAGGATATCATGATACGCCTGCTTTGCTGAAATTGAATAGGGCTTTAATGCCATAAAAGCGGCTTTGGACAGCACCGGTGGTTCAGGTAGTTCGTCTTTTAATGTAACGATACAACTTGAATGGATAAAGGAGTGTTTGTCGTCATTTTCTGACGTAATGTTGCTGAATGTTTCATACCCATTTTCCCCTGGTTTACACTTTCCTAAATTTATATTGACACTTGAAATTTTCTTTCCAGGTTTAATTCCTTTTAACAGTCTCATATTGTCCATTCCGGCAAAAACAAGGCCCGGATTATTTTTTTGAGCTGCATGGGCGTGACAGTCCATTAATAATGCAAAAGGGACGACAGGTTCTCCTGCTATCTGATGGGAGGATAAAACAGGCGTTGATGACAGCTCTAAGGACAGGGTCATTGCTTTTGTAAGGGTGGGCTCTTTTGGTTTTTTGGGTTTTAAAAGGTGCGCCCCAATGATGACTTCAGGGTCAGTTTTTTCTATGTTTCCCATCTCTTTTAGTAATTGTCGAGCACCCGTCTTTAAAGGGATCAGTTCAATGCCTCTTTTTGAAAATTCGTTTTTCAAAGAGGTATCAACCATCCCCCCTTCCCAGGGACCCCAGTTGATAGACAGAAATTTACACTCGGAGTTCTCTACTGCCAGTTTTTGAGCCGTCTTATTTAATATCTCATTCGCCATTGCATAGTCACATTGCCCCTGGTTGCCGGTTCGGGCAGCAATGGAAGAAAACAAAACAAAATATTTGAGTTTATCCTGTTTTGATACAGACAAGAGGGCGTCAAGTCCTTTCACTTTTGTTTCCAGCACATGGGTAAACTGATCAATATGTTTATCCATAATCAGCTTGTCTTCGAGAACACCTGCACCGTGAATGATGGCTGTTATGTGATTGAATTCTTTTCGCGTAGCGTTGAAAATATCATCAATTTCTTTTGATTCTCTAATGTCTGCTGAGAAGTATCGCACCCGGGAACCATGTTTATTCATCAATCGAATATTTTTTTTAATTTCCCGGTTGGACATAATTCGTTGATATATTTTTTCTATATCAGCGGGTTTTGGTGTCTGACCTTTAAACTCATGGGTCAGTATGGCTTTTTTCAGTATTCCGGGGTCATGAACATTTTTTGCCCATTCAGGTTCTGTAGATGGCACCTTTGATCTGCCGATAAGAATAATGGTGGGAGAATATTCTTTTGCCATTTCAATGGCACATGCTGCGGTAACGCCTTTTGCACCGCCGGTAATGACGACCACATCATCAGGGTTAAGATCAACATTACCATAGTTCAGGTTCTGATCAATTAAAGTTGGAATATTACAGTAGTCTCCATCCAGACCCATTTCGACAGATCCATGGGTCATCATTAAAGAGACGGCTGCTTCGGCATTTTCCGCACATTTTTTTAGAGAATCAGGCATGTCCAATGCCCGGCACAGAACATTTTTCCACTCAAGACCGGCTGTTTTTGCAAGTCCTGCAAGCCCGCCATAAACCGGATCACTATGGAAAGCGTTCTCTGTAAATCCAAATCCGCCGCCTAAAAAGGAGACAGTGGTTAAAAATGCTCCTTTTTCTTTACCGGAATCCATGAGATAATCGGCATTCTTCTTTACGAGTAGAAAAGCCGATTTTAAAAATTCTATGGATGTGTCCGGGGTTTTTTTCTTGAAGGAATCCGGTATCAGAACAAGACCTGCGGCATCCGGCAACTCCGGAATATTTCCGTTGCTGATATCAATCAGGTCTGTCGCTATCCCTAATTTTTCAAATTCCGTTTTAAACCGGTCGGCTATATTTGAATTGTCTTTAGTAAGGTAGACTTTTTTTTTAGCTGGCAATTTTATTTTAGCGCCATTATAAAACCTGATCTGATGGGTCGGATATTCCTGTAAAGAAACTACCTGCCGGGTCAGTTTCTTATCGATGTGAATAGTGTTTGATTGCTTTTGATTTGATTCTGTTGGATTTAATGCTGTCTTATTTAATGCGGTTTTTTCTGTTTTAATAAGTGTTTTTTGATCACTCTTTGTCAGATATGTAATGATCTCTTCAATGGTTTTCAAATTTGCAATGTCGTCGGAAGAAATGGTCTCAATATGATCCAGTTCCTGCTCAAGCTTTGAAAGAATTTCTACTCGTTTAATAGAATCAATGCCCAGGTCTGATTCAAGATTCATGGACGGTTCCAGCATTTCAACGGGAAACCCTGTTAATTCGCTTATGGTATTGACGAGTACGGTTGAAACGGATTGATAAGTATCTTGTTCAATGGTCTCTTGAAGGATAGCAGTCGTGGCAGTATCGTCATCGGCGGCTTCTTGTATGGCATTGCGAATGTCTTTTAATGTCCTTACCGAACCGATATTTTCAGTGGTTAAGCCCTCACAGGAAGGGATCTGTTTTTCAAGTTCTGAAATAATCTCTACTTTTTTGATTGAATCAATGCCCAGATCAGATTCAATGTCCATCTCTGATTCCAGCATTTCAATAGGGAACCCCGTTAATTTGCTGACAATTTTAAACAGGATTTGTTCAGTTTGAGCACTGGCAATTTTATTTTTAGACTCATCAGGCAGATCCGTTTCAACGTGTTGGGGTGTTTCAATTTGAGTATCAGGTTCGATTGCTTGGGTTTCACTGTTGAAGGAAGAGGCTTGAGAAATCGTGACCTTATTATTTTCCTGACGGACAGGTTCCGGCCTGTGTTCGTTCATTACAGGTGAAGCAAGATTACGGGTTTGCTCCATCATGCTTGCCAGAGTTTTACTTGCCTGGGCCTGTGTGTCTAGAAATTTTTCATGGGCCCGGGCAGTTTGTGCTTGAAGCTGCTGCATGGCCTCAAGCCCTTTTTGAACCAGTTTCATGGCGTCGGTGGCAGGTGGCCTTAGATTTTTGTTGTCAGTCTCTCGTATATTTTGAGATGTCATATCAGATCCTTTTAAAGCCGACTTATTTTTATTCATTATTTGTTCCTGTGAGGGTTCCGGCTTTGATTTTGGAATGCTGCAATTGTTTTTCGGTTTAGGATTGGCACCTGAAAGTTGTACCCGCATTTTTTTAGGTTCCGGTTTTTTGCCTGCATCTTCCCAGGGGGTCAGGTCAATAGAAAATCCCTTTGAGGCAATCATACACAATACATGGGCAAGATCTTCAATGCCTGATTTCTTTCCTGAAGATGCGTCAAGAGAAATCGCTGTAATATTGTTTTCGTGCAAAAGCGGTTTCATCAGGCCTGTTAATACAGCCTTGGGGCCGACTTCTATAAAAGTAGATACATTTTTGTCAAGCATATACTCAATATTTTCAACAAAGTTAACCGGGTTTATTAATTGATTTCCAAGGCGTTTTTTGATGTCAGATTTTCCCCTCTCATAGGGTTTTCCTGTGGTGTTGGAAAGAACGTCAACCTTTGTAGGAGAAAATATCTTTGAGGACAACTCTTTTTTAAAGGGCGTTACAGCAGTTTGAACAAGCTCACTGTGAAATGCTGCGGCAACAGGAAGTTGAACAGCCCTTATTTTTTTTTGCCTGCATATTTTTTTTGCCCGAAGAATCTCCTGGGTTGATCCGGATAAGACCCCCTGGGTTTTGTTGTTTTTATTGGCCAGGATTACATCAAGGGTTTCTTCTTTTATTAGGGCTTCGATATCTTCCAAAGGCGCTTGAACAGCGAGCATGCTTCCTGAATCACCATCAGGGTGTGATCCGGCCGTTGCCATATATTTGCCGCGTGCTGCAGCAAGCTCAAGAAAAGAGGCTTCTTCTATCCATCCGGCTGAACAAAGGGCTGATAATTCTCCAAAACTGTGGCCACAGGTTATTTCAGGTTGTATGCCAAATTTTTTCAACACCTTGATCATGGCAAGGGATATGGCGCCGATTGCCGGTTGAGCGATATCGGTTTTGCGAAGGTCTTCTTCGGATAATGCTTTTGTCTGCAAATGGGATGGCAAGGGGAAGATGTAGTCATTTAAGGGTTTGAAATCCGGTCTATTGTCATTTGCTTTGGAAAAGATATTTGTTGCCTGTTCTAATGCCTCTAACGCTTCAGGAAATACAGAAATAAGATCTTTTCCCATCCCGGTGTACTGGCTTCCCTGACCCGGAAATAAGAACCCCAGCTTTCCTTCGGGTTTCGGGGTGGATGACAAATAGATGTTTGGTTTCAATTTATCTGTATCAATGCTTTCTCTGGCATTATTTAGATTTTTTTGAATATCATCATTTTTTTTATGAATCATCAACAGCCTGAAATTATGGGTGACGGAAAAAGTTTGTCTTGATTCATGGGACAGCCAGGCAATCATCTGTTTTTCTTCTTGAGCATCTTTTGTTTTATTCAGCTCGGTTTCAAATGCATAGAGGTTGTCCAGAAGCCCTTCTTTTGTATTAGATGAAAAGGCAATGATTTGTACAGCCCCATCCCAGGAAACATGAGCCTTTGAAGGGATGTACTCTTCCAAAATTACATGAAAATTACTGCCGCCAAACCCAAATGCGCTGACACCTGATCTTCGGGGATGCCCCGATGATATTAAGGGTGATTTTGATACCCAGGGTTTAGATTCGGGGTTTAAATAAAACGAAGAATTGTTGATATCAAGTTCAGGGTCGGGTTCCAATGCTTTTAACGTAGGGGGAAGGACCTTGTTGTAAAGACAGAGCGCTGTCTTTATTATTCCTGCCGCCCCTGCAGCAGCCTTGGTATGGCCGATCATGGATTTAACCGAACTAATGGCGGTTTGATTTTTTTTAGAAGTGGGCTCAAAACAGTCTTTTAATGCATAAAATTCCACTTTGTCGCCAACTCTTGTTCCGGTTCCATGCGCTTCTATGAGTTCAACCGTGGAAGGGTCGATTTCTGCCTCGTGGTAGGCTTCGTTTAATGCTTTCAGTTGTCCTTTGGAATCAGGAGCATAAACAGCAGAGGTCCTGCCATCACTTGAAGTGCCGATGCCTTTAATGACAGCATAGATTTTGTCATTATCCTTTTGAGCATCTTCAAGGCGTTTTAAAATCAGCATTCCAATGCCTTCACCCAGGACTGTCCCGTCCGCATCTTTTGAAAATGGTTTTGCATCACTTGTGTGTGACAGAACCCCGGTTTTTGCAAAGCACATGTGCATGAAAACATCGTTCAAGGTATCTACACCACCGGTAATAGACATGTCACATTTGTGGGAAATAAGCTCCATGACCGCTATATGAAGGGCAGATAAAGAACTTGCACAGGCAGCATCGGTTACGGTATTTGTTCCGGAAAGGTTTAACCGATTTGCGATTCTGCCGGCAACAACATTGCCAAGAAGGCCTGGAAAAGAATTTTCCTGCCATTGGACATAATCGCCTTGTATCCGTTGAATGATCTCTTCTTTTTTATCTCCAGTGATTCCGGAATCTTCCAATGCCTTTTTCCAGATAGGATGCCCCAACCGTGCGCCCAGAGGAATCACCAGTTCCTGAGTTCCGGTAACCCCTAAAATGACATTGACTTTTTTTTGTTCAAGGACAGGATGGTTCATCGGGTATCCGGCATCTTCAAGGGCCATCCTTGCGACTTCAAGCCCTAAAAGCTGGGAGGTGTCTGTGGCTTCTATATTATTGGGCGGGATACCGTAATCTAAAGGGTCAAAGGTTATTGGCGGAAGAAACCCCCCTCTTTTGCAATAGATGTGGTCCAGTGCGGCAGGGTCTTGATCAAAATAATCTTTTAATTTCCAATGGGTATCATCTGGGATATCTTCAATGGCATCAACGCCATTAAACAATAGATGCCAATATTCTTTTAAGTTACTGGATTTCGGGAAGATACATCCCATGCCGATGATGGCGACGCTATGTTTAAGATGTTTGTTTGATTTTTTCATAAATTTTGAATTTAAACAATTATAATTAAAATTGTGGATAATATACTCTCTTGAGACAGGGGAATCAGCCATGGGATCATGATTTGACAAAAGTTTTACATTGAAAAGAGGGGGTTAAAGAAAGGTGAGAATTTCCTTTTTCTCCATGGGTTTGAAAACACTTGCATCCACTGGGAGGTCTATTCCCTGGAGTTTTAAAATTGATACCCTGATACAGATACAGGCACCGAACATGAGATTAAAAGCGATTTCAGCGGTTTTTCGGTTTTCATGGGATTCAAGAAAACTGCCTTTGACCCACTGGTTAAAAGCGCCAATGGCAGGACCACACCAGATCTGGTAATCCATTTTTCTTTTTAAATCGCCCTGAATGGCCCATTTTGACGAAAGCCCCAGGTAGGATCTGAAAACAAGGGCCATTTTATGCTTTGGATCATTTTGTGCTCTTTCTATTTCTTTCATATTCCCGGTTTTCTGGAAAAAGTCTTTGGTGGACCCCCATGCGTCTTCAAAAGTGGCCTGTAAAAACTTTTCCTGGATCTCCTGTTTTGATTTTTTGTCAATCTCATCAAACCGATTGCAGGATTTATAAAATTTATAAAGTTTTTCCGCTCTTACAGGGAACAGGGTCCCCCGTTTGAGTACCTGAACCTTTGCGCCGATTTCAAACATATCGGCGGCCGGTGCCATGGCCACATCTGCCTGCTCAGCCTGGCACAACATCTTTTTGACATCTTCACAGATTCCTGCTTCAACACAGGATTGATTGATAGATCCGGTGAGGATATAGGCCGCACCCATTGAAAAAGCGGCTGCTGCTGCTTGGGGGGTGGCAATTCCTCCTGCAAGCCCGACACAAAGCGATTCTTCGTAATTGTATCGTTCCATGAACTCATTTTTTAAAGCCATCATGGTGGGCAATAAAGCCAGTGCCGGGCGATTGTCTGTATGTCCGCCTGAATCTGCTTCTGCCGTCAGATCCTGGGCCATGGGAATCCGTTGAGATAGCTGTGCTTCCTGATGGGAAATCAAGCCTTTTTCAAGGAGACCATGGATTAATTTTTCCGGTGGTGGTGAAAAGAATTGTCGGGCAATTTCAATCCTTGATACTTTGGCAATGATTTGATGGGGCGTAACAATATGTCCGGTATCATTTTCATAAATTCCCTTGACGCGATAATAGACAAGGGCAGGGGTCATGCGTAGGAAGGCCGCTGCACTGATCAGCTTGATGTCGTGTTTTAAATAAAGTTCAACCGTCGCCATTTCATGGGCTGAATCACCCAGGGAGTGAATCAAATTAAAACCAAAAGGCTTGTCTTTTAAGGCATTGGTAAGCTCGATGATGTTCTCTTCAATTTTTTCAAGGGAAAGACCTCCCGCTCCCAAAAATCCGATCATCCCGTTTTCTGCCATGGTTTTTACCATATCCGCAGATGTAATGCCATTGGCCATGGCTCCGGCAATATACGGATATTTCAAAGCATGTCGTTTCTTAAACTTCTCATCGCCCAGGTCTTCAAGCCTGACAGCCGGAACAAATGCCTTGAAACGATGCAAATCATTATTTTCAGTTACAAAATGAAGCCCGTCATCGGTTTGGACGGCAAAAATGGGCGTGTTCACCTGCATGAGCAGTTCTTTTAAGGGGGGTAAAGTTTCCATAGGCATATCTAATACCATAAAAGGAATTTAAGAAGCAATATGGAAATTGGCAGCCAGGGGAAGGATAAAATCAAACAATCCCTTAATTTCTCGGATGATATTTTTGGTGCATCTTCATTAAATAGTCCCGTGAAATGTGGGTATATATTTGTGTGGTCGATATATCTGAATGACCGAGCATGGTTTGAACCGACCTTAAATCAGCCCCGCCTTCAAGTAAATGAGTTGCAAACGAATGCCTTAATGTATGGGGCATGATATTTTTCGATATATTGGCAAGAAGGGCATATTTTTTTATGATTTTCCAGAAAGATTGACGGGTCATGGGGTTGCCGGCCCTTGCAACAAAAAGATAGGGGGTGGAAATCTTTTTTAAAAGAAAGGGTCTGCCCTCTTTGATCCATTTTTGTGTGATGGATCTTGCTTGGGAGCCAATGGGAATGATGCGTTCTTTAGATCCCTTTCCCATCACTCGGACAAAGTTTGCATCAAGGTTAATATCCTGCAGGCATAGCGAGATAAGTTCAGAAACTCTTAATCCTGCGCCGTACATGATTTCCATCATGGCTGAATTTCTCAAATCCCTTGGTTTTCTGATGTCCGGGGTATCTAAAAGATCAGCCACTTCTTTGACACTCATGATTTTTGGGAGCGCCAGGCCGGTTTTTGGAAGATCAATATTTTTTACAGGGCTTTTTGTTACTTTTTTTTCATTGATTAAAAATTTATATAACCCGCGAATGGTAATCAAATGCCGGGCTCTGGATTTAGCAGACAGTCCTTTTTTGGCAAGGTCAATAAGCCAGGCAAGAATGACGGCCGTGTCCACATCATTTAAATCATGAATACTATTTTTTTCAAGAAAAGTGATGTATTGCGCCAGATCTGTTGAATAGGAAGTCACCGTGTTATCGGACAAGCCTTTTTCAATGATAAGAAAATCAAGATATTTTTGAGTTAATTCATCCACGCATTTCTCCTCTTTGAACTTGTTTTGTATTATGATATATTCACAATATTATTTCAACTTATCCTGAATATTTCATTGGATTTCATTTAAAAATCAGGAAGAGACTCTGGAAAGTGGCGGATAAACAACATGGGGATTGAATTTTTTGATAAGTATGCTAAGGATATAAGGTTATGAGTAAAATAATAACGGTAGCCAGCCCAAAAGGGGGATCAGGGAAAAGCGTTACAGCGGTAAATCTTGCCACATCATTGGCTTTGTTAGAAAAGAATACGCTGTTAATAGACTGTGATCTGCAGGGAAGTTCCACTCAATGGTGCGGTATTGAGGGGTCGGATTATCATTGTGATATGGCATCTGTTTTGTCTGGAAGTGTAAAGATGACAGATGCAGTGATAAAAACTCAAGTCAATTATCTGGATATGATACCCGCAGGATTTAATTTATTTCGAGTCGCCTTGAAATTGGCAAAAAAAATTGGAAATGAAAAAATGTTACGCCTTTTTTTAAGGGATGTTGAAGACGAGTATGAGTATATTATCATCGATCCCCCTTCTTCGTATGGCTTTTTAAGTGTTACCGCCATGACAGCAGCTGACTGGCTGATTATCTGCATGTCGGTTTATCACGATTCGGTTGAGGCATTTCATTGTTTGCTCCAAACGGTAAAATATATTCAGACCACTCACAATGTTCCTTTGAAAATAGCTGGATGTCTTTTCAATATGTGTGAAACAAAAGAAGATATTTTGTCTTTTCTGGAAAAGCAGAATTTGATGGATATAAAACAAATGGTGTATCAGACGGTTATTCCTGAAGACGATAATATTAAAAGATCAATTGATCTAAAGATTCCGGCAGCATTGCATGACATAAAGAGTCCGGCAGCTGCGGCATATTTAAATTTTGCAAAGGAAATACATTTTTTCTTCAATTCGAGAGGTGTTTTATGAAACTTACAAAGTCAGAGACCATTCGGGAATGTGAAAAAGCATTTATTGACACAATAAATGAAGGATTAGACCGGGAAGCCCTTGAAAAAATTCTTTTTGAAAAGTACAATTTCACACTTCAAGAAGATATCGATTACAAAAAGGGAGATCTTATGGTTTATAATGACACGATTGCATATAAATTTGATTTTGAAATTAAGGTCCCCTTATCGGTGATTTTTAACAGACAAGGCGAATGTTTGGAGATTTCAACCGAACGAGATAATCCTGAGGAAGAGGGGGAAGATGATTTGTTCGGTGAAGAGAATACGTTGGCCCCTCCAATAAGTTCTGAACCGGATGGTAAGGTGGCTCAGATGGCTTCAAATATTGCAGATATGATTTCTGATATAAACCAGCCGGAAACAGAACATGAAGATGAATAATGAATGCGGAAGTTAAACCAGATGAAAAAGTTACCCCCGGAATTGGATATGTCAGTATCCACGTTCACTGACAAACGACTTAAAAGTATTTTTTTAAACGTCTTAAACGGCTCCCGTCTTTCCAGAGAAGACGGGATTTGTATTTATGAAACCCATGATCTGATCGGTTTGGGGCAGATGGCAAACCATGTCAGAAGGTCTTTGCATGGGAATAAAGCGTTTTATATTTATAATCAGCATTTAAATTATACCAATATATGCAAAAACCGATGCCGGTTTTGTGCCTATGCCAGGGATCGCAAAGAAAAAGGCGCCTATGCCTGGTCCATTGAAGAGATTGAAAAAAGACTTTTGGATCGCATTGATGAACCCGTTAAGGAACTGCATATTGTCGGGGGGCTAAATGTTGATTTGAAATTTGAATATTTTATTGATCTCTTAAAGACAGTCAAAAGAGTCAGACCTGAAGCCACTATTAAAGCGTTTACCAGTGTGGAAATTGACTATTTATCCAATCTTGCCGGGCTTTCTCTTGAAGAGACCATTCAAAGGCTGAAAGATGCAGGCCTTGAAATGATGCCGGGTGGCGGGGCAGAGGTGTTGAATTCAAGGATCCATAAAGAATTGTTCCCCAAAAAAATAGGCCATGAACGCTGGCTTGAAATTGTAAGGGCGGTTCATCAGGCCGGGATTAAAACCAATGCCACCATGCTCTATGGTCATATTGAAACTATTGAAGAGAGAGTGGATCATCTCGTCACACTTAGAGAATTACAGGATGAAACGGGTGGATTTTCTGCGTTTATTCCGCTGGCATTTCATTCTGAAAATACTCAGCTTTCTCATATTCCGCCAACAACCGCCATGGATGATTTGAAAAATGTGGCAGCCGCTCGCCTTATGCTGGATAATTTTGATCATATCAAAGCGTACTGGGTAATGATCGGCGAAAAATTGGCCCAGGTGGCTTTAAGTTTTGGGGCGGATGATCTGGATGGGACAATTATAGAAGAGAGAATTACCCATATGGCCGGGGCCAAATCAGCCATCGGTCTTACAAAAGATCAAATGGTGAATATGATTACAAAAGCCGGTTTTGTGCCTGTTGAACGGGATTCTTTCTATCACCCGATAAATTGAGCATGTGAGTATAATAATGGACAAATTAAATAATATTATTGAAAAAGTAAGAGAACATCAGCGAATAGATATTGATGAAGGTCTGGCGCTTTTCAGGCAGGCTGATTTTTTGACCCTGGCACGTCTTGCAGACCAGAAGCGGTTTCACCTTCATCCCGATAAAATGGTTACCTATGTGGTGGACAGAAATATTAATTATACCAATATTTGTGCTTCGGGGTGTCGGTTTTGTGCATTTTTTGTGCCCCCGAATCAGGGTCAGGGCAGGGGGTATATTATTTCAAAACAGGACCTGTTTGATAAAATTCAGGAAACCATAGACCTTGGCGGAACGCAGATTCTGTTACAGGGCGGTATGCACCCGGATCTTGGCATTGACTATTATGTGGATCTGTTAGGGTATATTAAAGAAAACTTTGATATTCATATTCATGGATTTTCTCCTCCGGAAATCGATTTTATTGCGAAAAAATCTTCTTTATCCATTAGTGAAACCCTATCGATTTTAAAGAAAGCGGGTCTCGATTCCATCCCGGGCGGCGGGGCGGAGATTTTATGTGATGATGTCCGGCAAAAGGTCTCCCCGAATAAATGCAGTTCTGCTGAATGGCTTGAAGTGATGCGGCAGGCCCATGGATTGGGAATGAGATCCAGCGCCACAATGATGTTCGGCCATCTTGAAAAAGAGTTTCATGTTTTTGAGCACATGGACAAAATTAGAACCCTTCAGGATGAAACCCATGGATTTACAGCCTTTATTCCCTGGACTTTTCAGCCGGACAATACAAAGATTAGTGTTAAAAAAAAGACCGGCGTGGAATATTTAAGGATTTTGGCAATGAGCCGGTTGTTCCTTGATAATATTGATAATATCCAGGCCTCCTGGGTAACCCAGGGAGATAAAATTGCCCAGACCGCACTTTTTTTCGGTGCCAATGACATGGGAAGCACCATGATTGAAGAAAATGTTGTGGCTTCGGCAGGTGTTGATTTTATGCTTTCAAAAGAA
>Ga0190327_1000101_pt1 | contig 13782 bp, 15 predicted proteins | sample 48720401_MG_FD_161667 | JGI IMG/M metagenome (GOLD analysis project Ga0190327, IMG submission 161667) | Hydrothermal vent sediment bacterial communities from Southern Trench, Guaymas Basin, Mexico - 4872-04-0-1_MG | ecosystem: Environmental > Aquatic > Marine > Hydrothermal vents > Sediment ... | reverse complement strand
ATGAACATACCATCTAAAAAAGAGTGTTTTAAACTAATCAAAAAAATGGAGATGATGGATCATATTGTCGACCACTCTATCATGGTTTCCAATATTGCACAGTTTATCTGTTTGAAGCTTAAAAAATATTTTCCCCATCTTAATACTCAGCTAGTAATTTCTGCAGCACTGCTTCACGATATAACAAAAACCAGAAGCTTTGATACAAAAGAGAGCCATTCCGAAACCGGGGGTCTGATGTTAACTGAACTGGGATATCCAGAAGTAGGAGACATCGTACGCCAACATGTCATTCTGGATTCTTATGAAAATGATTCTCCGGTTTTAGAGCAGGAAATAGTCAATTATTCCGATAAAAGGGTATTACATGATAAGGTGGTGCCGTTAGAAAAAAGACTTGAATACATCAAATTACGATATGGAAAGAATAAAGAATTTAAAGACCATATTCAGATCATGTGGGCAAATACAGTGGACCTGGAAAATAAAATTTTTTGTCGCCTCGATATATCCCCCGGCCAATTATCTGAATGTATAACACAAGACATTAAAAAGGGAGATTATAATGGCCCGGGGGAAATTTAGTACCTGTAATACCTGTCAAAATCTAAACCGTCTTTCAAAAACTTTTGAAGACAAAAAATTTCATTTAAAAAATCTGATTCAAAATAAGAACCGGCTTGAAAAATTCTCATTAAAACAGGAAGGATTTTTCTATGATTTTTCCAAACAAAGAATAGATGATATTTTGCTCCATGAATTATTTGACCTTGCCAGAGAAACCAGAGCAAAAGAGTTGTTTTCAAAAATGGCGTCGGGCAAAATTGTTAATGTAACTGAAAATAGAGCCGCCCTTCATACTGCCACAAGAGATTTTACCCATGATACTATCCTGTTGGATGATATAAATATTATTTCAGAAATCAAGCAAGTAAATAAAGAGATAAAAAAAATTTCCCGAAAAGTTCATAATAAAGAATTGAAAGGGTCTACGGGAAAACCATTTACCGATGCGGTTATCATTGGAATCGGGGGCTCTTATCTGGGGTGCGAATTTGTTTACACCGCATTAAAACATAGTATGGACCCGCTTATTAACCTTCATTTTCTAACCAATGTGGATATTGATAATTTCGGACAGATCATTAAACCCATTGACCCTGAAACCTGCCTTTGGGTTGTCATTTCAAAATCATATACCACAACCGAAACCCTTGCCAACCTTAACCAGACCCTGTTGTTTTTAAAGAATCATCATCTTGAGCCTTCAAAACATCTTATGACGATTACGGCAAAAGGCAGCCCTGGTGATGATCCCTCAACCTCGGGGTTAGGGGCGTTTCATATGTTTGATTTTATTGGCGGAAGATATTCTGTGACCTCGGCAGTCGGAGGCCTTCCTTTAAGTCTTGCCTTTGGATTTGATATTTTTAGTCGTTTCCTGAAAGGCTGTCATGATATGGACCTGCATGCTTTAAATGCCCCGGAGGAAAAAAATATTCCTTTGACAGCCGCATTGATCAGCATATGGAATTCTAATTTTTTACACTATCCGGCCCAGGCCATTATTCCCTATTGCAGTGCCTTGTCCAAACTTGCGCCCCATGTACAGCAGCTATCTATGGAAAGCCTTGGTAAAGGCGTAACATCTGACGGTAAAATGACTGATCATCAAACCGGGGTTATTATTTTTGGCGAGCCCGGGACCAACGCACAGCATTCATTTTTCCAGCTTGCCCACCAGGGAAGTCCGTTCCCCATAGAATTTATCGGGGTTGTAAAACCGGTTTATAATAAGGATCAGGCTAAATCAAAAGGAATTTACAATCATCAGGAATTATGGGCCAATATGATTGCACAGGCCAAGGCCCTGGCAATCGGAAAAGATCATGAGAACAAGGCAAAATTATTTACAGGAAACCGACCTTCTTCCACCATCCTCATCAATGATCTGTCACCTGAAAGCATGGGGTTGCTCCTGGCATTCTATGAAGCAAGAACCGTGTACGAAGGATTTATCCTCGGCGTAAACCCCTTTGATCAATTCGGGGTTGAACTGGGCAAAGTGCTGACGTCTGATATCCGGGATCAAATCAGAAAGAAAAACAATGACGATAAGACAGTTGATTTTAATTCCCTTGATCCCGCAACAAAATTTTATCTTGATACCTTATTTAAAGGATCATTATAAAAATTTATAAATCACACTGCCCCAGGTAAGGCCGGCACCAAGACCTGTAAAAAGAACGACATCACCGGATTTGCCAATACGCCCCTGTTCCATGGCTTCATGCAATGCAAGCGGAATACTTGCAGCGGTGACATTCCCGTATTTTTGAATATTATGGAATATTTTATCGTCATCTAATTTTAAAAATTGTCCCAGGGCCTGATTGATTCTCATATTGGCCTGATGCGGGATAATCAAATCGATTTCATCAAGACCCATTTGTGCTTTTTCAAGAGATTCTTTTATAACCTTTGGCATCATCCTGACTGCTTTTTTAAATATGGCCGGACCATCCATGACAGGATAGTATCTTGCATCATCAATCGGCACATCCGGCGGCAGTCGCACAGGAAGTCTTGATGCAGGAAGTTCAACAGTCAATGCCTCGGCAAAATTGCCATCCGCATGAAGTACAGATGCCAGCACACCTGCTGTTTTATCAGTTTCAACGCCTTCTATGCATGCGGCTGCTGCCCCGTCACCGAATATAACCGTAACAGCCCGCCCCCTGGTGGATTTATCAAGACCTGAAGAGTGTACTTCTGCCCCCACCAGAAGAATTTTATTGGCAAGACCTGTTTTTATATAAGCATCTGCTGTGGCAAGACCGTAAAGAAAGCCGGTGCATTGCTGTCTGATATCCAATGCAGGCGTAGAATTGAGTCCCAGTTTTGCCTGGAGCAGGCATCCTGAACCGGGAAACATAATATCAGGGCTGAGTGTTGCAAAAATAATAAAATCAAGATCTTCAGGCTCCCATCCGGCATTGTCCAAAGCTATTTTAGACGCTTCAAACCCCAGATCAGACGCACCGGTTACACCCTCCGGGTTGATCCAGTATCTTTGTTCAATTCCCGTCCTTTGTTTTATCCATTCATCTGAAGTATCTAACATTTTTTCAAGATCATGGTTGGTAACGAGATTAGGCGGTACAAACATCCCAGTACTTTTTATGATGCTTTTTTTCATTGAATTTCCCTTAAATTAAGAATTATCAGATTAGTAATATATTCTATCCGGCTGAGTTTCGCATATTTATAATATTAATTTTTTAATTAGGCAAGAGCCTTAAATAAAATACTGTTTTTAAACAATTACCGGTCACTTGTTCTATTACAGGCCGTCACCCACCTGTTGAGATTCGGAGTGTTTATCCACCTATCCCATCTTTTTCAATTTGAAGCTCAAAAACACGCAAAAAGTGGTATTTGAAGGGCTTCAAAAAAATAAATTTAATTATTTCAGATAGTTATAAATTCTATGATGAAAGTAGTGCCATAAAATAATAAAGGCCTTGATTTCCCCATTGACATGTGCCTATAGTGACTTCCATGTATATTAGAAGAACCATAATAAAAAGTAGAAAAGATGGCGGTCAATATTTTACGTATAGACTGGTTGAATCTGAACGAATTGGGAAAAGAGTTCGTCAGCGGACATTAATTAATCTGGGGACAGGTTTCTTACTGCCTCGGGATCAATGGCCCGACCTGGCTTCTCGAATTCAAGAGATCATAGATGGTCAACACGAGCTTTTTGGAGTTTCTCAAGAGATAGAGGAGCTTGCTCAAAACTATGCGGCTCAGATCATTCAGGCACGGCATAAAAATCAAGCTAAAAATGAGCGACAAGACTATAGAGAGGTGGATGTAAACAGCCTGGAAATGATCAGGCCGCGCAGTGTAAGCTGCGAGCATGTTGCTCTGGAGGCATTTAACTTTCTGAAACTTGGTGAATATCTTAAAACCCTGGGGTTCAACGCCCCCCAGCTCGCAGCGGCTATTGGCACAATTATCGGACGTATGTGCCTGCCGGGCAGTGAACTTTCAACTCATTACTGGCTTCAGAATGTTTCAGGGCTGGGAGAACTCATTGATTATGATTTTACCAAAATCAATCTGTACAAAATGTATACAATTTCCGACCAACTTCTCAAGAATAAGGAAGCCATAGAAAAGCATCTATACTTACAGGAAAAAAACTTGTTCGGATTTCAGGAAACAATCACCCTTTATGATCTTACGAACACTTATTTTGAAGGCAGCAGTAAAGCAAATGAGCTGGGTAAGCGCGGGCATTCCAAAGAGAAACGAGCTGATTGTCCCTTGGTGACTCTGGCTCTAATGTTGGACAGCAGCGGCTTTCCAAAATGCAGTCACGTATTTGAGGGAAACATAAGCGAACCTGTAACATTGGAAAAAATGATTAAGGGGATGGAAAGAAAAAGTATATCCCCCAATATGTTTGAGTCCTCAAAAGCCACTATAGTAATGGATGCAGGAATTGCCACGGAAGATAATATTGAATGGCTCAAGAAGAACTATTATCCTTATATTGTCGTCAGTCGAAAACGGCATCGCCAGTTTAATGAAGATGAAGCTGTTGTGGTCAAACAATATAAAGACGGTACAGTAAAAGCACAAAAAGTTATTGATTCGGAAAATAATGAGGTTTTACTGTATTGCCATTCTACACAAAGGGAAAAAAAAGAACAGGCCATTAATGATCGTTTTACTATCCACTTTGAAGAGGCTCTTGCCATCCTTGAGTCAGGGTTGCACAAAAAAAGATGTTTAAAAAAATACGATAAAGTTCTAGAAAAAATAGGGCGACTGAAACAGAAATATGCCAAAGCATCCAAACTTTATAAAATAGAAATAATAAAAGATGAACAAAGCGGCAATGCTGTTAAAGTCCGGTGGACTCGTCAAACGCCCCCGGATACAAAAGATGGCCTGCCCGGGGTATATTGTCTTAGAACCTCCCATATGGAACTTACGGAAGATACCCTCTGGCATACATATACAATGTTGACAGATCTGGAAGCTGTTTTTCGTTCATTGAAATCCGAGCTGGGTATGCGCCCGGTTTTTCACCAAATTACCAAACGTGTAACCAGCCATCTTTTTTTAAGTGTTTTGGCTTATCATATGGTTCACAGCATCCGCTACCGGCTAAAAAAGTCTGGTATTACCAGTAGCTGGTCTAATTTGAGAAAGCAACTGGCAGGTCAAAATCGAGTCACCATTTCAATGCAGTGTAAAAATAATGAGGTTGTACATGTAAGAAAAAGCACTCGACCTGAACCAAGGCAACAGAAAATATATTCTGCTTTAGGGATATGTTCTCATCCTGGCAGAACGATTAAGAAAACAAAAGTAGTGCCATAACGAAGATCTAAAAAGCATAACTTCCTGTAATTACTTGCCTTATTAGTTTTCGTTCGAAAAGATGGGTTAAGACGATCAGCCGATATTTTTTCATAAACACCATTTCCAAGTTCAGCCAATCGTCTGGTAAGCTCCGTTTCAAGTCTTGCCTTTTCTCTTCTCAGACGTGTGATCTCGATGCCTTCTCCCGCCTTTTCGGTAATGGTATGAACAGCTGTAATAGCTGCATCAAAACCAGCTTCCATTCCTCGTGTGATTCTATCCCACAGTTTCATTTTATCTTCCTCCATAATGTAATTTTTGGAGCACTGTCCCCATATGTTAAATGGGGACAGTGCTTTTTAAAAAAAATCTTTTAAGCAGCCTTGATTTCAATCTGCTTGGGTTTGGCAGCTTCTGATTTGGGCAGATGCAGTTTTAAAACTCCGTCCTTTAGTTCCGCCTCAACCTTTTCAGTCTCAATGGTCTGGGGTATTGAAAAACTTCTGATGTATTCAACATCATTGAACTCTTCCCACTTTAAAACCCCTTTTGTTTCAAGCTTTCTCACGCCGGACAATGACAAGGTGCCATTGTCAATATTCACCGCGACATCCTCTTTTAGAACGCCAGGCATATCAGCATGTAGAAGGATTTCATCTTCATTTTCATAAATATCAACAGCCGGAATAGCTGATCTTAGCTCTCTTGTTTTTTCGATGTTTTTTTCTTCTTTTTTAGCAATATCTCTTCTTTCTTTCATGATATACCTCCTTATTTATATAAAATTGTTATGGTTTCTAACCATGTGCTATCCGATGGTTATCTGTTTGGGTTTTGCTGCCTCTGATTTTGGAACCTTAAGATAGAGAATGCCGTCTTTCAAATTTGCTTCAACCTTTTCGGCATCAACATCATTGGGTAGTGTAAAACTTCTTGAGAAAGTGCTTGTCCCTCTTTCAGCCCGGTGTATTTTATACCCTTCAGGAGTATCCAAGGATCGAGATCCGTTGATTTCAAGGTAATTCCCCTGAATACTTACATTTAAATCATCCTTTACAATACCGGGTACTTCTGCCCTTATTTCAAAAGTGTCTCCGTCCTCATAAAGATTTGTTCTCGGACCACTGGAGCTCAAAGTTAATCCAGGTCCATAGTCAAGAGATCTGTCAAAATCACCGAAAATTCGGCCCATTTTGTTTCGGAGCAGGTCCATGGCTCCGAACATTCTGTCGATGTCACTCATTCTTGTAAACATAGTTCTATCTCCTTTAATTTGGGTTTTTGGTATGGAAGTTTTTACTTCCGCTGCATTTCGAAATTAAAATAGTTACAAAAAATTCCATGTCAATAAAAATTTTCATTACGATAAACATTTTTATTGACAAAGTAATGCTACTTATTTATTTTCTTTTTAAAGGAGGCCCGAAATGACGAACGAACCGAATTTTAAAAAAACAAATTTGTCTTTCGATACACTAAAAGGGATGCAATCGGTTCGGGCAACGTTTACACTTCCTAAACATACTATCAACTTGCTCAGTGCGGTTGCAAACCAACTTGGTGTAAAACAAAAATCGATATTTGATCATCTGGTTGAAGACAAGAGTATTTTTGATCAAATTGCTGATGAAGTTCAGAATTATCAACCCAAGAGCCATCAACGAAAACAAAAAACATTTGTTTTAAGCAGGAATTGTTTAAGTGCACTGGATACATTCGCCAGGGAATATAAATTGCCAAGGGATGTGCTGGTGGAATTTTCAATAAAACAATTGCACCCGGTTCTTGCCCAGGAAAAAAAACGGCATAAAAATCGTAAGACACTGTTAAAAGAAATGCAAATTTTTCGTGAAGCTGGCAGTCAATTTATGGACAAAGCCCGTTATCTTGTTGGTGAGGATGACGATATTATCCAAAAGCTTGAGAGTTTCTTTAACCAGTATGATAAAAGTACAGATGAACTTAAAACCACTATTGAAAAGGGGAAATGTATGGAAGATTTTCAATAACTATATTTTTTTAGCAGATAAATATTGTGAATTAAGTTTCAGATTGTACGGTATCAATATGCCGGAATCATATGAGATGCCGGAATCATATGAGGTTTTTGATTTTTAAGATACGTATCATTAAAATAGGAATCTTGATATTGGTCAATTGAGGAATTTTTATCAAGGGGGGATATCATGCCAAAAAACTATTACCTTATTTTAGGGATTACTTCAGATGCAACGCTGAATGATATTAAAGAAGCATACCGGAAATTAGCCAAAGAATTTCATCCAGATCATTACGGAGAAAACCTTTCTCCGTTCCTTGCCATTCAGGAGGCATACTCTGTGTTATCAGATCCAATGAAACGACAGACTCATGATTTAACCGTTTTTAGTCAAAAAAAAAAACTCCGATATGGTGACAGCATAAAGCCTGATCCAAGGAGACGAGTTGAACCTTTAATACCAGAGCAGGAAGTGCCGACGGGCCTGGGTACGGCAAGCCTTACTCGCTCTTTTCATTCGTATCGACCGTCATTTGATGAATTGTTTGACAGAATATTCAACAATTTCAGGCAGACTTCTCAACCTAAAAGTAAACCAAGAGAGAATCTCAATGTTGTTATAACTTTAACACCCGATCAGGCATTTCGGGGTGGACAAATTAATGTTGCTCTCCTTACAGAATTAACGTGCCCTTCCTGTTCCGGACAAGGCTGGATAGGTGTTTACGAATGCTGGCGATGCAATGGGAACGGTATTTTATCTGGAGAGTATCCGGTTATTGTCAGTTTTCCATCAGGCATATCAGATAATCATGTAGTTCGAAAACCGCTGGATTATTATGAAATCAAAAATTTATATCTGACAGTGCATTTTCGTATTAGTGAAATGCTATAGATTTAACCATATATAGTGGAATGAACGTATGCTCTTGACACGATAAAATATGAAATTATATTTTTTTAAGTTTTTATGGATTTGAACTTTTTAACAGTGCAAATCTGACTTAAATATTAAATTCTTGAAAAGGAGGAAGCAATGTCTAAAGACTTTTGTATGGAATGCGGAATATTGTTATCTCCCCATACAAGCGTATGTTCTGTTTGTGGGTGTGACAATAATTATGATGGTTTATCTGATCTCGCAATGGATATTGATCAACTGATCGATATGACAGATGATTTTATCCCTGAAAATCAACCAGAATTTTGATCACCAAAAACAGAATAAAAAAAGTCCAATGGGCGCCTATTTTAAAAGTTTAAAATGGGCGCCCATTAAACCTTATTATAAAGGATATTAATTTATCCAGCACAGCTCTAATCAAGGAGTGATCTCATGACAACAGATAAATTTCTTGGGCTTAATGACAGTCTTGAACTTCAAAAATACATAAAAAATTTGAATTGAGATAGAAATACCTGTTGCTCATTCTATGGCTCTCCTAAAAGACATCCACATGAAAAGAATCGAATTATTCTTGTTGCAGATCCTTTTAGTGAACACACCTTTTATTACGAATTTAATATTAAAGAGATCCGGTTTATCGAAGAACAAGCAAGTATTTCAAACATGGTAGGGTTTTCCTTTTAAAAAATTCCCACATTACAACATCTGGTATGGATGAATTTTCCAATCTCAGGCTAAAAATTAAAATATATGGGGGGGGGAGTTAAAAAAAATCAAAAGCTCATTCAAGCATATTGGAGATTAGCATTCGTGTCCGGCAACTTGTTGCAGGGCGGTAACCCAGAAGTGAATCTCGCACCCGCTTAGCGGGTGCGAGATTCACTGGTTGGAATTAAGTAAGCTGTCTCTCAAATTTTTAATCGCATGCGCTGTGGATTATCGCTCCTTCAGGGCAAGTTTCAACACATACACAACATTCAATGCAGTCATCAATTTGAACAGGTACGGTTTTGCCACTCTGTAACTCATAGACTTCAGAAGGGCATCCATCAGCACATTCCCCCTGTCCCGTACACTTGTCATAATCCACTTTTATTGTGACAGCGTCACTTTTCCATGTTTTGATACTCATTGATCTGTCTCCTTTGTAGTTTTGAATGATATCCGACCAGATAAATAAAAATTCTGATTCAAGAATCCTGCTTTAAAAATCTTTATACATCAGAGAGATGAATTTAGATCAGTTCATAGAAAATTAACAGCATTTCTTTCAATAAAAAACATTTAAAATATTGTTGCCCATATCCGGCAACTCATCATTGCCCTCATCTATAACCTTATAAATGGTATTCATTGTTTCAATAATTCCTCTTTTCCGATCAATTGAGCAGATATATGATGAGATCATGTGCCAGCCAGGTTTATACCTGCCGGCTGAATCTTCAACGACCGTACCACTGAACTTCAAGGGTCCAGGGTTAAGCAAAACTCCGGGGAAAGTAGCTAAAAATTCTTCTTCGAATCCCTCTATGTCCGGTAAGATCAGGTGGTGAAGTTGCCAATTTCTGATCAATCCGCCGTCTTTTTTCATGTTTAATAAATCCTGTCTTTTCCCTGGACTACATCTTTAAGTGAAACGTGGCAGAAAAAAGAGGATACAACAAATTGTGCTGCATGACAAATAAGATGTTTTTATCAGAACAAGGCCTGCCATATTACCAGATATATTAAATTTTCTATGCCCCCCCATCAGTCAAATCAAATGTTACAATATCTGAAATATTTAATTCCAGCATTTTTATGCTTGCCAAAGCTCTTTTGGCATTCCTTGACAGTGCAGGAAATCTTTTTGCCTCTGTCTCAAGCTCTAGCAGCAATTGTTTTATTTTAAGAATTTTATCATTAACCCCGTTCAGGTTGGAGAAATTTTCCATTGCCTACCTTCCTTTTCTTTAAAATTTTTTTCGCAGATCCTTAAATCGTTTTGCCTTTACTTCATATCTTGGCAGGCTGCCGTAATCATAATATTCAATTAGATATCCCAGGTTTGTTTTCAGCCTGAGCTGATCTTTCAAGAAATTTTCCACACTGAGCTTTGTAACATCCGGCATAAGTTCCACTTTAAGCTTTATCCTGTCGACATCTCCTTGTTTATCCACAATAACCTCAAACTCATCGCCAAGACCGTTGATGGATCTGACCACTTCTTCTATGGCCGCAGGAGAGAGGAGTACCCCCTTTACCTTCGTAATATCATCGGCACGGCCAATAACACCGCCCTTAATCAGTCGGAATGTGCGGCCGCATGAACAGGGTTCTGAATCCCACTCAATTACATCTTTGGAATCAAACCGTATGCAGGGCTGAGCCACCCTATCCAGGGCAGTGATAACCATTTTTCCTTTTCGTCCCGCCTCTTCTATAATCTCACCCGTATCTATATCTTCTATCTCCACAAGAAACATGGCTTCATTGACATGCATCCCGCAGGGCTGGTTTCTGCACTCGTATGACCATGCACCGATTTCCGTTGCACCGGAGTGGTCATATACTTTGGCCCCCCAGGCATCTTCCATTCTTTTTTTCGTGCTTGGAATACTGGCCCCAGGCTCTCCTGCACAGGTGATTTTATTGATGGAGAGTTCACTTGGCTCGATTCCCATCTTATTTTTTGCCACATCCGCCATTCTCAAGACATATGTAGGCGTCGCCATCATAGCTGTTGCATTCAATTCTTTTATTTTTAATATGCGGGACTGGGTATCAAGGACACCACCGGGAACCACTTCGCAGCCCAGTTTTTCTGCCGCATAATGTCCGGCCCAGAAAGCAACAAAAATATTATAGCCAAAAGGGATGAACACCCTGTCTTTGGGACGATATCCCTGAGCCCATAAAATAAAAGACCAGCATTCCGACCACCATTCCCAGTCCTGCCAGGTATCGGGCTGATAAACGGGCTGACCTGTTGTGCCGCTGGTCTGCCTGAAGGTTGAGACTTCTTCTAAGGGGACACACAGGGCATCTCCATAGGGAAAGGGATCTTTATTCTGAATTTCTCTCATCATGGATTTTTCAACCTTGGGGATCTTTTTAATATCATCAAAAGAACGAATGTCATCTGGAGTTAACCCGGCTGTGTCATAAAGGGCTTTGTGAAATTTTGAATGGGTATAGGCCCAGTTTAATATTCGCTTAAACTTCTTAAACTGGAAAACTTTAAGTTTTTCCAGTGGCATTGTTTCCAAAACCGGGTTCCAGTATTCTTGATAATTCATCATTCTATCCCTATCTTAATTTGAAATAATGGGGCGGCTTGCTTTTCAGGAGGTCTCTTGGAAAGTGCTATCCCCATTATTCCAAATATTTTAATCAATCAAGCTGCTCTCTATAGCCTGATATAAGGCGAATCCGTCAGATTTATTTATTCTTTTTCAGGCTGATTTTTACAAATTCAACAATTTTTTTACCGTCAAATCCATTTTTATTCATCTTATCAATATAATCGTCTAAAACAGGTAAAACCGTGGTTTTCCACCTTTCAGATTCGGCATCACTGAGTTCAATCACCTCATGGCCAAGGCTTTTAAAAGCCTCAAGCCCAACCTTGTCACTTTCATCCCATGCTTTGCCATGCTTAGGGATCCATTCCTGATTAATCTGACTGATAATTTTTTGAAGATCTGTGGGGATTAAATTCCATTTGTCTTTATTCATGACCACAAAAAAAGATGAGGTATAAGCGATAGATGTGCTCATGGTCAAGTAATCAACCACCTCTGCCATACGCCATCCTTTGTTAACCTCAATGGGATAAAGAGCGCCTTGAACAATCCCTTTCTGAAGGCTCTGATAGAGTTCGGGCATGGGAAGGGAGACGGGGGTTCCACCCAGCGCCTTGATTACCTGTGCACTAGTACCGTGACCCCGAAGCTTCATTCCATTAAAATCCTCCATGGTTCGAACCGCTTTTCCATTTGTATGAAGAAGCCCTGCTCAATGAGCATGGAGGTACATGACCTGGGTATCGGACAATTCCTTGGGCTTAAATTCATTATAGACTTCATTGACAACCTTAGTTGCCTGGACACCACTGGTATATCCAATTGGCAGATCTACGGCCTCAAGAACAGGAAATCGACCACGGGTATAGGCAAAAAGGCACATCCCAACGTCCGATATCCCAGATACAACTCCGTCATATACCTGTTTTGCTTTGGTCAGTGTCTGGCCGGGATAATATTCCACAACAACCTTTCCACCTGTCCGTTTTTCCACTTCATCACACCATTGCTGTCCTAGAATACTTTGAATGTGCTTGGGAGGGAAAAAATTGGAATAACTCAGTTTAATCGGGGTAGCATAAAGATTTGAGGTAAAAAAAACTGCACTTAGAAAAAAAGGTGCGATCCAAAAATACATAGATTTTTTCATTTTAACGATCTCCTTTAAGTTAAATTAATGACCTGACTTATTTTATATACTGAGAAAAATTGACATACAAGAGGTATATTTCGGGGAAACAACAGGTATGAAATATACCTGTTATCTAGTGGAAGCTAAAAAGGTATGAAGGTTAATATTCTTATTTGTGATTCCAATCTTTTTTCGGATACTCTTGCGATAGAATTCAATGGTTTTTCCAGATAAATTTAAAATATGTGCTATTTCCTTGGTTGTCTTCCCGAATTTTACCAGGTTGGCCACCTTAATTTCAGACGGTGTGAGATTTAAAAATTCCAGGGACAGCTTATGCAAAAACGGAGAAACAATATCATTCAAAGTTGATTCAATGACATCCAGGCATCCTTCCTGCCTTTCATTGAGCGGTGCCTCTCTCATTCTTTCAATATAGGGTATAACCAGTTCTCTGACATTTAACAGCATTTTTTCTTCAAGGATATTTTTATCTTCTTCTCTTTTCCTTAATAGGACCCTTAAGGCCGTATTCACTTCTTCAAGACTTTTAGTTTTATCCTCAAGTTCCTGAGTTCTTTGTTTTACCATCATCTCAAGCAGGTCCCTTTCTTTTTTCTGCTTTGAAATATTCGTAATAACGGCAAAACTGCCTTTAAAATTGCCGTTGGAATCAAAATAAGGGGTTGGGGTCATAATGGTATGAAGCTCAGATCCGTCTTTTTTCGTCCAGACAATTTCATAGGGTCTTCTCTCCCCTTTTCGTCGTTTTTCAAGTTGCTGGGAAAGAATTTTCTTATTATCATCATCTAAAAAATGAACAACTTTTTTCCCAATGATTTCTTCCCTGGAACGTCCCCACATTTGACAAAGCCTCTCATTGGCATAGGTTGTGACCTGATTTTCATCAATTTCGCTTAGCCCGTCCCCCATGGTTTCAACAAGAGTCCGATATCGTTGTTCGCTGGTGGATAATGCTTTTTCTCTGTCAGGCTTTTGATTGATAATCACCTCTTTAAAAAATATTATTCGATTTTCTTACCGGCTGTCTTATTAATAACCGATACGATCCAGTCTC
>Ga0190327_1000100_pt1 | contig 13784 bp, 17 predicted proteins | sample 48720401_MG_FD_161667 | JGI IMG/M metagenome (GOLD analysis project Ga0190327, IMG submission 161667) | Hydrothermal vent sediment bacterial communities from Southern Trench, Guaymas Basin, Mexico - 4872-04-0-1_MG | ecosystem: Environmental > Aquatic > Marine > Hydrothermal vents > Sediment ... | reverse complement strand
TGTCAGCCATACATATCAATTCTTCCGGATCACTCACATGTTGAAAATCATTTTGGTTAAGGGTGCTTGCCCCCAGGCTTGCAGACACGGAAATCTTAATGTTTTCATAGGAAAAGATATGGTCTGCAACTTTTTTTCTGATTCTTTCAGCAAAGATAAGGGCTTCAGAGGCGCATGTGTCTGACATAAGGACAACAAACTCATCCCCCCCAAAACGAGCCAGCACATCTTCACTGCGACACAAGCCCTCTAAAACCGAGGCCACTTCTTTGAGCAGTTTGTCGCCGATAATATGACCGTATGTATCATTAATAGATTTAAAGTCATCCAAATCGATAAAAATAGAAGAGAGCGGGGAGCCATACCTTCGCGCCTTGGCAAATTCCTCCCCAAGCCTTGTTTTCAGACACCTCTTATTATAGATTCCTGTCATACCATCAATAAAATTAATCTTTTCCAGTCGCTCTATTTCAGATCGAAGGTTAAGATTTTCAGTAATCAACTCTCTATTCTTTTCAATAACAGGCTCACTGATTTCAACCAACGGGTTAAAAAATCTGTACGGTTCTGCTGTAGGCGCGATTAATTCTCTGGTATTTTTCATGGCAGCATTCAATCCTTAAAAGTATTTTTTAATTACATTCAGATAGTGTAGCAAAATTCATGCCATCTTATGCATATATGTTTGGTACACAATGGCAAGCATTTTGCAGGGACTTTAACCGACAGATTATACAGATTATTTTAGAGGGGGGGGCATGGCACATATGTTGAAGATAAAACCCACTATCATACCGATTGCCAGCGGGAAGGGCGGGGTCGGCAAGACTTTCTTTACGGCCAATCTTGCTATTGCCCTGGCGGAGAAAGGACATCCGACCATAGCGGTGGACATGGATCTGGGAGGGGCTAACCTGCACTTGTTTCTGGGATTGCCCAACCGATTCCCGGGCATTGGGAATTTTCTAAAGGCACGCAGCGCAGAGCTTGAAGAAATGCTGGTCCCCACAGAAATTCCCAATTTACAGTTTCTACCCGGCGATGGCCTGAGCCCCTTTATGGCCAACATTCCTCATGCCCAGAAAATTCGCCTGATCTCCCGTATCATAAAATTGCCTGCTGAGTATATCCTGCTGGATCTTGGAGCCGGCACATCGTTCAACACGTTGGATTTCTTCAGGTTATCCCATCACGGTTTTGTCATTACCACACCTGAGCACCCTGCCATCATGAATATGATGACCTTTTTCAAACATTTTTTATTGCGCATTATTGAGGGAAACTTCACTAAAAATCACTACATCCGTGAGATGCTGCATTCCCTGTATAAAAAGGATAAGCAGACAAACATCGGAGAGGTACAGTCCAAGATTGCCGCCATTAACCATGAGGCAGGGAAAACAGTAACGGAACTGTGCTGCAAATACCGTCCCCGTATGGTATTCAACATGGGAGAGCATCCCGATGAAATTAAAATTTCCGAACAGATCAACGTCACCCTGAAAAATATCCTTTCTCTCGAAGTTGACTATTTCGGTTTTATCTTTAATGATCCTGCTGTTCGGCAATCAATTAAAAAGAAAATTCCTTTTATTCCAGGTTATCGGAAAAACATGACAACCGTAAATGTAGAGCACATTGCCGAACGGATCGTGAGATACTGGAACAAACCGATAAATAACAGCGCTCTGCTCCTCTTAAACCATACACGGAAGATCTATGAAAAGCACAATGGTGGATAGGTAAACAGGTCTATCTATCTTACAGGGCCGACACCGAAGGAGGGATTTCCGGCTTTTCTTTCCCTTCGAGAGCTGCATTATTCTCTGTTACAGGATACTGAACGGGATAATCCGAATCGACAAGGATAATCTGTTTTGCCAGCATTTTTTTTGCATTGACCACAATGGGGGCTCTCAGGTTCGCTGTCACTTTTAACGGATCAGAGCGGATCGTCACAACAGATAGCAAAACCGTATCCTCAGGCGATTCAATTTTAAGTAAGTTTACTTCAGCGTCAGATATTACCGGCTCGTAATCCGGTTTTACGCCAAGAGAATTGATAACGACAAAAGCGACCGAACCATCCTCAACTGACTGAAGCCACCAAAAGGGAATTTTTTCATCCTGAATGAAAAGCTTATATCTTTTCAAGTGCTCAAAACCCAGCATCCCATCCTTCATCCGGATAACCCTGGATTCATCAATATCTATATCTCCAAAACGGGTGGTAGAAATTTTCACTCAACATCCTCCTTCGGGTTTTTCAGTCTGTTCCATAAATGGGACAGATTCTTGCCGATTGAATCATCATATCCTGCCGCCAGGATATTCTGCTGCTTAATCATTTGATAAATTTCCTCTCGGTGAACGGCTACGTCTGAAGGAGCATCTATTCCCACCCTTATCTGCTTTCCCTTTGCTTCCAGGATGGTAATCTTGATGTCATTTCCGATTCTTATTGTTTCGCCTGATTTTCTTGTCAGAATTAACATGTCATTTATCTAAGAAAATCGAGTATGGTTAAATTTCCTATTTTTGATGCCGTTGCATACGATGCCTTCAAAGCGATTTCCTTCATGGAAAATTTGGTGATGATTTCAGAGACATCTGCATCCTCTACGTTAGAAATCAGTCCGACTAAATCCATATCCATATCAGCCATGTTCTTTTTTGCTATTTCCAGTCTGTTCATTCTGGCACCGCATTTGGAAATATTTTTCGATATCTGATCGGCCGCAGCCGTAAGACCGTCCAGACAGGCCGCTATGCCGTCCACATCGTTAGTCTCCAGCGCTGTCTTTAATTCATTGAGAACCCCAAATACATCAACGCTTCCCTCCCCATCGTCCGTAAAGGCCGCTTCACCGGAAACGGAGTACGCAAAGGGCGTTCCTTCGCCGATATTAACGGACATTTCCTCGCCGTTGCCGTTGTAGTACCCTGGGGCAAGGGCCTGGACGTAAAAGATGTCATTGTTGGCCAGATAATGATCAGCATCTGATCCCTCGGTAAACGTTAATTGTACGCCGTCTCCCAATTCAATAGGTGGTGCGCCGTCCACCAGATCTGTTGATGGTGGATCACTCCATGTCTTCCCGCCATCAACAGAAACCCGATATGTCGTATCGGCTAATAATTCACCATCGGTTACTATTTTCACAGCATACGTCTTGTTCTCATCACCCGTATATGTGCCACCGGATGTCACGCTACCGTCAAACGTATTTCCATCAGCCGCAGCAGCCGTTCCTATCTCAGCAACAGATCTTCCGGAAGATGAAAAAGGCGCTTCTTCGGTTTTTGCGCCCGAAAAAAGATACCTGCCATCATACTTTGAATTGGCAAGGGTAAGCATTTCATCTATGAGCTGCTGCACGGTCCCTGCTTCCGAACTTCGCCTCTCGGCAGACGAGGTCGCTGTTGACTGGGCAATAGCCACTACCCTGGCATCTGCCAGAAGGTCGCCCGCAGCCGACAGTTTTGATTCAGTGATGGTGAGCCATGATTCACAACCATCCATATTCCGGGTGTATTGTCCAACGGATGCTCTGGATTCTCGCAAGTTCAGCACCCTGTTCATACCGATGGGATCATCCGACGGTCTGTTAATTTCCTTTAGTGAAGCAATTTTTTCAGCAAGTTTATTATAACTGTCCTGAGACTTAAACATGTTATCTACTATTGTATTAAACTTTATGTTTTCCGATATACGCATTACCATAAGGCAACCTCACTTTCAGGGGTCTATTTCACCAGGCTCATCAGGGTATCCGCCAATTCCTGTGCCGTACCGAAAAGTCTGGCCGACGCATTATAACCCGTTTGATACCTGATAAGGTTCATCATCTCTTCATCAATCGATACTCCGGAAATCTCCTCTTTTCTGTTCGTTAACTGACTCATGAGATTTGTATGATGATCAACACTTCTGTTCACATATGCAACATCTTGGCCGACCTGCGCCACGAGAGACGAATAGTAGGAGCTGAAAGTCGATTTTTCGTCATCCATCGTCAGCGTATCTTTTATGGCATTCATACTTACGGCATTTCCGCCATCACCATTGACGGTCTCAGATGCCGCTATTTTATTTATATCGGCTAGGATATCGGAGTTGACCCTCATATACCTGGCCTCTTCGACTTCCGGATCTATGTCAAAGACAAAAAAATCTTTACCCAGATTTTGATTCATATCATACCCCAGTTTGTGCTGGTCATTTACTTTTTCAACAATAGCGGCAGCAAGAGCATCAAGTTTATCCATATAACCGGTTTCATCGGCATTGCTAACCGTGGTATCTCGAACTTCCAGAAAAACCGCCAGCTTTCCCTTTTTGATAGAAGTATTGATCACATTATCCGTGTCATCTTTGAAAAAAATGTTATAAAAAGAAGGATCGGGGTCTATGTTATCCGGCTTGACATCAAGTTCCCATGTCTGATCGCCTTCTACCAGCGGCAGGCCATTGGACAGGAAGACGCTTATGGCATCCTTTTCATCCTTGACAGAATGGAAATCGACAATCTCAGCCAGTTCTGATAAAAGCTTTGCTCTTTTGTCTCTGAGGCTATTCAGCCCCGGCTCATCCGTATCCTCGGTTCCGGCTTGTAAAATCCTGGCGTTTATATCAGCTATATCCGACGCATAGTCGTTGATCTGATTCACCAGAACCGGTATCCGTGTATTTGCATCATCCTGTACAGAACGAAGGTCATCACTATATGAGCGAAACATGGAAGCAAGACTTTGGGAAACAGAAACCAGCGTCTGTCTTTCCGCCTGCCCTGAAGGGTTCGCAGACAAATCCTCCCAGGCACCCCAGAATTTATTCATTAATTCATTAATTCCGCCGCCGTCAGTTTCATTAAAGATCATTTCAATCCTGCCCAGCGCATCCTTTTTTGCTTCACTGTCCCCCAAATCATTGGACTGCTCATTGATCTGAACCCCTAAAAACTGATCATATATCCTTTGCATCCCTGCTATTTCAACACTTTGGACCAAGGTGCTGAATTCGGCTCGCTGCCTTGAATATCCAGCGGTATTTGAATTGGCAATATTGGTCCCCGTAAGATTTATCGCAGCCTGATGAGTCAACAGGCTATCTTTCGCAATATTCAATGCATCGAGACCCGACATTTGCCTATCCTTCCCTGCTTAGGATTTTTCCGTTCAGATTGTTTGCTTTTAATCTTCCCGTGCTCATATAGGTTGCGCAGGGGTAGATAAGCTGCCCTAAAAAAGTGATAGATTTTCGCACATAAAAGAGAGAAGAATCGAGCAGCGTTTTATTCCTGTCGTTCAACCTATGAATATCCATCAAAAGAGACTTGAGCGCTGATCGGCATTCTTCAAGATCCCTTTTCTGGCTGTCATTTCCATAGAGCAGGAGTGCTGAAAGGCTTCTATCCTTATTGAGGACTTTTCCGTCAAGATTAAGAACATTAATAATTCTCTCAATTAATTTTGTCCTTGCCTCTTCGATCATCCTGGCCTTTAAGATACAGGTCTCTTTTCTGGAATTGCTTTCATGCAGTTCATCCACAGAAGAGCTTGACAGGATTTCTCTCTCATCCAAAAAACAGTTGTGGATTTTACTATAAATATCCACCTCGTTTCTCAGCACTGAGATAAGAGAGTCATAAAGAAAATTCAGTTCATTATTCATTGCTTTAACTCATGGTATCCACAATGGATTCTGTTATCATTTTTCCGGCAATTTTTTCTCCGCTGACGTCGTAACTTCCCTTTTCTATCTGATCTTGCAATTCCCGAACCTTTTCTTCGCGAACATCCGGGAGCTCTTTAACAGCCTTTTCCGCCCGCTGAATATCCCTTGCCGCAGAGGACAAACTAACCGTTTCTTCCTGAACCACACTGTTCGTTGCCTGTTTCTCAGGCTCGGGAGTCACTTTATTCTCAGTTATCTTATACTGTGAAATGAGTTCAGTCAGAGAATTTCCAGTCTCAGTAATTTTCATCTACAATCCCTCCTTTTATTTTACCTTATCTTATAACGATATCGGTAAGGTGGCAATAAAACTTTAGTTACTCTTCCCGATCCTCGGCCTGTTGAGCTGGCGTAAAAGCATTTCCTGAAGGCCTAAGCCTCCTCCTCTTTTTGCAAGGTCTTCCGCAACCTTCTGGTCAACCAGTGTGGAATAAATATCCTTTCCCGGAAAGTTACTTTTACTTTGTGGAATCGTGCTACGCATGGTCTTAAGCATATGGCTGATGAAGATGGATTCAAAATCAGCACATGCTTTTTTCAACTTCTCTTCATTGATTCCCGGCTGCTTCCGGTCAAGCCGGTTCGGCTCTTTTTGCCCTGGGACAACTCCCATCGATAATCCGTCTAAGTTTCCCATTATATTACCTTTAAATCCGCCTGGAGTGCTCCTGCGGATTTGATTGTTTGTAATATGGTTATCAGGTCTCCTGGTGTGACACCTATAGCGTTAAGCGCCTTTACAACATCCTGAATAGTAACGCCTTCCGGCACCAGCACCAGACGATTTTCCTCTTCTTCAACGCCGATTGCTGTTTCAGTTGTCACAACCGTCTGTCCTCCCGGAGCGATCAGCGTGTTACCGCCAGCTTCAACCGGAACGTTGTCGGCAGACGGACCAGGAGCAAAGGGGGACGGCTGAGACACCTTCTTTTCCTCTTTTATCTGAATGAACAAATTCCCATGGGCCACAGCAACGGTGGATATCCTTACTTTTTCTCCCATAACAATTGTACCGGTCTTCTCATCTATGACCACAACCGCTGGTGAGTCAACCGCAACAATAATGTTTTCAACAATTGAGACAAGCTTCACTATACTCCCTTTAAACGGTTCCTTTATATTTACATCAACGGTGGATGAATCAACAAGCTTTGCCTCCACTCCGGCTATCATGCCATTTATGGCCGCAGCCACTCTTGTTGCAGTTGTAAAATCAGGTCTATAAAGATTTATAGCGAGTGACGTTCTGTTTTCAAAATTGTACTTCAATTCCCTCTCGACAAAGGCGCCGTTTGTAATCCGACCCACCGTCGGGTGATTCTTAGAAGCGTTTGCACCTCCCCCACCAGTGGCAAAACCGCCGATAGATACCGCCCCCTGCGCTACTGCATAGACTTTGCCGTCCGCCCCTTTAAGCGGCGTCATAAGAAGAGTCCCTCCCCGCAAACTAGTTGCATCACCGATAGAGGAGACCGCAACGTCTATTCTCACTCCCACCTTGGCGAATGGCGGAAGCTCGGCGCTGATCATGACGGATGCCACATTATCTGAACTCAGGTTATTTCTGGCCGCTTCCTTCATCCCAATCCCCTGTCTGCTCAACATATTGGCAAGGGTTTCCTTTGTAAATCCGTTTTCAATATCATCGCCGGTTCCTGCCAGACCAACTACCAGGCCATAGCCGATCAACTGGTTATCTCTGACCCCGCCGATACTGGAAACATCTTTAATACGGGCGGAATGCGCATGGGATATAACCATCAGACCCGCTATTAAGAAAATGGCAATATAGTTGAAAATTTTCCCTTTTTTCATAAACCTATCCTTCTCAAAACGGCCATGACCAATCCACAATACGTGTCAGCCAGCCCGGTCTCATTTTGTCATCAATTACGCCTTTGCCGGTATAAACGATTTTTGCATCGGCAATATATTGTGACGAGATAACATTGTCCGAAGTAATATCCTCGGGTCGGATAATTCCGGAAACAACGATATATTGATCCTCAGCATTTATAGCCAATCGCCGTCGCCCTTCTATGAATAGATTACCATTAGTCAATATTTTGACGACCCTGGCTGTTATATTCGCTTCTAAATTACCATCACGACTCGTTTTGCCCTTGCCTGTGAGGCTGTTTTTGGAAGAGCCGCCGATCTGAATCGATGGGCTAAGCCCTGCGGTAAGGATATCTCCGTCTGTAAGAGACTTATTCTTCATGGCGATCTGTTTTTCCACCCCTAAGAATGCCGATATGTCTGCAATCGTTTTGGTATCTCTTCCGGTGCTTGTATTGGCAGAATTGCTGCCCGTGGAATATTCGTCTATGACAATTGTGATGAGATCATCGACATGCCTTGCTTTATTATCGGTAAAGAGTGAGTTTTTCGCATTTTCACCGGGCCAGATGGATCCCACAGGCGGAGAAGATATTTCCTCCTCCTTCTGAACAGAAATCGGAACAGGATCATCTTTTTTTACCATATTAATATTTTTTGAAGAACATCCGGTAATGACGAACAAAAAAAGAACACTTATCAAGACTATGTTGCCTGGTCGAGTGGTCGAATAGTTGGTATGGGTTGATTTCATGATTAAAACTCCACCTTTACCAGAGAATTACCCATCACCCTGGCATAAATCATATTTTTAGACGATACATTTCTGACCTTTATCAACTCCCCATACAGTCCATCCTGATCTGACAATCCAAGGGTCGTTATTCTCATCGGGCCGTTTTCAAAAATAATTTTTACCGGCTTCCCCCTCTTTACCAGCGGTATGGGTCTCACCATATTTCCGGTTATCTCGGCATTCGGTTTAACACTGGTGCGGAGTTTCATCCCCACAACAGCATCAAGGCTCGATATAATATTTGAGGGTAAGCGGTTAAACCACTTTTTGGCCAGTCTCACATCATCCCGGTTAATCTTGATATTTCTATGAAGAGATTTTGTGCTGACCACAACATCCATCAGCACTTCTATTTTTACTCTGACGGTTTTTCCATTTAAAAATGTGCCATTTTCATAACACTTGAAAACAAAGGAAGAATTTCCTATAAAATCCTCATTCCTTTGGCTCAGGACCCGACAGGTAATTTTTTTTCCTGTCAGTCTTAAATCAGATACCGTGGATGGGAATTCCACCCGCACAACGTTTTTTGGCCAGGATATATTTTTTTCAATATATGTCCTGACATACGTTTTTATTGTTTCTCCTTTTATCACCACTGTAGTAGCTGCGTACAGATGAGTGCTGAAAAGAAACAGGAAAACAACACTTGCCATACGGAATATCATCTCTTGAGTCCGTTGGCCATCTGTAGCATGGAATCTGCCGTTTGAATGGCTTTTGAATTTATTTCGTATGCTCTCTGACCCACAATCATCTTAACCATCTCATCTACAACATTTACATTTGACATCTCCAGAAAAGTCTGTGAAATGGTGCCGAACCCCTCTTCTCCTGAATTTCCAACAGAGGCGGTACCGGATGCATCTGTTTCGCCATAAAGATTTCTTCCCAGGCTGGTAAGTCCGGCAGGGTTGATAAACCTGGAAAGCTCTATTCTGCCGGTTGCCAGGGAATTGCCTTCTCCGTCGGCTGCCGTCCATGTGCCCCCGCTGTCAACGGTAAAATGTACCATTTCCGCAGGTATGGAAATTTCTGGTGTCAATTTAAGCCCTTCGGCATTGCACAACATGCCATCTTTGTCAGTCCGGAAACTACCCGCACGGGTATAAACAGTACGCCCATTATTATCAAGCTGGAAAAAGCCGTCTCCTTCAATAGCCCAGTCGAATTTATTGCCCGTCTGCATATAATCACCCTGGGTAAACATTTTTTGAACCGCCACCGGTTTTACGCCCATCCCTACTTCTACACCCACCGGGAGTTGGCCCCCGTCCGATGTTTCAGCCCCTGATTGCGAAGATACCTGATACATGAGATCCTGAAAATCGGCCCTGGCCTTTTTAAATCCCACGGTATTGATATTGGCCAGGTTATTTGCGGTAACGTCCTGGCTTATCTGCTGGGCCTCCATGCCGGTTGCAGCCGTCCATAAAGCTCTTATCATGTTAATCCTCCTACAGTTTTCCGATGCGGTTTGTTGACATTTTATCCTGTTCCGATACAGTTAGAATCGCCTTCTGGTATGATTCAAAAGTGCGTTGTATATTAATCATTTCAACCATTTCTCTTATCGTCTTAACATTGGAAAGTTCAAGGTATCCGGATTGAATTCGTGAGCTCTCCTCCTTTTTTGCGCCCGCCAGATTATCAGGATTACGATAGAGACCCATATTAAGTTTAATAAGAGCAGATGGCTCACGAAAGCTCATGATCTTCACTGCATCAACCGCCTCTCCATCTACACTTATCACGCCATCTTGGCTGACCTGAACGTCGTTTCCCTCAATGATAATTTTTCCATTTCTGCCAAGGACATAATCTCCGGCTCGTGTAACCATCTCTCCGTTCTCACTGAGCATAAACCTTCCATCTTTTGTATAGGCAACACCGTCTTTTGTCTGAACGGCAAAAAATCCCTTTCCGTTTATTGCCAGGTCCAGACCATTGCCGGTTTTCTGCAGTACTCCCGGGGAATAATCGACACTTGTTGCCGGTCCCTGAGCGGGTCTGCCTTCATTCGCTCTCCTTCCGGCAGTTCCCATTAAAAAACGGAACCGCTCGGCCTTGAAACCAGGTGTATTACTATTGGCAATATTGTGCGCGGTGCAATCAAGTCGACCGACCTGCTTTATAGCCGCATTTGCCAGTATTTCGATACCATTCGTCATATTTCCTGTCCCCTTTCTTTCACACAGAACAATGCAATTTACATGCCGCATAGGCGGAAGCCAGATATCGGAGATCGTTAAGCCGTTGTTATTATGCATTCCCGCTTAGAAAGAAGCGGGGGAATGAGGGAATCCTGAACTGTGAATTGTTACATCTGTTTTAACTTTCCGGCAGGCAAATTTGATCTACTGGGGAAAATTTTTCCTGTTCAAGTGGATTTTTTATAAATTTTTATTTCTGAGGTTCGGGCTTTGAAGTTTGGTCCCTGTATCGGTCATTGAGTGAATAAACAAAAGCCAGTATTTCAGCAACCACCTTATAAAGTTCAGGAGAGATTTCTTCATCGATATCAAGCCGGCTCAGGATCTGTGCCAGCGCGGGGTCTTCTTTTATCGGCACCCCATGTTTTTTTGCGAGCGCTATAATTTTTTCAGCCATGAAACCACGTCCCCTGGCAGTAACTCTCGGGGCCGAATCTTTTTTCCTGTCATATTCTATGGCAGCAGCAACGGTTGTTGTTTTTTTATTTTTGTTCATACTTGCCTCATTTCACGCCAGAATATCCACGCCCTCCAGGGAAAACAGGTTTTGAAACTCGCGATGCTCACTTTTTATCTTTAAATTATCCTTCTCTGTCACACACTTCAGATAATCTATCTCATACCCCAGAGCAGTAAGCTTGTCCCCGAGATCTTTTAAAAAAGGCCTGATAAAATCGCATACAATTTCATTTTCACATTTCAATACACAGCCTATTTTCTTTGTTTTAATCTTTGCTTCGACAACCATATCACCTAGGGCGTCCATATTCAGCAGAAACAGAACACTTTTCTCTCCCTGGCGGTCTTTGCCTTGTGACTCTTGATCTCTAAATTTCACAAATATCTCCGCCAGACCGAATTTCTCCGGAAACAGCAGGGGAATTTGAAACATATATTTACCTTCATATTCCTGAAACATATAATTTATCACTTGATGAGAGTCGATTGTTTTTAAAGACGAACGGATAAACCCGGCCAGTTTTTCCGCTGAGGGAAGATGTCTGGTTTCCTTCAACGACTGAAGCCTGTCAGACATCTTTATCAAGAGTTCCTTCAGATTTTCAGGGGCATTCCCTACCGTCATCGTTTTGCCGGATTTTCTTTTCGACGTTTCTCCCAGCCCTTTTCCCATCAAAAAACCGAATTTGTGGGCATACTCTCTAAGAAAGAGAGGCTTTTGCAGCGTTTCATTGGAAAATATCAGAGATTTTAATACACTTTGTATATTCTTGATATCTTTCTTTCCGAGATGCGTTGCAAGCTCCCCTAAATTTTTAAGACTGAACCTGTCAATCCCCTCTATGAAAAATTCAAAAAGAGCTTTTGGATTTGAACGGTAAAAATTCAAATAATCCATCAATCTGAAATTTTGCGACATTTTATTTTGAACAATATGAAGGATAACCTTGGGATGCAATTGCGTCACCCTTACCGCAACCGTTTCGCCTTTCCTGAGCACCAACTCGGAATTTGCCATAACACTATGGTTTTTCAACAGAATCAGTGCCTTCCCGTAGCGAGGGGTTTCCAGGATTTTTGCCTCCACCACTTCGCCAACGGAAAGGGGGGGCAAAAACGCTGCTTTTTTTTGAATTTGTAACAGGTAATTTAATTTACTAGAGGCTATTGCGGGGGGCAGAATTTTCATTTTTTTTCCGATGGAGATTTAAAATAAGACTTGTTTCTCCTTCAGCTAAATTCAAGGTATCGGCTATCTCTTTTTCAGTCAACCCCTGCTCACCCATTTTTATAACGTCTTCATATTTCTTTTTTCGGGTTGAATTTTCTGACGTTTGATCGTCGGACTCAGCATCCGTTTCTTTTATCAGAGCCCTCAACCGTTCCTCTTTTTCATCCAGAACCGTTCCAATCTCTTTCACTTCATTCAAGGCCTGGGTAAGACAATCGGTAGAGCGCCGGGAGTCTTCAATCAGCTTCCTGAATTCAGAAAAAGAGTCTGCGTCTATTGCAGAGGGGGGTTTATTTATTTTTCTGTTTGTCACCCGGACAAGAAATATAATGGCAAGGCACAGCGCTATATCAGCAAGGACCTGAAGTCCCAATATAAATTCTATGGTCATTTCATACCCTTATATCTATTTTTCCCCCGGGTTCGTCGGCAGACAGGTCATCGGCAGCGTCATCAGTACCCTCTTGTTTTCTTTTTCCCCTGTTCTCGTCCCTTTTTTTCCGTTCCTCTTTTTCCCTGATCATCAGCCGCTCAGTTTCTTCAAGGTCTTTAACTTTTTCCCTCAACTCCCTCTTCTCTTCGGCCAGTTGAGCTTCAAAATGCTTCTGCTGTACATCAGTCTGCTGCTGTTGAACCTGCTGAACACGTTCAACAGCATTGGATTGCAATAATACCTGTTGTACATCAAGCGACCTGAGCATAATTTCTGTGCTCCCTTTTCGAAGGATTCTATAATCCCTCTATCTACCTTATCGTCACAACCCCTCAAAGTCTTTAGCCCCCTGGTAACTATTCGGGGGGTTAAAAGGTATCTTTATCGAAATAACATTAAACCCTGATGCCTGTGAAATTTGGAAAAGAGCGCCGTACTTTTTCAGGAGAGACAGCGCATAAAACAATCCCTTCTCGCTCTCTATATCATGAAGGAGGCGACCGGTTGAACTCAAATTTTCGAGTATTTCTTTTCTTCCGACAATGGGCGTTCCCGTGTCCTTAATTTTAAGGCATACATATGAATCATCATGACTTGTGCAGATAATAAATTCCTTAACGTCACTGTCTTTCATGGAATTCAATGAATGTCTGATTATGGCTGACAGAGAAATGGAATAATCGGCTTTTATTCCTGATATTTCCGGAATCTTCCTGTCCAATATCAGGCGCTTTTTAATATTATTCTTAAAATCAGGGTAAAATTCAAGGAACGCCATTTCAGCCTCTATCAGCTCGGACAGATTAATTCTTTGTAAATCAGTGTCACACAGACTCTGAAATTTTCCTGCCACATCATTGAACAGGCCAATAAATCTGTCCGCTTCTGTTACAATCAAATCAGCGTCATCACTTATCTTTTTGCAGTTTTTCAGGATCTCGTCATCTATCTTATTGACATTATTTATAATAAGTTCATGAATCTTACTCGTTCTTTCCTCCAAAAACTCAGTACGGCCTAAAATTCCATTTAAGGGGCTGGCAAAGTTGTGAAGAATGCCGGGGATAAGATCGTCT
>Ga0190327_1000099_pt1 | contig 13807 bp, 10 predicted proteins | sample 48720401_MG_FD_161667 | JGI IMG/M metagenome (GOLD analysis project Ga0190327, IMG submission 161667) | Hydrothermal vent sediment bacterial communities from Southern Trench, Guaymas Basin, Mexico - 4872-04-0-1_MG | ecosystem: Environmental > Aquatic > Marine > Hydrothermal vents > Sediment ... | reverse complement strand
AAAATCATCAAAAACGTTTTGAAAAAAAGATTATTACGCAGGCGAAATCATTGGGTTTTAAGCTTATTCCAGTCTGATGTTTAAATCATGTTACTTAGAAGTAAAAAAAAGGTTGAAATATGAAAATAGCTGTTTTTTCCGATATACACTCCTGCTATTCAAAAATGGTAGCTGTTTTTGAAGATATGGAAAAATATCAAATTGATCAATATATCTGTCTGGGAGACATTATCGGATATGGTGACCAGCCCGAAGAAACCATTAAATTATTAATGAACAAAAATGTAATCTCTGTCAGGGGCAACCATGAACTCGCCATGTTTGATAGAGAGTATCTTGAATGCTTTCCCAAGGCCATCAAACAGCCGCTACTGGATAATATAGCGGTGATTTCTACTAAATCCATTCAATACCTTGAAGGCACCCCACCCTATTTAAAAATGGAAAATTGCCATTTTGTCCACGGGACACCACCGGATAAAATGACCACCTATATTTATGATGTCACGGATTACTATTTAAAATCATTGTTTAACAATACCAAAGAACAGATTTTTTTTACCGGGCATACCCATAAATTAAAACTGATCACCTATAAAGACAGAATTGTGTTTCGGCGGAGAATTACAAAAAATTGTACCATCCATTTGGAAAAAAACCAAAAATATCTTTTAAATGTAGGAAGTATCGGGTTTTCGCGGGATGCTTTTGAAGCATCAAAATATGCCATATATGATTCAATCAACAAACAAATTATCGTTCGAATGGTGAAAGATGAAAAAAGAAATTAAAGATAAATCAATTCGCTTGATCAATGAAACAAGGGTCCTGACCCTTGCTGTTTCAGATAAGGGTATCCCGTGGTCATCTCCGGTCTATTTTGTGTTTCATGACAATGCTTTCTATTTTTTTTCCAATGAAAATTCCAGGCATATCGAATATGCAGAAGACCAAAAAATCATTGCTGCTTCTATTTTTCAGGACTCAGACCGGATGGACCAAATTTTTGGATTCCAGATGTCAGGGGGGGTTGAAAAAGTATCAAAAAAAAAATTATACCTCACGATTGTTAAAAAATATGTCACCAAATTCAATTTTTTAAAGCAGTTATTCGGCCCCCAGATAATTGAAAACAAACACTTTTTTTTAGAAAAATTCAAATCACATCTCTATTGCTTTCATCCGGATAAAATTTTTCTGTCAGACAATTCCCAAACTAAAGATAAAATAACCGATAAAAGATTAAAAATAGATTTGGAAAAAATAGTCTGATCATTTTGTAAAAGTCGCAAGTTCTATTGCTTAATGAGCAAGCAGCATCTTTTTAACCTTGACTTTTATTCCGGTAAAAAATAACTATTCTAAAATTAATTTATACTTTTTATTTCAAGGTCATGGTGGTGAATATTATCCCGGCCAAAAGCCGGTTCAAATAATATAGGAACGGTGAAAAATAAAATTTTAATAATATAATGAGAGGATGTATGCGCGTTTTTCAAATTCTGTTGATTCTGGCCATCATTAATGGTTCAATGGTTTATGCTCGGGAGCAGCCCCCTGCCAGGGTGATCATTTCAAAAATTGTTTTTCAAAAGGTGGCACAAAACAGATCTTTTATCGGTACGCTTTATTATGAACGGATCAGTCATGTCTCTTCAGAAGTCTCCGGACTGGTAACCCAAATCGATGTCAAGGCCGGCGATCAGGTTAATAAAGGAACGCCTCTGGTATATCTGAACACTGAAATACTTGAAAAAGAAATTATATTTCACCAGAATCAAATTAAACAGACCGAGCTTCATATAACCCATTCAAAAAAGAATTATGAACGAATGAATTCTTTGTATAAAAAAAGTGGGATCAGTGAAAAAGATTATGATGATGCCCGATTTGTTTATCAAGAGGCGCTTTTAAAAAAAATATCTGCCAAAACAATCCTGGAAAAATTGCTGATCCAAAAAAGAAAAAGTGTGATTAATGCGCCTTTTGATGGCATTATTCTTGAAAAAAATGTGGATTCAGGAGACTGGGTTCAGCAGGGGAAACCGCTGGCCAGTATCGGGTCCATCAATGATCTTTTTATAAAAGTACCTGTGGCGGAAACTTTGTTGAAGTTTATTTCCATTGGCCAAAGCGTTCCGGTAACCATCAATGCCTATAATAAAGAAATGACCGGAACCATTGATAATTTATCTCCTATAGCGGATGCAAAAACTAAAAATGTTTTCATAAAAATACGGATTCCCATGTTAACCAAGGTGGCGCAAAATATGTCGGCCACTGTGTTTATTTCGACTGGCAGCAAGCAAAAACTGGCCATGATTCCAAGGGATGCCTTGATCAAATTTCAGGGGAATGATTTTGTTTATACGATCAAAGAGGGAAAAGCGGTTCAACTGCCCGTCAATATTGTCACCTATCAGGGGAACAGGATCGGTGCTGACAATGAGCATTTTACAGAGGGCATGCCGATAATAATTGAAGGAAACGAACGCTTGCGACCGGGTCAGTCCGTTACCATTGTTGGAGAAAAATAGATGGATATTATCCGTTTTTTTATCCATAAACCGGTAACTGTGACAGTGGGTGTTATCCTGACGGTCATGTTCGGTCTTATTGGATTTCAAAAACTTCCGGTTCAGCTGACACCTGATGTTGAAACCCCATTGATTACCGTAAACACGGCCTGGTATGGTGCCACGCCCTATGAAATTGAAAAAGAGATCATTGAAAAGCAAGAAAAAGTTTTAAAAGGCCTACAGGGTCTAACAAAAATGGAGAGTTCCAGTTACAATGGCCTGGGTACTGTCACCCTGTCCTTTAAAATAGGAATCAACCTTGATGATGCTCTGCTCCGTGTGTCCAATAAAATGTCCGAGGTGGGCAATTATCCGGAAAACGTAACCCTGCCGATCATAGAGTCTTCCGGGGCCAATAGTTCCCCGATCATCTGGATGATCTTAAAGACAGCACCCGGCAATACTGAACATATCAATCAATTTAAGACTTTTTTTGAGGATAATGTCCGGCAGCATCTGGAGCGGGTTAAGGGCGTTGGCTCCCTTCTGGTCTTTGGCGGCACGGATACTACCCTGGACGTGATCATTGACGCCCAGAAAATGGCCCGTTATAATGTGTCCATCAACCAGATCATCGCCTCCATCCGCAGGTCAAACCAGAATATTTCCGCCGGCATTCTCGGCATGGCCAAAAAAAATTATCGCATCCGGACTATCAACCAGTTTCAAACACCTGAAGATGCCCTTAATGTGGTTATCTTTGATGATGGAATAAAACGAGTCTACCTTCGGGATGTAGCCCGGGTTAAAAAAGGGTATAAAAAAGAAAGCGCTTCTGTATTACACAACGGTGAACAGGTGATTGTGGTTGCCGTAAGAAAGGAAAAAGGAGCCAATGTTCTGGACATGACGGATGCTGTGGAAGAAAGGGTCCATCACCTGAATAAAACTATCCTTGCCGATAATAAGTTAAGCTTGGAAATGGTATATGATCAACGGCCCTACATCAACACGGCAACCAACCTGGTTAAACGCAATATCCTTATTGGCAGCCTTTTGGCCATCGGTGTTCTTCTGCTATTTTTAAGAAGCCTAAGGACCACCCTGATTACCAGCATTGCCATTCCCATTTCAGCCATTGGCTGTTTTATTTTTCTCTGGTTACTGGGGAGAAACCTGAATGTTGTGAGTATGGCAGGAATTTCATTTGCCGTGGGCATGCTGGTGGACAACTCCATTGTGGTACTTGAAAATATTGACCGCCACCGCAAAACCGGCAAAAGCGCTTTTGATGCCGCCTATGAAGGGACAAAAGAAGTATGGGGTGCAATCCTGGCTTCCACCGCAACCACAGTGGCTGTTTTTTTACCGGTGATCTTTATCCAGGAAGAAGCCGGGCAATTATTCCGGGACATCGCCATTGCCATAACCTCTTCTATTTTCTTAAGCCTCATTGTTTCTATTTCAGTGATTCCCACCCTGTTTCATCTATTTTACAGAAAAAATAATAATATCAAGACCAACAGGTTACAAAAAAGTATTATCGGACCCTTTCTGGCCGGCATTATATTAAACTTCGGAAAATTGTGCATGAAAAACACCGTTACCCGGCTATCAACTATTATTCTGTTTACCAGTCTCTCCATTGGGTTAACTTTCTGGCTGCTGCCAAGTGCTGAATATCTGCCCCAGGGCAACAGAAACCTTATTTTAAATATTCTTATCCCGCCGCCTGGTTATTCTGTAGCCAAACTCAAAAGTATGGGCAAGGATATATACAAAGCGACCGAACCTTATTTCAAGGAAGATGGCAAGGATGGTTTTCCCCAGATTCAGGGAATGTTTTTTGTGGGTGCTGACCGCATCACGCTTTTTGGGGGAACCAGCATTCATGAAACGCGTGCCCGTGAGCTGATCCCTCTTTTTAGACGGGTAATGGGTAGTATTCCCGGAGTTTTTGGTGTCAGCATTCAGGCAGGAATTTTTGAATCTGGTATTGGAAAAGGCAGAACCGTGGATGTCAATATTTCAGGAGAAAATATTCAGGATATTATTCAGGCCGCATATGCCCTGTTCGGAACTATCACCAAAAAAATGGAGCACACCCAGGTTCGCCCGGTGCCATCTCTGGAAGCCAGTTATCCTGAAGTAAAAATAATGCCGAATAAGGAAAGGTTGGCTGCCAATGGCCTTACAGTAGAAGAACTGGGGGTCTATGTCGATATTCTGATGGATGGCCGGAAAATTGAAGAGTACCGTCCTGAGGGAATCAAACAGATCGATCTGGTACTCAAAGGTCGGGATTCTTTTGGTCGTTCACCGGAAGATATTTTGAACTCCACCATTGTCAACAACTTTGGAGACCTGATCCGGATCAGGGATGTGGCAGAGGTCTCATACGGCGAGGGTATGCCCCAGATAAATCACCTGGAGCGGAACCGCACCATTACCCTTCAGGTTACCCCGCCTGCCGATCTGGCCCTGCAAAGCGCCATGGAGCTAATTGAAAATGATATTATCCCCTCTTTGGAAAAGACTGGAAAACTGGAAAACGTCAGGGTGGGCGTCGGCGGTAACGCAGATAAACTCGTGGAAACCCGGCAGGCCCTTCAGTGGAATTTTCTTCTGGCGTTGGTCATCACTTATCTGTTGATGGCAGCCTTGTTTGAAAATTTTTTATATCCCTTTATCATCCTTTTCACCATCCCCCTGGCTGCAGCTGGCGGTTTCATGGGTCTTTGGGCCGCCAACACCTTTATTGCTCCTCAGAGTTTTGATGTCCTGAGCATGCTGGGATTTATCATTTTAATCGGTACCGTAGTAAATAATGCCATTCTTATTGTTCATCAATCATTAAATAATGTCCGCTATCATGGTCTTGTAGGAAAAGAAGCTGTGGCAGATGCCGTTAAACTCAGAATCAGACCTATTTTCATGAGCGCCACAACCAGCCTTCTGGCCATGTTGCCCATGGTATTGTCAACGGGTTCAGGCAGCGAACTATATCGCGGACTGGGATCGATTCTGCTTGGCGGTATCGCCATGTCAACGGTCTTTACCCTCTTTGTGATCCCTTCCCTGCTTGTTTTTGTTATTGATTTCGAAACAGATAAAATCAAGAACCCGGAGCAACTCTCTTGACCTTAAAGGGAAAATTACTTATTCTAAAAAATAAGATAATCCTTCTATTTAAAGAGAAACGTTAAATGATACAAAAAAAATATTTAATATTTATTCTAATTTCTATTGGGATCATTTTTGGAGTTCTTTTTTTGGGGAACCTGACTTTTGCTTCTCAAAACAAGCAAAAAGTCTATATCATCCCTGTTTCAGGAACAGTGGAACCGGGTATGGCAGCCTATGTCAAAAGAGCTTTAGAAGAAATCAAAGATGAAACAGATGCTGTTTTTATATTTAAAATGGATACCTTCGGCGGCAGGGTGGATGCAGCCCTTGATATCGTGGACACAATTTCCAATGTCCCAAAAGGAAAAACCATTGCATTTGTTGAAAAAAGAGCCATTTCCGCAGGTGCCCTGATTGCCCTTTCCTCGAATCTCTTGTTTATGAAAGAAAATACCATTATCGGGGATTGCGCACCCATCATCAACTCTAAGGAAGGCATGAAAATGGCTGGCGAAAAAATCCAGACGGTTCTTAGGGCAAAATTTCGGGCGCTGGCAAAGAAAAATAATTACCCGATCGTGCTGGCAGAATCCATGGTCACCATTGATATGGAAGTTTATGAGGTGGTTATGGACGGTGAAAAAAGTTTTATGAAAAAAAAAGCCTATGATGATCTCACAGAAGATGAAAAAAAACTGATCAGTTCTAAAAAGACGATTGTGGCCAAGGGAGAGCTTTTGACCATGCATGATGCAGAAGCCGTTGATTTCGGGTTCTCCCAGAAAACTGTAAAAAATATCGAAGAAGCATTGTCATTACTGGGGTATAAATCAATTGATATTATTACTATTGAAGAATCCTGGTCTGAAAACATTGTAAGATTTTTACATCCCTTTTTACCCATATTGATGCTCATTGGAATTGGTGCCATATATACGGAAATAAAGGCCCCCGGGTTTGGCATACCCGGAATTGTCGGCGTGATATGTCTTGGCCTGGTATTCTTTAGTCAATACCTGGTAGGCCTTGCTGATTATACGGAATTATTGCTCCTGCTCATCGGTGTTCTACTTCTGGGAATAGAGGTGTTTGTCCTTCCCGGATTTGGTGTTGCAGGTCTTTCAGGGCTCTTAATTATTGCAGCGGGCCTTGTTCTTTCTTTTCAGGGGTTTGTGATGCCGGATCCCTCATTACCATGGGAAGGCGCCTTGCTGATGAAAAATCTTGCCCAGGTGCTGGGATCTTTTATGTTTGCCTTTTTGATCTCCTTGTTTATGATCCGGTTTGTTCTACCACAGGTGTCAAAAGTTATAAAAGGGCCTTATCTTGGCACTACTCTTTCGCATTCCCATGTGGATGCCACAAAAGATTTATCGGTGGAACCGGGAGATATGGGGGTTGCCCATACATTTCTTCGGCCGTCGGGAAAAATAATGATACACAATAAAAAAATTGATGCCATCACCCGGGGTGAATTTATTGACCGGGGAGCACGGGTTATGATTGACAAGATAGAACAAAACCGTGTAATTGTTAAACTCAAAATATCCTGAAATATAAAGGCTTGGAATGCAACCCTATATTTTACCCGTTTTTCTTCAAGTACTCGGAATTCTGGTCATCATCGTTGAAATTTTTATTCCATCACTGGGACTGTTAACCGCTATCGCCCTCAGCATATTTTTTTATTCTTTATATATAGTGTTTACAACCATATCTACAACAGCCGGAATGGTCATTGCAGGTCTGGATATTGTCCTGGTTCCGGTCTTGCTTATTGTAGGTATGAAACTGCTGGCAACCTCTTCTTTATCGTTGAAGCGGGAATTATCAAAACAAAATGGAGTGGTTTCTCAAAAAGAGAAATTTGAAGCTTATATAAATATGAAAGGAAGATCTGTCACTGATCTTCGTCCGGCAGGAATGGCCGAGATTAATTCACAGCGTGTGGATGTGGTGACGGATGGAGAATATATTGATGCGGATACGCCTATTATTGTCACAGATGTTTCAGGCAACCGGATCATTGTTGAACAAGCTTAAATAAAAGGAGAAATTTTCAATGGATTTTATGTATATTTTGTTCGTTATAGCAGGCATTATAGCGTTAGTGCTGTTTTATTTTATTTTTTCATATTTAACCCTGTGGCTCCAGGCATTGGTGTCCGGTGCAAAGGTTGGACTCATCAATATTATTTTCATGAGATTCAGGAAAGTGCCGCCAAAACTGATTGTTGAATCCAAAATCATGGCGGTTAAAGCCGGCATTGAACTTACCTCAGATGACCTTGAGTCCCACTTTCTTGCAGGTGGTAATGTCAGCCGTGTTGTTCAGGCACTCATTGCAGCTGACAAGGCCAATATTGATCTTGGCTTTAACCGTGCCGTGGCCATTGATCTTGCCGGCCGGGATGTATTGGAGGCGGTTCAGATGTCCGTCAACCCGAAAGTCATTGAAACACCCCTGGTGGCAGCCATGGCAAAGGATGGTATTCAGCTGAAAGCCATCTCGCGGGTCACGGTTCGGGCCAATATTGACCGCCTTGTTGGAGGTGCAGGAGAAGAAACCATCCTTGCAAGGGTGGGGGAAGGGATTGTCACCACCATCGGGTCTGCGATCACCCATAAGGAAGTTCTTGAAAATCCGGATTCGATATCAAAAACGGTGCTGAAAAAAGGATTGGATGCCGGTACGGCCTATGAAATCTTATCCATTGATATTGCCGATGTGGATGTGGGTAAAAATATCGGGGCAGAACTTGAAACCGACCGGGCCGAGGCAGACAAGAAAATTGCCCAGGCAAAAGCCGAAGAAAAACGTGCCATGGCCTTTGCCCAGGAACAGGAGATGAAAGCCCGTGTCCAGGAAATGCGTGCCAAGGTAGTAGAAGCAGAGGCCCAGGTGCCCTTGGCCATGGCAGAGGCTTTCAGAAGTGGTAATATGGGTATCATGGATTATTACAGGATGCAGAATATTTCCGCTGATACTAAAATGAGAGACCAGATTGCCACCCCGGAGCCAGACTCAGATCCTAAACTATAACTGTACAAGCCGGTCCCTTCACCTTTTCAAAGGCAGGGACCGGTGAGCAATAAAGGATTGATCCATGGATTTTGATTCAATCATAATGTTTCTTTTTATTATGGCTTTTTTTGTTTTGCCTTCAATTTTAAAGCAGATTCAGGCCAGAAAGAAAAAAACCGCAAAACCAAAAAAAACCAAGAAGATGCCATCCATATTTGGCCGGATCGGTGAACGGATCCAGCAATTTGTTCAGGAACTTGAAAATCAGGCTAAACAGCAGAAAAAGGAAGTCCGTGAGCAGGAGATTATTTGGGAAACGCTTGCAGAAGATGAAGATTCATCCCCTGTCTTTGAAAGTGTTGAGGATGCTGCTGATTTCAGTGAGCCTGAACCTGAAAGAATAAAACGACCGGTAAAAAAGAAAATTCATTCCCGAAGACCTGAACAGGAACCCTGCTTTAATAAGCCTTTGTATCCTTTGCGGGGAAAGTATTGTTTTAAGTCCAATCCATTGCAAAATGCCATTATCTGGTCTGAAATTCTGTCCAAGCCTTTGGCATTGAGGGATAAAAATTAAGCTGCGGCCGCACTTCGGATTGATAAGACCAGTTTTTTGATATCATTCATTTTTGTTGCAGGATTGATAATAACAATTCTAAGATACCGTTTAGCATTTAACTCAGTGGAGGAAATATAAAAACTGCCCTCTTCAATTAAATGATCCCGCAGCATGATCTGGACATCATCAGGCGCCTCAAATCTGAAACAGAGAATATTGCTTTCAGGTCGCACAGGCACTTCAAAATCAGGTTGTGCACTTATATAATCAAACGCCTGCCGGGTAAGATCATATGTGTTGTCAATATAGGCTTCCATCCCTTTTTCGCCAATGGCAGCAACGGCCATATAAAATTTCAAACCAAGTCCCGCCTTTGTACATTCAATCACCTGTCCGATAAAATCAAACCCCGGTTGCTTTTTTTCATGAAAAAGATAACTGGCCTTGTGTTCAAATGTATGGTCCAGGGCAGCAGCATCTTTTACCAGCAAAGCAGCACATATGCCAGGAGTTCTTAACATCTTATGCGCATCAATGATCATGGAGTCTGCTTTTAGGATGCCATGAAGATAGGGTTTGTATTTATTGGAAAAAAGTGCACTTCCGCCATGGGCACCGTCAACATGGAACCATATCCCTTTTTCTTTACAGAAATCAGCAATTTCATCAATGGGATCATAAAGGCCCGTGCCTGTGGAACAGGCATTGGCAACAAGGGTGACAATCCGTTTTCCATTGTTGACAGCTTTTTGAAAGGCGTTGTCTAATCTTGAAACCATTACACGGCCATGGATGTCTGTCTCAAGGCGAATCACGTTATTTTCACCAATTCCGATAATCCCTGCAGCCTTTGCGATTGAGTAATGGGAGGATTCAGGGGCAAGGATAACAAGATCAGATGGATTGCCGTCTTCTCTAATGGTGTTGTCCAGATAATTTCTGGCGGTTAAAAGTGCGGTCATATTAGCAAGAGAGCCCCCATGGGTTAACACGCCGCCACCGTGAAAAAAAGTCAGTCTTTTTTCAATATCAGTGGGCATGGGGTTCCACCCGATTTTCCCCAATAAATAGTTGATCATAAAAAATTCAATGGCCGCGGCTGCCGGGCCCATTTCATAGATGGCCATGGCATTGTTGGTAAATCCGTCAATCAATGATCCAAGAGCTCCGGTTGGATGGGATATCCCTACCTGGTGGGCCAGATACCCCGGATGGTGCAGCCTTGTTGTATTGTCAAGATAGTCTTTCAGGAAAGAATCAAGCCTTTCACCGGACAAGTCCCCGTTTTTCAAGGAGGCGGCAAGCCCAAATTTTTCATGAAGTTCACTGATGGTCATCTGTCTGATGACCGGTCTTTCCATATTAATACTTTGATTGTAATATCCATCAAGGTGGTTTAAAACACTTTTCCCGTCTTCATAGAAACTCATAGTTTATCCCAAATCCTTCATTTTTTATGAAGTGACACCGCTTAAAATACCGGATTGCGTCGGCCCCACAAAAGAAAGTCGTTTAATGTTTTTTACTCCGTGTGCTTTGAGCATATCCGAAAGCTCAGTTTCGCTGTATGACTGGCCTTCTGGTGTTCCCAAATACATATTGATGGAAAAAAGAGCCGGAAATAACGGGCCGTCCATATTGTCATTCAGGATAAAATCATGGATATAAATTTTGCTTTTAGGCTTTAGAGCCGAAATTGCCTTTCCAATTATCTCTTGAGCCTGTTCCGACCCTTCCCCATGGAGGATGTGGGAGAGCCAGGCAGCATCAAACGAATCAGAGTAAGCAAATTCATCTTCGATATAATTTCCTGATATGAAATCGACCCGGTCTGAAACATTAAATTTATTGATTGTTTTCTCAGCAAAGGGACGGGTGGTCTCAAGGTCATAGACAGACGCGCTTAATTCAGGGTTGGCAAGGCAGAAATGAATGGCATAGGTTCCGGGGCCTCCGCCAAAATCAAGAAGCCTTTTACAACCGGACAGGTCAAGCTCTTTTGACAGCCCGGGCGCAACGGCCATACCGATATTGAACATACCCATTAAAAAACTTTCACGCCGTTCTTCATCGGAAAAAGAAGATCGGCTTCTGACAGGTTTACCTTCAATAATGGCTTTGTCCATTTTATACCATGATTCCATGAGATGGTGATGGTGCATGATCATAAACCCGATATACTGTTGTGACCCTTTTGAAAGAAAGGTTAAGGCCGGGGGTGAATTGGAATATTTCCCCTCTTTTTTCACAAGAAGCTCTAATGCAGACAGAGCATTTAAAAGCATGGAAAGACCTCGTTTGTCCACTTCCAGTTTTTTATTGATGGCATCAATAGATAAGGCATCCGATCCGATAGCTGTGAAAATATCAAGTTTTACACCGGTGTGAAGTGCGCAGGTTTTCCAGTAATATCCTGACATTTCAAGAAGACTTCCCGGATTCCAGTTAAACTGTTTCATATATCCCCCTTTTTTTAAAAATCATGGGTTATCAACTAAGTTAATCCCGATGATTTCTTTGTCATAAGAATGGTGCAAAAGGATTATATCGGACAACCCGGTTTCAAACAAGACAGAATATTGACCAATCAGGTCGAATATAAATTGGAAAAATACGGGGTGCTGCATGTTGTGGTTGGTCGTTTTTGAATAAAATGCAGACTAACAGGGATAGCCTGAGGGGCTTTTTAAACCCTGAAAGGGACAGATTTTAGCCAGTAGTCCGGTCTTTCTAAAGCCTTCCTTTTCGGCTTGTTTGATATCACAAAACAAAATCAAGGTTCGAAATTGTATTTTTGATATTTTGAATGTCTCCTGGCAATTTCCAGTAGGATAATTATTCTTAAGTTCAGGAATCCAACTCAAAAGAGAAGTAGCTTAACTGAGTGTCTAAAATATCAGGGTAGGATCAATTACAATAAACACCAAAATTAAAAACCGGGGTTAAGAAATTTTCTTTTTCTTTCTTTTTCTGCATATTTAGATTCAATACTAACCCGGTTTTTTATATAATTCTTGATAGGGATCATTTCAAGAATGTTATCTGATTTATCGACATACCTTAATATTTTTTCCCATCGTTTTGCATATAATTCTCCAAACAGAACACCCCCGGATTGAGTACCAACATTTCCAGCCCAATCAATTTCAGTGAAGTCATCCAAATTAGAATTAAGAGATAAATAAAACAAAAAAGCCTCTTCAAATTTTTCGTTGAAACTGAATCGTATTACATCAAAAATAACAACAATTTTATTTGGTTTAGTTTTATTCCGTTCTAAATAGTTAAGAAGGCATTCATATGCGATTCTTTTTATTTCCCCATTCAAATCCCGAAAAAAGATATTCAAGGTGTGTTCTAAAATTCCAACATAATATGTATTTCCAATTATTAAATCAAAAGCTCTGTGTACAAGTTTCTGTCTATTAGGATAATTCCAAATAACTGAAAGCTTCCCCCCTCTATCTTCAATATCCATTCTGGTTTTATTTGTTAAAAATTCCTTAGCAAAAGCTATCAGGAACATAGGAACCCGCTCATATATAGTTCCAAATCCAGATTTGTGGTAGTCGAAGGTTTGAAAATAATTCAAATTATATTGTTGAAAGTATGCTCTTTTTACTAATTGATATTCTAATTGAGCCATGTTAGTTTTGTCTTCAAATATTTCCTCATCAAAGGCTATCTTCAAACCTTTTTTATCTATTTTTTTAACAATTATCCGTACAATATCTATAATGATATCCTCATTAAAAATATCAAATTTTAAATATTCTTTTGTAGGGACATATATCCCCCTATCAATAATCGCAACTGTCTCCATTAACCGCTCATAATAAAAGCTATTGATAAAATCATCCGGTATGTAAGTGAAAAATCTAATTTTCCAATTAAGGCTATTTTCATCATCACGATTTTGAATCATCTTCCAAAGATCTAAACATCTGATTTTTGAAAATTTCGTTATTGTTTGAATCGTTCTGACAAAAAAGAATTGTTTAGAAGGAAATCGATCTAAAACACCTTTTAACAATAAGATGCCCAACTCGTTATTTTTTAAAAAATTTTCTTTTAAAGCAATATCAATTGCCTTTCCAAGTAAAAAACTGTCATCATTTTTTACTTGGATTATGTTTTCTATAGTCCGATACAATTGTTCAAACTCGAATTCGGACGAAAAAATAAACTTATTACAAACTTCTTTTGATTTTAATCTTTCATATTCTCGAAAGTCAGAAAATTCATACTGATTTTTATCTCTGAATCTATCCCAACGAAGAACACAAAAATCTAAATATTCTGGGGTTGTATAAATTGATTTTAATTCACGGTAGGATCGATTTTTAATCATTCTTTGCATGTCAAGCTGATGAATCATTTCATGAATAAAATAGACATGCTCAAAATTTAAAGGGCTTAAATTTTTTTTAATAAATGGGATTAAAAGCGATAGGTCATAATCAACTATTTCTGGGTCATATTTGTTGTGCTCCATTTTATATTCTTTCAACACATCAAATACTTCATCAGGAAGGTCATCATAGCAATTAAACAATGTTTTCCATATATTGGATCGTA
>Ga0190327_1000098_pt1 | contig 13950 bp, 13 predicted proteins | sample 48720401_MG_FD_161667 | JGI IMG/M metagenome (GOLD analysis project Ga0190327, IMG submission 161667) | Hydrothermal vent sediment bacterial communities from Southern Trench, Guaymas Basin, Mexico - 4872-04-0-1_MG | ecosystem: Environmental > Aquatic > Marine > Hydrothermal vents > Sediment ... | reverse complement strand
AAAAATTACTTTGTATCCTCGCGGTGGATATTAAATTTTTTAATTTTATAATAAAGGAGTTGTCGCGAAATGCCAAGAGATTTGGCTGTTTTGGTGACATTTCCCTTATTCCCAAGAAAAGCGGTCCTTATAATATTTTCTTCATGATCAGACTTTGTTTTAATCAAATTAGTATGGCGATCGTCTGAAAATATTTCTCTATGCCGTCTTGCTGATTTTTCAGATTTGGGTTTTACAGACCAGTTTGAAAAATGGGTTTGCAGATGCTTGATGCGAATTATCTCATCCGTACCAACAACATTCATTGCCCCCTCAATCACATGTTCAAGTTCCCTGACATTCCCCGGCCAGTTATAAATTTTAAGAAGCTCCATCACTTCTTTAGAAATTCTTTTCACTTTTTTACCAAGCAGGATATTATGTTTTTCAATAAAATGATTTATCAGCAGTTCAAGATCTTCCATCCGTTCCCGCAGAGGCACAATATGGATGAACACCACACCCAAACGGTAAAAAAGATCAGACCTTAAGGTTCCGTCGGAAATGGAAATCTGCGGGTCATTGTTCACTGAACTGATAATTTTTAAATCGGTTTTAATCTCTTTCAGGGCGCCGACTCTTCTCACCCTGCTTTCCTGAATGCTTCGCAGTATTTTGCTCTGTAGTCCCACCGGCATGGAATTGATTTCATCAAGGAAAATAGTGCCCCCACTGGTTCTTTCAAATAAGCCCGCCTTGTTTACCGAACCGGTAAAAGCACCTTTGGAAGTCCCAAACAGGATGCCTTCCAAAAGATTTTCAGGAATAGCCGCACAATTTACAGGGGTGTATTTTTTTGTACTTCGTGAGCTGTGGTTGTGAATGGCCCTGGCAAACAATTCTTTGCCGGTACCGGTCTCACCAAAAAGCATCACGGGCGATGGTGTGCTTGATGCCATTCGTGCGGAATTAATAGCATCAACAAAAGTTAGATTTTCCCCAATGATCCTGTCAAAAGTGATGGATACACTGTCAAACTGCTGGTCTTTTCCCGGCAGCGGCATGGATGAAATGGTGTTAGCAAGGGCATGATAATACTGGTGGAGTTGTCAAGGTCATAGACATCTGTAATTTTAAACGAAATAACATTATCTGGATGCAGTTCGTCAATACGTGACATGGCACGATTGTAATACACAATCACGCCATCGGCATTTGTAACAATCACACCATCGCTGAAATCATCAAAAATGGACAGGTAATCTACATTATCCAGATCCCGCAAAAATCTTCCCGGCATATTTTTTTTAAAATCCGCCATTTTACAATAATTTTGTCAGTTCCGGTATGATTTCCAATGCATCTGCTTTAACATAATAATCACAATTAGACATGATAGCAGCAGTTGCATCCGTATTTATGGCAATGATCATGCCCGAGGTTTTCATACCGGCGAAATGCTGCATGGAACCGGATATACCACAGGCAATATAAACCAGGGGACTTACCTTTTCTCCGGTCTGTCCCACCTGCATGGAATAAGGTACCCAGCCTGCATCCACGGCCACCCGTGAAGCCCCGACAGCAGCAGTGAGTTTTTCAGCACATTTTGAAAGGATGTCAAAATTGTCAGCATTCTTCATCCCTCTTCCCCCAGAAATAATCACATCCGCATCGGCAAGATTGATATTTTTACTTTCATCTGTTTCACTTGTTTTAATCACCTTAAACCCTTTAGAAACAAGATTTTTTTCATCCAATTCTACCGGCACTATCCGGGCTGAAGTATGGGCTTTCAGCGGCGCTATCGCATTGGGTCTTACACCCAGAATCAAAACCTCTCCCGTTAATTTTATCGTGGCAATGGTTTTGCCTGAATATTGAGATGTCTTGACAAGATTTTGTTCAGGATCAATTGCATGGCAGTCCATGATCAGAGGGGCTTCCATAAAAGCCGCAATTCTCGGCAGAAGATCTTTCCCTTTTGCAGTCGAAAGACCACAAACCAAAGAAATATTAAACACTTTAATGGCAGTGATAATGGCTTTCGCACAAATCACCGGATTGTTCTGCTGACCTTCTGGCAGCATGACATCAATAATATTTGTTATGCCAAAAGATTCCAGATCCTCTTTCAAAACGCCTGTATCTGCATCTATGACAATGGCAAAAAGTTCAGTGTTTTCTGCCCTTGCCAAGGTAATCATACCAAAATTGGTTTCTTTGATTTTCCCATTATTTAATTCTATGATGAGTCCGATATTTTTCATCATATGACCTTTGCCCCATCTTTAAGGATTCTTATTATTGTTTCTGCGATTTCACCAGCATCCCCTGTTATCTCTTTTGGCTCACGGGATTGCAGCAAAGGTTCAAGTTCAACAATATTCATACCTGCCAAGGAGACGTTAATATTCAGCTCCTTAAACATAATTTTTTTAATCGGCTTTTTTTTAGATTTAACCACATCGGGAAATGTCGGGTATCTGGGAGTGTTCAATCCTCTGCCGGCACCAAGCACACAAGGCAAAGACAATTCATAGGTGTTGACTATGCCGCCGGATAACGCACTGTCAACCACAGCTCTATCCGCCTCAATATCCACCCTGACCACATTTGTGGCAACCGGAAAATCAAACAAGGCGCCGATACGGAACATGGTCTGCATTCCTTCAGCATCAATGGATTCTTTTCCCGTAAAGATCAGATCCGGAGTTCCATCCTGTTCAATAGCCGATTTAAGGGCTTGTGCCGTTTCAATGCTATCGTGACGTTTATCGCTTGTGATCAAAATCCCCCTGTCAACTCCCATGGCCAGGGCAGATCGAAGGGTTTTATCTGCATCATTCTTTCCAAGACAAACCGCAATAATTTCAACACCCGGCAGACTTTCTTTAATCCTGACAGCTTCGGTAATTGCATGTTCATCATAGGGATTTAAAAGAAAGGTTAAATTTTCATCAATATGGGTTTTATCAACAATACTGATATGCGCTGCAGAATCAGGCACATGTTTAATACAAACATAGAGTTGCATAAATGTTCACCATTAAAAAGTTAACCTTTCTTTTTTTAAAAACCTCTTTTATCCGTTTACAGAAAAAGAGCTGTTATAGTTGATTTCCCGTTTTCGTGAGAAAAAACCCACATCAGTTGACCGGTCAGTATATTTGAACTTGTACTGAAGCGGCTCTTTATCATGATCTAGGCCCTTTTCACAGGCATCAATCAATTCAGCCATCATGCGACCGACAACCGGCGCATTCTTGTACTGGTTGCCGCTGGTGCCAATAGCCATATAAAATCCCGGAAGATCAGACTTGTCATAAACAGGAATCCAGTCATCAGAGCAGTCATACAAATCAACAACCCCTTTGGGCTGATTGGGTACCTGAAGAGAGGGAATCCGTTTACCAAGCCGGTAACACTGTGCTTTCCACTGTGCATCAGTCAGGACATTGTCTTTTCCATTTCCACCTTTACCCGCATAAAAATCATCCGGGTCAACCCATTGCTGAGGATCACAATCCGGGTCTTCACTGCCGATAAGGAATGTATTTCCCACTTCCGGACGGACGTAACAGCCGATATCTCCATCAGACATATGATATCCGTCATTAAGATAATCATATCCATCCGGTGAAGGACAATACATCACTTCATGACGGAGAGATTTTGTTTTGATATTGCAACCTTCCCATACGCCATCCGCCATCTTATTGATCTTAAATGAGTGTGGCCCGCCCACATTAACAACAATCCCTGCATCAATTTGAGTACCATCTTTCAATGTAATACCGGCTACTTTACCATTGTCACTTCTGATATCAACTACTTCGGCATTAAACATGAATTCCGCACCTTTGGCTTCGGCCGCTCTCATAATATTATGCGCTGACAGAGCAGGGTCATTCACGTAACCACCTTCAGGGCAAAAGATAGCGCCTTCAATCTCTTTGGTCGGCTCATCATAAAATTTCGGATCTTCTGGACGTCTTACAGGCCAGTATTCATGAAGATCAGCGACAGGAACCATCTCTTTTATCTTATCATTATCCAATTCTTCATACTGGACGCCCACTTCATCATAATTCTTCTTCACTTTTTTCCAGTCATGTCCCTGGGATTTCAGCAGGAATGAACCGGTGTTCATATATCTGGCAAGACCTTTTTCATCTTTTACATTATCCAGATAATTTTCCCAGTCCAGCCAGTATTTAAAGCCTTCATATGCCATGGCAACGCCGTCGGCTGTGGAGTAATGAGCTCTTACGATAGCACATGAGCCAGCTGTAGATCCTTCTCCAGCATCTGGAAGTTTGTCAACATTAAGGGTTTTATATCCCATTTTGGAAAGCTCATAAGCTATGGGACAACCAATAACACCCGCACCAATAATAATTGCATCATATTTTTTGTTCATAATTTTTATTCCCTTTTGGTTTATAAATTCTTAATCCAATTGTCAAATCTGATTTCTCCGGCAGGTTTCAGCCCGAATTCTTCTCCTGCATGAAGGATGGAATGAATCATATCTCTTCCATATCCTCTTGAGCAAGTCAATACCACCCCTGAGACATCACCCGCTTTGCTCAATGTCACAATTTGACACGGCACATGGGAGAAAGGTCCCTGGAAAAGAAAGGGGGCCACTCTTAATGGATCCATAAAATCAAGTGCTGTCAATTTTTCACAAATTGAAAATACATTTTTCCCTATCAATGCAATACACACTGTAGATTCTGTGACATCCGTAATTCCGGACTCATCCGGCATACTGGCATTGTCTGTTTCTTCCAGGTTATACAATGATACCTGGGTACGATTCATACGGTTGGCAAGAAACCCGTTTTCAAGAACACAATTGCCCGGTACTTCCGGAAGACTTATGCCAAACGGTTTTTTAAATGCAAGATCGGCATCCTGAAAATCAAACCGGGGTTTGTGGCTTAAATCAACCAGGTATGGGCCGTCTCCTTCTCCACTATATTCCATCACCACATCCCAGTTGTCTCGTTGTTCTGTTTTAACAGGTGTACTTTTCAATACAACCGGGGAAACTCTTTGTAATTTTTTCATGATTTATCCTTACATTTTCATCCTTGTTCCTTCAGGATCATAAAATGGCATTTTTACCACTTCCCCGTAGATTCGGTCATCCCCACACTCATCTTCATAAATCTCAATCCGGGTACCGATCTTGGAAAGTGGTGCCTCAACCAGAGCCATGCCCACTGCCTCGTTTAATGAAAAGCTGTCTCTTGCCGTACAGATATATCCCCTGACCTTTTCATCCACAACCAACGCACCGTCTCTTGGCGCCCGTGTATTGTTTTCCATTTTAAACCCCACAAGCTTAAGTCGAGTCTGATCTTTTTCTGCCTGGCGTAATGCCACAGCACCCACGGTTTTTGCATCTGCCTTGTTTCGATCCCACAAAAATCCCAGGCCCAGATCCAGAAGATTGGTCCGCTGCTCCGATTCCGATCCCAGAATAACATGGCATTTTTCCATCCGAAGCACGTTTTGGGCTTCAACACCAAAATTCTGAATATTAAATTCTTTACCAGCTTCATTGAGCATGATCCAGACAGCCAGCATATATGAAGACGGCACATGCAGTTCATAGGAAAGTTCACCCACAAATCCCAGGCGCATGGCCTTTACAGGAATTGTCTCGGCAATCTTGAGTTCTTTGTATTCTGAAAAACCAAATCCTTCATTGGACATATCGATATCTACAATTTTTTCAAGAACCTTTCTTGCATTGGGTCCGGACAGATTGATCACGCCCATGGAATCGGTAAGATTTACCATGTGAAAATTCCATCCATCATATCGGGTATGATACCTGAGCCATTCAACCGTCTGACCTGCACGGCCTGTGGATGTGGTAAAATAATAATCATTTTCACCCAATTTAATCACAACGCCATCATCAATCACACACCCGTCATCATTGCACATGGCTGAGTATTTGATCCGGCCCTCTTTCACCTTGGACATGTCCGATACAAATACCCGCTGAAGTGCTTTTAATGCATCGGGCCCATGAATTCTGAATTTCCCAAGAGTTGATCCATCCAATATTCCCACATTGTTCCTGACATTTTCAATTTCTTTTTTGCAGGAAAGATCATCTGAAAAATAACGAGCCCGCTGCCATACACCGATATTCCTGAAAATTCCGCCGTCTTTTCGCTGCATTTCATCCATAGGGGTTATTTTGAACATCTTATGGTTGGTACCGGCATAGGTGGAGATCAGAGTGGGTACCAGAGGAGGCCGGGTATTCGTCGGTTTAATAGAAATATCAGGCAATGCCTGGTACTTGGCCACATACAGGGGCAGGTTATGCCCGGGGATGCCGCCCTGCCCCGGACCTGTTCCGGCAGAGGTAAACCGCTTGATCAGTTCCGGCATATCAAACCCTTTATCTATGGCCTGTTTGATATTTTTAATAGTGGTGTCTTCATCAAAACAGATAAAACTCTTACGACCTTTCACGGGAGCAATCACAAGCTTCGTTCCCCTTGCAGGCCCTGGAAGAGTTTCCAATTCTTTTTTAATATCCCCGATTTCCTGAATGGAACAATTTTCACAGTCAAAGGCAGCCTTTAACCCTGCCAGTGTCCCGGATGTTTCAATAGAAATTGGATCATCAAGCCCCAGCAATCGTCCTGCAACATGCATTTTCCCCGGTAATTGATCCGGCAGGAAAAAACCGGTATAGGAATCATATTTGAGTTTTCCCTGAGCCACGGTAATAGGCCCTGTAACCGGAGTCATGCCGGCTGATGCGACCAGAAGATCACATGACAATGTTTTGGAAACAAGACCGTCAACACCTGAAATACTGACTTTTTTAACTTTTTTGCTGCCATGGACTTTAGTAGCCACCCAGCCTTTAAGCAACGGTATTCTTTTATCCTCTATCCTCTTTACAAGAACAGGATCCTGTCCGTCTTCCCGGATATCTGCAATACAGGAAATAGAAAGTCCCATGTCATGGAGTTCCAAGGCAGCTTCAAGACCCAGGTCATGACCGATGCTGAAGACAGCTTTTTTACCGGGCAGAATTCCATATGTCTTTGCAAGCCGCAAAGCACATGCAATCTGCATGACACCTGGTCGCTCATTATGATCAAAAATCAGAGGTCGTTCAATACAGCCCGTGGCTACCACCACACTTTTGGCCCTGATTTCAATATACCGTTGATCAAAGGCATCCTTTTCTTTACCAATCTGAAATCCTGTGATCAGGTTATTATTATAGGTCCCCACGACCGACGTATGGGTCAACACTCTGATATTTTCAAGTGCTTCCACTTCTTTTGCAAGGTATTGTGCCCTGTCATGGAGCGTCTGACGATTTTTATATTCCCTTGACCGGTATTCAAAAAATCCGCCCAGCCATGGACGGGATTCCATCAGGATAACCCGCAACCCTTTTTTGGCTGCAGCAATAGCCGCCATCATTCCAGAAGGTCCGCCACCAATAACGCAGACATCTGCAGCAGGAAAAATTTCATCATATTTACCCGGCATTTCAAAATCAGGCGCAAGCTTCCCAAGCCCTGCGGCTTTCCGGATCTGTTTCATGGCAATAGGCCAAATTTTAGCCGGTTTATGCATGGTATTATAATAAAACCCTGCGGGCATCATCCAGTCCAGTTTGTCAATGAAAGACAAGTAGTCATTTTCAGCAGAACCTTTTACATTCTGTTCTTTAATAACCATTCCATCTTCAAGCAAGGTATTTTCACACCTGACATTGGGAATACCATCCACTTCCATACAGGTATTACTGCATTCACCATCAAGGCTGTAAAGCCCTCTGGGTCTGTGATATTTCAAACTTCTTGAAAATATTCTGACTCCGTTTGCATATAAAGCAGTTGCAATGGTATCACCTTCAACACCATAATATTTTTTCCCTTTATAAATAAAAGCAATTTTCCGGGCTGTGTTTATTTTCAATGTTGGCAGATGATTAAACCTGTTCATCATTTTTGCCCTCCTGTACTTCCTTTTCAAGATTTGTAGTCGTATCCCGGTAAATGGTAAACCACGACCCGCATCCATCCTTATGAAACCACCACTCCTGCTGAACACCTGCAACACATTTATTCATATGTACATAGTCACACCAGGCGTTAGGGGTCAGATCTTTTTCATCAGGTCTCGGACCCTTTTCCTCTCCACCGAATTTAAATTCATATCCGTTTCTTTTCCCGCAAATTGGACATGTGATTGTTAGTGCCATTGTTTCTCTCCTTATGTCTAATTTCCGGTTAATTATCTGGGGTGTAACTGACAAGTGCTGCCGTTTCACCCATGAGTTTATGCTCTTCATACCGTTTCAGGGCAAAGGGTTTCAACATGTCAGGGCATTGATTTTCAGCCATATACTGTGCCATGTATTTACCCACTGCAGAACAAGATTTAAATCCAAAATATCCCCAACCACAATCCATGAAAAATCCTTCAACCTGGTTGTTGCCATCCATTATGGGTGCCATGTCAGGCGTCATATCAGCAAGCCCGCCCCAGATTCTCATGAAACGAACCCCTCTTAAGCAGGGCAGAAATTCAGAAAGCGCTTCAGCCTGATGCTTAATATAATGAGCCGTATTCAAGGTCGTATAGTTAGGCCACGGGTCCATATGGGCACCGGTGGCAATCTCACCTTTCAGGGTCTGGTTGGCATAACAGTGGTAGGCACCGGATGAAACCACATGATTCAACAAAGGTTTCAACGGTTGGGTCACCATGGCCTGAATGGTCAAAACACTGATGGGAAGTTTGATCCCCAGCATGTCATGAATCAAAGCGGCAGAATATCCACCGGCTGAGATCAATACCTGTTTGGTATTAATAACCCCACGGCTGGTGGTCACGGAAGTTACCTTTCCGTTTTTCGTTCCAACACCCAAAGCTTCAGTCTGCTGATGAATCTGGACGCCTCTTTTGGCTGCTCCTCTGGCAAGCCCCCAGACCACGGCATCATGACGAACAATACCCCCGGGCGGATGGAACATGGCACCGTGAATCGGAAATGTAATATTCTCGGAGATATTCAACGCAGGCACCAGTTCCTTTGCCTCTTTTGCATCAATGAGATGACTTTCCACCCCATGGAACTGGGCTGTGGCAATGGTCATTCTTGCTGCTTTCATGGCAGCTTCGCTGTGCATGAGGTTTAAATTGCCGCAATTGTTAAACATTAAATTGTAATCCAGGTCCTTGGTAAGAACCGGCCAGAGGTCAAGGGCTTCCTTGTAAAGTGGAACGTTGTGCTGTGTCCGCTGATTAGCGCGGACAATAGCCGTATTCCTTCCAGCACCGCCAAATCCGATATAATTCTTTTCTATAATCGCGATATCGGTGATGCCATGTTCCTTTGCAAGAAAATAAGCCGTTGCCAGACTATGAAGTCCGCCTCCAATGATAACCACATCATAACTTGATTTAAGTTTGGTTTTTTTTCCCCACATGGGTTTGTTTTTCAAAAACATTGGTTTTCTCTTAAATTTAGGATTTATATTATTGTACTCCCTATCATTGCAAATACAATACGAAAGAAATCATGTCAAGTATTTTATTTAAAAATGATAGTTTTTCTTTCATAACCCCTTGACAAGGTTTCCAACTTATTGTAAATTCTTATTAAATTTAATAGCTTATAATAATAAAAGGGAAAAGAATATATAATGAATGATCCTGCTACACACCCTGTTATCAACGATATTTCAGCCAAGCTAGATTCCCTGACACCCAAGGCCCAGGCCCTTGGCACCTATATCATGCAAAATCCTGCCAAGGCGGTTTTCATGACCACAAAAGAACTGGCAGAAACCTGTGAAATTAGTGAAGCTACAGTCGTTCGGTTTGTCAGCACCCTTGGATTCAAAGGATATGCAGATTTCCAGGGGGCATTAAAAGATTTTGTCAACACAGGCCTTTCTCTTCCTGAAAGAGCTGCCATCAAAGGGATTAAAGAACCCGGGACAGATCGCCTTCACAGAGGTATTTTAGAAGAACTGAACAACCTGAAATATTTGTATGAAAATATTAATATTAATACCATGAACCAGTTTATTGATTTTCTGGATAAAAGCCATACCGTTTATGTGGTCGGCTCAAGACTGTCTTATACCTTTGCTTATTATCTGGGATGGTCTTTAACCAAAATCAGGAAAGGGGTTCATATCATGAAAGGCAGCGACAGCACAACCATGGACATGCTCACCAATGCCCATGCCAATAGCCTGGTAATCCTTATTGCCACCAGCCGGTATCCCAATGAGCTGATCAAGTTGAGCAAAATGATCCGTCGCAGCGGCCACACTTTATTAACCATGACGGACAGCAGCATCTGCCCCGTCATCCAGTTTGCAGACCTGTCCCTTGTAATTCCAGCAAGTTCCATCCCATTCATCGGCAATGTATCCGGCATGCTGGCAGTGATTCAGTTTATTGTCCAGGAACTGGCCAATAGAAAAGGAGATGAACTGGTCAAATATCAAAAACAATTAGAGCAAGTTTATCTGGAAAATGATATCCTGTTTAATCTTGACCCCCTATAATACAAAAAGAGAGGAAACTATGTTGCAGACCCAGGAAGAACTGCTCAATGTACTCAATCAAATCGGCATTGAATATACAAACCATGAACATCCGGCCGTCTATACGGTTGAAGAAGCCGACATGCATCATGAAGGAATAGATGGTGTCCATAGTAAAAACTTATTTTTTAAGGATAAAAAGAAAAATTTGTTTTTAGTGGTCACTCTTTCTGATAAACCTATTATAATCAAGGAAATGGCTAAAAAAATCGGCGCCAAAAGTCCGTCCTTTGGAAAACCTGATCTTTTAGCGGAGGTTTTAGGCGTTATTCCGGGAGCCGTGACGCCCTTTGCCGTTATCAATGATAAAAATCATACTGTCAAAGTGATACTGGATGAAGAAATGATGGAAAACGAACTTCTCAATTTCCATCCCCTGGAAAATACGGCAACCACCACCATCGCTTCTAAAGACCTGGTAAAATTTATGGAACACTGCAGCCAGGAGGTTGAAATCATCAAATTATAACAGACAAATAAAAAGGCAATAGCGGAGGACAGTATGTTCAAATTTTTTTTTAAACAAGAGAACAAGGTAGAAGAATTAATATACAAGTATCTCGAGAATTTTCAATTAATATGTGAAAATTTTGAAAAGGCTGTCTTTTCATGTATTAGAGAACCCCTTTGCGAGGAATTTAATTTTCTCAAAGAACAGACCGATAAATATGAATCCAAAGCAGATGATATTATTGATGAAATAAATAACCTCATGTATGGCAAGGTATTAATTCCTGACTCAAGGGAAGATATCATGAAACTTCTTCATGCCCTGGATAAAATTCCCGGTTATCTCGAAATTGTCCTTTTCATGATTAAATACCAGAAACTTGTCATCCCTGAAAAATTTTTCAAAGATATTCAGGATCTTATTGAAGTCAGCCTGGAAGCATGTGAAGCCCTTTCAAAACAAATTATAGGGTTTATCAAAAAGGAAAGCGGCACCCGCACACTGATGAATATCATTGATAAACATGAAAGCCACTGTGATTACATTGAAAAAAGACTGATACAAAAAACATTCTCCTCAAATATTGATCCTTTTATTAAACTCCAGCTAAAAGAGTTGATTATTTGTATGGGCGATATCTCTGACCAGGCAGATCGAGTATCAAAAATGATTAATATTTTGAGTATGAAAAGGAGGGTTTAATGTATTCCCTTCTGGGTGGTATATTTTTAGGGTGGTCCCTGGGTGCCAATGATGCATCAAATATTTTCGGAACGGCTGTTTCATCCAGAATGATTAAATTCTGGACCGCAGCTCTACTGGCATCCGTCTTTGTAATTTTAGGTGCACTCATATCCGGTCAGGCAGGTATAGAAACCTTAAAAAGCTTAACTTCTTTTAATATTTCTCAGGCGATTATATCTTCAATTGCAGCAGCGCTAACCGTTAGTGTCATGACTTTTTTAGGATTACCTGTATCCACATCCCAGGCTGTTGTGGGCGCTATTATCGGCATCGGTATTATCAACGGCCAACTGAACATTGCAGGACTTGGTAAAGTATTTATCTGCTGGTTTACAACACCTATCGGCGGGGCATTAATCACAATAACGTTGTACAAGTTTCTGGCTTTTGGTTATAACTATTTGAAAATTGGTCTTTTTGGTTCAGATCAATTATTGAAAACATGTCTTATTATTTCGGGATCATATGGAGCCTATGCCCTTGGTGCCAATAATGTGGCCAATGTAACGGCTGTTTTTGTGGGTGCCGGAACCTTGAGTATCTTTGGAGCAGCATTAATCGGAGGTCTGAGCATTGCCTTTGGCATTCTTACCTTCTCAAGACCGGTCATGGAAACCATAGGGAAAAAACTGGTATCACTTGATCCTTTTTCAGCACTGATGGTCTCAATGGCTGTTGGTATCACCATTCACATTTATACGATTATTGGTGTGCCGGTATCAAGTTCGCAAGCGGTGGTCGGCAGTGTCATAGGCATTGGAATCATCAAAGGTGCCAGTACCGTCAATACTCATACGCTAAAAAATATCCTGCTTGCCTGGTTTCTCACACCTGTCATTGCCTGCCTTATCGCTATTCTCATTACGTTTGGGTCTTATCTGAAATATACGGGGAAATAATGAGTACTTTTAATTACAACCTATCGTTCCTGTTTTGAAAAATAAAGATTGGCAAGGGCCAGCAGAGAGGTACCGCCGATCATGAGTACGGAGATGGCATTAATCACCGGTGTGCTTCCGTCCCGGACCTGGAGGTAGAGGTTGATGGGCAGGGTTGCCTGGGAGCCAACCAGAAATAGGGTTGTATTAAAATTCTCAAAGGACATAAGAAACGAGACGGCCATGGCCCCTAAAATGGCTGGTCTGAGGAATTTAAGGGTGATATGCACGATGGTTTCATACCGGGTTGCGCCAAGATTCATGGCGGCTTCTTCCAGAGTATGATCAAATTTTTTCAACCGGGCGGATACAATCAGGGTAACAATGGTGGTGATGAATGAAAACTGCCCCAGAACAACCAGCCAGAATCCCGGCCTGAAAAGTCCAACATCAAGACCAAAGTGAGTTTCAAAAAAAAGTCCCAGCGTATTGGAAAACAGCAGGATGGAAATGCCCAGGATAACACCTGGGATAACAAGCGGGGCCAGCATCAGAAAGAAAAGAAGATTTTTAAAAGGAAAATCTTCCTGTTCAAATAAAAAAGCTCCCATGGTGCCCACAAATGTGGACAAAAGCGATACAAAAAAAGCGACTTTAAAACTGACCCATATACTGTCCAGGTTGATCTGATCGTTGAATATTCCGGTCCTTTCCAGGGTATGGCCCGTGAACCATTCCAGGGTAAATCCTTTCCAAGGCAGGGAGGGGAACATGGAGTCATTAAATGCAAGGACACAGGTAACGGCAAGTGGTGCAAAAAGAAAGATAAAATAAAGAATTATATAGAGCCTGAATCCCTGTGAGTATGCTTTTGTTTGAGGAATATTTCTAATCATTGTACCACCTTGCCCAGACGCTGTTTTGTCAGTTTAAGTCCCAGCCAGATAATCGCTGACGAGAGAATCAGCAAAAGGAATCCAAAGGCACTGCCCTGGTTCCAGTTAAAACTTGCAATAAACTGGTTATAAATCTGTTCTGTGAACCACAGACCGTTTTTCCCGCCCATGAGATTGGGCGTCAGATAATTACCAAGGGTCAGCATGAATACAACAATGGAACCTGAGACAATGCCGGGAAGGCAATGGGGTATGACAATCCTTACGGCAATGGACCACACGCTGCCGCCAAGATCATAGGCTGCTTCAATAAGACTGTTATCCAGACTTTCCAGAACCGACAGCAACGGGACCAGCATAAACAGCATAGAGGT
>Ga0190327_1000097_pt1 | contig 13951 bp, 12 predicted proteins | sample 48720401_MG_FD_161667 | JGI IMG/M metagenome (GOLD analysis project Ga0190327, IMG submission 161667) | Hydrothermal vent sediment bacterial communities from Southern Trench, Guaymas Basin, Mexico - 4872-04-0-1_MG | ecosystem: Environmental > Aquatic > Marine > Hydrothermal vents > Sediment ... | reverse complement strand
TTCCGGCCAGTGCTGTTGTGGCAGGGTTTGCTAAGGGAAAAACCAGGATCAGCAATATTAAGCATTTGCGTGAAAAAGAATGCGATCGGATTGATGCGGTCTCATCACAATTAACGAAAATGGGAATAAAGGTAGAGCAGGGGGGGGATTATCTGGAAATCACAGGGGGGAATCCAAAGGGTGCAAGAATAGAAACGTTTAATGATCATAGGATTGCTATGGCGTTTTCCATTCCCGGTCTTATTATTCAGGGTATGGAAATTGAGAATGAAATCTGTGTTGAAAAATCTTTTCCAAATTTTTGGCAGATTTTTGAAGCGTTGTAGAGATGATTTTATGAAGATATTTCTCATCGGCTATCGGTGTACCGGAAAGACGACCATAGGAAAAATCCTTGCAGATCGTCTCGATTTTGACTTTATTGATACGGATCGCATTATTGAACAAGAGACTGAATCAACTATCTTACAAATTGTTGAAAAACATGGATGGGGAAAATTTCGACAATTAGAAAAACAGACGCTTTTTAATACAAAAAACAATAGAAAAATAGTCATTGCCACAGGGGGCGGTATTATTAAAGATCACGAAAATCAGGACTTTATTAAAAAATCCGGGTTTGTTGTCTGGCTTGATGCCGATATCAAAATAATTATGAGCAGACTGAATACAGATCATAAAACAGGGGAATCCAGACCGTCACTGACCCATAAAGATCTTTTAAAAGAAACAGATGAACTGCTAAGCTTAAGAAGCCCTTTATATGAAAAAACTGCTCACTTAAAGATTGATACCAGTTCCCGCACACCCGAAGAAATCGTTAACATTATTGACAGGAGATTATCTTAATGTCCGGCAGCAGCTTTGGAAAAGCGTTTAATATCACTACCTTTGGAGAATCACACGGTAAAGGGACAGGTGTCGTGATTCAAGGTTGTCCCCCCGGTCTTATGATTGATGAGGATATCATACAAAAGGCCCTTGATAAAAGAAAACCGGGACAAGGGATATCCGGCACCAAAAGAAAAGAACCGGACCATCCTATTATTTTATCGGGCATATTTAACGGGCAGACTACAGGGACGCCCATGATGATCATGATAGAAAATAAGGATGCAAAATCAAAATCCTATAAACAGATAGCCTCTCTTTTCAGACCGGGTCATGGTGATTACACCTATCAGGCTAAATACGGCATCCGGGATTACAGGGGCGGAGGAAGGGCTTCTGCAAGGGAGACGGCTGCAAGAGTGGCGGCAGGTGCGGTTGCGCAGATAGTCCTTGATCAATACAATATTACAATAGAAAGCTATACACTGGAGCTTGGCGGCATCAGGGCAAGTCATATTGATAATATATCTGAAAAAAATAACAATGATTTGCAATGCCCTGATCCGGAAGCTGCACAAAAGATGGAAGAAAAAATTAAAGTCGTTAAAAAAGAAGGGGACTCTTTAGGGGGTATTGTTGAGATTATTGCATCCAACGTACCTGCGGGATTAGGAGAGCCTGTTTTTGACAAGCTTGATGCGGATATTGCCAAGGCATTGATGAGTATCGGGGCTGTCAAAGCCGTTGAAATTGGTGCAGGAACAGGTGCTGCTCAAATGACAGGCTTTGAGAATAATGATCAGATTTTACCGGATGGATTTCAAACAAACCATTCAGGCGGCATCCTGGCAGGAATTTCAAACGGGGATGACATCATTGTAAGGGTTCATATTAAACCCATCCCGTCTATTCTAAAACCACAGCAGACTATTGATGAAAAGGGTAAGGCCACCCGGATTTCTACTGAAGGCCGCCATGATATTTGTGCTATTCCAAGAATTAACAAGGTCTGTGAGGCCATGATGGCAATTGTCCTCACAGACCATATATTACGTCAGAAATCTTTAGGCTGATGTTTTTTCTACAATATCAGCTTCAAGTTTGTCAGCAATCTCAATTGCTGTGGTTAATGCGTCATTAATAATAAATAATTGAATTTTTAAAGTTTTTAATGAAGCAGGAGTCGCAGAAATTTTTTCCTGGCTAGCAAAAAGTTTTGCAAATCCTTTAGATTTTTTTGCAAACTCAGTCAGTTTCTCGCTGAAATTTACAATTTCACCTGCCCATTTATCCCTTTCATCTTTGGAAATTTCAATATTTCCATTCCCAGTACCATTGATGAGATGATCAATCTGATAGTTTTCAGGGTTTGCAATTATTTCATACATGTGATTCTCCTTTTAAAACGTATTCATGCCAACCTTAAAATGTCACGACCTTAAGAATATTTTATCAATTTGTTTAAGTCAAGCCTTGTGTGTCTAAAACATTACGGATTCATTATGCTTGATTAAAAAGAAATGAAATCAACTTACCTTTGGTGTGGAGAATTTTAAGCACAGAAAGGTAATAGATATATTTGGCATCTAAAATTCTTCTCTGAGCAGCAACCAGTAAAGTATTCGCATCCATCATATCAATACTGTCCGCCATGCCGTATTTGAACTGCATTTGAACCGCATTGTAGTTTTCCTGTGCAAATTTTAACTCGTCCTGTAAATTCAATAATGCACTTTGCGCAGCTTTATAATCCAGAAAAGAAATCTTTGAATCCAGAATGATCGTTTTTTCCTGTAGAACTAAAGCATTTTTTGCTTTTCTTTGACCGGCAAGCGCCTGCCTGATCTCGGCTCTTCGTAACCCCCCATCATATAAGGCAAATACAATTTCCCCAGAAAAATAAACGTCTTCCGTGTCCGTTGAAGTGGAAATATCCGTTTCTTTGTATCCGGCTTCAAGTGAAAGTGTGGGCCAATAGTCGCTTTTTTCAAATTGAATGGTTTTTTGAGCGATTTCAAGGTTCTTTTTTGCTTCTTTTATTTCTGTCCTGTTGTTCAACGCATATGTCTGGATCTCTTCCAGAGTACATTGATAATTTTCAATACCTGAAATATCTTCTTTCCGGATATTAAAATCATCCTCAATCTCGACAAGATTGTACAAGGCTGCTTTGCTTTTCAATACCCTGTTCTCTGCCCTTACCAGCTCTGTCAAAGATTTAGACAGCTCTGCTTCAGCTCTGTATAGATCCGTTTTTGTTACATTTCCAACACTTAGTTTTTCCTTTACGGCATCTCTGTGAGTGGTAAGGCGGGTGACATCTGACTGGGTAATTTCAAAATATCTTTGAGCGCTTAGTATATTGTAATAGGACTGAGCCACCTGCAACAGGTATTGGGAACGGATACTTTCAAGGGAAAATTCTTTACCTTGAATAATCCTTTTCGTAACATCCAGAGCAATCAATTCTTTCCCATTAAGTGTAAATGACTGCGTTAACTTAACACCCATTGTCAGGGTATCGGGAGCGGCGAAATCATCATCTTTATATTCCTTCATGCTGCCATAGGCGGTGGCTCTTGGCATTAAGACAGACAATGCACGAACCTTGTCCTGTTGGGCAATATAGACATCATCCTGAGCGATCTGAATGGTTTCACTCTGTTGATAGGCAAGTTGTGTTAATTCATAAAGAGAATAAGTTGTTTGGCAAACGGCAGAAATCTGGCTGAGAAGAATAATAAAGATGATGAAGACTAATTGAAAAGGTATTTTTTTCATTTTGGGACCTCGTTTATTGAAAGTCAAAATTTAATCCACAATATTATCATTTTGTGATCGCCGTCAAGTTTACAAAATATTAAAATTAAAATTATTGTAAAATATTGACGCTGTTAACCCTTTTATATTTAATCTTTTTATTGCAACAATAGATAAATATTGTATTTTATGATATTAAACACCCAAAAATGATGCAATAAATTGAAATGAAAAAGGAGATTGCGATGACGTCCATTCCAAAGACTCAATTTGATGATTTGTCTCTGGTCAGGCAAGGTAAAGTCCGGGATATATTTGACACGGGAGACTCTTTATTAATGGTAACCACCGACAGGCTTTCGGCTTTTGATGTTGTCCTGCCGGATATTATCCCTGACAAGGGGAAAGTATTAAATCAAATTTCCGTATTCTGGTTCAAACAAATGGAAACTATTGTTAAGAATCATATTATCACGACCCATGTAAATGAGTATCCTGAAAAATTCAAACCGTATTCAAAGGCTTTGGATAAACGTAGCATGCTGGTAAAAAAAGCGGAACCACTTCCGGTTGAATGCATTGTAAGGGGTTACATAACAGGATCAGGTTGGAGTTCTTACCAGAAAGAAGGCCATGTCTGCGGGATTAAATTGCCAGAAGGGTTGAAAGAATCGGACAAACTGAAAAAACCACTTTTTACACCCTCTACCAAAGCAGACGTAGGGGATCATGATATCAATATCAGCTTTGATGAAGCCGTTAAGTTGATTGGCAGTGAAAAAGCAGAAGAACTTAAGCGCTTAAGCCTTGAAATATACAAAAAAGGGGCTGAATATGCCCTCTCCAAAGGCATTATTATTGCCGATACCAAATTTGAATTTGGGATTTTAGATGGGGAAATTATCCTTATTGATGAAATCCTCACCCCGGATTCATCCAGATTCTGGCCTTTAAATGACTATGAGCCCGGAAGAGGGCAAAACAGCTTTGATAAGCAATATGTCAGGGACTGGCTCATTAACTCAGGGTGGGATAAAAAACATCCGGGACCAACGCTTCCTCAAAAAGTGATTGACAGGACATCAAAAACCTATAAAGACATTTTCACACGGTTGACAGGCGAGAATGTCTGATCTTTTGTGCGAAATAAATGTGTCTGATATTGATCTGACAGATAAACGGTATAAAATTTCATTTTCAGAAGATGATATCACCTTTCTTGCATACTCAATTAAGGAAACAGGCCTGGTTTTTCCTCCGGTTGTCAGACCGTTGTCAAATAATAATTTTATCATTGTTTCAGGGTTTAATCGGGTCAGGGCCCTAATTTATAATAATCGGGCCTACGACAATGAAACAAAAATACTTGTATATAAAACAAAATCGGATGCTACGGACTATTCTTGTCTTATAAAATCTATAACAGCTCTTGCCTTTAAAAGACCGTTAACTCATTCTGAACTCATTCTAAGCACCAGACGTCTTTATCGATTTTTAGACAAGGAAAAGATTGCAGAAAAATCTTCCGCCATTTTTAACACAAAACTTACTGTCCGCTTTATAGGAGATTTGTTGACCCTTAGTGCGTTGCCTGATCCAGCTTTGGCGTTAATTCATTCAGGCAATTTGTCTTTCAACTCGGCAAAGAGAATAGCATCATATGACAAAGAGACCATAAAGACTTTTTTAAAAATTTTTTCAAACATTAAAGCCTCCAATAACATACAACTTGAAATTATCCTGCATATGATGGAAATTACAGCCAGAGATGCTATTAAACCGGATAATTTTTTCAATCATCAAGAAATACAGAATATTCTTTTTGATAAAAACAAAGACCCGGGATTAAAAACCAAAGCGTTACGAACATGGCTCTTTGAACAACGATTTCCAACTATTTTTAAGACGCGACAAATGGTTCGGAAAAAAATCACATCACTAAAATTTAGTCATAATATTAAATTTTTACCCCCACAAAACTTTGAAAGTCAAAACGTCTCCATCTCTTTTACAGCCAAAAATTATACTGAATTTGAGGCCAGTGTTCAGTGTCTTCACGCTGCCTTGGAAAATAAGGAACTGAAAGAAATTTTTAATCCATGAAAATTGATACGCTTTTTATTGATAAAGCCATCCCCAGGAATTTTGAAACTGATTATCTGATATCCAGGCTTAAAACTGATCCCCAATGGGTGGAAGATTCAAAAGCCGTCTATGATTTTATCAATGATGCGGATGATCCCGTCTCAAAGGCGAAAAAGACGCTCTATATTACCCAGAACAAAGGCGCGGTTATCAGGGAGTGTCCAGGAACCCGTTTTTATACCTGTTGTGATTATACTATTCTTCATACTGGTACATTTTGTACCATGGATTGCTCGTATTGCATTCTTCAGGCCTATTTTCATCCCCCTGTTCTGCAATATTTTGCGGGACTTGAAACGCTTGCCCTTAATCTTGAGAAAATGTTCACCCAAAATAAAATATTCAGAATTGGAACAGGAGAATACACAGACTCTCTTATCTGGGAAAAAATCAGCCCTCAGCCAAAATTTCTGGTTGAAACATTTGCAAGCCAAAACAATTGCCTTTTGGAACTCAAAACCAAAACCGTTAATATAGACTCTTTGCTTTCCCTTGATCACAATGGCAAAACCGTTATTGCCTGGTCATTGAACACACCGGATATTATTCGTTCCGAAGAGAAAGGTACATCATCGCTTAAAGCCCGTCTTGAGGCAGCACGGCGTGTCGAATCAAAGGGGTATAAACTCGCATTTCATTTTGATCCGCTGGTGATTTATCCAGGATGCGAGATTCAATATAAGAAAGTGATAAAACAAATCTTCGAACATGTCCGGCCGGAAAATATTGTATGGATCAGCATCGGTACGTTCCGGTTCATGCCTGGATTAAAACAGATCATTGAAAAACGATTCACTGATTCAACCATCTGTTATGGCGAATTTATCCTTGGGCTTGATAATAAGATGAGATATTTCAAGCCCTTGAGAATAAAACTGTATAAACAAATTATTTCATGCATAAAAGAATATGCCCCGAACCTGGCCGTATATTTTTGCATGGAAGACGAAGAAGTCTGGGAAAAATGTATGGGATTCTTCCCCAAAAATGAAGGACAGCTTGGACATTACTTAGATAAAAGTGCGGTAGCCCATTGCAGTTTAAATCCTCATTTTTTGTAACCAAAAGGAGCTTATGAAAGTTGCTTTAATTGTCAATCCTTACGCAGGTGGGGGAAATGGTGAAAAACTGCTGCCGTTGATTGAGAAAAAACTTTCTTTAAACCGTATTGACTACCACCCCTATCTTTCCCTTTACCATGGACATATTCTCAAAATTACCTCCGAGCTTAAAATAAAAGACTATGATGCCATTATTTCCATCGGCGGTGATGGAACCAATTTTTATGTTTTAAACGGTCTTTTAGCCAATTTTAAACCCAAAGAACTTCCCCCTCTTGGTATCATCCCTATCGGTTCTGGGAACTCTTTTGCCAAAGATTTAAATATCCACCATTATGAGGATGGCATCAGATCAATTGTTGAAAATAATCCAAGATGGATAGATGTCTGCTCTTTTACACAGGCCAAAAAAAAATTCTATTTTGTAAATCTGGCCGGGTTGGGATTTGTCACGGATGTGGCAAAAACAGCTCAGAAATTCAAATGTTTTAATGATTTTTCTTATATTATCGGTGTGTTTTACAGGACTGCAAAACTCTATTTCCATTATATGGAGCTTGAAATTGATGGGAAAATGATATCCGGAGAAAATTGTTTTGTTGAGTTTTGTAACTCACGGTATACCGGTGGGAATATGATGATGGCTCCTGATGCTAAAATTGATGACGGTTACATGGATATTATTGTTGCAGGCAAATTGTCACGAACCAGTCTTTTGGCAACCCTGCCAAAAATTTTTAAAGGAACTCATATTGAACATCCTTTGGTAAAATGCTTCAAGGCTAAGAAAGCCACAATCAAAACATGGCCTGAGAAAACCTTATTGCCAGATGGTGAAGTATTCGGCATCACACCAACAACGATAAATATGCACCACAAAATGATACGGTATCTTTAATTGAAAAAAATATTTTCACTATATTTATGGATCATCGGCGGGATCTTTTTTTTATTTTCATTTTTTATTCTTGTTTTCTGCCTGTTTTTGTTACCTCAAAAAACCACCTTCAATATTGCCCGGTTTTTATTTAATATTTTAATTAGATTAATGGGAATAAAACTTGTTGTAACCGGCAGGGAACATATTCGCCCTGACCAACCTTACCTGATCATGGGAAATCACCAGAGTCTTTTTGATATTTTTGTCATTCCGGCAGCCATTCCTCTCTGCTTCATCGGTGTGGAGGCCGCCTATCATTTTTCTTTGCCTGTCTGGGGATATCTGATCCGGAAATGGGGATGCATCCCCATAGAAAGGAATAACCTTAAAAATGCCATTTTAAGCCTTGAAATGGCAAAGGAAGCGCTCTTGTCCGGGATGAACATCGGCATACTGCCTGAAGGACACAGGACGCTTACAGGAGAACTGACACCCTTTAAAAAAGGACCGTTTCATTTGGCCAAAGGTGCCAACGCCGACATTTTACCATTCGCAACAACTGGTTTGTTTAATTATCATCGGAAATCAAGTTTGATTTTAACCCCGGGAGTGGTGAAAGTAAATATTGGGAAACCGATTCCTTACGATACGTTTAAAGATTTATCGGTAGAAGAGACAAGACAAAACCTTTTTGATATTATTTCAAAATTAAGCCAACAATAAACCCCGGGCAGCTAAGAAAATATTATATTCAACTCAACTGCCCGGGGTTTATTGTTATTCTTCTTTTTCAGCATTTACCCTTTCAATGACTTTTTGAGCCATATCACCTGGAACTTCATCATATTGTTCAAATTCCATGGTAAAGGTTCCTCGGCCACCGGTCATAGAGCTTAAATCCGGTGCATAGCGCAGTATTTCAGCCATGGGAACCAAAGCATTAATAATTTGTTTATCATCTTCAGAATCCATTCCAAGAACCCTTCCGCGTCTGGAATTAAGATCACCCATAATATCCCCGGTGCTATCCTCCGGAACTTTTACGGAAATTTTCATGATGGGTTCAAGCAGGGTTGGTTTTGCATCTACAGCAGCCTTTCTAAACGCTAATGAGCCTGCCATTTTAAACGCCATTTCAGAAGAGTCAACGGAATGATAGGAGCCAAAATCAAGGGTTGTTCTGAAATCAACACAGGGAAATCCTGCAAGTATACCGGTCGTTGAAGTTTCTCGGATTCCCGCTTCGACTGCGGGAATATAATTTTTAGGGATAACACCACCGACAATCTTATCTACAAACTCAAATCCTCTACCTTTGGGAAGGGGTTCCAGAACAATCCAGCAGTCACCATACTGACCATGCCCGCCAGATTGTTTTTTATGCTTGCCCTGAACACGAATTTTTTTCTTAAAGGTTTCCCGATAGGCCACCTTTGGGGTTTCAATGCCCATGCCCACATTAAATTTTCTCTGAATTTTTTCAGCTGTCACTTCTATATGGACAAGACCTCTGCCGGAAAGAATCGTCTGTTTGGTTTCTTCATTTCTTTGCAGTTGAAGCCCTGTATCTTCTTCAAGAATTTTTCGGATGGCTTCATGAATTTTATCTTCATCATTTTTTTCTTTGGGTGAAATGGCAAATGAAATAACAGGGGGTAAAGGACTGGGTGCTGGAATCTGAATGTCTTTTCCGCCTGTCAGCGTATCACCGGTCAAAGTGTTTTTGAGTTTAGCTACAGCGACGATAGATCCAGGAAGGGCGCTGGTAGTAGTTTTTTGTTCCTTTCCGGCAATTTCAAGAAGCTGTGAAAACCTCTCCTTAGTATCCTTTGTTGTATTAACAATATTGCCTTCTTTGCCAAGAGTTCCTGAAATCACTCTAAACAGAGAAAGTCTTCCTGCATAGGGGTCGACAATGGTATTGAAAACAAAGCCGCAGAATTCTGCATCCGGATCAGGAGAAACAATAACATCCTCACCATTGGCATCTTTTGCTATCCAATCTCCTCTATCAAGGGGAGAGGGCATATAATCATTGATAATATCAGAAACCATATCAATGCCGATCATTTTTGTAGCAGAACAACAAATGGCAGGATAAAACTGGGCATCTTGAACTCCTTGTCTGAATGTTGCCTTGAGCTCATCCTCAGTAATTTCCTCACCTTCCAGATATTTTTCAAGAAGCGTATCATCAAGTTCAGCTATATCCTCAATAAATTCTTCTTTTGCCATTTCAATATCCTCTGACATGTCAGAAGGAACATCAATCTTACCTGATTTTCCTTCTGCATCATATTCATAGGCCTGACCTGAAATAATATTCACAAACCCTGTAAAATTATTTTCAGAACCGATGGGATAACAAATAGGAATAATCTTTTTTTTAAGTGCTGTTTTACAGGCCGTGATACAGGTTGAAAAATCCGCTCTTTCCCGATCCAGCTTATTGACGATCACAAAGCCGGGTAAATTATATTCCAATGCACTGGCTGCAGCCTCTTCAGTCATGGCAGAAGGTCCGCCAACCCCGTCAATCACAAATGCCATGCAGTCTGCAACAGGAAAGCATGTTTTAGAAGCAGAGAAAAAATTCTGATCACCAGGAGTATCTATTAAGGTAATTGTATGTTTATTATGCGTATACTTAATAAAGGATGTATTAATACTCTGTTGTTTTCTGGTTTCTTCCGGCTGAAAATCCATGACGGTATTGCCTTCTTCAACCTTTCCAAGACGCTTGGTAACTCCGGCTTTAAATAGCATAGCCTCAGCAAGCGTTGTCTTGCCCGCACCTCCATGGCCAGCCAGAGCCACATTTCTCATGGTTTTAATTTCTTCGCTCATTGCTGCTCCTTATAAACAATTAATAAAAAGTTATATTTTAATAATCAAATTTTAATAAAATTAATAGTGTTATTTTAAATTTTCTTTAAAAGTTAAGTATATAATATACTCAATATTCCCTTTTGGACCAGAAATAGGGGAGGGGACCACCTGGTTAACTCTGTATCCACGTTCTTGAAAAAAAACTTTTAAATCTTCTATCACCATTTCTCTAATTTCAGGATCCTTTACAACCCCCCCCTTGCCGATATTCTTTTTCCCTGCTTCAAATTGAGGTTTGATTAATGCTAAAATCTGTGTATCATCCCGCATAAATTTTTCAGCAGAAGGAATCACTGTCTTTAAAGAAATAAAAGACGTATCGGCTACAACCACATCCATTTTTTCATTGATTACTTCATAGGGCATATACCGGATATTGGTTCTTTCAATAACCGTTACCCGTAAATTTTGTCTTAAAGACCAGTCAAATTGTCCATATCCCACATCCACTGCATATACTTTGCTCGCCCCGTATTGAAGCAGACAATCAGTGAATCCACCGGTTGAAGCACCAATATCAAGGCAAGTCAAATCTTTTACGGATACTGGAATTGTTTTTAACGCTTTTTCGAGCTTCAATCCCCCCCGGCTGACAAATGGATTATCATCCTGCTTTACAACAACCATTGCATCATTTGCAATCAAAGTGCCTGGTTTGTCCACAGGCACATCATTTACAAGCACTTTGCCAGCCATAATGAGTGCCTTTACCCGAGTTCTGGAGTGAACCAGTCCTTTTTCGACAACTAAGCAATCCAGTCTGGTTTTATTCTTCGGCTCTTTCTTCAAGTTGTTTACCGTGTAATGTTATGGCTGCGGTTACAATGGCAGCACTGTCAATTTCATAGTGTCGTTTTAAGATATCCTGGGCGCCATGTTCGACAAAGGTATCTTTAATACCGATTCTTTTTAAAGAAAAATCAGTCACTCCGTTATCGATTAATACCTCCAGAACAGCTGATCCAAATCCACCATCCAGCACATGATCCTCAACGATGATAATTTTCTTAATTTTCATTGCATATTCAATGATCAGATCCGTATCAAGCGGTTTGACAAATCTGGCATTGATAATGGTTGCGTTGATGCCCTGATCTTTCAATGCCTTGCCGGCATCTAATGCGTCACAGACTGATTTCCCTATGGCAATAATTAACAGGTCGTTCCCTTCTTTAATCACTTGTGCTTTACCGATTTCCAGGAGCCGGGGAGGGTCTTCAATTTGAACTCCCGTTCCTGTTCCTCTTGGATATCGTATGGCAACAGGTCCGTTATGATGAAAGGCAGTGACCAGCATTCTTGCCAGTTCATTTTCATCTTTTGGTGCCATGATGGTCATGTTTGGCATGCAGCGAAGGTATGAATAATCAAAAAGGCCATGATGCGTGGGTCCGTCTTCTCCAACAATTCCCCCCCGGTCAATGGCAAAGACAACCGGATGCGCATCAATACAGACATCGTGAAGAATCTGGTCAAACGCTCTTTGTAAAAAGGTAGAATAAATAGCAACAACCGGTTTAAATCCTTTGGATGCAAGCCCTGCAGAAAAGGTGACGGCATGCTGTTCTGCAATACCCACATCGAAAAACCGGTCCGGATAAAGTTTTGAAAATTCGATCAGGCCTGTACCCTCGGGCATGGCGGCTGTTACCGCAATAATTTTTTCATTGGTTTTGGCAAGGTTGATCATTTGAGAGCCAAACACCTGGGTATAGCTTGGAATCCCATTAGATGTATGATTACTTTTACCCGTGTCAACGGTAAAAGATCCCACACCATGAAAATAGACCGGATTTTTTTCAGCCGGTTCATATCCTTTGCCTTTTACAGTTGTAACATGCAAAAGAACCGGATCTTTGGGGTTTTTGATATTTTTAAGAATATCAATTAAATGGTCTAAATTATGTCCGTCAATGGGTCCGAAATAATCAAAATCAAAGGCTTCAAACAGCATACCCGGCGTAATAAACGCTTTAAAAGATTCTTCAGACCGTTTGGCAATATTATACATATCATCACCGATTTTCGGCAAAGATTTTAAAAATGCACCAAACTGATTTCTCATGGACTGGAGAGATTTGGCTGAAAAGGTTCGGCTTAAAAAAGAGGACAGGAGTCTCACATTGGGAGAGATGGACATGTCATTATCGTTTAAAATAACAATAAGATTGCGTTTTAAATCCCCGGTCTGACTCAATCCTTCATAGGCCAGACCTGCGGTTAAAGAGCCATCTCCGATTACCGAAATGACATCAGATGTGTCTTTGTTTAAATAGTTAGCATAACAGACCCCGAGTCCTGCCGAAATAGAAGTCGAGGAATGCCCCACTGTGAACCCGTCACAGGGGTTCTCTTTCATTTTTGAGAATCCTGATAACCCTTTATATTGACGCAGACTGTCAAAAACATCATTCCTTCCGGTAATCAGTTTATGCGCATAAGACTGATGCCCGACATCCCATATCAATGTATCCTTTGGCAGATCAAAAACAGTGTGAATGGCCAGTGTCAACTCCACAGCTCCCAGGCTTGAGGCAAGATGTCCGCCATTTTTTGATACCACATCAATAATTCTTTTACGGATTTCGCCGGCCAGAAGCTTTAATTCGGGTCTGGTGAGCTGTTTAATATCTTTGGATGTTTTTATGTGTTCAAGAAGACTCAAATTTGATCAACCTTAATTTATGTTAATGGTTTCTGTTAATAATATACCCGGCAATGGCTCTTAAAGGAATTGCCGTTTCATCAAATTGCGAAATTGTTTCGATGGCGTCATCAATGAGATTTTTTGCATATTTTTTTGATTCATCAAGACCGATAATGCCCGGAAAAGTCATTTTATCATTCAGTGCATCAGACCCGGCAGCCTTTCCCATTATTTTTGGATCACCTTCAATATTCAAAATATCATCCACAACCTGAAACGCCAGACCGATCTTATCGGCATAAACACTTAATTTTTCAATTGTTTCAGTATCTGCATCCACACTTACAGCACCTGCTTCAACACTGACGGTGATCATTTTACCGGTTTTAAGGGCATGTATTTTCTTTAAATGGGTTAAGCTGTCTCTTTGTTCCGATTGATACGACTGCATATCCAGCATCTGGCCTTCAACCATACCTTGAATACCCGCAGCCTGTGAAATCTTAGAAATCAATTTAATTCTTGTCTGACTATCCGGATATACTTTAAAAACCGGTTCCGGTTGAGATATAACATTAAATGCATGGGTCAGTAACGCATCTCCGGCCAAAATGGCAGTGGCTTCACAAAATTTCTTATGGCAGGTCGGCAATCCGCGCCTTAACTCATCATTATCCATGGCAGGCAAATCATCATGAATCAAGGAATAGGTATGGATCATTTCAATGGCACAGCAAG
>Ga0190327_1000096_pt1 | contig 13982 bp, 14 predicted proteins | sample 48720401_MG_FD_161667 | JGI IMG/M metagenome (GOLD analysis project Ga0190327, IMG submission 161667) | Hydrothermal vent sediment bacterial communities from Southern Trench, Guaymas Basin, Mexico - 4872-04-0-1_MG | ecosystem: Environmental > Aquatic > Marine > Hydrothermal vents > Sediment ... | reverse complement strand
CCGGAATCGACTTACATTCAAGTAATAATTTTATTGGCATTATTAACCAGAAGGACAAACGATTGTACAGCCAGCGGCACAACAATAATTTAAAACAAATACTGAGGGTGTTTAGTACTGCGAAAACCGCATAAAATAAATCATTTTCAACCCATGGTTTTCCATTTCAACCCATAATCCTTTCATTTCCCCTGTCAAAACAACCATCAATTTGCCTATAAAAATATTTTTTAATTTTTTTTAAAAAAAAAGCTGGCGTCTGGTCATATTATTTGCTATAGCATTTGTATGGAAGCTTTAATCATTAGAAAAAGAAAAATAGCTACTAAAGATTTACAATTTATTCAGTCTGTCGTTTATGAAAATTGGAATCAAAGTAGAACTCAAATTTCAAAAATTTTATGCGAAAAATGGAACTGGGTACAATCCAATGGACGACCTAAAGACATGGCCTGCCGAGAAGTCCTTCTGACTTTGCACCGAAAAGGCCTTCTTGATTATCCTCCACCCCGTCAAGCCAGCACAAACGGTATCAAAAGAGACGTACCAAAACTTGCTATTGATCAAACACCAATCAACTGTAACCTTTCCAAACTTGAACCTATCCGAATCGAAATGGTCAGACATACTGACAGGGAACCACTTTATAACAGCCTTGTGGATCAATTTCATTATCTTGAATATTACCAGATTGTTGGCAATCATCTTAAATATATAGCTTTTTCCGGAGACAAACCTGTTGCCTGTATCGGATGGGGTTCTGCTGCCTGGGCTGTTCAGTCCAGAGAAAAATTTATGGGATGGTCTAAGAGTATTAAAAATAAAAACCTTCATTTTATAGCCAATAACACTCGCTATCTTATACTGCCCTGGGTGACTGTAAAATGTCTTGCTTCCAAGATTATGGCCATAAATATAAAAAGGATCTCTTCTGACTGGCTCAAAGTTTATAACTATCCTTTGTATATGCTTGAGACATTTGTTGAGCAGGACCGGTTTAAAGGAACCTGTTACAAGGCTTCCAACTGGATACATGTCGGAGAGACAAAAGGGACGTCTAAAAAGGGTCATAAACATTTGAAGCATGGCAGAATAAAGGATGTTTACCTTTATCCTCTTAATAAAAATTTTAAAAGGTTGTTGAGGAATGACACCGCTTGATAAATTTAATATCAGCAATATCAGTAAAAAACTCAATAAAATAAATGTTAAACTCTCAATGACCAATGATGTTCTTTTCCCTTGTCTTGTCCTTCTTTCAAATTACAGATTCAAAAAACAGTTTGTCAAAATTCTACCCAATGGTGACATCCAGGGCGGGTTTACAAAAATGATTACCTCTCTTATTGATTTTTCCTTTGTCAGATCCTTGACTGCTTCGTGTTACAGCATTAAAAGTCCGCCTGCCTATGATCCTGTCAGTATTTTTCTGCTTGAGCTGTTTCGGTATATTGACCGGCATCAAAATATGGATAAATTCCTTGAAGTCCTCCGAGATAAGGATCGAGGACGGGCTTATCGCAGATATGCAGGCATTTGTAACTCCATCCCCACCAAGGGAACCTTTTCTAATTTTAAAGCCAGACTTGGTGTCGAGCTGTACAATGAAATTTTTCATATTCTTGTTGATATCTTTTACCAGCTTCAAATGATTACATTTAAAATTATTGCTCATGATGGGACTTTGTTTCCGACCCGAGCAAGATATAAAGGATGCACCTGGTTTTCTGACAAATGCTCATGCATTGATGTCCATGATATTGTGTTCCGGGTGAAAAGACAGATCATGTACCGGCTGAATAATCTTAATAAAGTCAATCTTGAAAAAGCATTCAGGATCAAATGGGAATGCCCTTTTATCCCTGAAAAAATCTTGAAGAAGCCTCCCAAAGTAGAAGTACTTTCCATGAAGCTTGGATATGCTGATGGGAACCTGTCTCAAAATCAAATCAATACTGCCCTGCTGTTTGGTGTAAAAGAAGAACTTGATAAACATGGAATATTTATCAATGTCATACGTTCAAACCTCTTTGAAGTTGATCTTTGTGAGGGGCATGCCAAGTTTTGCTGTCCTAAAATCCCCAAGGACACTGATGCCAGAATAGGTGTTCGACGTGATCCACAGAATGCTAACAGAAAGCAAAAAATATTTGGATATAACCTTGTGCTTTCAACATCTGTTGAACTTGATCTTAAACTTGAGCTGCCTGTAGCAGCAACCAATATCTCTGGTAATGGTGAAGAGGGTAAAAAAATCATCACCAATACAGAACAGATTAAAGCCCACCATGGCAGTGTTACAAAAATTGATATTGCTGATGCCAAATATGATATCATTAAAAACTATACCTGTTTAAGAAAGAATGGCTCTATTCCCATCATTGATTATAATAAACGAAATGAAAAACTTACCAGCGAGGCTCTCAGGAACCGAGGGCATGACCAGAACGGCTGGCCTTTCGCTCCTTGTGGTATCCCCACAAGACCCAATGGATTTGACAGCAAACATCAACGCCACACTTTTTGCTGTTTCAAGCAATGTCTTGATTTAAAAGCTACCGGCATTAAAAATATCCAAGAAGGCTATGATATTGGTTCATGTGCATATATAAAAAATTTAACTGGCTTTTCTAAACACACATACATTAAGAATAATCCAAGGCTTATCAATGAAATACCCCGGGGAACTAAACGGTTTAAAATGCTCCAACGATGTCGTTCTGCTTCAGAGAGGGTGAACAGTGTTATAAAAGAAGATTTAAAAATAATTGAAAAGCCTATTGTATATAATAAGGAAAGAGCTGATACCCTTGCCCAGATTGCTGCAATTTCCCTGCTTTTGTACAGGGCTTTTGCGTTCATTGTCAAAATATCCATGCTGTTTGCAAAATATCGGTCATCTAAAGATCCGGCCATTGCCATAAAGCTACAACCTCATTATGTCCCACAGTCCATCTTGTCTCTAATTCAGAGAGAGTGACTGTTTTTTTTGCTCTTCCATGCTTACCAGTTTTAAAGATCATATCCTGGCTCGGCGTAGGCCTGTTGCCAATTGATGATTTCTTCAATATTTTTTTTGTCTTTTTGATCAGAAAACCTCCTTTTTTCGCCGATATTTTGTTGAGAATGTTATTGATGCTCTGACATTTACTCAGTGTGCCTGGCCTAACCTGTTTTCGGTGGTAGTATTAAACACCCTCTGATGTTTTCCAATACGAATAGGCTTAGAGCTCATCTATACCTCCAGCCTGTTCAACACATGGGGTCCATCGCAGATTGATTATTCCGCGTTCAGATTGAACGCTTTTTGCAACTAAATGGGATTGCACCTTAGCCACTTTGGGGCTCTTTGTTATTATCATTAAATAGCAATTCGTACAGATTATCAAGACACGCGATAATGTGCTATCACATCGTAAATTGAAATTTTTTTACGCCTATAGATCCCCAACTTGGTCAACAATCTCCATATCGCTCTGACGAAATAACTTGCAGCTTTCATTCGGCAACGATATCTCAGCCAGTTTTCAAAATATCTAAGCCAATCTCCTCTGGCTCGATTCCATTCTAAATGTGAGTCTTCCATTCTCCAGCTTGCATCTGAAACTGTTGGAGCACTGTGGACGATATCATGCAATTCCGAATTTACTACCGCTTCTGTATCCAGCGTGATTCTTTGTTTCTTGCCTTTGATCATTTTGTACTTATGGGCCTGATGGAAAGCCGGTATTATGAATGTAGCGTCAATGATAGGGATATTTTTTCTCAAGCAAAATGCCATGAGAGCACTATCGTATCCACCACGACCAATAATAAGCGATGGCAATCCCTTCCAAAGACCGCGTGGAAAAATAAAATAATCTTTCCCAGCGGGTCCATGAAGGGTAGCCTTGCCCGATGCAGCAAGAGTAGTTAGAGATTGTGTCCATTGATTTCTATCCACTTTGATACTGACGTTTTGGGCCAAATCTATCCTTTGCCCTATTACCAAAAATTTGTCGAAGGTAACGAGTTTGAGGGCACGCAGCACTTTTTTGGATAATAGGATGTCACAATTCAGGTAGATCTGAATGTCATATTTTCCCGTTGTCCTTGCATGTTCTGCAATGGCATTGAAATAGGGCAAACCACTCGGACTGCTTTCTATCCCTGGAACATAACGAGCGCCAAGCATATGACAAACTTCGCCAGCGTTTTTCGCCTTTCCATATATTATAACTTCAACATGCGGATCGATATTGAACCAGCTCGTCACAGCCTTTATTTGATTATCACCGTCTATGCCGACAAACGGTTTGGGACTTGATAGGAAAGTTATCATTGATGGTTCCTTTAAAAGTAAAAAAACAAGAATGGGGAAATGCCATTTTAATGTCTCTACGAGTGACAATCAGTACAGATTTGGTATTTGTGTCTTTGCTACCAATTTTTACGCCTTTCAGAATTGCACTGTTTGCTCCTACAAAAACATCAGCCACTATTTCGACTGGTGATGCCGTCGCTGCTTCCAGATCGAACGATGTCCTTCTTACGTTCATATCCAATGAATGGAAATCGGCAGCACAAATACTCACACCACTCATCCTGACATTTTTTCCAATAACTATTCGCGCATTAGGTCTCATTGTACGCAAGATCACGGGATAGGCTTACCTTATGCAAAAATCTTATTTTCTTTCTGCTGCTAATATAACTGCATAAAATTAAAATAAATAATACTATCCAAGTTGAAACTGCACCAAAATATGAAACAAATTCAAATGCAATTGTAGTATAAGTAAAGTATATAAGAAGGGAATAACTAAACAAGTTTGGATGTTTATTATAATAATTCCATACTCCAGCCGCTATTGCTCCATATAAAAAAGATAGTATTATCACCCCCCAAATTCCTCCATCAAGGTAAAAATTCATAACACCTGTATAAAATGCATTAAACTGCTGGTTAGTTCCTATATAAATACTTTCAACTGTAAAAGAAGACATTTTAGCTCTTGCTGATTCCATATCTAAGCCCATAATCACAGTTAAGTTTTTAATAATTTCATCTAATCCACTAAATGTAGATCTTCCAAAGGTAAAACCTATCCTATCATAGATTCTTAAATTCAAAAAATTGTCAAAAGCTCTAAAAGGTCCCACAAAATATATTATTCCTTGCTTAAGAACAAATGGAAATAGATCAATGAAATTGTTAAGAACTGTCATCTCAATGCCTCTTCTTCTTCCTGTGATTAATGTCATAAAAATAATCCCAGCAAAAGTTGGTAAAAAATATCTCAATTTATTTTTATTATTTTCCTTATGAACCCTATGAGCTTTTTTTTGAATAAACATCAGTTTTTTTAGTGCAACAGCTATAACGAAAAAAATTAAACAATTAAAAAAAATTAAACGTCCTAGCCCTGTAAACCCAACCAATATGACAGTTATTAGAGTAATTATCAAAGAAATAGTTTTTTTTGAGGTAAGCACATATTTACTTATATTTATTAATACTGATAGATATAAAAAGGATAGAATAAAGTAGGTATATATAACTTTTTCTGTGTATGACCTAAAGAGCAATCCTTGTTCAAACCTAATCGCTCTTGCGTCATGTATTGTCATCATGTTCAATAAATGAGTATATTTTCCATAATAGTAAAATACTATTAATAATACGATAAGTTGCAGAAAAATAAATGCATATTCTCGTTTATTATTGGAAGTAAAGAAATATTTAGCACGTATCCTTTTACAAAAAATAAAATATCCTATTGAAAAAAACAGCATATTTGTCCATATCAATAAATATGCTCGAATTGAAACAGAATATAAATCAAAAGGATTTAGAAGAGAAATAAAAATCCACCCTACCCAAAAGATTAAATAATATGTTAAAGGATTGTTATATGATCCTATTTTTGTTTTTGTTATATAAAAAAATAGTATAAAAGTTATAATAAACAAAAACGTTAATAACATAGAATCTCCCTATAATATTTATTGATATCTACCTGCCGAATTCATCTTTAAATATCTTCTTGTGCTTCCTCTTCCTGCCGCCAAAAATGCCAAAAGCCTCTTCAAGTATCGCAATAACTCCGACAATAATTCCTATTATCCCCCCGGAATCCGGCATCAATAAGATCAGGCACCCTGCCGATATGATCAATATGCGCATGGGTAAGAAACAGATAATCAATATCCCGTGGTGAAACAGGAAACCGGTCAAAGGCAAGCTCAGAATCATTGCCATAGGCTTTGCCACAGTCCACAAGGATATTCACACCGCCGGCTGAACCCGGACGGGTCTGCACCAGATGGCATGAACCTGTGACACAATCTTTTGCTCCGAGGTGGTGGATTTCAGGTGTCATTTTTTATCCGATTAATGAATGTTTTCAAACCACAACCAGCTCATGTTTCGGCAATAACTCGCGGAGTATGTAATGCCGGTGGAGACTGGCTGCCTGGTAGAAGTGATACACTTTGCTTGCGGCGGTTTTTTCCGGGTTGTCCATGGTGGGGAAATGGTTTCTTTGTTTATCCCAGGGTTCAGGGTCATAATGGGGCATTTCCTCGCCGAGTTTTATTCCAAGCTGGCCGCTGGCAAAAGCTGTCCGCCATTTTTCTGACCGCTCTGCCTTTCCGTTTTGAAAAGAGAGGATATCTCTCACGCCTTCCTCCACCGTGCTGAAATCAACGCCGCTTGTGCCGTCGTCATGGTCTGCGCTGAGCGCCAGGAATCTTTGAAACATATTGTGCAGTTTTCTGCATGCTTCAAGGTATGCCTCCACATTGTTACGCTCAGACATTTCGGACGACTGTTCATATTTGAAACTCCATTTGAGATATGGAAAGTCGGGCAGCACTGCCACTGCTCCGTGTCCCAGGGCGCCTGATGCTATCTCGGCGCCATCGCTCATAATAGCCCTTCTTATATTAAACCAGAGACCACCCTCAAGACCAAACTTGCGAAAGAAACTGTCGAGCTTTTTGTCTAAGTATGTCGCGGTCGGGGCTGCGGCATTTAAGGGTGTTATGCTTGCGGCATCGACCTTGTTTCGTCTTGAACTGACACCGGAAAAACCAAAGTGAGAAAAGGTGTCCGCATAGACGTGAGCGGTCAGGCCAATCAGCTCCAGCGCGAATGGGCGTTCATGCAGCTCAAGATAATGGTCGATCAGCTCGTTAATCAGGGGGCTGTCTTTGCGGCAGATCAAGCGTTCCGTGAATTCTGTCCCCTCGTTTCCGGGGAAAAAGTGGAAGGGGAGCCAGACAAAGGGCTGATCATTGACATTCCTGTTATCGATGAGTTCTGCAAGACTGTGCGCTGTTACAATCGGGGCAAGTTTGTTTCCTTTTTCATGGTGCTGAATATTCTCTTCAACCGCATCATCCACATACTGTGATGCCGTGGCAATCGTCCCTGCCGCCTCCGGTCTCAGACCAGCCAGCCGGGCCATCGCGTATACTCCATAATAATGCATGTCTATCTGCATGGGTGCTTTTACCTCGAATTTTTATCTGCGGCTATATTATTCCTATCCCGATTGTTTCAGGATTATCACATACCTGCTTGTTACACCAAGTATCCTTTTCTTTTGCATTGCGGAAACGACTACTGCGCTGAAGCGTTGCGCGGACATGGGGGCCTGGATGATGTGGGTGCGCTGCCAGCCGGTTTTGTTCAGGATGCGGAGATAGTCGTCTATCAGGATTGCTCCTTTGCCGGATTCCTCTGACGCCGGTTTGTTCTGAAAATCACGCCAGTCCGCATTGATAAAGGCAAGTTTCGTTGTCTTTTTGGCATTTTGTTTCAGGAGGGCGAAGAAAGCCTCGAGGAATTCAAGGTATTCTTTTTTCGGCAGTCCGGATATACTGTTTTTGTCATAGTCGGCGGCTTTTTTGTCAAAGTATGGCGGATCAAAGATGATGAGATCGGGTTTTTCTTTTGAGCTTACAGGCCAAGTCAGGGGGCCGGCTGTTGAGTAAATCCAAGTGTGAGGTTCGATTTCGGGGCGTGTCTCCGGCCGGTCTGTCATATCAAAGGCCCAGCATCTGCGGCTTAAGGCAAGGCAGGTGTCGGGTGTCACGCCTCCGCCCGCCATGGGATCAAGGATCAAATCATTCTGCCTTGAGAAATAAAAAAGGATGTGTGCTATCAGTTGCGCGGGGATGCGTCCGGGCCAGTCGTCTCCGAATCTTCTGTCGCAATCGTTCCATTCCCACTGGTCCCATGTGCGCAGTCCCCAGTTAAGCGCCTTGAATCTGTCAAGATCTTCTTTATCTTCCAGGGCCAGTGACCAGACCATCGGTTCTGTCCAGTTGTGCTTTTCGGCTACCTGGGGGACGGTGAAGCCTCTCGATAAATCGCCATTTATTGAATTTGGCAGTGTTGCCATTTTCAATAAATGGTTATGAATCAATACCTGCTTTGCACCCAATCTCTTTGCGATCCTGTCCTGGGGGATGCCGAGGCGGTTCATGCGGAATATCTTGAGGTCGATGCCCAACTGTGTCGCGGCTTTGAGGTCGGCTATGTATGAATCCACGGTTCGTCTCGCACGGCCGATGGCCTTTCCTATATCAGTGGAGCTGAGACCGGTGTTTTTATTGTACGCACGTCTTGCAGTGTCTCTTGCCTCATCTTCTGTCAATTGTCTCGGCCCGATGGCTTTTTCAGCGGCATAAAGCAGCGGATCTGTCCCATTCAGATTTTTTATGACTGCTTCGGTTTCTGTTACACCTGTGGATTTGCAGGCGCTCCATCGGTGAGCGCCATCTAACAGGCGGTATTTGCCGAGCTTGTCCGGGGCCGGTTCTACTTCGATGGGATCGAATTTAAAGCCATCCCTGATATTCTCGGCGAATATGCCGATACGCCGGGGATCGATCCTCTTTCTTGGATAGATATCTTCATCAAAGATGATTGAGGCGATGGGAATGGTGGTTGTTTGCTGGGACATATAGTTTTAGATTAATTGTATCCTGATTCGACCGGCGCCTTCCAGCATCTTTTGAATTTCTGTTGGCAGATAGAGCTGATGATTTCCAGTAATAGCCAGCCGGCCTATGTAGATTTCTCCCGTATTCAGGTTCTGTATTCGCGCCGCGACTTTCTGCTTATTTTCCGTGCTGATTCCCTCTTTTGCAGCAAGCTCCCTCTGTGCTTCGGGGATTACAATCTGCTCCTGGTAATCATCTTCATTTACTTCCCATTCGATTAAATTCATAAAAACTTCCTCCTTTTGCTACTTTTTTTATTTATGCGCAAACCCCCATGAAAATGACAGTCCGAATTCTTCCGCTCCGCCTATTCGAACCCCTGCAAAAAAAGCGGAAGCGCACCATTTTTTCATGCCTGCTTTGATTGTCAGATCGCTGTAGAACTTGTCGTCCACCTGTTTTCTTTCGATTTTATTTCCCAAGTCTCCATAAGCATAGCAAAGATCGTGCGGCAGACAACATTTGTAAGTGATGTCCTCCCAATCACAGCCCGTGAAAAAACCCATTACTTGATCCGGTAAGCCTGAGCATCCGTCGAACTTCCAGTCCTTATATCTTTCCGGATCGGATTCAATACGTTCAATTAGGTAATCCAGGCCGAAATATCGGCATAATTTTAAGGCCTCTTTTGTGGTTACTATATCGCCGATATCAGGCAGCTTCATCTTTTCTCCAATCCCCACAGGGCCAGTCCCGACAGGATGATACCATCAAAGGTATTAAATGGCCCGCTGTCATAGCCTGAAAAAAATTGCATCAACTTGAAGTGTTCTGCCATCACGTGGGTCAGTAAAACCTTTCTGGATTGCCCATAGCGTGAAGCCCTCACTTTCAAGCCGTTGAATCATGTCCATCCAAAGTCTTTGACTCTCGTAGAGTGGAACAAGCGAAAGCTCGCATAGAACTCCACGAATCTTTGGCAAGATCGCCACAGCACCGTCGAGAACCTGCCACTCAAAACCCTGAGTGTCGATTTTGAGAAAGGGCCGGCGTGATTTCGTAAGATATGCTGGTGCGACCGAATCCAGCCGATGAAGCGAAACACTTTCGGCACCCACATACGCAGACCCCTCAGCTGCTGAGGAGTGCAATTCCGTCATCGGCAACACAGAAGATGACACAGAATTGCCGGCAATGTTGATCTCGACTTCGCCATCATGATCACCGATGGCACCGCGTGGGTGAACATGCCACTTCGGATCACGACCTGCCGCCTTTGACAAGGCCATGTGAGCGGCTGAGAGTGGCTCGAAGCTGACGAGGGTACCCTTGTAGCCAACTGATCGGAGTTCTGACGCGAACTGCCCGACATTTGCCCCGACATCTAAGACCAGGTCAATATCGAACCGGTTTAGCGCTTTCAGGAGCTGGAAAGCGGGGTTGGAACTTGGAGTTAAGCGGTGGAGATCAAAGCCAATTTTGTGAACTGCACTTTTAATAAGAGCCTTCAATAAATTCATGTTTTCTCCTGACTTATTATATCTGACATATTTTTATAATTTTTACAAAACACTTGTTCTAACATTCGCAGCTATCAGTCTACCACTGACAAATTCAATTTCTCCGCCCACCTGTCACGCCGCAGGCTAAACTTTTAAAAAAATCAAGCTTTTCTTTTCCCTCACACCATCAACCATCATTTTAACCACATCCGCCATTTTGTACTTTGCCTGCCATTTCAATTTTTCCCATGCTTTTGATGGATTTGCTTGTCCTTCGGTCAAATCTGTGGGCCGATACAATTGAGGATCTTGCACGACATGATCCTGCCAATTCAGACCGCAACAAGAAAAAGCAACCTCGACAAATTCTTGTAAACTCCGTGTCTCCCCTGTTGCAATGACATAATCTTCCGGTTCAGTTTGCTGTAGCATTTGCCACATCGCTTCCACATATTCCGGCGCCCATCCCCAGTCACGTCTTATGCTCATATTGCCAAGGTTTAGTTTTTCCTTACTACCAGCAGCTATGCGGCACGCGGCGCTAACTATTTTCCGTGTTACAAATCTCTCTGGCCTAAGTGGAGATTCATGATTAAACAGGATTCCCGTACAGGCAAAAAGTTGATACGCTTCCCGATAGTTAGCTGTTTCCCAATACGCCGCAGCCTTTGCAACTCCATATGGGCTCCTCGGCCGGAATAATGTTGTTTCATCAGCCGATTTTCCCCCGGCATCACCAAAACACTCACTCGATCCGGCATTATAAAAATTAATTGGAAGTCCGCTAAAACGAATCGCTTCAAGAAGATTCAATGTGCCGATCGCAATACTTTCCATTGTTTCCACAGGCTGATCAAATGACAATCCAACCGAGCTTTGTCCGGCCAGATTATATACCTCGTCAGGTTTTACCTGATTTATGGCTTGAAGCACGCTGCGAAAGTCAATGATAGAAACGGAAATAACCTTAACCTGTTCTAAGATACCAAGCCGTTTAAGATTACTGAACGATGACATCTGCGCATCACGCGAAGATCCACAAACATCATACCCTTTTCTAAGTAACAGTTGAGCGAGATAAGCGCCATCCTGCCCGCTCACCCCACAAATTAATGCACGTTTCATTGTTCCTCAGCTTTGTAGTATTTTTTTGTAAATATTCAGTGTATCCCGTGCACATTTTTCCCATGAAAATTGTTTGATGCGCTCATACCCACGGTCAACTAAAACTTGTGCTCTCTCTGGAGTAGAAACAACACATTCAATAGCAGTCCGCATTTCTGTTTCATCAGCAGGATCGAATAACTCCGCCGCATCACCGACCACTTCGGGCAATGAACTGACATTTGCAGATACCACCGGGCAGCCGGATGACATTGCCTCCAACGGCGGGATGCCAAACCCCTCATACAATGAAGGACAAACAAATACCGCTGCCGAAGCATACAAACCAGCCAGTATGTCATCGGAGCCAGATACATGTAAAATATTATCCTGCGAGATATGCAGCGACTCCATCAGTGATAACTCACTTGCGCTGAAGTTCCCTCCACCAAAGCAAATAATGGAAAATTCATTTTTCAGGAGCAAAGAGTGCCCATATGCCTGCAACAGTCCCTCAAAATTCTTGTACCCCCCACGGGAACCAACATACAGGATAAACGGCTTTTTTCCCTTGGAAGGCTTGGCAACAACCTTTTGTGTGGCGAGTGAAGACCCCAGATAAACCACCGAAGTTTTTTCCTCTGGTACGCCAAGTAATGCAATCAAATCCTGGCGTGTGTTTTCGGAAATGCAGATGACATGGTCTGCCCTCCGCACGGCATGGGCTTTGATCTGTTGGGTTTTATCCCGCAATGAAAAGTTGTCGGCAAATTTTTCATGAATCATGTCATAAACGGTGAGTACCCGTTTCGCTGAATGCGGACAGCAATTAGCCATGGAATAATATGTTTCATGAAAAATATCCAGTTTGCAATGTTTGACAAATGGTTTTGCTATGACACTGTTAAATGCTTTTCGTAACAAACCTGTTTTGGGAATATGTGGTAAATACCGACCGATCAACTTACCCTGTGAACCATTGCGAAGATATTGGTTGATATGGGCTAATGCCAGGACTGTAACATCTGCATCAGGATATTCAGAAATTCGATGTGCGATCTCATAAAAGTACCTGGAGACGCCACCATATTGCTGCGTAGAAAATATCTGATGATCGTAGCATATCTTTATCATAATAAGTTTTTCTCAGAATTATATGTTTGGCACAACATTATTTTATGATCATCCATCGTTCGTGACTTCATACGTCGCCGTATGATTAAAGAAATTAATTTACCAAGTCGTCCCATGCACAACTGAAATTTTCTGTGTGAAAAATGTTGTTTTGTAAACATATGAAAATTGTTACACGAATATAACTTCATCCCCAGGTTTCGAGCAATAAAGCTTAATGTGCGTAGTTGATAAAAAGAAATATGCTGCCCTGTTTCAAAAGCATAGTACCACCATTCACCAGGGAGAGGTGGTTTGCCTGAATATAATTCTGTGGAAAAAATAAAAGTGTCTGCTTGTGCCTGCTCCAATGCATCAACAATAAAAGGTTCTGGTTGTTCAATATGTTCAAGTACTTCAAAAGCAGTAACCGCCAAGCAAGCTCCAAACGAACTACTATATTCAAATCCCTTTGCATGAATATTCTCGCAATATTGATCATGCCAATAATAATCAAACCCAACGTCACGCATCAAGCGAGTAAGCAAACCAGTACCACCAGCAATATCAAGATGCCGCCCAGAAGCACCAAACATCTGAAACAATAAGAGAGCCAAACGATTTGAAACACCTATGTTCCGAGAAACTGCTCCTGTATCTGCAATCGCAATGGCTTCGTTATAAGCCTCTTCAAGCCAATAAGGCTTTTCTGTCTGAAACAAGCCACAACCTTCACATAAAAAATATTTTACCTTGTATTTTTTCAATACTTGATGGGAAAATATTTCATTAGTTTTTTGATTACATAATCTACAATACATTATCGCCTGCCCATTTAACGCTTAAACCCATACAACCTTCTAATCAATCGATAAAAAATATTGAATTGATTGGAAATTGTCTTTTGTGTGTAGTCATCGGCTTTTTTATCTCTTATCATCCAGCTTGGATGTTTTAATGGAAATGACAAATTAAAAACTGGTATTTTCGAGTTAGCACTGTCCTTGCCAGTTGTATGCGTTGCGTCCCCATCAAATCCAATATTTGAAACCAGATTCACATTGGGCAAAACAGTCAACCCATTTTGTACCCAGCATGAAAACGTCCATCTGTATGCCCAGCTATCAATCTTATTTCTATATGCGGTTTCAAATATTTTGCCCCAATATTTCACCGCTGCTTTATCTGACAGAATATCTTGCAGATAGTCATTATCACGGATATACGGCCATGATTGCATATCTTTTTCATAATATGACCAGGCCCGCCGCCAGCTTGCCCAACCCCAGCAATGATTAAATCTTGAAAAATAATAGCTGAATTCATTGC
>Ga0190327_1000095_pt1 | contig 14002 bp, 11 predicted proteins | sample 48720401_MG_FD_161667 | JGI IMG/M metagenome (GOLD analysis project Ga0190327, IMG submission 161667) | Hydrothermal vent sediment bacterial communities from Southern Trench, Guaymas Basin, Mexico - 4872-04-0-1_MG | ecosystem: Environmental > Aquatic > Marine > Hydrothermal vents > Sediment ... | reverse complement strand
GCCACCGTCAATCAGCTCGGCATTACCTCAGATGGCTGGTCTTGGAACCTTCTTTTAAGAATCAAGCACCGGTTTGGCGTATCAGCTCAATCCTTTCTTTACCGGCTCCATGAGCTTGATCTGATCTCCACCAGACTAAGAGACCAATTTGATGCCGGTATAAAGGAATTTTACGACGTAACTGGGTTTCAGGAGCCCGATTCAACAAGGCGATGCCTTACCCCCAACGGCCGGTTTTTTGACCTGCTGCTGACAGCGGGAAATATTGACGATGCAAAAGATGAAATAATTAAAATAAAGGGTATTGAAAAGAAATATAAAATAGATAGAAAATAAGGAGAATGGCTATTTGTATAATGGATCAATTTTATGCGCATTCAACAGATTCGGAAAATAAATCCGACTGGCAGCCACTTGAAGAACATCTGAAGAATGTTGCAGAAATGGCCGCGGAATTTGCTGGTTGTTTTGGCGCAAAGGTATGGGCTGAATTAGCGGGAAAAAACCATGACCTTGGTAAAGGCACCCGGCCCTGGCAGGCATATCTGCGACGGGCGAATAATATTGTCGATGAATTTGCTAAGTTTTATGACGGGCATCCAATTCATGCGGCTGTTGGTGCTCAGTGGCTCTATAAATATTCTGCTGAAGCAGGAAAGCTGCTGGCTTACTGTATTGCCGGACATCATGGTGGGTTACCAAACTGGGATGGTAATGCAACTTCATCACTGGAGGCAAGATTGCAGGAACACTATCCGGAGGTTGTAGTTCCTGCCCCAGCACCAGACTTTCCAAGCGAACTGCCTCTTCAATTTGTACCAGAGCGGTTAGGTTTCCAGTTTCAATTTTTTGTCCGAATGCTTTTTTCCTGCCTGGTAGATGCAGATTATCTCGATACAGAAGCTTTTTTAGACAAGGAGAAATCAGGTTGGCGTTCCAGATATTCAGGAATAAATACGCTTCATGAAAGGTTTTGGTCAAACTTTAATGTCCTGCGTGGTAGAGCGGATCAAACAACAAAAGTGAATATCCAGCGAGAGAGCGTCCTTCAAGATTGCTTGCAGGCAGGAAACCTGGAACCTGGATTGTTTTCTCTGACAGTGCCAACCGGAGGAGGCAAGACCTTGGCATCGCTGGCCTTTGCCTTGAATCATGCCAAGTTGAAGCAGGGAAAGCGGCGGATCATTTATGTCATCCCTTTTACCAGTATTATCGAGCAGAATGCCAGGGTGTTTCGCGATATGCTCGGTGATGATGCTGTCTTGGAACATCACTGCAATTTTTTCCCTGATGATTCGGATTGGAAAACCCGGCTGGCCGCCGAAAACTGGGATGCCCCTGTCGTGGTGACAACTAATGTTCAATTTTTTAATTCTTTTTACGCAAATAAAACTTCAGAATGCCGAAAGCTGCACAATGTGGCGGACAGTATTATCATCTTTGATGAAGTTCAGGCTATCCCTGTCGAGAAGTTGGAGCCGTGTCTTGAAATCATCAAAGAGTTGTCGTTGAATTATGGCGTTACCTCGGTGTTATGTACGGCAACACAACCAGCCATTAATTTTTCTGAACAATTCAAAACCGGTTTAAAGAATGTCAGAGAAATAATTCAGGATGTTCCTGCTCTTTTTGCCACCTTAAAACGGACGGAAGAGATTTTCATCGGAGAACTCAGCGAACAGGATGTTGCGAACCAATTGTTGGCACAGGAACAGGTGCTGTGTATCGTCAATACCCGGCAACAGGCTCTGGATATTTTTAATGCTTTACCCGAGTCTGAGGAAAATATCCATTTGAGTGCCTTGATGCACCCGGCTCATCGGACGGAAAAATTGGATGAAATCAGAGTCAGACTATCGGCGACAAATAAACAACCGTGCAGGGTGGTCAGCACCCAATTGATCGAAGCAGGAGTTGATGTGGATTTTCCCTGTGTGTTTCGGGCGGTGGCCGGAATTGATAGTATTGCACAGGCTGCAGGACGATGTAACCGCAATGGGTTGAGTGAGATGCCATGTAAGGTGTCGGTTTTTGAGTTTCCGGAAGAATCCGGCTGTTCCTTTTTTCGTCAGGCCGCGCAATCGGCCGCCAAGTTGTTCGGGTCATTTTCTGGAAAACTTACTGCCCCTGAATGTGTGCGGGAATATTTTTTGGATTTTTTCTGGAAGAATGAACAGCGGATGGATGAGGATGGTATTATTAAGGATCTGTGTCGTCCTGCACAATCGGGGAATATTCAGTTTAAAGATATTGCAAAATTCCAAATGATTAAATCGGCAACCATTCCCATTGTCGTTGCTCTGGAAGAGAATGCTGTCGAATTGATACGTGCACTTGATTTTGCGGAACATAAGGGCGGGATTTTCAGGAAGCTCCAGCAGTTTAGCGTTCAGATATATCCTTATCAGTTTGAAGAAATAAAAGATTGGTTGGAAAATTTGCTGCCGGGGGTTTGGGTGTTACGTTCGGAAGAACTGTATTCCAATGCCACCGGGCTTAAGTGTAAGCCACCGGAAGGAACCGCGTTTTTTGGATAAAGAGAGGAGGTGTGAGAATGAGTTATGGAATAAAGTTGAGGGTATGGGGGGATTATGCGTTATTTACCCGCCCGGAAATGAAGGTGGAACGAGTCTCCTATGATGTGATGACGCCTTCTGCTGCTCGTGGAATCTTGGAAGCTATTTATTGGAAGCCTGCTATTCGTTGGGTGATTGATCGAATCCATGTATTGCAGACTGTTCGTTTTGAAAACATTCGACGTAACGAAGTTGCAAAACGGACGTCAATCAACAATACAGACATGCAGGGAGAAAAACTTGTTTGTATTTTTGCTGATGATCCCAAGACACGCCAACAGCGAGCATCCATGGTTTTGCGAAATGTTGAGTATGTGATTGAAGCCCATTTTGAATTAGCAGGAAGCGAAGATACTGATCCGGGGAAACATCTGGCAATCTTTGAACGGCGGGTAAAAAAGGGTCAGTGTTTTCACCGGCCTTATTTCGGGTGCCGTGAGTTTCCTGCCAACTTCGAGTGGTGTGACAATATTCCTCAGCCATCATTTTCCGGAGAACAGGATTTGGGGTTCATGTTACACGATATCGATTTTGCCAATGATATGACCCCACATTTTTTCCGGGCGGTCATGCAGGACGGAATCATTGATTGCCGTCAGGAGGTGGTCTCATGATTTTTCAGTCGTTAATTGCCTTGTATGACCGTCAAGCCAAAATGGATGAGATACCGCCCTATGGGTTTAGTGATGAAGATATCGGTTTTGTTATTACCATCGACAAAGAAGGGAATCTTGTTGGGCAACCCGAAGATCTGCGAATAAAAATCAAGGCCAATGTCTTTGATTTTAGAAAATCGGTTGTTCCCTATACCAATCAGGTGAATGTACGGGCTAACGCAGCTGCGAAAACTCCAAACTTTATGGTTGACAAGGCAGATTATATTTTTGGGATGTCAGGGACATCAAAAAAGGATGTATATCATCAGTCTTTCAAAAAACGGATTGATGAGGTTTGCGGTGAATCCAAGGATGAAGGTGTCCTTGCCGCTAAAGCATTTTTAAACCGCTGGAATCAGAATGATTCAGTTGATTTAAGGGACTGGAAAGAAATTTGTGGTACCCATGGAAAATGGGTTGCCTTTCGATTGCAGGGTGATTCGGGTTTTATCCATGAACGACAGGAGGTGCAAAAATTATGGACCGATTTTGTTGCCAAGGAAAAGTTCTCCCAGGGAATCAGTCTCCTGGATGGTGAGGTCCATGATCTGCAATCACAGTATGCCCAGTTTAAGTTTGGTTCCGGAGCTTCACTGGTTTCGTTTAATGAGGTGGCTTACGAATCCTACGGAAAAAAGAAAGGTGAGAATGCTCCTGTTTCAGTTGATGCTGAATTTAAAAGTTCTGCGGCGCTCAAGTTCCTGCTGCGCAGCAAAACCCAAAGACTCAGGATAGGTGATGCCACAACGATTTTCTGGGCGGAGCAGGCCTCGCCTGTTGAAACCTTTATGGGACAGATACTTAACCCATCTATTGAGGATGAAGCAGCGGCCATTCCAGTTCAGAAGTTTCTTGAAGCTGTTCGCCAGGGATCGTTACCCAAGGATCTTGAAGGGGACAAAAATTTGAAATTTTATATCCTGGGACTTTCCCTTAACAAAGCGAGACTTGCCTTACGTTTTTGGCATGTTTGTTCTGTAAGCGAGTTGATGGCCAGGTTCCGTGATCATTTTAATAACCTCGAAATGGAACGTTCCGACAAAGACATTCCGTTTCCTGGAGTCTGGCACCTGTTAAAAGAGACTGCCCGTGAAACAAAGAACATCTCTCCGGTGCTGGGTGGCGCCCTGACTCGCTCAATTCTGACCGGTACACATTATCCGCAGAATCTTTATCAAGGGGTATTGGGGCGTATTCGGGCGGATCATCGAGTTAATTACCTGCGAGTTTCAATCTTAAAAGCAGTATTACAGAGAAATTATAAAAAGGAGGTTCCAATGTCTTTGGACACAGAGAGGCGAGAAGTTTCGTATCTTTTAGGGCGGCTATTTGCCGCGCTGGAGAGAGCGCAATTGGACGCTTTGGGTAAGATTAATTCAACTATTAAGGATCGTTTTTTTAGCGCTGCATCGGCTACGCCTGCAAGCGTTTTTCCCAGGTTGATTCGTCTTTCTCAGCACCATATTGATAAGGCGGAATATGGTTATGTTTCAGATCGACGTATTTCAGAGATCATGGAGCATATTGATATGTTCCCTGCCCATATGAATTTACAAGATCAAGGGCTGTTTGCTATTGCCTATTATCAGCAGAAGAATGCAATAACTCGTGAAATACAAGAAGCTACTGCTAAAAAGAAAGCCAAAAAAAATGAAGGAGAAGAATAATGAATGATCCAATCAAAAACCGCTATGAATTCGTGTTGTTATTTGATGTAAAAAATGGAAATCCAAACGGAGACCCGGATGGTGGGAATCTGCCTCGTATTGATCCGGAGACCGGACACGGAATCACAACTGACGTTTGCTTGAAACGAAAGGTTCGGAACTATGTGGAGTTGGTTAAGAAAGATCAGACACCATACAATATTTACGTGCAGGAAAAAGCGATTCTCACTGAACGAAGACAGCCAGCCTATGAGGCCGTGACTGAAGAGAAAGATAAATCAGCCAAGATCAGTAAGGCGCGAGCCTGGATGTGTAAGAATTTTTTTGATGTTAGGGCATTTGGTGCAGTCATGTCTGTAAAGGAAAATAATTGTGGCCAGGTTCGTGGCCCTGTCCAGTTAGTTTTTGGACAAAGTATTGATCCCATTGTCCCTTTGGAAGCCACTATTACCCGTATGGCAGTGGAAACTAAGAAAGAAGCAGATGCACAGGATGGTGATAATCGAACAATGGGACGGAAAACCTATGTGCCTTACGGCCTGTATCGTTTGCACGGCTTTATCTCCGCCCCCTTGGCGAAACAAACCGGGTTCTCCGAAGAGGATCTGGATTTACTCTGGAAGTCATTACAGAACATGTTCGACCATGATCGCAGTGCCGCAAGAGGTGAAATGGCGGCTCAAAAGCTGATTGTTTTTAAGCATGATTCCGAACTCGGCAACGCCCCGGCCCATAAACTTTTCGATCTGGTTAAAGTAAACAAAAACTGTGGAGATGCACCGCCGCGGTCATTCACTGATTATGATATAACTGTTGGCGATGCTCCAGTCGGAGTGACATTAACAGAGATGATTTAGCCCACAGATAAAGGATTTGTAATGCAAAACAAACTTGTGGTATTCAAAAAGAAAGAAATTCGGCGGATGCTGCATAACGACGAATGGTGGTTTGTTGTTGAAGATATTGTGTTGGCTCTTATCGATTCAAAAGATCCGAAACAGTATATTCAGCGTATGAAACAGCGTGATCCCGAGCTTGGTAAAGGGTGGGTACAAATTGTACATACCCTTTCAGTTAAAACCGCTGGTGGTAAACAACGGATGGTGTGCGCCAACACCGAAGGCATTTTTCGCATCATTCAGTCCATTCCTTCACCCAAAGCCGAACCATTCAAACGCTGGTTGGCCAAGGTCGGTTATGAGCGGGTTCAGGAAATTGAAGATCCTGAACTTGCTACCAAACGAACCAAAGCCCTCTACCACGCCAAGGGGTATTCGGAGAACTGGATTGAAAAACGGATGCGGGGCATTGCCGTTCGGGATGCATTAACGGATGAATGGCAGAAACGCGGTATTGAAAAAGACCCTGAATACACCATACTCACTGCGGAAATTTCCAAAGCCGCTTTCGGGTTTACGCCTTCGGAATATAAAAACCTGAAAGGACTAAAGCGGGAAAACCTCCGAGATCATATGACCGATTTGGAATTGATCTTTTCTATGCTGGGTGAGGCTGCTACTACTGAGATTGCCAAGGAAAAAGATGTTCAAGGGTTTGATGAAAATAAAACAGTCGCCCGAAAAGGCGGCAAAATTGCCGGTGATGCGCGTGAAAATCTGGAAATTGAAACCGGAAAGAATGTGGTCAGTTCGGGAAATTATTTGACTGAACCAGAAAGCAGGAAACGGCTTAAAAATAAATGACCCTCTATATTGAAGATGAATTGTTACCCCTGTCCGCCTTGCAGCATTTGATTTTCTGCAAGAGGCAATGTGCATTAATCCATATTGAACAATTATGGGTTGAGAATAAATTTACCGCAGAAGGTCGAATTATGCACGAAAGAGTGGACAGAGGGGATCAGATTAACAGAGGCAGGATGAAGATTGAATATAGTCTGCCGCTTAAATCAAGTGTTCTGGGTATTACGGGGAAGGCAGATGTGGTTGAATTTCATTTAAAAGAGGGTTTGGAAAAATTATGGATCCCTTTCCCGGTAGAATATAAAAGAGGAAAACCTAAAAAGAATCTTTCTGATAAAGTTCAGCTTTGCGCCCAAGCATTATGCCTTGAAGAAATGCTTGGCATAAGAGTTGAAACAGGAGCGCTTTTCTATGGGAAAACAAGACGTCGTCTGGACGTGGTGTTTGATGATGATTTGCGAAATTTCACCATCAGAACGTCTGAAGAACTTCATGATATGATTTCTTCTGGTATTACACCGCCACCTCATTATACAAAAAAGTGTGATACGTGTTCTTTTCTTAATTTATGTCTGCCAAAGACAATTGGGAAAAAAAGAAATGTATTGTCATGGATAAGAAAAATGACAGATTAGGGTAAATTAAATAAAAATGAAAAAATATTTGAATACATTGTTTGTAACTACCCAAGGGGCTTATTTGTCAAAGGAAGGAGAAACAGTTGTTGTTAAAATTGAGAAAAAAATAGTCATAAGGCTTCCCATCCATACGCTTGCCGGGATAATCTGTTTTGGCACAGTGAATTGCAGCCCTTATTTGATGGGTTTTTGTGCTGAAAATGATGTGTCTATTAGTTTTTTAACAGCTTATGGTAGATTCCTTGCGATGGTAAAAGGACCGGTTTCAGGGAATGTGCTTTTAAGGCGGGAACAGTTTAGAATGGCAGATAATCAAGAAATCTGCGCTGCAATAGCAGGGTCTGTATTGACCGGAAAACTTGCGAATAGTAAGGCTGTCCTTGACAGAGCAATCCGTGATCATCAGGAAAAAGTCGATGAATTCAAGCTGAAAAAAGTATCTGTCCGGCTTTCTTTATATATTAAAAAAGAGCTGCCATACGGAACTTTAAACAGACTGAGAGGGATTGAAGGAGATGCGGCGCATCAATACTTCGGTGTTTTTGATGAGTTGATATTATCTCAGAAAGAGGCATTTTATTTTGCTGGAAGGAATAGACGGCCACCACTGGATAATGTAAATTGCCTTCTTTCTTTTTTATATACTCTTCTTACTCATGATGTACGATCTGCACTTGAATCCGTTGGCCTTGACCCGGCTGTCGGTTTTTTACATCGGGATCGTCCGGGACGACCTGGGTTGGCTCTTGATATGATGGAAGAATTCCGCCCTTTTCTTGCGGACAGGCTGGCCTTATCTCTTATTAATTTGCGACAGATTAACCATCAAGGGTTCACAACTAAAGAATCCGGTGCCATACATATGAATGATGAGACCCGGAAAATTGTTCTTACAGCGTACCAGAAAAGAAAGCAGGAAAGCCTGGTTCATCCGTTTATTGAGGAAAAAGTTGAAATCGGCAATCTTTTTTTTATTCAGGCTCTTTTGCTGGCAAGGTATATACGAGGCGATATAGATGGATATCCTCCGTTTATATGGAAATAAGATTAAGGAGGGCTTGTGCTGGTTCTTGTCAGTTATGATGTTTCAACAGAAAAAAATGGTCAAAAAAGGTTAAGACGTGTAGCAAAGGTGTGTAAAAATTATGGACAAAGAGTGCAATATTCTGTTTTTGAGTGCATGGTGGATCCCACCCAGTGGACGATTATGCGTCAAAATCTGATAAATGAAATTGAACCGGAATTAGATAGTTTAAGGTTTTATTTCCTTGGTTCAAACTGGAAAAGAAAAATTGAACATATCGGAGCTAAAGCTGCATTAGATATGGAAGGGCCATTAATTGTTTGATTTATTTGCGAACCACAAGATGTTTTTGATGATAAATATATTTATTGTGCCTATAGAAGTGTTTTAAAAGAATATTTTTAGTTTTGGTTCGCAGATAAGCAACTGATTGATTATTAAGAATAATTTAAGATTTGCGATTATTTTTTTATTCACTAATGATTTATATGAAGACCTTCGCTCTTTGACAATTTATTTTCTTATGATATTCAAGTGTTACATATATAACGGTCGCTCCCCCTGCGGGAGCGTGGATTGAAACGCTGACCGAAGGCGGCAATGCGTATCTGTCCGAGGTCGCTCCCCCTGCGGGAGCGTGGATTGAAACTTTTGCATGGTGATCCAACAGACTCAGGTATAGGGTCGCTCCCCCTGCGGGAGCGTGGATTGAAACGGATTACGCCGGTGGCCACCGGGTATACCGGCCAGTCGCTCCCCCTGCGGGAGCGTGGATTGAAACGGTAATTGTGCCATAGGATGTTGATGGAAATTTCCGTCGCTCCCCCTGCGGGAGCGTGGATTGAAACGCGCTCTTTTCGACAAGGGCGCTGCAAATGTCTCAGTCGCTCCCCCTGCGGGAGCGTGGATTGAAACAAACAAAGTAAACCCACCCAACACAGTTAGAGAAGTCGCTCCCCCTGCGGGAGCGTGGATTGAAACAAAGATAATTTTGATCTTTTCTTTGACTCAGAAGAGTCGCTCCCCCTGCGGGAGCGTGGATTGAAACACAGTTGATGATCCGCCGGAAACCGTGACCGTTGAGTCGCTCCCCCTGCGGGAGCGTGGATTGAAACATCTGCCGGAGCCTTTTTTTGATGTCAAAAAATTGTCGCTCCCCCTGCGGGAGCGTGGATTGAAACAAGGGATTTGACATCAACGAAGCCGTACACGATAAGTCGCTCCCCCTGCGGGAGCGTGGATTGAAACATATTATGGTGATCATTATACGACCCATCGTAGTCGTTCCCCCTGCGGGAGCGTGGATTGAAACAGATCTCGCACGGTTTATTTTTTCAGTATAAACAGTCGCTCCCCCTGCGGGAGCGTGGATTGAAACTAAGATCGTTAAGGGTATATCCTGCCTTTTTGAGACAGTCGCTCCCCCTGCGGGAGCGTGGATTGAAACTCCGCCTCTCATAAAATTATATTTTTCGCCTTAAGGTCGCTCCCCCTGCGGGAGCGTGGATTGAAACAAAATACTTTCAACTAATCGCTTGTTCAAATAGCGTCGCTCCCCCTGCGGGAGCGTGGATTGAAACTATGGAAAAAAGACAGAACAAAACGCATCATTACGTCGCTCCCCCTGCGGGAGCGTGGATTGAAACTTTTGCATGGTGATCCAACAGACTCAGGTATAAAGTCGCTCCCCCTGCGGGAGCGTGGATTGAAACGGATTAACCTACCAGCCAGACAGCCACAGTTTTTAGTCGCTCCCCCTGCGGGAGCGTGGATTGAAACTTTTTTTGTCGGTATCAATTCAGCACTTTTAATAGTCGCTCCCCCTGCGGGAGCGTGGATTGAAACTTTTTTGTTTTTATTCGTTTGAAAGTGGTTAGAGTCGCTCCCCCTGCGGGAGCGTGGATTGAAACTTTTGTAACCGGTGATTTATTTGGCTCTAAATCTAGTCGCTCCCCCTGCGGGAGCGTGGATTGAAACACTATCTCGGTACTTGTCACAATGACCCCCTTTTGTCGCTCCCCCTGCGGGAGCGTGGATTGAAACTTGAACCGACGCCTAGCTGACATAAACAACCGGCGAGTCGCTCCCCCTGCGGGAGCGTGGATTGAAACTCAAAAACCTATAGACCCTGTAAAATCTGAAAGGTCGCTCCCCCTGCGGGAGCGTGGATTGAAACTGGATTACTGCATGGCACATCAAGAAAGTTTAAGTCGCTCCCCCTGCGGGAGCGTGGATTGAAACCTGTGCATATCAAAAGCCCTGATAATGGTAAATGGTCGCTCCCCCTGCGGGAGCGTGGATTGAAACAGCCAAATCAGAGTGGAAGTTGTCAAGTTATGTCGGGTAGTGTATAGATATTATGAGGGTTTTATAATTTAGGTGGTGTTTGTCACATTATAATTTAACAAAGGAAATTAATAATGCTGAATTTTCTTAATGGTCTCGACAAAGACCTTCGAAAAGCACTGTTGATTCAGTTGCGTAACCTATGGACTCATACGTCCACGGCCATTGAAGGCAATACCCTGACCCTTGGTGAGACCGCCTTTGTGCTGGAAGAGGGACTGACCATCTCCGGAAAGCCTTTAAAGGACCATGAAGAGGTGGTAGGGCATGCCCGGGCCATTGATCTGGTCTATGATCTGGTGCGAAACAAGACGCCTTTTACGGAAAATGAATTGTTTTCTCTTCACAAGGCAGTGCAGACTGATATTATTATTGATGTGTATAAACCCGTTGGCGGGTGGAAAAAAGAGCCGAATTCCACTGTTGGTGTTGTCGGTGATAAGCAGATTGTTTTTGAATATGGTGTGCCTGGCGATATCCCTTTGCTTATGGAAAGCTGGTTTGAACTGTATCGTGAGATTGATCACTCTCTGAAACCCAATGACAGTCAACAGGCACTTATGGCCTATGTGCAGTTGCATATTTCCTTTGTCCGTATTCATCCTTTTTTTGATGGGAATGGCCGATTGGCCAGATTGATTGCCAATGTTCCGGTTCTTAAATCAGGGCTGCCGCCTATTATTATTCCCCAGAAACAGCGCAAGCCGTATATTGATGCCTTGTCTGCTTATCATTTTTCTGTAGGGCAGATAAAGGCGGGCGAACCACTGCTGCCGAATCACGATGCGCTGCAGCCTTTTACTATATTCTGTGAACAGGCCTGGGAGGAATCTCTTGCCCTGGTGGAAGATATCAGGCAAAAACAGCGGACCCGGCAGCAATAGTGGAGAAAATGTCAATTCTATTTTTTTAATGCATCAATCAATTCATTTGCTGTTGCTGCTGCATCGCCCAACATCATTATCGTCTTTGGATTCTCGTACAAGGTGTTCTCAACCCCGGAATAGCCAGGTTTTGCATCAAAATTGCAGACGATCACTTTTTTTGCATCCTGAGCCATCAGGATCGGCATTCCGGAAATAGGGGTGCCTTCGATTTCTATTGCTGACGGGTTTACCACGTCACAGGCACCAAAAACAAGAACAGCGTCTGTTTGTGAAAATTCAGGATTGATTTCATCCATCTCAAAAAGTTTGTCATAATCAATTTCTGCTTCCGCCAGCAGCACATTCATGTGCCCGGGCATTCTTCCGGCCACGGGATGGATGGCAAATTTTACTTGTGCTCCCATGGATTCAAGAATTGATGCAAGCTCAACTACTTTGAACTGTGCCTGTGCCAGCGCCATGCCATATCCGGGAATCACAATCACTTTTTTGGCAGATGACAATGCGGTTATGGCTGCATCCAGATGGCTCTTTTCAGAGGGCTCTTCAATAGCAGGGGGTGTCTTTGAAAGATTGTCAAGTAATTGCCGGAGGGTTTCTTTGGCGTTTCCAAGCAGCATGATGGTATTGTCGTTTTTATACAAAGGATTTTCAACACCGGAGTATCCGGGTTTGGCATCCAGGTTACAACACACCACATGCTTTGATTCATGGGCGAGAAGGATCGGCATACCGGATATGGGCGAGCCGTCGGTTTCTATGGCTGCAGGATTCACTACATCGCATGCCCCGATAACCAGGGTAAAATCCGTGTCCTTGAATTCAGGATTGATGGCATCCATTTCTTCTAACATATCATAATCAACCCCGGCTTCGGCCAGCAGCACATTCATGTGGCCCGGCATTCTTCCGGCAACCGGATGGATGGCAAATTTTACATTTTTTCCCATGGAAAGCAGTTTGTTTGAAAAATCAATGACTTCAAACTGTGCCTGTGCCACAGCCATACCATAACCGGGTATAATAATGATTTTATCGGCCTTTTGGGCAAATTCAATTGCTTTTTGTAAGTCGGTTTGCTCGCTGGTTTGCTCGGGGACTTTCTTTTCAACAGGGTCGGCAGCCAGGGGCTGTTTATTATTAACGACGGGTTCCTTCCGGGATATTTTAAGAGGAACAAATACCCTGAAAAGGCTGCGATTCATTCCCCGGCACATCACGTGGGTCAGGATTGATCCTGAAGCCGCTACAGTGGCCCCGCAGGAAATCAACAGCTTGTTTTCGATAATCATGCCGCAAAAGGCAGCAGCCACCCCTGCAGTTGCATTTAAAAATGAAATCAACACCGGCATGTCAGCTCCGCCAATACGAATGGAAAAAAGAATTCCAAACAGGATTGACATGAAAATAATTGCCATATAAAGGAATATTCGGCTGTCCATTGGTGCATACACTGATGCAATAATCAATGCGATAATGGCAGTAAGGTTTATCATGACAAGCCAGGTGTGTTTCGGAAGGATGCGCGGGGTTTGCCCAAGTGTGTTTGACAATTTTCCACCGGCGATCATGGACCCGCTGAAAGTCAATGACCCGATAGCCAATCCCAGGAGTCCGGAAATTTCATTTACCATTCCAAGGTGTTGAGAGCCCCGTATCAGTTCAGCAAAGGAAAGACAAAATGCTGCAATCCCACCGGCACCATGCTGAAAAGCAACCATGGCCGGAATCTGGATCATGGTAATCCTTTTGGCCACCCAATATCCGGCAGCAGAACCGATCACAAGGGATATCAGGATAATATAGGGATACTGGGTGCCGCTTCGATAAAGGACCAGAGCAGCCGCGCAGGCTAACGCGAAAGCGGCAGTAAGATTGCCGAATTTTGCCCTGTGAGGCCAGTGAAATAGCCAGATGCCCAGTATAAGGATGCCGATGACAGAAAAATCCAGAAACAGGGTCATGCCAGAGTATGTTTCAGTCATTATTCTCTACCCCCGCTTCTTTTTTCTTAAACAGCCTCAACATCCTGTCCGTAATCGCAAAACCCCCTACAAGGTTGAAAGTGGCCATGACAAACGCCACCGATCCTATGATCTGTTCGGTCCGGGTTGATGCCACCGAGAAAAGAATCAACACCCCTAATATGGTGACGGCAGAAATAGCATTTGTCATGGACATCAGGGGGGTATGAAGCAATGTGGGGATTCTGGAAATCAGAAAATATCCCACGATAAAGGAAAACAGGAAAACCCCTGCCATCAATAAAAGATTTGTCATCGGTTTGCTCCTGGAAAAATTTTAATCATTCAGCCCCATGGCCTTGAGCGTTCCTTCGTGATACAGTTTGCCTTTGTGCGTAACAAGCGCTCCTTTGACGATTTCATCGGTCATGTCAAATTCGGCTGCCCCGTTTTTAAACAGATTCTCAACAAAATAATACAGATTATTGGCATACAGCCACGAAGAATGAACCGGCACTGACCCGGGGATGTTTTTAATCCC
>Ga0190327_1000093_pt1 | contig 14252 bp, 10 predicted proteins | sample 48720401_MG_FD_161667 | JGI IMG/M metagenome (GOLD analysis project Ga0190327, IMG submission 161667) | Hydrothermal vent sediment bacterial communities from Southern Trench, Guaymas Basin, Mexico - 4872-04-0-1_MG | ecosystem: Environmental > Aquatic > Marine > Hydrothermal vents > Sediment ... | reverse complement strand
ACCCGAATGTCCCTTCACTTTAATAAAATTTAAATCACAAAATTTGTCCATTAATGCTCTGATTTCAAAAACAAGCGCCTGATTTTTTTTAGGTTTCCAGTTCTTTGTCAGGAGACCGATAGAATAGCTTGAGTCTGAAAAAATACGAACCGGTAAATCAACACGTTTCAATTCTTCCAAAGCCATTTTTATGGCAGTTAATTCCGCAATATTATTGGTGGTCTTGCCTATATATCTTGAGATTTCCTTTTTGTTTTCACCATAGATAAAAAGAATTCCGATTCCTGCGGGGCCGGGATTGCCGGACGACGCACCGTCGGTATAAATTTTAATGCAATTATTCGGCAGATCTGTTTTAATGACTTTATTTTTTAAAAATTTGTCAGCGTTATGGATCGAAGAGGATGGTTGAGAGGTCGATTTCTTTTTTGCCGGGATGGCCTGGTCTTCAGGTTTCAAACTCTCTGGTTTGACTCGATACTCATAGTCTTGTTTTAAATTATATTTTATTAATACCATTCCTTTTTCAACCAGAAGATTCCCATCACTATCTGTTTGTGCCCAAACTTTATTGTTCTTAAAACTCATTCTTTTCCAGGTATCAGCCTGATGTGGATCATTCATATAAATAATATTTTCCTGAAATGGATTTAAACGTTGCAAGCTCTTGCTGCCATTGGGTTGACAAAAGGGTTAAATCTTCTAAATTTGTTAATTTTTCACGAAGAAGGTTATTGCCTAAAATCAGATCTATGGGTATTTTTTCAAACTCATATTCATATGGCGGGGGAATGAACTTAAACTCATCTTTATGGTATTTGATTATTAACTGCATTAATATCAAAGAGGATAGATATGGTTTGAATTCATTGGTTGAAGTGACATGAATATGAAAGCCTTTACAACCATACCCCTGCCATTTCCCTGACGTGGGTTCAAAATTAACAGGACGAAGACAGGCGCCTTTTATTAGTTCATCTGCGTCTGCTTTGATCTTTTTTACATTCAAAAAAGGGGCCCCGAATTGTTCAAAAGGTAAGGTCGTACCACGGCCTTCAGATATGTTTGTGCCTTCAAAAATAACCTGTCCGGGGTAAACCATGCAGGATTGCGGTGTCGGCAGATTTGGGGAAGGCGGTACCCATGGGAGGCCGGTGTCCTGCCAGTATAGTTTCCTTTTCCAGCCAATCATGGGGATGACAGTCAGGTCACATCCCATATGAAACGCCTGGTTAAAAAATTGGGAGATTTCTCCAATCGTTAACCCATGCCGCATGGGGATCGGGAATCGTCCGACAAAAGAGGTATAATCTTTTGAAAGGATATTCCCTTCAATTTGTGTCCCGCCAACAGGGTTGGGACGATCAAGGATAATCACCTGCTTTTTCATCTTAGCTGCAAGTTCAAGACAAAAAGATACGGTATAAATAAATGTATATACCCGGGTTCCAACATCCTGAATATCAATCAAAAGAATATCTATTTGATCAAACATTTCCTGGGTTGGAATCCTCGTGTCATTATACAGACTGTACACCGGGATGTTTAATTCCGGCTCTATAAAATGACGGGATTCAATCATGTTATCCTGCTTTTCCGCATAAAATCCATGCTGGGGAGAAAAAAGTGCTTTTAGCTGTCCCGGGAAAAAATGATGGATCAGTCTTGAGGCGTGATTGAACTGACGGTCAACCGATGCCGGGTTGGATAACAGCCCTATCCGCTTTCCTCGCAGATATTCAGGTGGATCTGCTATCAGGTTCTCAAGTCCGAGAGTGACATGTCTTTTCATAAAATCCTTAATCATAATTATTTATTCTTTAGCCTTTACGTATCATAATTATTGACAAAATTTCAAATCCTAACTAAATATTATTCTTTTCATCTTTAGGAGATATCAGGGTATGAAGTTTAAAATCAGCGAACAGATAGCGACGATTAACCCCTATGAACCGGGCAAGCCTCTTAAGGAGGTTGAAAGAGAATATCACCTTTCCAATGTGATCAAGCTTGCTTCCAATGAAAATCCAATAGGGTTTTCTCCAAAGGTGTATGATGCTGTCACACAAAATATGAAAGACATGAACCGATATCCTGACTCATCTGCGTATCTGCTATGTAATGCAATTGCTGAAAAATTTCATGTTGCGCCTGGAAATATTGTTGTCGGGAATGGATCTGATGATATTATCGCATTATTGGCTCATGGATTTTTAAATCCTGGCGATGAAGCATTAATGCCGTTGCCGTCATTTTTAATGTATGAAATCAGTGTTAAAACAGCGAAAGGAATTCCTGTCATGGTTCCTTTGACTGATTTTTCCACAAATCTTGACGGTATTATTAAAAAAATATCCTCTAAAACCAAATTGATTTTTATCACCAACCCGTTTAATCCTACTGGCAGTATCATCACAGATGATGACTTCACTGAATTTTTACAAAAAATACCCGATGATGTTATCATTGTTGTGGATGAAGCCTATATAGAATTTATTCGAAACGATTCGGTTTATAATTCGTTAACCCATCCATTACAAGACCCGCGAATTGTAACCCTTAGGACATTTTCCAAAGCTTATGGACTGGCAGGTTTCAGGGTGGGATATGGCATAATGGATTCGGAAATTGCTGAAATTTTAAACCGGATCAGGCAGCCGTTTAATGTGAACAGTCTTGCCCAGGTAGCAGCGGTTGCTGCCCTTGATGATGAAGTTTTTTTAAATAAGAGTATTCGGGTTACTCATGAGGGGCTTGATTTTTTATTTGCAGAATTGACTGATCTGGGCATTAACTGTTTGCCGACCCAATCCAATTTTCTGATGCTGGATCTTGAAACAGATGCCACACAAGTATTTCAAAAAATGTTGAAACAGGGTGTTATTGTAAGATCAATGAAATCTTATGGATTTGATACATTTTTGCGAGTAAACACCGGCACGCAAGAAGAAAATATGATGTTTATTCAAGCCTTAAAAAAAGCTTTACAAAACTAAAGGTTAAAAATGAAACCTAAAATAATTACCATTGATGGCCCGGCAGGCGCAGGGAAGACAACTGTAAGCAAATTGCTTTCAAAAAAACTGCAATGTGTTTATGTCGATACTGGAGCCCTGTACAGGGGAGTCGCCTTTGAAATTCAACGGCAGAATATTAATTGGAAAAATGATACCGAGCTTGAAGATTTTTTAAAAGCGCTTGATCTTAATTTTGTAATGGAAAAAGATGCATTTATATTAATGTCATCCGGTAGGAATATTACAGATTTTATCCGGACACCCGAAATTTCAATGCTGGCATCTTCTTCTTCTGCAAGGCCACAGGTTCGATCTGCCCTTCTCGATATTCAAAGGAATATTGCCAAAACAAAAAATGCAATTTTCGAGGGCAGGGACATGGGCACAGTGGTTTTCCCGGATGCCGCAGTAAAATTTTTTCTTTTTGCTGATTTAACTATTCGTGCAAAAAGACGATTTGATGAAATGCCGGATGAGACAAAGGATATCCATAAAGTTCAAAAGGAAATACAGATAAGAGATCATAACGATTCTCAAAGAAAATCTGCACCTCTCAAGTCTGCAAAAGATGCCATTGAAATTAATGCCTCTTTTTTGACCATTGAACAGGTAGTTGACAAAATGTTAAAGATTATCGAAAAAGCTTGAAAAGCTTAATAATTCTATTGATTTTTCCATTATCATTTGATAAAAAGGTGAATTGTATTTCTCTATATCGTAATTCATATAGAGAAGTATAAAATACGTTTAGGGAGACTAATATTAATGAATAACAAAACTGAAGAAAATGAAAACCAAAAAATGAATACTGAAACATTAGAGAAAGAAGACGTCGCTTTAGAGAAAGAAGAAGCTACTTCGCCTGAAATCACAGGCGAAGAAACAATGGGAGAGCTTTTGGACATCTATGAGTCCAGCCTTAAGAAATTTGAAGAAGGGCAGGTGGTAACCGGAACAGTCATATCTGTCGCCAGGGATATGGTTCTTGTAGATGTTGGATATAAATCTGAAGGACAGATCGCTATTCGGGAATTCATTGATGAGGAAGGCAACGTCAACGTCAATGTCAACGATGAATTTGAAGTGATGATTGAAGTGTGGGATGAAGAAGAAGAAACTGTTCTTCTGTCTCGCGAAAAAGCCAAAAAAGTTAAAGTCTGGGACGCAATTAAAGATGTTTACGATGCAGATGAAACTATTGAAGGTGTCATTACCAGCCGGGTGAAAGGCGGGTTCTCCGTTGATATCGGACTACTGGCATTCCTTCCCGGATCACAGGCTGATCTTCGACCCATCCGCAACATGGATGAAATGGTAAATCAAACCTATACATTCAAAATCCTCAAATACAACAAAAAGAGAAACAATATCGTTCTTTCAAGACGAGTTCTTCTTGAAGCAGAACGAGATAAACTTAGAAGTACAACCCTTGAGGCCATAGAAGATGGCAAGGTCATGGAAGGGATTGTTAAAAATATTACGGAATATGGCGTTTTTGTCGATCTGGGCGGTGTGGACGGTCTTCTTCATATTACCGACATCTCCTGGGGCAGGGTCAAACATCCATCAGAGCTCTTTTCTATAGGAGACAACATTAATGTCAAGATTCTCTCTTTTGATCTTGAAAAAGAGAGAGTATCTCTTGGCATGAAACAATTGACGCCTGATCCATGGACAACTGCAGTTGATAAATATCCGGTTGACTCAAAAATAACCGGTAAAGTCGTCAGTCTTACGGATTACGGTGCGTTCATTGAACTTGAAGAAGGGGTTGAAGGACTCATCCATGTGTCTGAAATGTCTTGGACAAGAAAGATTCGTCATCCATCCCAAATGGTAACGGTTGGTGAAGAAATTGAAGCGATTGTTCTTGACCTGAAGCCGGATAACAGAAGAATTTCTCTGGGGATTAAACAGACTGTGGATAATCCATGGGAAGTTATTTCTCAGAAATATCCGGTTGGCACCATTATTGAGGGTAAAATTAAAAACATTACGGAATTCGGTCTTTTTATCGGAATTGATGATGATATTGACGGTCTGGTCCATATTTCAGATATTTCCTGGACAAAGAGAATCAAACATCCGTCTGAAGTATATAAGAAAAATGAAACCATACAGGCGGTTGTTCTTGATATTGACAAATCCAATGAAAGGTTTTCTCTGGGTATCAAACAGACCCAGGCAGATCCATGGGAATCCGTTGCCCAGCGTTATGAAGTGGGTAAGGAAATATCCGGTATTATCACTAACCTGACGGACTTTGGGGTATTTATTGAACTTGAAGAGGGGATTGAGGGTCTTGTCCATGTATCCGAGATCAGCAAAGAAAATGTGAAAAGTCCGAAAGAACGGTATAAGATCGGAGAAACAATTACGTCTAAAATTATGAACATCAATAGCGATGAAAGACGTATCGGACTTTCAATCAAACGCCTTGAAGAAGACGATGATGATAAATATCTTGAAGACTTTGCTAAAAACATGAAACCTGCCACCTCATCTTTTGGTGAAATTCTGAGAAATAATATTCAGGAGCAGATTGAAGCAAATAAACTTCAGGACGGTGAAAATCAGGACGGTGAAGAAACTGATAAACCTGAAGAAAAATAGCTCAAACTCGAACCTGTCGTTTCTGAGTGCTGAATAGTGTATAAGGGCCGGATAACTTTAACGTTGATCCGGCCTTTTTTTTAACTGAATTATTAGGACGTTTATATGTTTGCCCGAAGACATCCATTTTTATTTTTTTTAATAATTATTTCAACCTGTTTTACTATCATGTTCATCGGATTTATTGTTCTGGTATCATTTGGTTCAAGACTGCTGAATACTCAATTTGCCCAGCAGTACACTTCATCCGGCGGCAATATTGGTATTGTTGAAATCAACGGAATGATATTATCTTCAAAAAAAATTATTCAAGATATTAAAATTTTTCGAGATGACGATGAGATCAAGGCCATAATTTTAAGAATCGACTCTCCTGGAGGCGGCATCGGCCCATCCCAGGAAATTTATCGTGAAATTATGAAAACCAAAATGGATAAAAAAATAATCACCTCCATGGGGTCGGTTGCAGCATCGGGGGGGTACTATATTGCATCTGCAACTGATAAGATAGTTGCCAACCCCGGAACCCTCACCGGCAGTATTGGTGTGATTATGGAATATGCCAATCTTATGGAAATTGCTAAAAAAATCGGCATATCCCCTGTTGTGATTAAAAGTGGTGAATTCAAAGATATGGGATCTCCTTTAAGAGACCTTAAAGATTCGGAAAAAAAGATTTTTCAAGCGCTTGTGGACGAGCTTCACCTTCAATTTGTAAATGATGCTGCAACGGCAAGAGGTATTGATGTTCAGACAATGGCAACACTTGCAGACGGAAGAGTCTATACCGGTCAAAAAGCCCTCAAATTAAAATTGATTGATCGTCTGGGAAATCTTGATGATGCAGTCCGGTGGGCCGGTGAAATGGCCAATATCAAAGGGGAATTAAAGCCGGTTTATCCCAAAGAAGATAAAATAACTTTTATTAAAAAATTGGCAGACACCTTACTCAAAGATATCAACATCTCCGGAACCGTAACGGATAATCTCCGGTATATCATCAATTAAAGAAATAACGCTTGATGGAACTCCCGGAACAGGCCCCCCGTCAATAACCACATCAATGGTTTTTATAAAATAATCGTGAAGTAGTGACGGGTCTTCGAAAATCTGTCCATCCGGACGGGTGGCACTGGTTGAAATGACCGGGTGGCCAAGCTCATTGGTTATGGCCAAGGCAATCTTATTATCCGGAACTCTTATACCGGCTGTTTTTCGCTTGGTCAGCATTATTTTGGGAACCAGTTTTGAGCCGGATAGAACAAATGTATAGGGTCCCGGCAATAGTCTTTTCATGTTTCTATATGCAAAGTTGGATACTTTGGCATATTGGGAAATATCTTTTAAATCAGGGCAGATAAAACTAAACGGTTTGTTTTTATTTCGTTGTTTTATGGCATAAATTTTTTCAATGGCTTTTTTATTCATAATATCACACCCGATACCATAGAATGTATCCGTTGGGTATGCCACAATTCCGCCTTTCTTAATGATATCTACCACCCTTGAAATCTGACGTTCCTGGGGATTTTGTGGATTGATTTTTAACAGCATGAAGCTACCCTTTGTTCCATTTTTCTGTGAGTTACTTTCCAATTAAATAAGCTATCTACTAAAATAAACAAAAGACAAATTATCGATAAAAAGTATTTATGTCAATCAAATCATTTCAATATTGATCTTGCTAAAAAATCTGATATTTAGTAAGAGTACCTGTTTATATACTGATTTGATTTCAAATAGTCTGGTGGTTTAAGACCTCATTAGGTTGCCGGTCTAATAGTATCAATAAACATTTTCCTTTCTGGAGGTTAACTTATGTCTAATATATTATCCGAAAAAGGGCTGTCATTTGATGACGTCCTCTTATTACCCGGCTATTCGGTTATCCTGCCGGATGAAGTTCAAACCCGTACCCGTTTGACCAAAGAGCTTGAACTGGATATTCCCATTGTCAGTGCAGCCATGGATACGGTTACCGAAGCATTGACCGCCATCAGTATGGCAAGGGCAGGGGGATTGGGCTTTATCCATAGAAATCTAAGTATTGAAGAGCAGGCCATAGAAGTTGACCGGGTAAAAAAATCAGAAAGCGGAATGATTGTTGATCCGGTTATTGTCCATCCGGATGTCCCTATTTCAGAAGTCTTGAAAATTATGGCCAAATACAGGATTTCCGGCATTCCTGTGACTGAAGGGGATAAGCTTGTCGGTATTGTGACCAACAGAGATTTAAGATTTGAGACTCAGCTTTCAAAACTTACACGAGAAGTGATGACCAGTGAAAATCTTGTGACGGTTCCGGAAAAATGCACCCTTGAAGAATCCAAAGTTATGCTTCACAAACATAGAATTGAAAAACTTCTGGTGGTTGATAAAGAAGGCAAACTCAAAGGATTGATCACCATAAAAGATATTGAAAAAATTAAAAAATACCCCAATGCATGCAAAGACTCGCTGGGCAGATTAAGGGCGGGGGGTGCCATTGGTGTCGGTTCCGACATGATGCAAAGGGTTGAATCATTGATACGGGCGGGGGTGGATGCCATTGTAATTGACACGTCCCATGGCCATTCAAAAAATGTGATAGATGCGATCAAAAAAATTAAAAGTGCATTTCCGGATTGCCAGCTTATCGCCGGAAATGTGGCCACGGAGGCTGGGGCAAAAGCCTTGATAGATGCAGGAATAGATGCCGTTAAAATAGGAATTGGTCCCGGTTCCATTTGTACGACCCGTATTGTTGCAGGCGTTGGCGTGCCGCAATTGACCGCCATTCAGAATTGTAAAGAAATTTCAAAAGCAACCGGAGTTCCCATCATAGCCGATGGGGGTATAAAATTTTCCGGTGATATTGCAAAAGCACTGGGTGCAGGTGCTGATTCTGTCATGCTGGGAAGTCTTCTGGCAGGTACCCAGGAAAGTCCGGGTGAAATGGTGATCTATCAGGGACGTTCTTATAAGGCATACAGGGGAATGGGATCGGTCGAAGCCATGAAAAAGGGCAGTTCAGACCGCTATTATCAGAAAGATACAGGGGAAAATGAAGAACTTGTCCCCGAAGGTATTGTTGGCAGAATCCCGTATCGAGGGACCGTCAGGGAAAATATAGTACAAATGATTGGCGGGCTTAAGGCGGGTATGGGATACTTGGGAGCCGCTACAATTGAAGAGCTTCAGGAAAAGGCAAAATTTATTAAAATCAGTTCAGCAGGACTCAGGGAAAGCCATGTCCATGATGTTATCATTACCAAAGAGGCACCCAATTACCGGGTTGAAAGCAAATAACCGGCAATGACCCAATTATCATCGCCATTTTATCATCTTCATCTTCATACGGAATATTCGCTTCTTGATGGCGCTATAAGGCTGAATTCCTTATTTAAGAAATGCCATGAATATGGAATGGATGCGGTATCCATAACCGATCACGGCACCATGTTCGGCGTAGCTGAATTCTATGAAAAGGCCAGGAAAGAATCCATAAAACCGATCATTGGGTGCGAAGTTTATGTTGCTCCCAGAACGTTGAATGATAGAACCCAGATAGACCACAAAGGCTTGAGACACTTGGTCCTTCTGGCAAAAGACCGCGAAGGATATACCAACCTTTGCAAGCTGGTTTCCATTGCTCAGCTCAAGGGATTCTACTATAAACCCAGAATTGACAAAGAACTACTGGTCAACTACTCAAAAGGATTGATCGGACTTTCTGCCTGCCTTAAGGGGGATATTCCCCAAAATATTATCCAAAACAAGATGGAAGATGCCGATGCTGCGGCCCGGTTTTATCTGAAAACTTTTGGTGAAACAAATTTTTTTCTGGAAGTCCAGAAAAATGGAATAAACATTCAACAAAAAGTAAATGAAGGGCTTCTTGATATCAGTGGGAGGCTGTCCATTCCCATGGTGGCCACCAATGACTGCCATTATCTTTCCAAAGGTGATGATAAGGCCCATGAAATACTGCTTTGTATTCAGACAGGAGATACGCTTACCAATCAAAATAGATTCAAATTTGATTCTGATCAGCTCTATTTTAAGTCACCAAAAGAGATGATCCGATCTTTTGGTGACTATCCGGGAGCCATTGAGAACACAAGAGAAATCATTTCAAAATGTAATGTGGAATTTGATGACAAGACATATCATTTTCCGCGATATGCACAGTCTTGCGAAGAATCTGAAGATGAAATTTTTAAGCAAAAGGCCATGGAAGGATTTGAAAAAAAGCTTAAAATCATTATGGCTTCAAATCCAGATATTGACGAAAAAGCTTACCGGGATCGAATTGAGTATGAGATCGGTGTGATCCTTAAAATGGGATTTCCCGGATATTTTTTAATTGTTGCTGATTTTATAGAATATTCAAGAAAAATTAATGTGCCTGTGGGCCCTGGAAGAGGATCGGCTGCCGGAAGTATGGTGGCCTATGCAATGGGTATTACAGCCCTTGATCCTATTGAACATGGGCTTATTTTTGAAAGATTTTTAAATCCGTCCCGTATGAGCATGCCGGATATTGATGTGGATTTTTGTATTGAAGGGCGGGATCAGGTGTATAAATATGTTACTGACCGGTATGGAGGCCCTGAGTATGTCTGTCAGATTATAACATTTGGAAGGCTGAAGGCCAAAGCGGTCATCAGAGATGTGGGCAGGGCTATTGGCGTTCTTTTATCCGAAGTGGATGAAATTGCCAAAATGATCCCGGATAATGTAAAGAACCTGACAAAGGCTATTGAGGAAGTTCCACGTATTCGGGAAAAATGTGCTGAGTCTGAAGAAAAAACCCAGATGCTGAAAATATCTCTTCTTCTGGAAGGGTTGCCAAGGCATGCGTCTACCCATGCAGCGGGCGTTGTGGTTTCTGATAAACCATTGAATGAATACCTGCCCTTATATAAAGGAAAAGAAGGGGAGACGCTGACTCAGTTCGATATGAATTATGTTGAAAAACTGGGGCTGGTTAAGTTTGATTTCCTGGGGTTAAGGAATCTTACTGTTATAAAGAATTGTATCGAACTGATTAAACGGCAGGGAAAAACGCCACCGGATCTTTTGAATCTTGATTATACGGATGCTAAAACTTTTGATTTGTTGCAACACGCTGATACTACAGGTGTGTTCCAGCTTGAGAGTTCGGGCATGAAGGATTTGATTTCCAGGCTGAAACCGGCAAGCTTTTCAGATATTGTCGCTCTGGTGGCCCTCTATCGTCCGGGTCCTCTCGACAGCGGTATGGCAGACACCTATGTCGAGAGAAAACATGGACATAAAGAAGTGGTTTATCTTTTTGATGAACTTGAACCGATATTAAAAGAAACCTATGGTGTGATTCTTTATCAGGAACAGGTTATGAAAATAGCCGTTGTACTTGCCAATTATTCAATGGCAGATGCAGACGGACTTCGAAAAGCCATGGGAAAAAAAATTGTTTCCATGATGGAAGAGCACCGGGCGCTGTTCCTGAAAGGGGCTGAAGAAAACAACTACGATCTTGAAAAGGCGGCAGAACTATTTAATTTGATGGAAAAATTTGGTGGATACGGCTTTAATAAATCTCATAGTGCAGCCTATGCCCTTATTGCTTATCAAACTGCTTATTTAAAGGCCAATTTCGCCCTTGAGTTTATTGCTGCTTTAATGACCAGCGAGAGAAATAATTCCGATGCTGTCATAAAATATATAGATGAGTGCCGGAATCATAAAATCAAAGTGTTGCCGCCGGATGTAAATAAGAGCGATGCCCATTTTATCGTGTCCGACGGATGTATCAGGTTTGGTCTTGCTGCAGTGAAAAATATCGGTGAGGCAGCCATTGAGTCCATTGTTGAATCCAGAAATGAAGCGGGTGAATACGAAAGTATTTATGATTTTTGTGAACGGGTCAATGTCGGAAAGGTGAACAAAAAAGTTCTTGAGGCGTTGATCAAGTGTGGGGCCTTTGATTCAAGCGATACCAAGCGCAGCCAGATGATGGCGATTTTTGAAGATGCCCTGGAACATGGATCAAGGATACAAAAGGAAAAAGCCGATTCGCAATTGGATTTATTTGCCGATTCAAATATGGGCACTGCACTGCCTGTGAGCAGGCCAAAATTTCCTGACATTAATGAATGGGAAGATAATGTACTTTTGTCCCTGGAAAAAGAGTCTTTGGGATTTTATATTTCAGGCCATCCCCTTGATAAATATGAAAAAACAATTCAAAAATATGCCACTGTAACTTCTGCCAATATTCATGATATGGCCGATGGAAAAATGATTCGCATGGGTGGTTCGGTAAAAATTCTTAAGCTTCATAAAACTAAAAAAGGGGATATGATGGCATTCGCAGCCATCGAGGATCAGGCAGGCTCCATTGAAGTTGTGGTCTTCCCCAATCTTTATGCAAAAGCCCATATGCTTCTGGCCGATGAGGAGATTGTTATTCTGGAGGCTGAAGTTCAAAAAAAGGAAAACATTGTCAAGCTTGTGGCGGAGAGCATTGTCCCTATCGAACAGGCCTCTCACGAATGGACCAATGGTGTATTGATCAAGGTAAATGCTCAGGAAGCATCTTCAGATACGCTTGAAAAACTAAAATCCATTATTGAAAATCACCCGGGTGATTGCACGGCTTGTTTAAAAATAGAGATAGAGAATAATCCGCCTGTACTGGTTAAGCTTTCGGATGACTACAGAACCGATTTTAATTCTTCTTTTTTTACAAAAGTGGAAAAACTGTTGGGCGCGAGTGCCATTGAAACCACATGTACACCCGTTAAAGAGAAACAGAAGAGAAACAAACCCTGGCTGAATAAACAAAATAAAAATTAATTTTAATTACCAACGGCCAGATTATCAATTATTTTTCGATCCCCGGCAACTTTTTGCACAATAACCATAATTTTCTTTTTTTCTTTTTTCGATTTAACAATACCGGTCAATGTAATGATATCATTATGGGTATCAACGTCAATATTGGTTGATCGGATATCCAGGTCTTTTAAAAGATATAGTCTTATTTTGCTTGTAAGAATTATATCATTTGAAATTTGGTTAATAGTGGTCTTGCCGATAAGGAGTTGATTCTCAACCCGCTTTACACCTTTGATTTTTTTGGTAATATCGGTTGCTATTTTTTTTTGAGATGAAGAGCCAACTACTCCTGTCAGGTATACAACTCTGTTTAATACATCTACATCAATATAACGCGCCTTTACAAATTTGTCTGTAATCAGTTTGATTTTAACGGTTGCGGAGATAACGGAATCATCCACCATCGTACCGAGGGAACGTTCGTCTGTGACGCCTTTATATCCACCATAGACAATAGCACCACCAACAACCGTAGCGCCCGTAGGACCACAGCCGCCAGAGATCAAGGAAGTTATCAATGCAAGAGATAAAAATAAATATCGAAAATTCATTTTGTGCCTCCTTATTAAAAGTCATCACGATTAAGATTGTTGGGTTATAAAGTTTGACGTATCAGACAATTGTGTTTATATATAATCTTTGAAAATGATACAAGGATTTTGATTTTTTATTTGAAAGGAAGATAAATGAGTTGGCTGGGTAAAATGATCGGGGGAACCATTGGGTTTGCTTTGGGTGGCCCCATAGGTGCCGTGGCGGGTGCTGCATTCGGACATACATTTGTGGATAAAAAGGAGCAGGTATATCTTTCATCCCGACCGGGGACACAGGAGGCTTTGTCTTCTAATGAGGAGGCTCAACTTGTTTTTTTTACGGCTGCTTTTTCCATGCTGGCCAAAATTTCCAAAGCAAATGGTACCATAACCGATAGCGAGATATCGGCGGTTGAAAGTTTTATGAAACAAAATCTTCAGCTGGATTCCCATGGCCAGCAGACAGCTAAAAATATATTCAGACAGGCTGTCAATTCCCCTGAAACGTTTGATGCATTTGCCAACCAATTTTATTCAGTATTCAGGACCCAACCCCATATTATCGAGTTGATGATGGATGTATTACTCAGGGTATCTGCTGCAGATGGAAGTATTTCCCGAGAAGAAGAGGCCATGCTCTTGTCTGCCGTTAGAATTTTTAATTATTCTCATGCAGACTATGAACGCCTTAAATCAAAATATGTCAAAAAAACCAATAAATATTATGCGATCTTAAAATGTAGTGAAACCGCATCCAATGAAGAGATTAAAAAACAATACCGAAAACTTGTAACCGAATATCACCCGGATAAAATTGAAGCCAAAGGACTTCCTGAAGAGTTTATCAAATTTGCCAATGACAAATTTAAAGAAATTCAGGAAGCCTATGATTATATAAAAAATGAAAGGGAAATTTAAGCCTGTTTTTACCCGATTGTTAAAAGGGCAGGAGGCCTTTTTCCCTGACAATATTCATATAGGTTTCAATAATATTGGCAGGCGGCTCAATTTTTTCGGTTTCTTTTTTGTCCTTAAGTGACATGGCGTCAAATTCACAGACCGTAACACAGAGACCACATCCGATACATCGGTCTAAATTTACGGCGGCAATGATATCCTCATCCATCTCAACAGCATCCATGGGGCAGATCTCTTCACAGGCTTGACATCCTGTACATTCATCCTGATTTACATTGGCCTGGAAGTTTGAACTGACAATTTTTGC
>Ga0190327_1000090_pt1 | contig 14707 bp, 12 predicted proteins | sample 48720401_MG_FD_161667 | JGI IMG/M metagenome (GOLD analysis project Ga0190327, IMG submission 161667) | Hydrothermal vent sediment bacterial communities from Southern Trench, Guaymas Basin, Mexico - 4872-04-0-1_MG | ecosystem: Environmental > Aquatic > Marine > Hydrothermal vents > Sediment ... | reverse complement strand
AAGGATGATAGGAGTTTCTTCAGGAGCAGGAGTTGTTGTTCCTCCTACAGTTAATTCAGTAACTATAGGAAGTTATCCTGGAACTCAAACTGCTGCTAAGGCTGGAGATATTATTCAAGTTACAGGGACAACATCTAATAATGCAACTCAAGTTAAATTATTAAATTATGAAGCTTTCAATGAATCTGGATGGGTCAATGTTAATTCTGATGGGACGTTCGTTATTAATGGTGTAGTATCCAATAGAACTGGAGATAATATGCATGCTAAGGTGATAGCCCGTAATAGTGAAGGAACAGAAAGTGAAGAAGTCATATCCTCTAATGCTATTAAACTTGACCAGGTAACTCCCAGTTTCAATTTTCTTGGGATTTCTTATCCTTCAGGACAAAATGCCCTTAAAGGTAATGAACAAGCTACTATCCATTTAACTGTTTCCAATTTTGATACTATAGAATATGTAGATCCTACAGGACAATTGACTATTGATAATCCTAATTCCTATGAAGAATATAAAACAGTTACTTTAAACAATCCTCAAGTATATAATTATACCAATCCAAACTTTATTGTTACTGCATATAGGCAAGCTAATGGAGCCACTGTTACATTTTCACGTAATATACATGTTGCAGATAAGGCTCCTGTATTGACTGTAGAACAGCCACAAGCCAGATTACAAACTGCTCCTTCTCCTGGAGCTGTTTACACGATTACAGTGAGATCAGATCAAGTATTAACATCAGCTCCAGATTTAAATATCCCAGTATCAGGAACATGGGAAGGATCAGGATTTACAGGATCAGGAACAGTCTTCACTAGAGATATAAGGATACAAGATGGAGATGCGACTGGATCAGGTGCTTGGGTATTATTAAATCATCCTACAAATGAAGCAGGTATTGAGGTATCAACAATTGTTGGAGAGGAAGTAGTCGGTGGATTTGTTGAAAGGGAATTGACAATTGATGCATGGCCAAATAGACAAGCAGATATTGGAACACATGTAACTGATACTAGCAAATTATGGTGCGAAAACCTATCTAAAGGAGGAGATGGACCTCATGGAGGAACTATCTTTACATATAGTCCAACTATAAATAATGAAGTTAATAAATTTACTATTATTGATGATAGTGGTAATCCTGATCCACATGGACACATCTGGTATAATAAAGATTTAAATAATGCAGTTTCTAACACATCTGGAACAGCTAAGATTTTAATTAGAGAAGATCCATAATATTAAGAGTACCTGAATATGTCACTTATAGGATGGAGGTATAGCAAGGAAATTATAATTGATAACACAGGTAATGATACCAGTTACGAAAATAACTTGATATGTATCAGCCTGACTCCAAACAATTTTGATTTTGATAAAGCTAGATTTGATGGTTCTGATATTAGGTTTGTGGATTCAGATGGTGTTACATTACTTGATTATTGGATTGAAAAATATGATGTAGATAACCAAATAGCTATTATTTATGTCAAGATTCCATTATTATCTGCAAATCAAACTAAATCAATTTATATGTGGTATGGAAATCCAAATGCAACAAGCATAGCTGATAGATCTGTAGTGTCATACAAAAGAATAAATTATTTGACCGCTGATCCGTTTAATGATAATTCATGTGTTGCATATTATCCATTTGATGGAAATGCAGATGATTATTCAGAACATTATTATCATGGGACGTGGCATGGTAATGAGCAATATGATGATGGATTGTTTGGTCAGTGTGCTAAGTTTGATGGGAATAGTTATATTATTAGAGGACCAGTGTTAGGAAGTTATCCCTCTAGGTTCACTGTATCATTATGGCTTCATTCTGGAGGAAGTGGTTATGTTTTGCAACATGGATGTTCCTATGATACCTCATTCTTTGGAATATCTGTTTCTGATAATAAGGTATATGCTTCCACAAGAGCAATTGATTGGGGAGTTGTCTATAGCACATCAGCAGGTCTTCATGCGAGTTGGAATTTCATTACAGTTACATACTCCTATCCAGTTAGAACACTTAAATTATTTATTGATGGCGACATGAAAGGTAGTTCTGCAGTACGTCCTTTAGAACATCATAATTTTCTATGTTTCGGAGCAGAACATACAATAGGAGGGAATGTAATAGGAGGATATGAATCTATCTTCACAGGTAAAATAGATAATGTACACATTTTTAATAGAGTATTAACCGAAGAGGAAATAAAAGCTCTATATTTTCAATATTTTCTGTATTCTTTCAATGATGAACAACAACACAAATCCAAATTATTTGGTGTTGCATGTGATAAATATGGAATTCTAATTGTAGATAAACCAGTCAAGGTTTATGTCTTAAACAACAATCATCAAACTTTAATTACATCCACCACCACAACCACAGGTTATTGGAAATTTGATAATTTTCCTGCAGATCCTGGTTCAAAGGTTCTTGTTGTGTATTCATTGGAAGGACAATATCATGATGACAATGATATTACTGGAGCTACGTTCAAGGAAACAATTTGAATTCCGGTGCGAGACAACGAGAATCCGGTTGAGATGATGTTTTTATCAATTTTACATATTATCATTCAGATTGGGTTTTTAAATTGGGTGAGAATGAAAGATATCATTGTCTGATAAACTTTCAAAAATTTGATAAGAGTTTGTTAAACTTACACAAAATCTCTTAAAACATTTGGAAAACCTTAAATTTATATTTTATAAACAGAGGAGGTCACACATGTTAATTCCAATAAATAATCTGGAAAAATTTTTAGAATTATATGAAAAGAGTGCAGAGTGTTCATTTTCTACAAATTTTCAGGATGCTCCTATTCCTGATGATCCTAAATCATCCGCAACTGATAATCCTGAACCACCTACAGATAATAATCCTGAGCCGCCTATAGATGATAAGAAGATAAGAGAGCAAACTGGAGCTGAACCAGTTCAACCCACTCCAGTTAAACAAGGTGGAGATTCTGGTGTTACTGCAAACCGTCCAGCACCAACAGTAGACCAGCATGAATTAGAATTTTCCTGGGGATGGTTTTTTGCTATGTTTGGGGAAGAACCTATTTGTCATGGGACTAATGTGTATTTTACTGGGGCTATAACAAAATATTCAGTCAATTCTCTTATTAATCTTCTTGAGTATAAAAAAGAATATTTCATGAGTAGATATAATAAGGTGAATATTTATGACATATCCAAAATGGATATATATTTATTTATCAATTCTCCTGGTGGATCCATTCCTGCTGGTTTTACACTAATCGATTATATTGAAAGGTATCCTTTACCTATCACTACAATAGGAACAGGAGAGGTTGCATCTATGGCTGTTCCTGTTCTGCTTGCAGGTAAAAAGAGATACCTAACTCCACATACTATGGTATTGTTACACCAATACAGTGCAAACATCTCAGGAAGGAAACAAGAAATATATGATAAATTGAAATGTGTAGAAAAATGGTATAATTACTTACTTGATTATATATCCAGTAAATCTAAACTCAGCAGAAATAAATTAGAAACTATTATGCGGAATGATTCGTGGTATACAACTCAAGAGGCATTATCAGCAGGATTAGCTGATGGTATATGGACTGAAATAATCTAAAAATACAATCCCCTATCTGGTTATTTCAGATCAAGTAGGCAATCCAGATAGGGGATTAAAAATAATTACTGCACATCTACTTCCAATCTACTTACAAACAATGTACTTGCTCCTGTAGCAGTTGGACTTAAACTCATTCCAATATAAAAATGATGTTCTGTTGACGGTGTTGTGGATGTCCCACAATCCATAGAATTTGACCTTCCATGTGGTTGATGCCAGGTTGTATCACCTAATTTAAAGGATTTAAAACTTACATTAGGAGGAGGGTTATCTACATTAGTCCCATCATACACATAAAACCTTGAACCTATAATAGCAATGTTTGTGTCAGATGAAACTGTTATCCTTATCATATTCTCCTGAACAACTGATGTCAATGCAACAGGAGCTCCTCCATTAATAGATACTTCACTGTCACTTATGTATTTTAAATTGGTTAAATGAGGAGGGCTACATGCATCAGTATCATCCGACGTAGAGGTTCTTATGTGCATCGAATCATTATACTGTCCTACCTGAATGGGAGATCCATATCCCCCTGATCCATAAAATCCAATTACATTTGTGGTTCCAATGGTAAAATTCCATCCTGAACCATCATGTCCTTTCCAATCAAAAGTTATGGCCATTACTTATACCTCCTTATATTGTCATAAATTGTTTTTACATGTTTATTCCCCTGACAAAATTTTACTTACTAAATCCTCAATATTCTCAATATCATATGATATTGAGGGCCCTGTTGATTCTATAAATTTAGATAAATCTTTATATAAAAAATCTTCTAGTCTGTCTAGTCTCTCATAATTATGACTTATTTCAGAAAATAACAAACTGGTTTGATTTCTTCCATGTTCTTCCAAAACAGGTAAAGGAAACCCTCTAAATAATAACATACTATCTATCCTTTAAAATTTGAAAAATTAAGTGTATGTTTTATAATGTTTTAAAAGTTTCAACGGTTATTTGATAAGATTTAATATTGATTTGAATGAAAACTTTAATATTTTCTTCATATTTACTCCACTTAGTGTTATCATAGAGCCTTTATTATCAACTGCAGTCAAGTTGATATCATCCCTTCCTTGTATGATAAGTTTGGTAGTATTCACAGCATCTTGCCTTTGTATGTTATCTACATCTGATACTCCATAATATTCCATATTCCTATCATTTACTAATTTATATGATGAGAAGGAATCTTCATCCTTACGTATGGAAACTGAGGGAGATGATAATATAGGGGATTTAGATATATATAATTCTCTTGTTTCGAGAAAGATATACCTCTCAGAATCATTACTAATGGCATTGAATAGTATGAATCTGGCTGTATTCCTTATAGAAGCTGGTATAATTTTTGGAGTGTGCATTCTTTTCATCCTGAATACACTTGTGGCTATATATCTTTCACTTGGAGCTCTATAATGAAGTCCTATACTTCTTTCAGAATATAAATTCACTAGCATAAATACTAATCTTTCAGTCCAAGTAGGATCTCCTCCAGTCAATACGTAACGTGTTGAGTATAAATTCTTAATTCCTGTATACACAGGAGGGCTATATATTACACCTTCATTAGTTGTAGCATATTTAATAATCCTTTCAGATATAGTTATATATTTACACGATATTAATCTGGATGATATGTTTCCAATACAATATGTAATTTTCCTCTCTCCATAATGGCATATAGTCAGCAATACTTCAGGTGAATCTACTCTAACTTGTGCTATGCGACGTAAAACCATATATCTATCAGAAAAGATAATATAAGGAAACGTAATTAATCTCTGGGAGAGTCCTCCATTACATGCTAATAAATATCTATTACATTTATACCTGACAGGTAGTTGTATTTGAACTGTCCATATTAGTTCACTATCTCCTGGTATGTAATATATATATCTAAAATCACCAGTGGATTCTCCATAACCGGATATACATAACCTATTACTTGTATATTTTTCACTTATACTAGGCTTGAATAATTTCCTTTCCGAAATAACAGGGTTTGTAACTAAACAAACGTATCTTTTATCAGAGAATAACTGTTGATAATTTACATGAATTGTTCTTGTAGAGAAAACTACATAATTAAATAATATAAATCTGTTAGACTTGAGGTATTCAAACCTACAAGGAAGACATTTCCTTTCGTCATATGTAAATTCTTGCATGAATCATCTACCCTTTATTATTCATATGGAAATACACCTTTTATTACAAGGTCTTTAATATGAGGACGCATATCAATATTCACACCACGAATGTAAAATGTTATCTTTTGTCCAGGAAACATTTCATCTGCAAGTTTAAATGGATGGTCCTGATCACATATCATCCAACTATCATCATTATTTGGATCTAATGTCATCTGGATCCAGTTGTTATCATAAGCATATATGTATACATCTTTTGCTGTTCTGGTGCCTGAATTTATCACAGTTATCCCAACAGCATTGGAATAAATCTCATCAGGTTCAAGTGGATCTATTCCAATTAATTCAATAGGATTAGGAGAAGTTGGACTTTCATATGCAGCAAGTATGTTCTGTGTTGTTATTATCTCTACTTTATTAATATGAGTCATATAATTATAACCAGTATATTTATTCTTATACCTGACTCTAACCCTAGAAATAGGACCTTTATGAAATAGCTGATTCAAATCTACTTCTAAATAATTAGGAGGACATTTACTTACTTGTGTAACTTCATTATTATAACTATCAACTATTTTCCGAACATATCTTCTCGTAAAAGTAGCTTCCCAATCCCAACCTATTTCATTGATTACAGGAGTACAAATATCCTTAGGAATATTCCTCCATCCAAATTTTATGTCATACACTGATATTTCAAATTGTTCCCAATTATATAAAGGCTTTTCATCACAATAAATCCTTATATAATCTGCATCATAGAAATCTTCAAGCTGATATTCCATATCAAAAATCCCATCAAGTCTTAACCAAGCATAAAAAATATGACCAACTTCATTTATTATATATAACCTGCGACGTTTTATAACTGTAGGCCATAATCCCATATCAACTATAGGTCCTAATTTTTCAGGAACTTTGGAAGCAACTCGCATATCAAAAAAGAAGTTATCCCATTGCTTTTCATATACATTTAAAACCTTTCCATTAATCCCTCCATAACATACAAGATAAATTTCATTATTATCAATACCTGTAGCAGATGCTAAAGGTGCAGCACGTTTAGATTCATGATATAAATCAGGAAAATATGTTTTGATTTGCTCTTGTGCTTCTGCAAACAATTCTGACATATATTTAGGAACTGGAATTGTATCAGGTAAATTATCAAAAGGTGGACGTGTTTTATCTGCAAACCATACAAGTGTATCACAATCCATCCTAGCAATTCTACCATCAACGGAAACTAATAACAAATAATTTGGCTTGATATGATATCCTGTCCATACACGAGGAGTTCTGGAATCCCCTAGAAAATTTGCATCTAATGCAGGAGGTAATTTTGTCCAATAACTACCCGATGAATCTTGTAATACAGCTTTAAAATCTAGTTTATAAAGGTTATATTTATTATAAATCACATATAAATATTTCTTTCCATCGTAAGATAATAATACAGGAGAAACAGGCAAAGGATATTCATAAACAATTGGATGCATTATCCTTCCTTCTTCTACAACATCGATATCAACATACCAAAAACGTAAATGACACTCTTCATATCCTTGTGTCATCCTTTTAATAAAATCTATACCAGATTCCTCTGCACGTTCCCCAACTATAAATAAATGCCTATGATTATATGGACCATAACGTTCAATCCATCCATATCTAAATCTGAAATTACTGTTTTTGATTTTACCAGTAAGAGTATTGTCTCCTTCTCCACTTGTAGATGTGTACCCTTCAGGTTCAGGAGATTCACACAAATTGAAATCTTCTCTTATAGTAGACGATGGTATAATTTTTAATCTTTGAATAGACCCATCTACCAAATTCCATTTGAATAGTGTCAATATGATCCCAAGTTTATTGTCATATTCAGGAATTGGTGTGAGTATATAAAGGAAATTTCTATCCTCCTCAATATAATTATCCTTGATTACAATCCCACCATCACTGCGTTGATCTTCAAATGCTTTATATATTAGATTTGTCCTTGTATCATATACCCAACTTTCTTTTGTAGAGTACAACTTTACATTTACACCATTACTGGTGATTGTCAGGTCTATTTTCACCCCTGACATGATAAGCAAATGATACTCATCAATCCATTCTAATATTGGCAGAGCTCTAGGACGGAAGTTGGAAGGTAGTCCTTGAATAGTATCATATTTATTTCTTTGAATATCATATCTTATGATTGAATTAGTTAATCCTTTATAATGAGGTTCTGAACATCCTCCTATAATATAAATGTATCTACCTGTAGGGTCTGGAATACATCCAGCTGCATATCTCCATTCAGGTAAAGGAGGCAATTCTTCCCATTCTCCTGTTGCCATATTATACCTGAATCCCTTTCTGCTATCCAATTTTACCTTTTCTGCTTTTTGCTGTTGCTCCTCCTGTTGTTCTGGACTAGGTTCTGTTTGCTGTCCTGAATTGGGTGTTAATTGTTGTCCTATAGAAGATTGACCACCCATCCCATTCCATGCTCCCATATTGTTCAATAAAGCACCTACGTAATCAGGAACTATACCAGGTTTGAAATCAGGATCAAATATATCTATCCAATATTGGAGTTCACATCCTCCAAAAAGATATAAATATTCTGCAACCTGAGTATTAGCTGTATATGCTCTATTTGTAGGACGTATACCTTTTTCATATGTTATATCAAATTGTGATAAATCATCTACAATCTCCTTAGTGGATTCATATATTTTTTGTTTTACTTCATCCAGACTCATATGGAGTGTATTATGTGAATATCCTTCAATATATTTCTCAACTATACCTACTAAATAATCCCTTGTAACTGTATAATCTACTGAAGAAGCTCTATGTTCAATTAAATAATTCTGTATAGATCCCAAATTCATTTCATTCAGATTTAAATCAATTTCCATGAACCCACAGTGAGTTTCCTCTGTAATCATTATCGTTCCTAGCATTCTAACCACTGGAACCCATAATAATCCTGCCTGATTATAGGCTTTTCGTTTAGTATTTATCAAACCACTAAAAGCATATATTTTGTTTGTATTGGCATAATACCCTACTGCACTCCCAAACCATATGTAGGAGAAATATGTAAAGAATGTTCCATCCTTTGGGTTGATACGAACAATGTTTCCATTTTGACATACAATATATACTCTTTTTGTCCTCTCATTATATAATACTTTCTGACAACCCGCCATTACATCCAATCCAGGCATGTATTTAGCATACAAAAACCAAGGTGAATATAACATAGTATATGGCTTAGCAAGCATGTCAATTGTTTTATTCCATACAGAATCAGGATCATTGAAATTAACATCAGGTAAATCCTCTGCAGTTCCTGCTATACTCACACAATGATCTACTAACCGTTCTCCTTTACTTACCTCTAATACTTCTGGTTGGATAGTATACATCCCTGAATCATCATGATATCTGAACTTACATTCCCCCACAGTTGCTAATAAATCTCTGTAAAAATATCCCTGAACCATGGGAACTCCATCACCTTCAAATTCAGTGAATTCAGGATAGTCTAATTTAAACATGTATCCTGAGTAAGGGTGTTGATTTTTTGTCAATGGAATCAATGGAGAAACATTGATATAAATTTCATATAAATCCTTCATATTTATCGCATAATATCTATCTAACCACAATAATGTTTGGCTCATTTTTTTACCAGAAAATATTCCTATCTGTTCAGGTTTTATTCCAAAGGTTAATGCTATATCAGTCATTACTTTCGTTTCCATATCCACATAAAATATCTTGTTTTGATTTTGAATTATGAGATAGTCATTAACAAGTGTACAGGTTATTGGAGTTTCCATAAATTGTTGTTTTTGAAACAAATCTTTCGAAACATTAGATTCATCTCTTGTTCTTTCATCCATTAATATATCTTGATTTACAAACTGTTTTAATTCATAAAAATACCTGTATAATTTTCTACCGTTCCATAACCACAATCTATCTTTCCATTCAAATATAAAATAAGTTGACCCCCAGGGAATATCATCTGTTGTATAAATCCGTTCCCATCTATCATATTTTATGTAATAACACCATAAATCATTATAAGCATGAGAGTCTGATGAACCTCCTATAATATAGAGATAATCCTCTGCAACTATACACATACCTGATTTATATCTTGGTTGAGGACGTGTTACCTCTTCAGCATCTGAATTTTCTAAAACATCTGCTACCTTTGTCCAGGTATGGTCTCCTAAATCAAAATACCACAAATCATTATAAAACTTACTCCCATCAAACCCTCCAAATAACCACACCCTTCCTCTATACCTATCATAAGCAAGTGTTGTAAACATCCTTTCTGTAGGTCTATCAGTACTTGGGAAATCATATCTATAAACTTGTCTTGTTGTGTGATTCATTATGTATGTTGTTTCATTAAAATGCTGGTCATCAATTAATCCCGCATAAAAGAATGTTTGCAAATTATCAATATTGATTCTATGAATATATTCCCCTCTTGGAGGAAGGTTTATTGTTTTAGTTGATACCAAATTACCTTCTGCATCATATTCATCAGCAACACTCAAATTTTTATATTCTCCCATTAATTCATTATCACCGAAATATTTTTTGGTTTTTCTAACAATCCAATAATGTTTAGTTTCTGGATTGATAGCAGTAACTCCATCTAATATCAAATCAAATTTTAATTCTAAATTATTCCATTTGTAAAGTTTATTATCCTCTGTTAGTATGTGAACAATACCATCAATTAGTAAGCAAATATTTTTATGACTAGGGGTGAAAGGAACATTACTTAAAGGAGTGTTAGTAACCTCATCCGTATTTAAATCTACATCCCATACAGTAGTAGGTTCATCAATCCCTAATTCATTCTTACCTCCTGCTATTAATATCCTTACCTTGTCTGTTCCTGTATATACAATATTTCCAGGACGGTGAGGTAAAATTCTATTCCTATCAAAATTTGTCCAGGTTTTTGTGTTAAAATCATATTTCCATATATCATTCAAAGTTATTATATTAGCTGACTGGTCAGAATTAATGGTTAAAACATCAGTCTCTCCTCCAAACAACCATAAGTTATCCAAAGTCTTGACTATAGAAGATTTTCTTCTTCTACTTGGATGTTCATCAGTAGTATGTTCTTGTATACTGAAATTTTCATTTACCCAAGCAAGGTGTTCCAAATCACATATCCACATATCATCAACACACCGTCCATCACAATATCCACCGAATATATACAATTTTCTTCCATCATATGTTATAGCTGGGTCATGACGTCCTTGCGGAAAGGAATTTCCTTGCATCTTATAATGAAGATATCTTGCGTCATCTGCCAGTTCTACAAATAAATATCTTGCATCCTGCCTATAAATTAACCCAAATATCCTTTCTTTATTATAACTATCAATAAATGGGATGTATGCATCAACATATTCAGTGTCATATACATTCAATTCTTTAGTTACATCAATTAAATTCTGGGCAGGAAAACAAGGGACATCTACAATATCTCGTGTTTCCTCCTCAACAATATCATAATTACTCCTGTTATGAATATTGTAATCTATGTTGGAAAGTATACGGCTTTCCATAATAACACACTCCTTTTTGAAATAAACTTTACTTATGTTTTAAGTGTTGTATACATGATTAAAACATTTATAAAATACCTTAAACTTGGAGAAAATTCAAATGGAAACCTCATCTATCATAACAACTATTGTAAGTGGAGGTGTTACAGGAATTATTGGTAACATCATATCTACTTTATTGACTGCCAGAGCCAAATCCAAAGAATTTGAAAAGAAATATAAACTAAAATCTTTAATATTAGATATCCTAGAGTTATATAAAGGCTCACCTGAATTAAAGGACATAGATTTAAAACCTATACAAGAATTAGTTGAGGATTCTAACTATGTTGACGAGACATTACTTGACTCTGTAGATGAATTGAAGGATTTGGCACAAACAAAATTTAATACGGTTCTGAAATATATCTTGTTCATTGCTATTATAGCTTCAAATACATTTAAAACATTTGTCAGACCAGTATCTACAGCTGTATTTGAAATTTATATGTTTGTTGTATGGTTTAAACTATATACTATGATAAAAACATTGCCAAATAGTCCTTCACCTACAATGATTCAATCTTTATTTAAGGATGTAACCCTTACAATTTTATATGTTGCTGTAACTTGTGTCACCTGGTGGTTTGGAGCAACAAGAACAAATAAATCTACTAGTCCAGGTAAAAATGTATCATAAAAAAGTGTGATAATCGTAAAACATTAATAAACTTTTAAAAGGAGAGTATGCTATGACAACAAGAATAATTGTACCAAATGAAGACAAAACAGGAGGCTTTGGAAAACCTGAAAAGAAGTTCAAACATGTTGCATTTTATCAATACATGGAGCATGTGTTTACAATAACTCCAGCAGACTCCATAACAATTGATATTACAAATGGTTCCGTCCAATTATTAACTTGTGATAGGGATGTTACAATAGCTGGATTTACAGGTTGGCCTCCATCAGGAACATGTGCAAATTTAACACTGATGGTAAATCCAGGAACTTATACAGTAACATGGCCAACTGAGATTTTATGGGAAAATTCAGTAGTTCCTACTCTAAAGGAAAATGCAGCTAATTGGATTTCTTTATGGAGTGTTGATGGAGGAACTACAATTTATGCGACTGCATCCTTAAATTATGGCACCCCTTAAACTCCCTCCCTATATATAAAGGCTATTCCTCTTAGATAAGGCTAGGAGCAATTCCTAGCCTTTTTTAGTATTTAATAATAACTACATTCCAAGGACTTATACTTTCATATTTGCATTCCCAATATCCTAATTCATTTCCTGTTTTGGAAGGATGCCATGTTGCAGAAATTAATCTATATTCAGTGTGATTAGGACCAAACATTTTATCAGTTGAAAAATAGGTGGGTTTCTGATTGTCTTTTGGCATGTTTATTCTCCTCTATTTTTTGCGGATGAGAAGATTTTATCTGTGAGGAAGGTATAGTTTATAATATGACCTGCACTGGACAAATCTATCCAGTACAGGCATGTTTTAAAGGTAGCTTACTTCAATTTTCCAATATCAAGAATCAGTTGATTTGGCCCTACAACTTTGGGCTGAACTCCATTCCATTTCTTGATAGCTTCATATAAAACAAGCTCCTTAGTTAAAGACTGGGCTATCATTCTATTGGCTTCAGCAATTGCTTTTGCTTCTGCTATCCTTGCTCTGGCCTCCCCTTGCTTTTTTACAACCAGTTTTTCAGCATCGGCTCTTGCTTGTTCAAGCTCCCTCTTCTTCTGTTCAGCCAGTTGTGTAGCCCTTATCTTAGCCTCAATACTGCGCAATAACGTTTCTGGCACCCTTGGGCTTCCTATAAAGGATAGTGTGTCGATCGTAAATCCATTTTGTTCGAGTTCTTTGACTATACGATTCTTAACATCTTGTAAAAACTTGGCCTTATTTCGGATAAATTGCTCTGCCGTGTAATCACTTGCCACATATACAAATGCCTCCCTGATTTTAGTTCGTAGATATGTTGATTCAATCTCCTTTGGCTTTCTTCTAAATTTTTCAAAAAGATATGGGACTTTGGCAGCAATAAAATAGTAATTCATTCCAATATCAGCATTGATTGTCAGACCATCGTTCGTTTGAAAAGTGATGCTTTCATCATATGGACTACCTTCTCTTTTATCCTTGGTCCAAACAGCTGTCTGCATAAATGTAGGGAATTTATAGATTTTTTGAGTCAATGGATTGTAAAAGACCCATCCAGTTACAATGTTGATATTGGAGACACCTCTTTTGTCTCCATACATATTTACCTTGATTCCAGTATAACCTGCTGGAATCCTGGTGCAAGACGACCCAAACATGGCTAAAAACACAACTAAGATAATTAACATCAACAACCTTTTAAACATACAAACCCTCCTTATTTAAAGTTTAAAGTGTTAATAATAAATCTGGCAATATTGTCATTCAGCCTTGTTTTAATAATATAGACAAACAAAGCAATGACAAATACACACCAGATCAACCCTCCAATGAAAGCAACGGTACTCTGCTGATTCATAGCATTTAAACCAGAATCGACAAAAGGTAATAATATAGCACCCTCGATGATGTAGAGACAAACTGTAATAATTTGTTCAATCAGTTGTTTTGAATCATTCATAACATGCCTCCTTTATGGTTTTACTATTTTACTAAAGGATATAAATTATTGGGTTCATCCTGTTTATAGCTCCATTCTCTAACTACACACACATCTACATCTCTAGGCTTATACATAGGAAAATCATCAACTAGACATACATCTCTAGTTACTACTTCCATGTTAGGATTGCATACAATACCCTTAACCTTTTTTCCAGTTAGAGTATACAATTTTGTCATTATATCATTGGGAATATGATGTATTTTCCTATTTGTTTTTATAACAATTGGAATCGCAACCAATCGCATTAAGTAGATAATTGTCGGTTCAGGAAAATTCCAGCAATAATCCATAAAAAATGTATGAAGTTTCTCATTATCCATATCAGGAAATCCTGCACATATTCTGACACAATCTTGATATGTTTCTAAACCTAAATAGTCCTTATAAGCATAAGCTGCAATGTGAGTATTCAGCAATGTTCCATCAATATCTATCCAACATTCTTTAAAATTTCCATTAAAATTGATATAATCTGCTATTTTCTCTACCTTTGCTAATCTTTTCATATATCCTCCTCCTTTACGGATTTAAATAAGGGATGTATTAACTGAGTAGTTTCATCTAATACTTCTTTTTTAAGTTTACCAGTTGTATCAATTGTTACAATTTTGGCTGTATTTTTAAGATAAGGGTCTA
>Ga0190327_1000089_pt1 | contig 15047 bp, 15 predicted proteins | sample 48720401_MG_FD_161667 | JGI IMG/M metagenome (GOLD analysis project Ga0190327, IMG submission 161667) | Hydrothermal vent sediment bacterial communities from Southern Trench, Guaymas Basin, Mexico - 4872-04-0-1_MG | ecosystem: Environmental > Aquatic > Marine > Hydrothermal vents > Sediment ... | reverse complement strand
AAAAAATAAGGAGGTAATTTTGGAGAAATTAATTTCTTGTTATTATGCTGAATATGGTAGAGAAATAGATAGTTTTAGAGCAATACCTTTAAATATTGATGGATTAAAACTTGTAGAAAGACGAGTTTTATGGGCATTGTTTAAAATTAATAAAAAAACTAAATCGATTAATGCTATAGGTGAAGCAATTAAAATTCATCCACATGGTGATATGGCTATATATGATGTTATGAACAAACAAGTATTTCAACATCGTGCTATTGGATATGGTAGTTGGGGAAGTTTAGGAAAAGATGGAAATACTCCTCCAGCTGCAGCAAGATATACATCAATTCAAATTAATAATAAAGTTTGTAAATCATCATTTGAATATATTAATGATGTTCCATATGAAATGTTTGATTTTACATTAGAACCATTATATTTATCTGATATTATTCCATTAGGTTTATGCGGCAGAAATGATATAACTGGCATAGCTTTTCATCGAACAATCATTCCCAGATATGATCGAAAAGACTTAGCAAAAAGATTGAAATGGTTATTATCATCAAAAGATAAAGATCCAATTGGACCAATTATCAAACCACAATATAATGATTGCATATCAAAAGAAAAAACAAAAGATGCATATATTACATTATTAACAAAAGGCACTGGAACATTAAAAATCATTCCAAAAGGTGGAATAGATAAACAAAAAATTATTCATGTTCAAGGAAAACAATCTTCTTCATCATTTACTCCTTTGTTAAATTGGTGTGTAGATAATAAAGTAAAAGTTATTGAAAATAATCAAGAAAATGATCCATATTTTATTGACTTAGAATTAAAAATTCCGAATAAAGCATTAGTTAATGGTGATTTAATGAAAACTATGGAATTTATTTGGAAAAATTTTTTAATTAAATCAATAAATTATCAATGTTATTTTGTAGATTATGAAACGAAAAAAGTCAAAATGCAAGGTATTGATGATGTATTATTAAATAATTATAAATATTATAAAAATACAATTTTTACTCATTTAATTAAGAAATTTGAAAAATTAAACAAAGAATATTTTCATAATTGTATTATTTTAATTATTAAAAAGATTTTTAATGAACATGAAATTAAAACTGTTGATGATATATTAAAATATTATAATTCAAATCAAAATATTACATTAGAAAAAATAGATGAGAAAACTAAAAAATATATTCAATATGAAAAATTGATAACAAATAAAGATATTGAATATGTTATAAGTAATAATTCTATAAAAAAATTAATAAATATTCAAATTGATTTAAATGCTTTAATAGATAAAATAAAACAATGTAAACATGATATTAAAAATATTGAAGAAAATTGTTTAAAATTATTAGATACTTATTTATAATAATTGGATTGCCCAGTGATTATTAAAATAGATTACTGGGTTTCCTATTATAAATATTATTTTTAAGGAGAATTTCTATGAAAGATATAATACAAACTTCTTGGTATTTAAAATATAATCCAAAAAATATAGATGATTTAATTTTTGATAATGAAAATCATAAACAATTAATATTAAATTTTATCAAAAATGAAAAAATAGATGGTAATTTATTATTATTTGGTAGTTATGGTTTAGGTAAAAGTGCAACTGCGGGAATTTTAATAAATACTATAATTAAAACTCAAAATGATTTATTAGTATTAAAAGAAAGATCCGTCAATGAGATTAGAGAAAAAGTTTTACCATTCATTCAGAAAAAACCTATTAAATCAAATCAAAAAATTGTTTTAATCGAAGAAATGGATAAATTATCAAAAGATGCATTCAATGTGTTAAAAACAAATACATTAGAAAAATTTCAAGTAAATACATCTTTTATTGGTTGTACTAATTATATTAAAAAAATAGAACCTGCAGTAGTTTCAAGATTTAATACTAAAATTGAATTTAATGGATTAAATATTGATGGTATATATGAACGATTAAAATATATTTTAAAACAAGAAGAAGCTAAATTTAATGAAAATGAATTACTTGATTTTGTTAAAGAAAATTATACAATTGGTATTAGAGAATTAATAAATCAATTACAATTATCGTATAATTCAAATAATAAAAGTATTAACTTTGAAACTATTTCATTAACTGGTGGAATTGAAAATCAAATTGTATCTTTAATTATGACTATTTTAGGAATAGCAATTAAAGCTAATCTTAAAGATAAAAAAATAATTTTAGATTTCCCTGAAAATTCTATAATAAAAACACAATATAAAGAATTAATACAATTATTAAATAATAATACTGATATTAATTTTGATTACATTTTTAATCAATTATATTCCAATGTTAATTATATTCCAATAAAATTAATTATTGCAAAAGAAGCAAATATTAATCAAAATAAAATTTTTCCTCATGTATCATTATTAAGTTGTTATTATGAAATGATTAAATGTATAATTACTATTAATAGAATTTAATACTACGGCAAAATTATAACAAATAATTTTCAAATATTTATTATTATTTATAATTGAAAATGGAGATTTTATTATGATAATTGAAGATGATTTATTAAAATGGTATAATGAAAAATATTGTCTAAAAACTGTTAAAAAAAATGGATTGACACTGCAATATGTTCATTGTCCAACTGAAAAAATATATTTAGCCGCAGTAAAACAAAATGGAAAAGCTTTGCAATTTATTAAAAAACAAAATAAAAAAATATGTTTGGCTGCAGTTAAACAAAATGGAAAAGCTTTACAATTTGTCAAAAAACAAACAGAAAAAATATGTTTGGCTGCAGTTAAACAAAATGGATTAAATCTACAATATGTTCATCATCAAACTGAAGAAATATGTTTGGCCGCAGTAAAACAAAAAGGAGATGCACTACAATATGTTCATCATCAAACTGAAAAAATATGTTTGGCCGCAGTAAAACAAAATGCTTGGACATTAAAATATGTTCATCAGCAAACTGAAGAAATGTGTTTAATTGCAGTTAAACAAAATGGATGGACATTAAAATATGTTCAAAATTTAACTATACAAATATGTTTACAAGCATTAATAAAAGATTCTACTATTATTCGATACATCAATATTAAAAAATTTCCTAAAGTGTATGAAAAATATTTATTTATGATTAAATAAAAAAAATTATAATAAGGAGATAAAAAAACTATCATGGAATCTAAAGAAAACTTATTGAAATGGTATGATGAAAAATATTGTTTGCAAATAGTTAAACAAGACTCATCAAATTTTAAATATGTTAAAATCCAAACTGAAGAAATATGTTTAGCTGCAGTAAAACAAGATCCATGGGCACTACAACATATTAAAAATCAAACTGAAAAAATATGTTTGGCTGCAGTAAAACGAGATGGATTAGCACTACAATATGTTAAAAACCAAACTGAAGAAATTTGTTTGGCTGCAGTAAAACAAGATGGGTTAGCATTACAATATGTTAAAAACCAAACTGAAGAAATATGTTTAGCTGCAGTAAAACAAGAGGGGTTAGCATTACAATATGTTAAAAATTCAACTGAAGAAATTTATTTAGCTGCAATAAAACAATATGGTTATGCTTTACAATATATTCATAATCCAACTGAAAAAATATATTTAGAAGCAATTAAACAAAATGGAAAAACTTTACAATATATTAAAAATCAAACTGAAGAAATTTGTTTGGCTGCAGTAAAACGAAATGGGTTAGCACTACAATATGTTTATAATCAAACTGAAGAAATTTGTTTGGAAGCTGTTAAACAAGATGGATGGGCATTGCAATATGTTAGAAATCAAACTAAAGAAATATGTTTGGAAGCTGTTAAACAAGATGGATGGGTATTACAATATGTTAAAAACCCAACTGAAGAAATATATTTAACAGCAATTAAACAAGATGGAAATGCACTACAGTTTGTTAAAAATCAAACTGAAGAAATATGTTTAGAAGCAGTTAAACAAAATGGATGGGCATTACAATATATTAAAAATCAAACTGAAGAAATATGTTTGGCCGCAGTAAAACAAGATGGATTAGTACTACAATATATTAAAAATCAAACTGAAGAAATATGTTTAGCTGCAGTTAAACAAAATAGTCATGTTTTAAAACATATTCAAAATCAAACTGAAGAAATGTGTTTGATTGCAGTAAAACAAGATGGATTAGCGCTGCAATTTGTTAAAAATCAAACTGAAAAAATATGTTTGGAAGCTTTAAATCAAAATATTAAAACAATCAAATATATTGATATTAAAAGATTTCCTAAAGTTTACGAAAAATACTTATTTATGATTAAGTAATTGAGAGATTATTATGATATCTAAAGAAAATTTATTAAAATGGTATGATGAGAAATATTGCTTAAAAGTAATTAAACAAAATGGGCTAGAATTACGATTTATTAAAAATCAAACTGAAGAAATATGTTTAGAAGCTATTAAACAAAATATAGATGCTTTACAATATGTCAAAAATCAAACTGAAAAAATATGTTTAGAAATAGTAAAACAAAATGGATTAATGTTAAAATATATACACAATCCAACTAAAAAGATTTATTTAGAAGCTGTTAAACAAAATGGATTAGCGTTACAATATGTTTATCACCAAACTGAAGAAATATGTTTAGAAGCTGTTAAACAAAATGCTGAAGCACTACAATACGTTCATAATCAAACTGAAAAAATATGTTTAGAAGCTGTTAAGCAAAATATATATGCATTAGAATATGTTAAAAATCAAACTGAAAAAATTTGTTTAGAAGCTATTAAACAAAATACACTCATATTAGGACGTATACATAATCCAACTAAAAAAGTTTATTTAGAAGCTTTAAACAAAAATATTCATATTATTAAATATATTGATATTAAAAAATTTCCTGAAATTTATGAAAAATATTTATTTATGATTAAATAGAAAGGAGATTATTGTGGAATCTAAAGAAGACTTGTTGAAATGGTATGATGAAGACTATTGTTTGCAAATAGTTAAACGAGACTCATCAAATTTAAAATATGTTAAAAATCAAACTGAAGAAATTTGTTTAGTCGCAGTAAAACAAAATGAATATACTTTAAGATATGTTAAGAATCAAACCAAAAAAATTTGTTTAGAAGCTATTAAAAAAGATGGATTAACATTACAATATGTTAAAAATCAAACTAAAGAAATTTGTTTGGCTGCAATAAAACAAAATGGATTAGCTTTACAATATGTTAAAAATCAAACTGAAGAAATATGTTTAGAAGCTGTTAAACAAAATGGATCAGCTTTACAATATGTTAAAAATCAAACTGAAAAAATATGTTTAGAAGCTGTTAAACAAAATGGATGGGCATTACAATATGTTTATGATCAAACTGAGAAGACGTGTTTAGAAGCAGTTAAATGTAATATATATGTTTTAAAATATGTTAAAAATCAAACAAAAGAAATGTGTTTAATTGCAGTAAAACAAGATGGATTAAATTTAAAATATGTTCATGATCAAACTAAAGAAATATGCTTAGAAGCAGTTAAACAAAATGGATATGCATTACAACATATTAAAAATCAAACTGAAGAAATATGTTTGGCCGCAGTAAAACAAAATGGAATAACATTACAATATGTTGAAAATCCAATTGAAGAAATTTGTTTGGTTGCAATTAAACAAAATGGATTAGCTTTGCAATATGTTAAAAATCAAACTGAAAAAATATGTTTGGCCGCAGTAAAACAAAATGGAAAAGCTTTACAATATGTTAAGAATCAAACTGAAAAAATATGTTTAGAAGCATTAAATCAAAATATTAAATCAATTAATTTTATTGATATTAAAAAATTTCCTAAAGTATATGAAAAATATTTATTTATGATTAAATAAAATATATTGTAATAAGGAGAAAAATATATTATGAAAACCAGAAAAGATTCATCAAAATGGTATAATGAAGAATATTGTTTAAAAGCTATTAAACAAAATCCATGGAATTTACAATATATTAAAAAGCCAACTGATGAAATATATTTGGCCGCAGTAAAACAAAATGGATTAATGTTAAAATATATTCATAACCAAACAGAAGAAATATGTTTAGAAGCTGTTAAACAAGATGGAGAAGCTTTATTATATGTTTATAATCCAACTGAAAAAATATGTTTAGAAGCTATTAATCAAAATCCATATACAATTTATTTTGTCGATATTAAAAAATTTCCCAAAGTATATGAAAAATATTTATTTATGATTAAATAATATGTACACTAAAAAAAATTTTAATATTCAAATTTTTAATATAGAAATTAATATAATTATAAAACTTCCTCCTATTTCTATAATATGTGTGCAAATATTAAATTAATATTTTGCACACATATATATTTTTGTAAAAAATTATTAAATAATCATTAAAGCAAATCATTGGGTTTCATTATAGATATTTATAAAAATAAGGAGTTTAATTTGTTTTACAAAAAATTACTTGAATTATATATGAACATTAAAATGCCCATACAATATCAAAAGATAACCGCTATTGATGGGCCAATTATGTTCTATCAAGCAAATCAAGATAATCAATTTATTTCATCAAGTTTTAGAAATTTAAGTAATTATATAATCGAAATTGATATTTCATCAAGTTTCCCAACAATTTGCCAACAATTATATAAGAATACAAATTTTCTAAAAAAATTAAATAATATCAAAGAAAAAAAAGCAAAAAATATTTTTATTTCTACAACATTAAATAATAATGAATTAAAAAAATTAAATTTAATTTCTAAATTAATAATATGTGGATTAATCTTTGATAATGAATATAAAGATTCAATATTAATATATGAATTAAAAAAAGATAGTTTACTTTTATCTTGTAATTATAAAACATATAAATATTTTCAAAATATAATTAATGATAATATGATACCAACTTCAATATTTACTAATTTCATTTTGAGACATGGATTTAAATTCCACATGGATGAATATCTATATTATATTAGAACTCACAAAACCAGTATATTTTATTCTTTAACTAATAAAATGTATTTAAAAGGAAATTTTAAATATGTACCAGTTAAATTACAAAATATAATGGTTAACATCTTTAAAAATAATAAATTAAAAGAAAAAGATAAAAAACAATTATTGAAAATATATAATAATTTATATTTTAAATTGATTCAATACAATAACGCCGTAGATATCTTAAAACAATATTATTTTTGTAAAGATGATATGGTTATTACTTCAGATTTTAAATATAGTAAATTTAATAGTCGTTTAAATATTAACCCACAAAATTATTTGAAATTATTTATTTTTCCAATTTTGCAAATTAGTTTAAATTAAAAAATGAGGAGAAAAATTAATGAATGACATTCAATTTTATTTTATAACTTATTCTGACTATCAAGATCATATTAATAATCTGGTTACAAAAATTAATAATTTTTTGTTAGAACATGATAATATACAAATAACTAAAATTTTTGCAGTATTAAGAGGTGGTCTTCCCATAGGTACACATTTATCAAATTATTTAAATATTGATTTAATTACTAGTCATGAAGATTATCTAAAAGAAGATCCAAAAAATATTTTAGTTGTTGATGATCTTTGTGACAGCGGAAAAACTTTTGAAAAATATAAAAAATCTATATTAGCATGTTTATTTATTAAACCTAGAAGAATAATTACACCTGATATTTATATTAGAGAATTAGCTAATAATATTTGGGTAGTTTTTCCATGGGAACAATTCGAAAAGCCAAAAATTAATAAAGATTATATGTTTGAGGAGAAAATAATATGAATAATATAGAAAATAATAATATTGAATATCAAGCATTGAGTTCAATTGAAGGTATTCAAACTAGACCACATATGTATATTGGATCTACTGAATCCTATCAACAATTAATAACAGAAATATTAGATAATGCTATTGATGAAATTGCAAATAATTATGCAAATATTTGCAAAATATATTTTGACTTAAAAAATAATATAATTCAAATTGAAGATAATGGTCGTGGATTAAAAAGTTATAAAATGAAAGATTCGAATGGAATTGAAAAAGATTCTATTGTTCTTTTATGTACTGAAACACATACAGGTGCTAAATTTGATACTGACCAATATCATAATTTATTAGGTCAAAATGGTGTAGGTTTAGCTATTGTTAATGCATTATCAAATTATTTAATTATTAGAACAAGACAAGAAAAGAATAAAAAAGAAGTTCTTGAATATATATTTAAACAATCTGAACTATACAGTAGAAAAATAATTAAAAATGAAAATTCATTTTCTACCCAAGTTCAATTTCAACCAAATCCAAAATATTTTGAAACTTTAAAAATTGATGTTGTTCCTTTTATCAATAGACTTAAATTAGCTCAAGCCAGTTTTCCTACGGCAAATTTTTATATTAATGATAAAAAAATAACAAAAAGAACATTAAAAGAATATGTTTCAGAATTATTTAATATTCCAATTAATTCATTATATGAAATGAAAAAACCATCTATCACAGCATATATTGGATACCAACAAAATCAAAATATTCAAATTGCTGGTGATGTTAATTTACGAATATGTGATGGAACATATTTAACAAATTTTCAAACATTAGTTAAAAATATATTGATGAAAAAATTTCAACAAAAATTTAAAGATATAAATCCAAATTTATTCTTATTAGGAATTAACGCATATATTAATTTAAAAATTCCAGAACCACAATTTGATTCACAAACAAAAACACGAATGACTTTAAATGTGTCATCAATTATAAAACAATTAGAAGATAAATTAAATAAATTTTTTTCAAATCGAGAAATTTTAGATATTATTAAGAATAATATTGAACATAAATTACGAAAAAAATTAACTAAAATATCATCTAATAAAATTATTAAAGCAACTAATAAATTATCAGATTGTAAAAATAAAATTGGAGATGTACTTTATATTGTTGAAGGAGATTCTGCTGCTGGTCCAGTAAAACGAGTTCGAGATGTATATACTGAAGCAGTATTTCCATTAAAAGGAAAAATATTAAATGTATTAAAAGCTACACCTGATAAAATAAATAAAAATAAAGAAATTATGGATTTATTAGAAGCTTTAGGACCAAAAAATAATAGAAGATATAAAAAGATTAAAATTTTAACTGATGCTGATGTTGATGGTGCGCAAATTGCAGTATTAATTATTTTAGTATTACAAAAATTTGCACCTGATATGATTAAAGCTGGAAATGTTAGTGTTTTAATTCCACCATTATATGCTGCAATAAAGAAAAATGAATATATACCATTATATAATGAAAATAAATTACAAGAATATATAAATAAAAAATATGAAATTGAACGGTTTAAAGGATTAGGTCAAATGGAAGCATATCAATTAAAACATGTTATTCGATCTAATATTGAATATGTCCTCAGTTGGCCAAAAACCCAAGAAAAGTTAAATAATATTTATCAAATAATACTTAATAGTGAATTAAAAAAATTATTATTACAACATGATGAATTTTGTGTAAAAACTATTGTTGAAAACGTAATTAACAAAAATTAATTAATGTTAATATTCAATTTTTTAATTATATTCTTGAAAAATCATTAATGATTTTAAATAGTTATATACTATATATTTTTAAATATTTTTCAAATTTCACATAATATATACAAATATATTAAATATAAGGCATTTTAAGTTTTAAGTTGCACAATATAATTTCTATTTTATTTTATTGGAATAAATTGCTTTTTAATATGTTAATATTCAAAAATTTCATATAGAAATTAATTATGTAACTTAGTAAATATTAATTATTTTTAATTCAAAAAAAGGAGGTAAAAAAAAGAAAAATGGATTAGATTAATTTTATAATATTAAGAATTAGACTGAAAAAATATGTTTTTTTTAAAAACAAAAGCCCAAAAAAAATTAATTTAAAAGGAGATTTAAAATGACAGAATTTACAGCACCACCGTTCGCAAATGAAGGCGAACCAATGACAACAATGGAAGAAGTTGAAGTTGTTGATGGAAAAAAGAGAAGCAATACACCAATTGATGAAAACAAGATCAAAATCGTATTGCAGAACATCAAAAGTAAGACCTATGATGAAATAGGTGAAATGACTGGCCTCACAAAAAATCAGGTTAACCGAATTGTACAGACTTTGAAGACTGGTATGAGAGAAAAAGCTCTTGCTCAGGATCCCAATGCCTATGAAATAAAGGTAACGAAAACGGGAAAAGAGCGGCCGGATTATTCAAAGCCTCTAACAGAATATGCAAAGAAAGTTGAAAATGTGATTGCTGCCAAACTATCAAGGCCAAGAGCTGAATCCAGCGGTGGCGGCGGTGGTAGGACCCAGCAGGCTCTGGATGCAGCTCTTAATGATCTGTTGGAAAGCCTGTAAGGTATAATAATTTCTTAGCAAGCTATATTTATAATTTTATAGCTTGCTAAGAATTTTTTTTTATGTAAAAAAAAGGATCATATATATGACCAAAGGGCGAGTTATAAAAAATAAAAAAAATAATTATTTATTTTTTTTAAAACGATTAAGTCAGTATATTAATAATAATGTTAATAATTTAGAACAATTATCATTTTTAATTACTAAACATAAAATTAATAAACGTGAATTATTTAAACGATTAATTAGTTATATTTATTCATCGCCATATATTATTCATTATATTAATCAATATTTTAATAATAAGTTTGATTTTTATAGTTTTGATGAAATTGAATTAATCAATTCAATTAAATTTATTATTAAACAAAATAATATTAAACAACTTTCTTTTATAAAATCTTCAGAATTAAAAGATATTAATAAACCAATCATTAAAAAAATATTTAAAAAATATTTTAATGTAGTTTTAAATCAATATATTAATGATTTAGAATTGAATTTTTTATATGAATTGAATAAAAATGATTTTGAATATATTGAAGAATTAAATACATTATTAAATGGTAGTGAAAGTAAATTAAATTTACAACCAATTATTGCCGCAGATTCAAAAACAAATCAAATAGATCAAGAAAAAATAAATGAGAAAATTCAAGAACAAATTAGTAAACCATTATCAACTGAAATTATTAATTATAATCAAAAATTAATACAACAAAAATCAAATAATGAAATTTGTCAAAAATGCCATTTATTTGAACATAAAATGATTCCAATAGATGGTAATATAACTGAACCTGGAAATATAGATATTATGTTTATATTATTGAATCCTGGTTATAATGAATCATTATATAATAGATTATTAGTTGGAGAATCTGGTAAATTATTTAGATCACATTTAATTTCATTTGATAAAAATATTAAATATGTAATAACAAATATTGTTATGTGTAGTACTAAAACTCAAACTGAAATTGGTAAAACTGATAAAAAAATAAAAACAATTGTTAAAAATTGTTCTACCTATCTTGAACAAATTATAAAAGATTTTCCAGCAAAAATTTATGTTCCAATTGGAAAACAAGCTATGGAAGCATTTAATATTTCAGGATCAATAATTCAAAATAGTGGAAAAGTATTTAATCAAAATGTAATTCCTATTGTACATCCTTCTGCAGTTTTAAAAAATGAATCAAATAAAATTATTTTTGAAAAATCATTTGAAACACTTAATATTGTTATTAATAAAATTATTCAATCAAAACAAAATATTAATATATTTAAATCTGAAAAGAAGAAAAAAGATATTTTATCAAGATTGCCAAAAGTTAATGATCCAAGTATAAAATATAATATACCATCAGAAAATATTATATCTGAAATTAATGAAACATTAACTTATTTAGATAGTGTAACTTTAGAATATGATGATATTGTTCATATTTATTTAGACCCAGAAGGTAATAAAAAATATTTATTTGATAAAATTAAATTACCTATTTATATTAAAGATAGTCAATTTAATGATCGAAATTTATTAACTGATAAAGTTGACTATGTTTTTTATGTTAATAAAAATCAAAAATATAATTTAACAAGAGTATTATCAGATCAAATTATTAAATTAAGAACAATATAGGAGAAAATTTTTGAAATGTGGACATACATAGAAAATGATAACATTAATAAATATTTGAAACAGTACCCAAAATTAGAAATAAATTGGAATGCATTTCAATTATTAAAAAATAAAAATATTACTTTTTTGCCCAGATACTTTAAAAAAAATTATCCTTCTGAATATTTAATTGAATACAACGGCAAAAAAGAATATAAAATTGAAAATATTTCAATTAATTTAAAACGAAATTTTAAATTAAAACCTATTCAACAAGAAGCTTATGATCAAATTTGTAAATTATATAATTCTCAAAAATATATTAATGGTATTTTAAAATTACCAACCGGTACTGGTAAAACAATATTAGCAATTTATATAATTTGTAAATTAGGTTTAAAAGCAGCAATTATTGTTGATAATAAAAAATTATTAAAACAATGGATAAATCAAATTTTAACATTTACTGATTTAACAGAAGAAGATATTGGATTGGTTCATCAAAAAATAGTATCATGTAAAAATAAAAAAATTATAATGTGTATGTGTCAAAGTTTATATGCTAAAATGAAAAATAATCTTTCAAAAATATTTCATCAAATTCAAGAGGCGAATATTGGATTAGTATTTATTGATGAAGTTCATTCTGCCGAAGAACAAAATTCAAAAATTGCATTATTATTCCAAACACCAAATATTATTGGATTATCTGCTACACCATTTCATACAGGTTATCAAGATATTTTAATGAAAAATACTGTTGGTGATATAATTTTTGAAAGTGCTAATTATGATATTATTCCAGAATGTTATGTTCAATATTTTGATTCTAAACTTACTAAATATAAATATATTTATCATATTGGTGATTTTATTAAACAACGTGCAATATATAATAAAATTATTATTAAAAGCGATTCATATTTTTTAACAATTAAAAAAGTTGTTGAAAAAATGAAGAAAGAAAATAAAAAAGCACAAATTTTAATTATTGCAATGACATTAAAACAAGTTGAATTAATTGCTGATAAACTAAAATCAGAAACAGGATATGATGTTGAAATATTAACTGGAGATCATTCTGAAATTTCTGATTCATATGATATTATTGTTGGTACTTATAAATTTTGTAGACAATCATTAGATATTACAACTTTAGATTGTTTATTAATAGCAACTCCATTATCTGGTAAAAAGAGTTATATACAAGTTACTGGTAGAATATTAAGGAATGTAAATAAAACAAAAAAGAAAGCAACAGTTGTTAGTTTATTTGATTCATGTTTTATAAATATATTTTTAAGTGATATTAAACGAATTGAAAATATTCTTCAATCTGAATATCATTTAAAATTAAAAGTTAATTATTTATTAAATTAAATTATTCAACATTCCAAGAGGTTTTTTAATGCAATTAGAAAAAGACTTTTATCGAAAAGTTGAACAATTTCGATATTTAAATTATGTATTATATGGAGACACAGATTCATTATTTTTAAAATTTAAAATTAAAGATGCAACTAAAAAAACTGCAGAAGAATTATGGGAAATTGCGGTTTATCATTCTGAAAATATTAATCAAGAATTAATTAATCATGTAAATACAGTATTATTGCCTAGATGTAATATTAATCCTAAACAAAATACTGTTTTTTTTAAAACAGAATTATTAATGTCTGCTATTATGTTATTGGATGTAAAAAAACAATATAGTTATAAATTAATTGTTAAAGAAGGAAATAAATTAAAAACTCCAGAAATATATCATACAGGTATTCAAATTGTTAAAAGTGATACTTCAGAATATACCAGACAACTTTTAAAAAATATAATTGAAGATATTATTTTAAATGAAAATATTCCTGGATCTGAAAAATTAAATGATATTATTAAATGTGTTGAAAATATAAAAAAGAAATTTGATGATGATATTAAGAATTTTGAATTTAATAATATAGCTACTAATGTTAAATACGGTAAAAATAAACAAATTATTACAGCAATGAAATTATATAATTATCTCATAGGTGAAGAAATTTTCACTAATGGATCAGCTGGTAAAATGATATATTGTGACTTTTCACAAAGTAATATTTTAAAAAAATTAAAAATTTTAAAATGTAATTCTATTGTAGTTCCATATGTATATGATAAAGAATTATTAAAAGAAAAATTTAAAGCTTATAATATTTATATTGATTCAGCGGCGCAATGGTCAAAAAAAATATATACTAAAACATGCCAAAGAATTGTTGAATTAGTAAAACAACAATATTCTTAGATTTAATTTTTAACATTTAAAACAATATTAATAATTTACAAAAAAAATATTAAGTCATTGACTATAATAGCCAATGACTTTATTAAACTTGATAAGGTGTTCTCTTATATTTATTTTTTACATCGGGTTCTCGAACACTACCAACCGATGAAGCGATACATTTAATATTTTTTGAAGCGTTACCTTCCAGGGAGCTCATCCCCTGAGACATATTAATCAAACCTAGCAGGTGTCTATCTCCCGCTAGGGACGAGTTTAACCGTGCTTAGCGATTAAGTACTCATCCCTAGCATCTCTATAGTACACGCTTTTTGTTACGTGTACTACTGTATGAAATGCTATAAGATAAGACCAAACCGCCATCGGACCGGTCAAAACAACCTTTTCAGTGTCAAATGACATTTGAGCAAGATTATTTCCAACAATCTCAATCGCCTTATCAACAGGCGTTGTAAGATTGTCACGGCCCGCAATGGTCTCGATCTCACAACCCCAATATAAATCAGAATTCTTTAAACTGAGATCAAGAACCGTTATCGGTTTACTCATAACTTTTTCCTTTCTTTTAAAACTTATCATACTTTATTAATTTCTATCTAAAACTTTTAAATAATAAAAAATAATATATCATGGATTAATTTAATAATTAATCCACAATATATATATATATATATATATATATATATATATATTTTTTTTTT